>Ga0209499_1000051_pt1 | contig 82202 bp, 104 predicted proteins | sample C_130208_EF_Meta_FD_187306 | JGI IMG/M metagenome (GOLD analysis project Ga0209499, IMG submission 187306) | Freshwater microbial communities from Lake Croche, Canada to study carbon cycling - C_130208_EF_MetaG (SPAdes) (version 2) | ecosystem: Environmental > Aquatic > Freshwater > Lake...
ATATTACCGTTGCTAAGGGTGCGGCCACAAACGCTGCTACGGACACTGCTGGTATCACCGTCGATACATCAAATATTGGATGGTATTATAACTATGCATCGAACACTTGGCAATCTAATGTTGGTATAACACCATCATCTAACTTATCGTTTAACTTAGGCACTTCGACTCTACAATGGTCAAATGTTTATGCAAATAATATTATCGGGTCTAATGTTTATGGAACATTACAAACTGCTTCTCAGCCTAATATAACTGCCAATAATACTTCATTCGTTGGATCAGTATCTGCTGCCAATGTGGTTTCTAATACTCAGTTGAGTTCAAACTTAGCTAATTACCAAACAACAGCAGGACTATCAGCTAATGTTGCTACTCTTACTGCTAATAATACTTCATTTGTTGGAGCCACAACCTCCGCTAACGTAGTATCTAATACACAGTTACAAAGCAATCTAGCGAACTATCAGACAACAGCAGGACTTTCCGCAAACGTTGCTACATTAACATCAAATAACGCTACCAATCTTGGTGGTGTTGCTGCTGCATCATATCAGTTAAATTCTACTTTATCTGCTAACGTTGCTACTCTCACTGCTAATAATACATCTTTTGTCGGTTCAGTATCTGCTGCCAATGTGGTTTCGAATACTCAACTGTCTAGTAATCTTGCTAATTATCAAACTACTGCTGGGTTGTCCTCTAACGTAGCCACACTTGCTGCTAATAGTGCAACTTATCTTGGTGGATCCGGTAATTTTGGTAACACCCTTGGCATTTACAGTACTGGCGTTGTTAATGGCGCTACTCTTTCCGTTGGTACTTCGTTTATTGCAAATACTTCACGTGTTGTTCTTGGAACTGCTGTTGGTCTTCAAGCAAATGGTGGTATAGGTACTACCGGACAAGTGCTAACATCAAATGGAACAACAGTATATTGGTCATCAGCAGGTGGTGGATCAGGAACCGTAACAAACATTGCTACTGGCAATGGTATGACTGGCGGACCTATCACAACCACAGGTACGGTCTCTGTTCTAGCAAATACCGGAATTGTCGCTAATGCTACTGGTGTGTTTGTGAATGCTACATATATTGCTACTATTGATGCTAACAATGCTTCGTTTTTGGGTACTGTTGCTGCTGCATCATACGTACAAAATACAGATTCGAGAGTTCTTTCTGGTAACTTGAATTTTACAGGTACTAATAACTTTTTTAATACTGGTTTGTTTGTTGGCGCAAACGTTATTGCTAATACAACAGCTTTGTTTGTTGGTAACAGCACGGCAAACTCAACTACTAATTTGACTACCGTTACAGCACATATCCAACACGCAAATAAACCAACTTTAGGATTTAATTATACTGTATCAAATACAGTTAACTCATTAATTGTTGGTCCATATCAGGTCAATACAGGATTTACTTTAACAGTCGAAACAGGTGCAAGATTGGTGATCGTATAATGTCAGAAATTCAAGTAGCAAACGTTTGGTTAAGCACAGGTAAAACTTATGGAATTCTTGGTTCAACTGCGGATGTTGTAACCATCAGAACAGGTTCATCTGATAGACTGTTGGTAAATACTAGTGTATTTTCTGTTAATGGTTTAAGCATTACTGTTGGAGCTTTATTTGTTGCAAATAGTTCTGGCACGTATGATACTATCGGCAACGTGCGTGATATAGTTAACAGCGACAAAACAGCAGCATATGTGTTAGTAGCCGCTGACAACGGCAAGATGATTAATATTACCACCGGTGGTGTCACGATTAACGGCAGCATTTTTAGTGCTGGTAACAACATAACTATTTACAACAACAGCGGAAGTTCACAGACCATAACACAAGGCACAAGCGTAACTATGTACTTGGCGGGTACTGCTACCACTGGTAATAGGACACTGGCACAACGTGGTATTTGCACCGTAGTCTGTGTAGCTGCTAACACATTCGTTATCTCTGGGGCAGGATTAACATAATGACATCGGTAGTAGGATTGATTGCATCTTTTTCAAATTCTAAAGTAGTTGATTTTACTATCAGTCCGGCTGTCGGAGGCATCTCAAGTTGGAACCTCACTACTGATGGCGCTTTGAATATAGGAACATCTGGTGAATATACTATAACGATGTCTCGCACTGTGACCGTCACTTCTAAGATGTGGGGTGGTGGTGGTGCGCCGGGCGGCGCATATACTTCAAGCTATCCACCGACAACAAGCATAGGTACGGGCGGTGGCGGCGGTTATGCTGTCGGCACTTTCCAGTTAACTAGTGGATCAACTTATATACTAAGAATTGCTCGTGGTGGAAGCAGAAACACTATTGCTAATTTGAATACGGCTGGCGCAACATATCTTTCTGGTGGTGTTCAAACAAATAATAGGGGTTGGGGTGCTGAAGGTGCAGGTTATACAGGCATTTTTGCAACAAGTGTAACACAAGGCAATGCTTGGTTAATGGCTGGTGGTGGTGGCGGTGGGTCTGATTCTGGATTTGCTGCATCTGCTGGTGCTGGTGGAGGAACAACTGGTGGCATTGGTGTAGCTACACAAGGAGGTGCTGGTGGCACCCAGTCCGCAGGTGGTGCTGCTGCTGCTTACAATGCTTCTACAGCAGGTTCCGCTCTCACTGGCGGACTGGGTCAAAACGCCGATGGTTCTCTCGGTGGTGGTGGTGGTGGCTACTATGGCGGTGGTGGTGGTAATGTTGGCGGTGGCGGTGGCGGATCTGGTTATTTCAATTCAGGAACAGTTTCATCAGCAACATTGACAGCAGGAAGTGGTTCTACACCGGGAAATAGCGCAGATTCTGATAGAAACGGCTCTGGTCAAGGTGGTTCAGGATCAACAAACGGAACAGATGGCCGTGCTATTCTTACATTCGTAAGTGCCCCGTAAATATAGTCGATTTGGTATATAACTGGTAATATTATTATATCGATATAATTGCATTTGTATAAATAAAAGAAACGCCAACAGGGAGAGTGATCTTTGGCTGACTTTAATTTCGTAGTCAAAAATGGTTTAGTAGTAAACACAAATATCGTTGTTAATTCGACAGCAATTTATATCTCGTCGATTAACTCTACATCAAATGGTGTTGTACTAACAAACAATTCCCTTACCATCGGTAACTCTTCTGTTAGTGCTGCGATCAATTCGACAGCATATTCAGGCACAGCCAATAATGCCACAAATCTCGGTGGTGTTGTTGCTTCTGGATATGTTCAAAATACTGACTCACGAGTTATGTCTGGCAATTTAAACTTTATCGGAGCCAACGTAACATTTGCCACTGGTTTTTATACTGGTGCTAACGTATTTGTTAATACATCGGCTGTTGGTGTTGGTGCCAACGTTGTTGTAAATACGACAGCGATTTTTATCGGTAATTCTGTACAAAATTCATATATTAATTCTACCGGTCTGTATGTTAATGGTGTAATTTCGGCCGGTGGTGGTTATTATAAAGGTAATAAAGGGGCTATCGGCGACCCTAACGACGTTAACAATATGTTTCGTATAAATTCGAACACAGTTTCAAATAATATTACTTTCGCTACTGGTGAAAATTCTTTGGCTGTTGGGCCAATAACAGTTGGAACTGGTAATACAATAACCGTATCAACAGGCGCTAGGGTGGTAATCGTATAATGTCAACACTTTCAGTTACAACAGTCAATTCAGTAAATGCAACTACAGATGTTTCTGTTAAATCTGCCAATACTTTGGCAGGTCAGCTAGTTCTATCTTCAGGTGGTGGTTTAAATTTAGGACCAAATTCTTCAGTTAATATTTTAGTTTCTACAGCAACTGGAAACGTTGGTTTCGGTGTATCTAACGTAATTACTATTTCATCTGGCGGTAACACCACTATTTCTGGTAACACCACTATTTCTGGCGGTAACACCACGATTACTGGTAACACCACTATTTCTGGTAGTAACACTACGATTACCGGTAATACTACATTTTCAGCTAACACTGTACATAACGGAAATGTTACTTTTGGTTCTACTGCTGGTATTATTGCTAATGGCACAATTGGTACTGCTGGTCAGTTGCTTACCTCAAATGGCACTACTGGATATTGGTCAACAGTTTCAACCAAAGGTTTAGCATTAATTGGTACATTACAGAAATCGTCTTTTGCTGACGCTACTACATACTATTTTGGGTCTCAACCACAGGCGACATTAATTACCAGTGCCGATCAAAATCGTCAATATATACCAGTTTCCGGTAACGTAACTGCGATTTACCTTTCGACTTATAATGCCGCTGGTACCCAAGGATCTGCAGAAACTTTTACTATCTATTTTAGATATAATAACACAACTGACACGACGTTCCATGGTAGCGTTGCACTTAATATGGCGTCTTCTGGTTCGTTATATTTTAGCAATACTTCATTAAATATTGCTGTTACTGCTGGTAGCTATTTTGAATTTAAACAGGTAAGCCCAACATGGGCAACTAACCCAACTAACATTATGTACAACTGGACAGTTTATATCACTTAATATGAGGTTATATTATGAATAAAAATGATGTGAAAATTTTAGTAGATAAAGAAATTAAAAAAGGTGTTACATTTGCGAAAGCTGTGCATAATGTACACGATGAATTAAGTAATAAAGAACCGTTAAAATTGGCATGTGCAAAAGGTTGTGGTTTCTGTTGTAGTCAAATTGCACCTACTTCTAAAATAGAGTGGGATGATATTGCGGAATATATTGATAAAAATAACATGCGCAAGATGATCGCCGAAAGAGGTAAAGATACTATTGTAGAATGGAAACAATACCTGGTTGATAATATGCCTGAAATTATGAAAGATAACCAGAAACCGTTTAAAGATTGGTTGGGTAAAAAACCTTGTATTTTCTTAAACAGCGAAAGTTCTTGTGATATTCATGAAGTAAGGCCAATGAGCTGTCGAGTTTTAAATAGCACAGTTAAGTGTGTATCAATGAATCAACCAGAGGCTGCTAGATTTAGATTTGATTATGAAAGACCTCTTATGGAAGTTATATGGGAAACTGGTCCATCTTTGACTTTAATCGATTTGTTTTCTAATTAAAAGGTAATAGAATGTCAACACTTCAAGTAGCAAATTTACATTTAGAATCAACTGGCAATAATAGAATTCAGTATTCTGGTACGAACACATTCAGTATCATTGCTGGTGGTAATAATTATTGCACTGTAAATTCTACGAATATGTCAGTCAATGGCTCTATCACTAGTGCAAATTTGTTTGTGTCAAACAAAACGGACAATTATACTTTGGCAGCTAATGATAGTGGCTCAGTTATTACTATTTCTAATACAGCTCTTAAGACAGTAACTGTGCCAACTGGTCTGCCTGTTGGGTTTAGATGTTTAGTATACATGTTAAATACAGGTAATGTTGTTGTTGGTAATGCCAGTGGTGTAACTTTAAATTCACGAACTGGATCATATACTTGCTCTACACAATATGGTTCAATGTCAGTATTTGTTTATACTACAAATAGTGTGATCGTCGACGGGGCTATCGGTTAATAAGGCGACACCATGGCAAATACTGTTATAATTTTAACTTCTGGTACAACATGGAAACTTCCATCTAATTGGAACAATTCTAACAATTCTATCGAATGTTATGGTGGTGGTGCTGGTGGTTTACTTCAAGGAACTGCTGGCCTTAATTATGGTGGTCCAGGTGGTGGTGGTGGTGCGTATGCCCGAAGCAATAACGTAGTACTGCCATTCGGTGTTAATATTCCAATAGCTATTGGTGCTGGTGGCACACAAGGAACTGCTGGTTCCGACACAAGTTTTAATAGTGGTGCGATTCTTGCCAAAGGTGGTTCCCAAGGTTCCGGTTATACAGGTGGTGTTGGTGGTTTAACAGCAACTTCGGTAGGTACTGTTAAATTTGCCGGTGGTAACGGTGGATCAGGTAACAGTACAGTAGCTTCTTGTGGTGGTGGTGGTGGTGGTGCAGGTGGTGCTACTTCTGCTGGTAATGCTGGTAGTGGTGGACTAACAACTATTGGTGGTGCTGGTGGTGCTGGTGGATCACCAAGTGGTGGTGCTGGTGGCGCTGGTGGTAATAGCTCCGATGGTGCTAATGGTTCTATTGGTGTTTATGCTGGTGGCGGCGGCGGCGGCGCTTTCCACTCATACGCATCTGGTGATAGTACTATATACACATTTGGTGGTAACGGTGGTCTTTATGGTGGTGGTGGTGGCGGTGCTGCTGGTTTAGCTGGACGATCTGCGGGCGCAAATGGTATAATTGTTATCACATATCAACCAACTGTTGTGAATGCATCTGAAACTAATTCATTTTTACTATTTTCTTTTAATTGAGAGGTATCATGAAAGCGGCGCTTGTAAATTTAGAAACTGGTATTGTTGAAAGTGTAATTGTAGTTAATTCTATCGATGATATTGTTCCGGAAGGTTATCAGTTGGTGGAAACTGATAACATTGTAAATATTATAGGGAAAACTGATGAAGAGTTGGCTCTTTATGAGATCATAAAAGACTTAGACCCCGATTATAAATACGATGAGATAGAAAGACCTATTCATATCGGTCAAACCAAGTGGTCAGTTACACAGGGTTTTTACGAAGAGTAAAATCATCATGTATTATGTTTTTGTGTTTTTGTTATGGACTCTGGTCGTGTACTGGTGTCATCGCCTAGTACATATACTTCCTTATTTTAAAAATATTCATGCTGATCATCACAAGCAGGTATCTCATAATACTATTCAAGGATTGAATTGGAAAAACCTGTTCTTGTACTTCGACTCGCCTAAAAGTACACTCGATCAGTGGTACACAGAAGTAATCCCTACAATCGTATTAAGCCTGTTTTTTGGATGGTGGCTCTTTGTCGTCTACTATATATGGGCAGCATTCATTCAAGAATCAGTCGAACATAATCCTAAATTTGATATATATCCTTTTCTAACAAGCGGTAGTTGGCATCTTGTACATCATATAAACAAAAATTATAACTATGGTGTGTTCTTTCCTATCTGGGATATGATATTTGGTACTTGGAAATCTCATGCCATCAGAGAATAACTGGATTTCTCATAATCTTGCAAATAGATTGAACGACCATAATTCTAATTTCGATATTACAATAAATGTGTCAAATTATCGTAAACTTGATTTTGAACAGGCGTCAAAAGAAGTTATCGAAAAACTTTATAAAATAAACAATAAAATTTATATTGGTCTTAGTGGTGGTATTGATTCAGAATATGTTTTTCGTAAATTTAAGTTTTATGATGTCCCATTTACTCCTGTAATAGTTTATAGTAAATGTTACGAAAAAGAATCATCAATAGCTTTTGACATTTGTAAAGAGTACAATATAATTCCGACTATATTAAATATTGATGAACAAAACGTTTTAATGAGATCTAAATTAGACATTAAAGATAAACTCAATAGTTTTGGTATAGGTGCTGTACCAGCATTAATTATGGCAGAATATGCTAAAAATAACGGTGGTATATACGTCAAAGCTGAACATATGATCGGTGATATAAACGATAAAGTTGCTGTAGAAGTTAACGAGTGGGATTTTTATAATGATGTTATTATCGATAATTACACATACGATTTTTTTATGTACACGCCAGAAATCGTATATTCTATGGTTAGTCAGATGAATAATTTAGATTCTCAAACATTTAAATGTAACCTTTATAAAATACCTTACAGACAAAAAATATATGCTAATTTTACAAAAATTACCAAAAGTTATGCACGTTATTTAATTACTGGTAGAAAACAAACTCCTAATTATAAGTGGGTTATGGAACCTGATGTTTTTTTAAAGAAGTATTTTGATGCATTATTATGATGTTATAAATCCAAATTTAACTTTTGATAACAGATACGATGCTATCAAATATAATTTGTCAACTAATAATGAAATAAAATTTAATTATCGAGCAGCTGAATTTTCAAAAGTTGATTGGAAAAAAGAACCCACTGAATCTTTACAGGAGCTTTATAAACAACGAGCTCAACAGATTCGTGACAAATATGATTATGTAGTTTTATGTTATTCTGGTGGTATTGATTCAACAAATATGTTAGAGTCTTTTTATTACAATAATATTCATATAGATGAGATCGTATCAGTGGGTTCTTTTTCTCAAGATAAAACTAATATTGGAGATATTAATCATAATAGAGAAATTTATGAAAATGTGATACCCACTTTGAACTTTATGAATTTCCCTAATACGAAAAAAACAATTATAGATTATACAGATTATTTTAAAAATTTAAATAATTTTTCATTATATCAACAGTATGGTGCTGAATATTACAAATTTATCGGTGTTTATCCTAGCGTAACGTATTTGTTTTGGTATGATATCGATAAATTTTTAAATTTGAAAAAAAACTCGGCTATATTATTAGCTGCTGAAAAACCATATCTTAATTATGAAGAAAATAATGATGCATTTTATACGTATTTCGACGATGCTTCTATCGCTAATTATTGTAAATACAATTTTAATAATGCTTCAAGAATTAATTTTTATACAGATCCAGATGCAGAAAAATTAATACGTAAACAGTTACACATTATTAAAAATTACTATATTCAAAATTGTATTGTTGATGGCGAAGAATTTAAACATAAATTTAAATCAAATTATATTGAATCGATAAAGCCATTAATTTATAATTTGAAAAACTCGCTTAAATTTGTGGCAGGTAAATCAGGTAGTCAATTTTTAAGTTGTCGAGATACGTATTTGATTGATAATAAAAACTCTGATATATTTCGTCTTTATAAAAATATGATCGGGCAAGTTAAACAAGAAATCGATATAAAGAAAAAATACTCAGTGCCATCTGAGAGATATTATATTACTTAATTTCATCAAGAATTTTTCGCGAAGCTGAATAAGTAAAATCAACTATTTTTTGCGCTTCATCGTGATAGATAGGATCAATATCTAAATTAATCCTAGCAACCTCTTTAATATAATTTTTATCATTTACTGCTTTTTCGAATGCTAATATTAGCTCTTTCTTTTTATTTTCGGAAACACCCGGAGGAGCAACAAATGGTCTTAATAAAGCAAATTGAGATTCAAATACTGTTAATAGCTTCAAACTCTCTTCATCTTTAATTAGCTCGTTTATCGTTGGTGTATTAGGCAATTCCAAATGTTTAATTTTCCCATTACCTAATTGCAATATAAATAATTCGCTAGTGAGCCATTCTTTTCTAAAAGTTTTGATGCCTTGTAAACTAGATACAAAAGCATCTATTTCTTTTCTCTCATATGCAAGTCTAACCGAATTAGAGCTTTGATATCCTGTTATCTTTTTAATTTTCAAACCAGAATATTTCTCAATAAAATTAATTGGGTCTGCCGAAACGACACTTTCAGCACCAACCACCAACTCGTCGCCTGTATAAGGTTTGTTTGAAACGAGTACCACTGCATCTTTTCGACCGTCAGCAACTGACCCTAGCCAAATAAAATTCCTAGCGTCGAAATTGATATTTGAACCTCCGATAGCTCCAATTATCGGAATATTTTTAAATAATATTCCGATAGTATTTCCATCTTTTGGTGCAATATTATAGAGATAATTGGCAGCATTGACGCCTGCTGCACCTGGAACTATTTTAAATAGCACATTAGTTTCTGGTGAAATATTTTTAGCCAAATATTTACCAAATATGCGAGCATTTGCAGAATGACCGTCTCCCTCTGAAGAAAGAATAATGTTTAATTCTTGTGCATTTGCTGGTAGACAAAATATAATACATAGAATCATAAGTAGTTTTTTCATATCAACTCCGTGGTAAAATAATGTATTCTTGGGGGCTAGAATTAGAATTTGGTGATGTAAGGAGGAGCCTAACTCTCCCCGCCGACTGTGGTTATTGGAACTATAATGAATGTGATATCGTCAATCAAACTTATCCTTATTGGGGTATTGCTGTTGATCCATTCGGCATAAACCCACCAGTAGGTGGTGAAATAAACACAATCCCTACTTATGATATAGAAAAACAAATTAATATTTTTGAAAAATTATTAAATTTTTTTAATAAAAACGGTTACCAACCAACGGCGTCTTGTGTTTCTAATACACATGTTCATGTTTACATACCAAAATTGAAAAATGATTTGATGTTATTAAAGAAAATAATTCAGTCTGCTCGTGATCATCAGGATCGAATTATAGACGAAATATATGGGATTGGAACTGAGAAATATCTAAATGTTGATAGCGGAAGAAAGTACCACCCTAAAAAATTTAAAGAAATTATGAAAACACAAAATACAACAGATTTTTATGCAAATTGTATTTGTAATCCAAACAAAATTTCTGACCGTTATTTCATCAACTTATTATCACTGGTGAAAAATGATACTCTTGAATTTCGTTTTTTTAGAGCAACTACTAGCAAAAAAGAGATTAGAAGCATTCTATATTTCTGCAAATCTTTCGTTGATCATGCGCTTTTTGGGAATGAATTAGACTATTCGGGTTCATTCCCAAAATTAAATTTTGATCAGTCTCTATATGATAGCTGGATAAAAACTCGAAAAGTTCATATACCAGTATATAAGAAAAACTTTTTAAACCCCATTTAGAAAGTTGCTGAAGTCCCAGATGCCTATCTTAGGTCTGTCTCTGTATGTGTAGTGGTCTTCAGTTTGAAGTAGGTTTTGAATTTTCTCTTTAGTATTCAATTTAACTTTATCACCAGCACTATTGGTAACATTTATAATATCACCTTTGCTCATTTCAATTGGCAACCAGTATCTCATAGGTGCTGATACGCTATTGCCACCACCATACTCAAGCGCCTTAATACGACGCCATGCATTAAGTTGTGATGGAGTATAACCTTTTGATATAAACTCTTTAGTTTTCTCATCCCATAGACACTTGAAGCACTTACCACATTCGATTACATCTGTACCTTCTGCATTAAATGATGGGTTATGACAAGAAATTGTATGTGCTTTGATGTTATTTGGTAGTTCGTTGAAAAGATCATATCTATTGAAGTTTACATTGTAATCATTGTTTACTAAAGGATCATATAGCTCGCCTTTGGTAACGAGTTTGTTCCAAAGATTAATTGATGCAAAGTATGTGGGTGTTCCTTTGAGTGTGCTTCCCTTAAACAGAGACTGGTTCTGCTGTTCCCAAGTTCTGCCTGTGATGAAACGATCATAAGTTCCATCATTCATAAAAGGTGATGCCCATTCTATGCCATATAAATATGTATGATCGTTTTCGAATGTTATCTCAGAATCAAACACTGACTTTTTGATAGAAGTGAAATTTCTTATTTTCTTTAATTCTTCGATAAGAGCATCGATTCTAGTTAAAAATCTAGGTTTTGGTGCCCAACTGGTAGTACCTTCTGGTGAGTTAACTAGTGTTAGTGTGGTTAACTCATTAGTAGTTTCGGTTAAAATTTTATAAGCTATATAAGCTGAGTCGGCACCGCCGGAAAATAATAATATGTCTTTCATTAAAAAAACCTCTTGGAGTGAATATGTTTAAAATTTTGTTGATGTCTTTATTCTTATTTATAAGCAATACCTGTTATGCTTCATCAATATATGTAGTTGTCCATAGTGCTGCTGGAAATGGCGCCGATCTTCAGGCTCGTGTTGTGGCGAAACACCTACCAAAACATTTACCATCAAATACATCAGTCAGTGTAATAAACATGCCCGGTGCCGGTGGTTTAACCATGGCAAACTGGTTGTATAATGTTGCTGATCCAAATACTAATATTGCTTTTCTAAATGTTAACAGTGATGTTATACTGGACGGTATTTTAAAAGATCCATCTGTTAAGTATGACATTAATAAGTTCAAATGGTTATTTTCGGCGGAAGATGGTGATGACAATGTTTTTGTTCTTTGGGCAAATAATTCTAGAGGTTTGACAAACATCGATAAGATGATGGTTGATAACGACTATGTTATTGGGAATCCCGGTCCAAATAATATACAAACCTATATTTTGAAAGATATTGTTGGTGTAAAATCAAAACTAATTTTTGGTTATAAGAACATAATTACTGCCCTACAAATTAACGAGATTGATGCAAGATTTGGTTCTTTGCTAAACGCCAAAGTACGTTTTCCAGAATGGTTTAAAGAAGGAAATCAGATACGACCTATCCTTCAGGTAGGTTCTCCAAAAAGGCATTCGATACTACCAAATGTACCAAACGCCAGAGAATATTTAAAGACACCGACTCAGACCAAAATACTTGAATATTATGAGAAAAATGTAAAATTAGCCAGACTGGTATTTGGATCGCCGAAAATGAGTGATGAAACTGTTAAGATGTTTGCTGATGCAGCCGTAAAATTAGAGAAAGATCCAGAGTTTATCCAAGACGCCAATAAGCTTGAGATGGGCGTGGACTTCATTCAATACGAAGAAACTAATCAGTTGGTAAAAGATATACTTTTAACAGATAAGGAACTTTTGAGGTCACTCAAATAGTATTATAAATAGTTTAAAGGAGACAACTAATGTCGCTACCAACATCTAGATCACAATTTAAAGAGTATTGCCTTCGTAAACTTGGTAAGCCAGTTATTGAGATCAACGTTGATGATGATCAGGTAGAAGATCGCATTGACGAAGCTCTTCGTTATTTTTGGGATTACCATTTCGATGGTGCTGATAAAATTTATTATAAAGCTCAGATAACTAATACTGATAAAGCTAACAGGTATATTACTATGCCAGAAAATATTATCGGTGTCATTAATATTTTCGAAATTGGACAGGCTCTTAATACTAATAACCTTTTTAACATTCGTTATCAGATCGCATTAAATGATCTTTACACATTGACATCTGTTTCCATGGTGCCATATTACATGGCAATGCAGCATGTACAGTTCCTTGAGCAGATGCTAGTTGGTAAACAGCCTTTAAGATATAATCGCCACCAAAATAAATGTTTTATTGATATGGACTGGAACATTATTAACGAAGGAGACTTTGTTATTATTGAAGCGTATCAAATTATTGATCCTGATCTTTATCCACGTTGTTGGGGCGATCGTTGGCTTTCTCGTTATGCCGAATGCCTTATTAAGCAGCAGTGGGGACAAAACCTTAAGAAATTCGAAGGCATGAAAATGCCCGGTGGATTGACATTCAATGGTCAAAAAATTTACGACGAAGCTACACAAGAAAGAGCTGAACTCGAAAAAGAAATGATCATGAATTATTCAATGCCGGTTACAGATATGATCGGATGAAGCACTCGTTTTACTAAATACTCCTTATATAGCATAATGTAATTTTATCTTTATAAGGAGTATTTAATATGGAAAAGTATGGATTCGTATATCTTTGGTTTGATAGAAAACGTAAAATGTATTACATTGGTTGTCATTGGGGAAATGTAAACGATAGATACCTTTGTTCTTCTAATAGAATGAGAGATGCTTATAGAAGAAGACCAAAAGATTTCAAAAGAAAAATATTAAATACTAATATTTCTGACAGAAATCAAATGTTTGAAGAAGAACATCGATGGTTTTCTTTTATAAAAGAAGAAGAATTGGGTAAAAAATATTATAATTTACGTAAACATAAATGGGGTCATTGGACAACTGACATAAATTCTTCATTATCAATAAAAGAAAAAATATCTAAAAAAACTAAAGAAGCAATGCAAAAACCAGATGTTCGTGAAAAATACCTTGCCGGATTAACAACAAGAGATACTAAATCATCAAATCTCGAAGTTCGTGAAAAGCGCCGTAAATCTATGGTAGGTAAAAATACAGGCAAAGATAATTCTAAAGCTCTTGCTATGGCCGCTGCAGCTAATAGAGGAAGAAAACTTTCCGAAGAGCATAAAAACAAAATCAAATGCACAACAGTTTTTAAAGAACTAAATAATATGAAAATCAAATGTGTGCATTGTGATTTTGAAGGAAACCCAGGAACTATAGGAAGATATCATAATGATAAATGCAAAAAACGATAAATTCCTATGAAATCTTTCCGTAACTTTAATGCAGAAGCTTGGACTAATGGTATCGGAAAAAGTTCGAGAGAAGCATCCGTTACCAAAAATATCAAGTATAATTCACCAACTGATTTTAAACCTAATGCACAAAAAATTGGGCAAGAAGGACCATTGGAAATTCATTCGTCTGATAATGGTATGGGTGGTGTGACACATTTTACTTGGAGTCCGGAAGATAAAAAAATACATCATGTTATACATGCTGTTGAAAAAACAGATACTCCTGATGGTGGAACTCAACTTAAATATTTAACTGCACAAAGCAGAAAAAACTCACCAGTTCATATGAATCAAGTTTACAGTAATATCATCAAAAATAATAACACTGAATTTGTTGGCACTGGCCATTCGCCAGATGCACAAAAAATGTGGAGTCGTTTTCATGATGATCCTAATTTAGAAGTTGTTGGTCGTCATCCAAACGGCGAAGAAATTCCACTCGACAAAAATTCTCCTATGTATGCAGATAAGAAAACAACAGATCCAAATCAACAGAAAATTGGTCAAATGAATTTAGTTTTAAGAAAGAGACAAAGTGGCAACTAACTTTTTCTTCAATAATTTTCAATCATCTCAAGAACAACAACTTATTGAAAATTTGATTATCGAGGCTGTCCGTATTTACGGTCAGGATATGTATTATATTCCCCGTAAACTCAATAATTATGATTCTGTATATGGTGCTGATGATCAGTCAAGTTATGAAATCGCATATCCAATTGAAATTTATATTAAGTCTGTTGATGGATTTCAGGGCGATGGCAATTTCATGTCTAAGTTTGGTATTGAAATTCGGGATCAAGTTATTTTCTCTGTTGCACAAAGAAGATTTACAGAAGAAGTTGAAGTTTACAATACACAAGTTAGACCTAATGAAGGCGACTTAATATATTTCCCACTCAATAAAAAGTGTTTCCAAATTAAATTTGTTAACAAATTCGAAATGTTTTATCAGCTCGGAGCTTTACAAACTTGGGAAATGACTTGTGAATTATTTGAATATTCTAATGAGATATTAAATACTGGTATACCTGAAATTGATATTTTACAGAAAAAGTTCTCGACCAATATCATTGATTGGACTATTACAGATGAAGCTGGAAATTATCTTCTTGATGAATCAGAAAATTATCTTGTTTCTGAAAAATTTAGTCTTAGTCAGATTTTACCAGGCGCTGATAATCAACAAATACAGAACGAGTCTGATCTGTTTGTTGATTTTACAGCAATAGATCCATTTAGCGAAGGCGATATTTAATGTTCGGACAAGGTTTTTATTTCCAAACTATCCGTAAATACGTAATTCTCGTTGGTACATTATTCAACGATATTCGTGTTACAAAAGAAAATAAAACTGGTAACGTAGTTTCTATTGTGAAAGTGCCTGTTACTTATGCACCAAAAGATAAAATGTTGGCCCGTGTTTTACAGGATCCTAATATTGATCGTCAAACAGCAATGATTACATTGCCAATGATTTCTTTTGAAATGGGACAGATAAAATACGATGGTACTAGAAAATTAAATACTCTTGTTAAATCTTCAGTTAAGTTTGATGCCAGTAATTTTAAATATCAATATAATCCAGTACCATATAATTTTAATTTTAAAGTTTATATTTATGCTAAAAATGCAGAAGATGGTACTAAAATTATAGAACAAATTCTTCCATATTTTACACCAGACTGGACCACGACTGTTAAACTTATTCCAGAAATGGAAATTATTATGGATATTCCTGTTATTCTTAATGATATTCGTTATGAAGATAAGTATGATTCGGAATTTAAAGAGCGTAGATCTATTGTTTGGACTCTCGATCTTACACTTAAAGGTTATATCTATGGTCCAGTTAAAAAATCTGGTATCATTAAATTCGTTAATACAACTTTTTATATTCCCAGTGTTCCAGATGGAACATTGGCAGACTCGGTCGGTAATACATCACCTGCAGAACGAGTAACAGTACAACCAGGTTTATCATCAAACGGTTCACCAATTAATTGGTATGGTGCTGCAAATAATAGTACTGGTACTATTCCTTATGTTGAAATTGAAGCGACTGACGATTTTGGATATATTTCCCAAATCTACAACACAGATGAGTTAGAATGACAAAAAATGCTAATAATGATCCATTGAGTGATGCTTTAGGTATTAATCCAATGACGACAGTTAATAATACTGTCAAAGATATTATATCATCAGCACATAATGATAGCGCCACAAACGATTTCGAAATGGCTCGCTCTAATATTCATGAAGTTATTCAAACTGGTCAAGAAGCTATATTCAAACTTGGTCAAATTGCTGACAGTTCACAACATCCAAGAGCCTTTGAAGTTTTGGCAAAGCTTATGGATACTATGCTGCAGGCTAATAAAGATTTAATGGAACTTCAAACTAAAATTCGTGAAATCAAAAATATCGACGAACCTAATAATGCACATGCTAAATCAGTAACAAATAATTTGTTCGTGGGTTCTACCGCAGAACTTCAAAAAGTAATAGCTGAGATGAAAAAATAATGTTTGCTCCTGATCTATCTAATGTTGCAACTGGTTATAATGGTAATGCTCTTCTAAAAAGAGCCAATCAATCTATTGATTGGACAACAGAATCCGTTGCTGAATATATTAGATGTTCACAAGACCCAGTTTATTTTACCGAAACTTATATGAAAATTGTTAACGTCGATAAAGGTCTTATCGGCTTTAAATTATATGATTATCAAAAAATTATGTTACGATCGTTTGCTGCGAATCGTTTTAATATTATTACCACAGCACGGCAGGCAGGTAAGTCAACTACTACCTGTGCATTTATTCTTTGGTATATTATTTTCCACTCAGATAAAACTGTTGCTCTGCTCGCCAACAAAGGCGATACGGCCCGAGAAATTCTTGGTAAAATTCAGTTAGCGTACCAGCACCTTCCGGTTTGGCTGCAGCAGGGTGTGAAAGAATGGAATAAGGGTTCTATGGAACTTGAAAACGGTTCACGTGTTCTTGCTGCAGCTACGTCAACTGACGCTATCCGTGGTTACGCTATCAACCTACTATTCATTGACGAAGCAGCCTTCATTGAAAACTGGGACGAGTTTTTTACCTCAGTTTATCCTACCATTTCATCTGGTACTGAATCTAAAATTATTCTTGTTTCAACTCCAAATGGTTTGAATCACTTTTATAGTATTTGGATTAATTCGATAGAAAAACGTAACCAGTATGTAAGTATTCGAGTTGAATGGCAAAATGTTCCTGGCAGAGACGAAGCTTGGAAACAAGATACGTTAGCCGCCATGAATTTCGATACAGCAAAGTTTGAACAGGAATATTGCTGTGAGTTTATTGGTTCTTCTGGAACGCTTATCTCTGGTTGGAAACTTAAAGAATTAGTTCATCAAAATCCATTAGTTGATAAAGATGGTCTTAAACAATATTTTCAACCCATAAAAGATCATGTTTATATGATGGTATGTGACGTTTCACGTGGTAAAGGTTTAGACTATTCAGCGTTCCAGCTTATGGATGTTACACAAATGCCATATCAGCAGGTATGTGTATTCCGAAATAACAATGTCGGACCAGCTGATTATGCTGAAATAATACATAGAGTTGCCAAAGCATATAATAATTGTTCTGTTCTTGTCGAAGTAAATGATATCGGCGAACAGGTTTCTCATACATTACATTATGATCTTGGTTATGAGAACGTATTATTTACTGAAAATGCCGGAAGATCAGGTAAACGTATTACCGGTGGTTTCGGTGGTGGAAATACAGATAAAGGTATTCGTACAACAAAAGTTGTTAAATCTATCGGTTGTTCTATAATTAAACTTTTAGTTGAACAAAACCAAATACTAATTAATGATTTTAATACAATTCAAGAATTTTCTACTTTTTCGAAAAAAAGCAATTCATATGAAGCTGAATCTGGTAAACATGACGACTTAGTAATGTGTTTGGTTCTGTTCGCTTGGCTTTCAGAACAGCAATATTTTAAAGATTATACTAATATTAATACATTATTATCGTTAAAAGAAAAATCAGAAGAAGACCTTGATCAGGATATGGCGCCATTTGGATTTTTCTTTGATGGACGAGAAGACTACGATGAAGAAATTGAACACTTCGTTCCTGACGCCTGGATGCATAATGTAAGAGACAACTTTTAATAAATAAATAAAATATGTTCTCGATAAAAAGGAGAGATAGAAAATGGCATTCCAACTAAGTCCCGGCGTTAATGTAACCGAAATTGACCTTACCACGGTTGTCCCTGCAGTTGCTACATCTGATGGTGCACTTGCGGGCCTATTCCATTGGGGTCCAGTCGGTGTAAGATATCTTGTTGATAACGAAAATGTTCTCGTTAAAACATTTGGCAAACCAAACAATTATAATGCAGAAACATTTTTCACTGCTGCTAATTTTCTATCTTACTCAAATCGTCTTTATGTAGTTCGTGCTGCTAACACCAGTGGCGTAACTCCATCTGTTTCTGCGAACGTTACAAACGCTTCAGCTAACGTAATTGTATCAAACACAGCCACTCTTGTCGCTGGTATGTATCTAACTCAAGTATCTAACAGCGCTGCTTTCAATACTGGTAAATCTGTAGTAATTTCGGCAGTTATCAATTCAACTGCCTTTACTATGTCAAACAATGCTGGTGTTTCGAATGGCGCTGTTACTATGTACTTCGGACGTCCAGAAACTTCATATAACGCTGTTGGTTTCGATACTAATTCTGCAAATGCTTATGTTGCTAACCTTGTAAATCAAATCGTACCTAATCTTAATGCATACACTACACTTGATGGTTCTTTCGATTCTGATGTTGCATTCGTTGCTAAGTATCCAGGTGATATCGGTAATTCTCTACGTGTTTCAGTTTGTAGTAGTACAAATTCATTTTCGTCTAATATCTCTTATGGCGCCAATGTTGATTTTACTATTGGTAGCAACGTTGCCATTGCCAATTTTGCAGGAATTTCAAATACTTCTGCTAACGTTTCTCAATATGTAATTGGTGATAAAATTCTTGCTGGTAATGCAACTATTGGTTTTCAGTATCTTCAAATTACTCAAATCAATGCTGTATCTAATTCAACTAATACAACTTTGACTATGCAATTTCAAGATCCATATCGTTTACATACTGCATACTCTACAAATACAGTATCTCGTTATTGGGAATTTAATAATGTTGTCGACACTGCTCCTGGTATTTCAAATTATGTTCTTGTAAATGGTAATACTGCCGCCAAAGATGAACTTCATATTGTAGTTGTTGATGACAATGGTCAGTTTACTGGAACTCCTGGTAGTGTTCTTGAAGTATTCAAGGGTCTTTCACGTGCAACCGATGCAAAAAATCTTGATACTACTGGAAATTATTACAAAGATGTAATTAATCAAGATTCAAAATATATTTGGTGGGCGAACGATCGTTCAGGTTCTGCATCTGCTAATGCGGCCCTTGTTACATCATCAACCAATTATGTTCCTGCCAATATTATTATGACTCTTGGCGCTGATGGTTACGATGAATCTTCTTCAAATAATTTTTCAATTATTGCATCTGCATATGATTATTTCGCTTCTGCCGAAGATATCGACATTTCTCTTGTTCTTCAGGGTCGTCCTATTGGACCTTCTGGTTCTTCATGGCAGCTTTCGAATTATCTTATCGATAATATCGCTGAAATTCGCAAAGACTGTGTTGTATTCGTTTCTCCTGATAAACTACAAACATTAAATTCGTTTGGTACTGAAGCAACTAATCTTGTTTCTTGGAGAAATTCGGTTCACTCATCATCATATGCTGTAATTGATTCTGGATATAAGTATCAATATGATCGTTACAATGATCTTTATCGTTGGATTCCATTGAACGGCGACATTGCTGGTCTATGTGCTCGTACTGACAATACTAATGATGCATGGTGGTCACCTGCTGGTTTCAACCGTGGTCAAATTAAAAATCTTGTCAAGCTTGCATATAATCCACGCAAGGCCGATCGCGATATTCTTTATAAGAATGGCATCAATCCAGTTGTAACATTCCCAGGTCAGGGCACTGTTCTTTATGGTGATAAAACTGCACAGGCAAAGCCATCAGCTTTCGACCGTATTAACGTTCGTCGTCTGTTTATTGTTCTTGAAAAGGCTATCTCAACTGCTGCTAAGTACTCTCTTTTCGAGTTTAACGATGCTTTCACAAGATCGCAGTTTAAGAATCTCGTAACACCATACCTCCGTAATATTCAGGGTCGTCGTGGTATTACTGACTTCTTGGTTGTTTGTGACGACACCAATAATACTCCGCAAATTGTTGATACGAATCAGTTCGTCGGCGACATCTATATTAAGCCAGCTCGTTCAATTAACTTCATTCAGCTTAACTTCGTTGCTGTTGCATCTGGCGTTCAGTTCTCCGAAGTTGTTGGCAAGTTTTAATAAATAAATAAAACTCGAGGAGTAAGATAGATGCCTTTTAATATTAGTGCTTTCAAGTCAAATGGTCTGGTATATGGTGGTACCAGACCATCCCTATTCAACGTGTTTATGTCAGTCCCTGCAGGGATTGGCATCGACAATGTGTCAGTGGATAAGTTCCGTTTCGTTTGTCGCGCAGCTGAAATTCCTGATTCAACAATTTCACAAATCGAAATCCCATATTTCGGTCGTAAAATTAAGGTCGCTGGTGAGCGTCAGTTCACTGATTGGTCAGTAACTGTAATGAATGACGAAGACTTTGCTGTTCGTTCATTATTCGAATCATGGTCAAATGCGCTTAATCGCATGGTATCAAACATTCGTGATCCTGCTCTTTCTGCAGAACAGTATAAACAGGACCTTGAAGTTATTCAGTACAGTAAAGACGGTTCTGAACTTCGTTCGTATATCTTAATCGGTGCTTTCCCAACTCAGATTGGTGCAATTGCTCTTGATTGGGATTCTGCAAATCAGGTTGAAACTTTCACAGTTAACTTCTCATACGATTACTGGATTCCTGGTATCGAAGCTTCCGATAAGAAAGCTGGTGGCGTAAATACTTATGGCGCTAGTGCGATCCAGAATGGTCCATCTGGTCCAGCCTAAATAATAATAGTGATTTAGGAGAGGGAATAAACTCCCTCTCCATTTTGGAGATTTAAATGGCAGAACTATTCGGATTTGAGTTTAAACGCAAAAGCCTTAAAGATCAAGAGCAGATACCATCGTTTACTCCTAAAGAACAGGATGACGGTGCATTAGTCGTAGCTGCTGGTGGTGCGTTTGGTACATATGTTGATCTTGATGGTACTGTACGTACCGAAGCAGAATTGGTAACGAAATATAGAGAAATGGCTCTTCAGCCAGAGTGTGATGCTGCTGTTGATGAAATTGTAAATGAATCTATTTCAATCGATGATGAAATTATCGTACAAATTAATCTTGATAATGTTAAAGTTTCTGATTCTATTAAAAAAGTAGTGAGAGAAGAATTTCAAACTTGTTTAAAATTGCTTGATTTTAATAAACATGCATATGAAATTTATCGTCGTTGGTATATCGATGGTCGTCTATATTATCATATTCTTGTTGATGAAAAAGCGCCTAAAGAGGGTATCAAAGAAATTCGTTATATCGATCCCCGTAAAATTCGTAAAGTTAGAGAAATTTCAAAGCGTCGAATTCAGGCTGGTATGAGTAGTGGTGCAGGTACTAATGAATCGGCTTTATCTAAAGTAGTTAATGAATATTTTATCTTTAATGATAAAGGATTTAATTATGGTAATAAATCAGTTGGTCCAAGCACCAACGGTTTGAAAATCGCCAAAGATTCTATCCTACATGTTGTTTCCGGTCTAACTGACAATCAGGGAACAATGGTTCTTTCTTATATGCATAAAGCAATTAAAGCTTTGAATCAACTACGCACTCTTGAAGATGCATTAGTTATTTATCGACTTGCACGTGCACCTGAACGTCGTATCTGGTATATTGACGTTGGTAATTTACCAAAGATGAAAGCTGAACAGTACGTTCGTGACATCATGGTTAAACATAAAAACAGATTAATTTACGACGCCTCAACAGGCGAAGTACGAGATGATCGCAAATTTATGACGATGCTTGAAGACTATTGGCTTCCTCGTCGTGAAGGTGGAAGAGGTACGGAAGTTACTACCCTTCCTGGTGGTCAAACATTAGGTCAGATGGACGACGTTCTGTATTTTCAAAAAAAGTTTCTCCAAACACTTAATGTGCCTATTTCACGTTTAAATTCAGACGCTTTGTTCTCAATTGGTAGAGCCACTGAAATCACTCGTGACGAATTGAAATTTGCTCGTTTCGTTGATCGTTTACGTCTTCGTTTCTCTCACTTGTTTACTAAAATGCTCGAGAAACAGTTAGTTCTTAAGGGTGTAACGACGATTGAAGATTTCCAAACAATGATGATGGATATCCGTTTCGACTTTGCAAAAGATAATTATTTTACTGAACTTAAGTCTAATGAAATTACCGAAGGTAGAGCAAACCTTGCACGTAATATGCAAGATATGGCTGGTAAATATTATTCGCATGAATGGATTCGTAAAAATATCCTTCAACAGTCTGATGATGACATCGAAGAGATGGATGGACAAATTACCGAAGAATCGCAGTCACAAGATCCTCGTTGGTTAAACCCAACTATCGAACAAAATGTGCAAATGATGCAACAGGATCAGCAAAGTGCTGCACAACCAGATGGCGATCAGACAGCTTCTCCGGAAGATAAAAATAAAGCAGAAGAAGTTCGACAGGCTATAATAACTGTTGAACAAATGAAGAAAAAACCTAAAGATCAACGTTCAATACAAGATCAATCTAAATATAAAGCTGCTGTTCAAATTGTTGCTAAAAACCCAGATATTGCCAAACAAATGGGCGCTGGCAGGGCACAATAATAAAAAGGAATTTATAATATGACAGAATATAAATATGAATTAGAAGATTTAGTTTCAGCTGCTGTCGCGGCCAAGCCTTTAGATTTCGAACAGGCTTTTGGTAGTTTGGTAGTTGACCGAATTCAAAATGCAATTTACGATAAAAAAATTCAAATCGCTCAACAGATGTATGATTCTAATGATGATGAAAGCGATTACGAAGATAACTCAGAGGAATAGTTAAATGGCAAAGAAGCCCCTAAGAAGCATTGCAGCACCAAAGGATACTAAGTTCGACCTTAAGGGCGTAAAGAAGTCTTCGATCGAAGCTGGATCAACTGGCGAAGATCCAGGGGTCGACTACATGCCAAAAGACGAAATGGGACAGAAGTTTGTTGCTGCTCATAAAACTGAAAAGCATGCAGATCGTGTCGGTAATACAGACGAACCATATACCGGTAACCCAGAACATTATACTTTAAATTCTAAAAAAGAAAAGCGTCATGGTAATATGCAGGGCGCTGCTCAAAAAGTTTATGAAGAAGTAGAAGAGCTTGATGAAATTGGTGATACAGCTAAAGGCCGAGATTTTTTACGTCGTAAATACCTTCCTGGTGCAGAAGCATCAAGAAACAAAATATTAAAAGATGTATTACCAACTGGTGTAAGTATGAGTGTCGATGAACTTCGGAAAAAGTCAAAAGAAATAAATCGTAAAGCTGGTAACCGCATGACAGGAATGCAAAGAGCAACTGAAATTTTGGGCGATCCAATTTATAAAAATGGACGTAGAGTTTATGAAGCAAAAGGAATGAAGTGCGAAACTTGCTCCAAAGAAGAGTGTGAATGTGGCGCCCAAAAAAAACTTTTGCTTGGTGGTAAAAAAGGTCTTGCTGAAATTATTGCCGTTAAAGAAGGCGCCAAAGTAGATCGTATGGTCGGTTATATTACAGCAAACGAAAAGAAAGCTGGACATTCTTCAAAAGAAGCTGAAAACATTGCTTGGGCTACTGTAAACAAACGTGGAATGCTTGATAATAAAAATAAAAAAATGCATGAAGATTTTGATCCTAATAGCCCTTTAGCACGTGGACAGGCCGATGAACATTATGGAAGACCTGTGAATCCACATAAACTAGTTCCTGATGCAAATGGAAATTTACGAACAGTAAAATTGACTAATCCAGAAGAAATTGCTCAGTATATGACCGGTCGTGAAAATAATCTTGCCGGTAAAAAAGTTTATGAAGAAAAAAGTTATAATGATACAGAAGAAGAAGTATCAATGGTAACTACAGAATTAAAAGCTATGATTGCCGATGCCAGTGAGCTTCTTAAAAAAATGCCAAAAAATATGCATATTGAACCATGGGTACAGGCTAAAGTTGCTACAGCCAAAGCTTCTATTTGCAGTATTCATGATTATATCATATATGGTAATGTTAAAGAAGATTTAGCAATGCCAATGCTAGAAGGCGGTAAAAAGAAAAAGAAAAATACTAACAAATTAGAAAAAGAATCATCTCCTTCCGATGTACCAATGTCATTTTCTTCTGGTAACGTAGGCGATGGCGTCGCTCAGGGGAGAGTATAATGATTATTAAAGTTTTAGGTGCAGAAACATCTATCGCCACAGCAAATTCAGTCGCCAACGCAACTCTTGTTCGTATTATTAACACCGGTGCTGCCGCAACTTGTAACGTTGCATTTGCAAATGCATTAGTTTATGCAAATTTAACAGTTACTAACACTGAAAATATTGTTTTGCAAAAGTCTGCAACAGATTTGATTACGGGTGCTAATATGAAAGCCGTATCAATTGCTTATAAATATTAAGGAACTAAAATGAAGCTTATTACCGAAATGAATGAACAGGTAGAATACCTTTCAGAAGCTAAAGAAAGCGGTGAAAAGGAACACTACATTCATGGTATCTTTCTTCAGGGCAATATGAAAAACCGTAATGGTCGAATTTATCCAATTGATGTTTTGGATAAAGAAGTAGAACGTTATATGAAAGATATGGTAAAGCATTCACGTGCTTTTGGTGAACTTGGTCATCCTACAGGTCCATCAATTAATCTTGATCGTGTTTCTCATATTATTATCGATCTTAAAAAAGACGGTCGTAATTATATTGGTAAGGCGAAACTTACTGATACTCCAATGGGAAATATTGCCAAAGGTATTTTAAAGTCTGGTGGTAAAATTGGTGTTTCTTCACGTGGTATGGGTTCGCTCAAGCCAGGTAAAGATGGAATTATGGAAGTTCAGGGCGACTATCGTCTTGCAACAGCAGCGGATATTGTTCATGACCCATCGGCTCCACATGCTTTCGTCGAAGGTATTATGGAAGGCGTTGAATGGATTTATGATCCAATCAAAGATACTTGGCTCGAAGAAAAGGCCGAAGGTATTAAAAAAGCTGTTAGAAAAATGTCACATTCTCAATTAGAAGAACAGCGACTAACAATTTTTGAAGACTATATGGCTTCATTAACAGTAAACACACGCATTATATAAATAATTTAAAATTCTATTAAAGGAGACATTTCTAATGGCCGATAATTACAACGAACTGACTGAAAGTGCACAACTTGCAAAACAAATTGCAAAACTTTCGGGTCTTAAATCTACTGGTGCTTATGTTCATCGTCGTAGAGGTAATGATGAATATGGCGTTAAAATCCACGATATGGGTAATGGAAAAATAAAAACATCAGATGAAGATGTTATTTCTGGTTTGGGCAGCCCAACAATTAGACATCACAATTCTGTTGAAGATGCGGCTGAACATGTTAGAAGTATGTTAAAAGAAGAAAATTATGAAGAAGAATATGAACTCGACGAGGTTTCTAAATCAAAGGCTGGTAAAACAATCTTTGGCCGTGCCGCTAAGGGCATCGATGCCGAAAATGCTGGTGATGAAGAAAATGCCGAAAAGAATTTCAATAAATTTGCAAAATCAAAAGAACGTTTTGGTAAAAAGTACGGAGCAAAGGCTTTTGATAAAATGACTAATGCGGTTGGTAATCGTTTCAACGCTGAAGAATATGATCTTGAAGAAGACACTATGGCTTCTTCTTCGCTTAAGCCAGGTGCAAGAAAAATTTCAGACCCTAAGTCGCTAGATAATTCAAAGATTGGTATGATGTCTCGTATGATGCATACTATGAATTCTATGGAAAAAAGCGACATGGTTAATTTTTTTAATCAGGTAATGGGTCAGTTTGGTCCAGGTAAAAACTACGGTGTTGGCGATAAGTCAGGTTCAAATCAGTCTTCAATCGACATGAGCCCATCACACGCTTCTAAAACTACTGGTCCAAAAACTAGAGATGCAATGCCAAAGCTTAACGTCAAGGAAGACGTTGAAGAAATGTTCGCTGGTGAAGAACTATCAGAAGATTTCAAGGAAAAAGCATCAACTCTTTTTGAAGCTGCAATCAACGCTCGTTTGATCGCCGAAATGGCTCGTCTTGAAGAAGAATATGAAGATGCAATCAGCGAAGAACTAGAAAACTTCAATGAAAGTATAACAACTAAGCTTGACTCGTACCTTGACTACGTTGTTGAACAGTGGATGGAAGAGAACGAAGTAGCGATCGAATCAACACTCCGTAATGAACTTGCCGAAGAGTTCATGGAAGGTCTTAAGAATTTATTCGCTGAACATTATATTTCTGTACCACAGGAACAGGTAGACGTTCTCGAAGCTCTTGCCGATAAGGTAAATGCTCTTGAAGATAGACTTGATGATTCCATCACAGAAAATACAGAGCTTAAGGGATATCTTCTTGAAACAAAGAAAGAAGAAATCCTTGAAGAAATCGCTTCTGACCTTGCACTAACACAGCAGGATAAATTCAACGCTCTTGTTGAAGGTATTGAATTTGACGGCGATTTAGAAACTTATGCACGTAAGGTTATGATCATCAAGGAAAATTATTTCCGTACAGAGACTACCTATTCTTCAAACATTGAAGAAGAAACGTTCGAAGGCGATTTATATGAATCAACTGGTTCAAAATATGTCGATCCAAATGTAAATCGTTACGTTCAAGCAATTTCGAAAACAGTTAAGAACTAATCTTATATAAATAAATTGAACAATATCTTATTACACCGAAAGGAAATTAAATGTATCTAGCTGAGGCAATTCAAAACAAGTGGGCACCTGTGCTCGATCACGCCGCTCTTGGCATCATCAAGGATCAGCATCGCCGTTCCGTAACCGCAATCATGCTTGAGAACACTGAGAGAGCTCTTATCGAGTCATCTGCTCATGGTTCTTATCAAACTCTTACAGAAACATCATCTGGTCTCCCAGTCAACGCAATGGGCGGTTCTTCGTCTACTGCTGGTTCTGGTGGTATCGATACTTTCGATCCAGTTCTTATCTCTCTAGTACGTCGTGCAATGCCTAACCTCATTGCTTATGACATTTGCGGCGTTCAGCCAATGACTGGCCCAACTGGTCTTATTTTCGCGATGCGTTCGCGTTATTCTAACCAGTCTGGTTCAAACACTACTTTCTCGAACGGTTCTGTTCAGGACAACGAAACTTTCTACAATGAAGTTAACACTGCCTTCACTGGTGCTGGTGGTCTAACTGGCGTTAATAGCAATAACTTTGGTCTTGGTTTCAAGGGTACTATCCCAGGCGCAACCAACACTAGCCCTCTAACTGCAACCAACACCTATAACACTGGTGGTGGTATGACTACAGCTGCTGGCGAATCACTTGGTGTTGACTCCGGTAACGTATTCCCACAGATGGCCTTCTCGATTGAAAAGGTTACTGTATCTGCTAACACTCGTGCTCTAAAGGCCGAGTACACTATGGAACTTGCACAGGACCTTAAGGCTATTCACGGTCTTGATGCTGAAACTGAACTTGCAAACATCCTTTCGGCTGAAATCCTTTCGGAAATCAATCGTGAAATCGTTCGTACTATCAACATCACAGCTGTTGCTGGTGCTGCTGACAATACTACGACTGCTGGTGTTTTCGATCTTGACACTGACTCAAACGGTCGTTGGTCAGTTGAAAAGTTTAAGGGTCTTATGTTCCAGCTTGAACGTGAAGCTAATGCTATTGCTCGTCAGACTCGTCGTGGCAAGGGTAACATCGTTATCTGTTCTTCAGACGTCGCGTCTGCACTTCAGATGGCCGGTGTTCTTGACTACGCTCCTGCTCTTAACAGCAACAAGCTCGATGTAGATGATACTGGTAATACTTTCGCTGGTGTTCTTAACGGTCGCCTCAAGGTTTACATTGATCCATACGCACTTGGTGGTAACTATCTAACTGTTGGTTATAAGGGTTCGTCAGCGTTCGACGCTGGTCTATTCTATTGCCCATACGTTCCTCTACAGATGGTACGTGCAGTTGATCAGTCAACTTTCCAGCCTAAGATTGGTTTCAAGACTCGTTACGGCGTTGTCGCGAACCCATTCGCACAGGGTCTAACAAAGGGCTCAGGCGCTCTTGCTATCTCGACTAACGTTTATTATCGTCGTATTATCGTCAATAATCTTATGTAGTCACTATACTTTTTTAGTATTATTTACTAAAAAAGTTCTATAGTATTAAACTTGCTCAATGAAGGCAAGATATTTTAAGACGGTTTCAAGCCGCAAACTTTAAAAGGAGAGCTTCGGCTCTCCTTTTTTCACATATAAATAGTTGTAATTGATGGGGGTAAAAATGAAAAACTTTAAACAATTTATAAAAGAAACATTTGTACCAGGCACATATAGCGATGGTGATAATCATTATAGTATTAATAAATTAGTTCAAACTGTTTCAAAAAGAAAACCAGATGACACGCCAATTCACCAAGTTATAAGTAACAATTCTGATTTAGGTACAAAAGAAGGTAATTTTGCTGATAATTTAAAAAACCCCAGCGATTCTTTTAAAGAAAGAACAATGAAAGCCGATACGCAACATCCGGTAATGTTACACCCAGACGGTTGGATAATAGATGGTTCGCATAGAGTAGCAAAACAACATTGGGCTGGCGCTAAAACAATAAAAACACATACTCTTAGTCATGATGATCTTGAAAATGCCAAAATAAAAGATCCAGACGAATTAAAAAAATCTAGAGATTTTTAATATTAAAATATTATTTGCACTCCTAATAATGATAACATCTGTTTACTCTCAAACTATCATCTTTAAAAAAACAGATGGTACATATAATAAGGAAAATATTGATGTCAGCTATTGATAATACACCTAGTAATAAAAACTTTTTATCACCACTTAATTTTCGTTTTCAAATTAAGAAAGCGCCTCATGTTAACTTTTTTATTCAGAAAGTTAACATCGCAGACATTACGCTTCAAGAAGCAACATCTCCAAATCCTTTTGTCAAAATTCCATATCCAGGCGAACATATTAATTATGGAACTCTTAGCATAACCTTTAAGGTTGATGAGGCGCTTCAAAATTATCTAGAAATTCATAATTGGCTCAAGTCTCTTGGTAAACCACAAAATTTTGATCAATACAAAACTATCGAAAATAAACCAATTGCATCTGGAGATGGTATCTATTCTGATATATCGCTGATCGTTTTGACAAGTACTAAACAAGCAAATTATGAAATTGTTTATGTCGATGCATTCCCAGTAAGCCTGACTGGTGCCAACTTCAACACTATCGATTCAGACGTCAATTATATCGAAGCTTCTGCAGTTTTCAAATATACTTACTATGACATTAATAAAATTCCTTGACTTTTTCCTAAAAGTATAGTATTATATAATATAATATTTTTGAAGGAGAGATGATGAAGATAGAAGATATTTTTACACAGTGGAAAGAAGATTCGGATATCGACCGTACTGAGCTTGGTGATGAAGTTCTTAAAATACCAAAGCTTCATCACAAATATTATCAAATGTATATTGGTGAAAGACTTCTTCTTCGTCAATACGATGCTGAAATGAAACAGTTAAAGTTAGACAAATATGAGTTTTATACTCAGGGTCCTAACGAAGAGACCAAAGAAAAAGGTTGGGTAATGCCCGCCAAAGGATTAATCCTAAAGTCTGATATTCCAATGTACATGGACGCCGATCGAGATATTGTTAAATTGTCTCTTAAAATTGGTATTCAGAACGAAAAAATCGATTTTATCGAATCAATTATCAAATCATTAGTTAATCGTGGATTCAATATTAAAGCAGCTATCGACTTTCAAAAATTTATTAATGGTCAATAGCAGCTTTTACCTAAATAGATTATGGAGGAATTTCTATGATTTTTCATATAATCTATAAAACAACAAATATTAAAAATAACAAATATTATTATGGTGTCCATTCTACAGAAAATTTAGAAGACGGTTACTTAGGTTCGGGTAATGGTTTGAAAAACGCCATTAAAAAATATGGAATAGAAAATTTTAAAAAAGAAATAATATCATTTTTTAACGATAGATCAGAAGCTTTGATATTTGAATCTAAACTTGTTAGTATAGAAATGATTAAAAATCCTATGTGTTATAATTCTACAATTGGAGGTGGATCTCCTCCAATTAGAACTGGTAAAGTTTCTCCTACTAATTTATTAAAAGGAGAAAAAAGAACAGAAAAACAAAAAAATGCAGCTTTAAAACATTCAGAAAGAATGAAAGAGAAAAATCCTTGGAATAAGGGTTTAAAAGGCAAACAAAAAGCATGGAATAAAGGTTTACCTAATCCATTATTAAAAAACATTGCTTCTATAGAAAGAACATGTCCACATTGCAATAAAATTGGAAAAGGTTCTAGTATGTTAAGATGGCACTTTGATAATTGTAAAATGAGAGCATAATGGATACTGTTAATATTGAAAAATTAAACGAAGTATATAATAAAATTCATTGCGATCCAGCAATCGCATATGAGCTTAATGAGTACTTCACTTTCGATGTTCCTGGCGCAAAGTTTATGCCAGCGTTTCAAAATAAAGTTTGGGACGGTAAAATTCGTCTATTTAATCTTTTATCATGCACCCTTTATGGTGGCCTAAACTCTTATGTTGAAGAGTTTTGTCGTTCAAGAAACTATGTTGTTGATTATACTAATGACCTTAGTTCGGACGAGTTTTCGCTTAAAGAGGCAAAAGATTTCGTTGATAAGCTTGCACCAACTATGAAGCCACGTGACTACCAGATGGAAGCTTTTGTCCATGCTGTTCGTGAACGTAGAGCTCTTTTACTTTCCCCAACTTCATCAGGCAAATCTTTTATTATCTATCTATTAATGAGGTATTATAGTGCTCGTACTCTTATTATTGTCCCAACTACTTCTTTGGTTAGTCAGCTTGCTTCTGATTTTGCCGACTATGGTTTTGAATCTGATAAGTTCGTTCACAGAATATATGCAGGGCAAGATAAACAAACGAATAAACCTATCACAATTTCCACATGGCAGTCCATATATAAAATGGATAAAAAATATTTCGAACAGTTTGATGTGGTAATAGGCGACGAGGCGCATTTATTTAAGGCAAAGTCTCTTATAACTATCATGACTAAGTTAGATAAATGTAAGTATCGTTTCGGATTTACCGGAACTCTTGATGGTACTTCGACTAATAAGCTCGTACTTGAAGGGCTATTCGGCACTGTTCGTGTTGTCACTACTACTTCCGAGCTTATCGAAAATAAGTATGCTGCGGATTTTAAAATCAAAGCAATCGTTCTGTCATACTCCGATGAAATTCGTCAGCTCGTTTCTAAGATGAATTATCAGGGAGAAATGGATTATATCGTTCGACTCGAGGCACGTAATCGTTTCGTTCGTAATCTCGCATTATCTCTTGAAGGAAACACTCTGTTGCTGTTCCAGTTCGTTGATAAACATGGTAAGGGTCTATTTGAAACTCTTAAAAAAGAAGCTGGAGATCGTCCGGTGCATTATGTTTCTGGATCTGTTGACGCTGATGAAAGAGAAGAGATCAGAAAGATTGTGGAAACTCAATCTGATGCTATCATCGTTGCTTCGTATGGCACGTTCTCGACAGGTATCAATATTAAGAATCTTCATAACGTAATCTTTTCTTCACCGACTAAGTCTCGTATACGTAACCTTCAGTCTATTGGTCGTGGTCTTCGTAGGTCAGAGACAAAGACAGAGTCAACCTTATATGACATATCTGATGATATGTCTTGGAAAACAAAGAAGAACTTTACACTGCTCCACTTTATGGAGCGCATTAAGATCTATAATGAGGAGAAGTTTCCATACAAGATCTATAAAGTAGCAATCAATCAGTAGTACTGTTCATTCACACACCACATAGTGATTATACCCGTTCTACAGAAAAAGTCAAGGAATTAATTATGGCGAAAGCAAAGAATTATATTAATAATAAAACACTTTATACCTCGATGGTTGAACACAGAACGAAGCTTGAGATCTCGAAACGAGAAGATAAACCCAAGCCACAGGTTACAAATTATATCGGACAGTCTATTCTTTTAATTTGTAATAATTTAGCAAAGAAACCTAATTTTTCAGGATATACATATAAGCAGGACATGATCTCTGATGGCATCATAGATTGTATCGCTGCTGTTGATAATTTTAATCCTGATAAAACAAACAATCCTTTCGCTTACTTTACACAGATAGCATGGAATGCTTTTATTCGCCGTATTCATAAAGAAAAGAAACAAACATATATCAAGCATAAAAATTTCGAGAACGCATTTTTAATGAATAACCTTTGGACAGATGCTGAAAATATTCATTTAAAAGCAAACGAATATTCTGATGAAGTTGTCCGTAGCTATGAAAATAAGTTGACTAACATCAAAAAAAATAGTAAACTAAGTGGTGTTGAAAAATTTACTGATACTCCAATATTGGAGGAAATTAAAGAGGTATGTGATGAAGAATGAACATATGCTGCCGGTCAATGTGATTGACCTTGCACACAAACTCAACGATCCTAATTTACGGAGCACCGAGAGAGATAATTATGAACTTCGAATTGAAGCAATTAGAGATTATTGTACAATGATTTTGAACACTTATTCTCGGGATAAACGTTCGTTTATGGATAAAGATACCAGATCAAAGTTAGCCAATACTCGTATCGGTAGATAATATGAAAATTGCATTAATTACAGATACTCATTGGGGAGTTCGAAATGATAATGTCGCCTTTATGGACAATAGCAAAATGTTCCTCGAAAAGACATTTTTTCCTTACATTGATGACAATCATATTTCTACCGTTGTACATCTCGGGGATTTTGTTGATCGCCGTAAGTATGTTAACATCAATACCGCCAGACGTTTACGCGAAGATTTTCTAAAACCTTTATCTGATCGTAATCTCGCCGTTCATTTCATCGCTGGCAATCATGACACATACTTTAAAAATACAAACGATATCAACGCTCTTCGCGAGCTTGTAGTCGGTAAGTATCCTACGTTCAAGGTATACTCCAACTATCCAGTCGAGGTAGAGTTTGATAATATAATAGTACTACTACTTCCATGGATATGCGACGAGAATAGGAAAGTTTCACTTGAAAAAATTAAATCTACACCGGCCCAAATTGTTATGGGACACCTTGAGCTTGCAGGATTTGAGATGTATAGAGGTTCTATGGTTTCTCATGGCGATGATCGTAATATCTTTAACCGTTTTGATCTTGTTCTCAGTGGTCATTACCATCACCGTTCCTCTGATGGTACTATTTGTTATTTGGGCAGTCATGGAGAGTTTACTTGGTCTGATTATGACGATCCAAAAGGCTTTCATATCTTTGATACAGAAACTAGGGAATTAACTTTTATAAAAAATCCATATACTATGTTCGAAAAAGTTTGGTACAATGACACGGACACCAAGTTCCTAGAAACAGTGTTTGATTACAGCAAGTATCGAAAAAAAATTGTTAAGGTCATTGTTCAAAATAAAAATAACCCACTGTGGTTCGATAAATTTATTGAAAATATTGAATCAGAAAATCCTATTGAAATGCAAATTGTAGAAGATCATTTAAACCTTAATTTAGAAGATGATGGTGACATTGTCAATGAAGCTGAATCAACCATTGATATTTTTAAAAAGTATCTTGAAACGACACAAATTAAAAACGTTGATACAGTTAAATTGACGAGTAAAATTATAGAATTATATCAAGAGGCATTGACTGTAGAATGATATTATTTAATAAACTTCGATGGAAAAATCTTCTGTCAACAGGAAATATGTTTACAGAGATCGATTTGAACACTCACACGTCGACGATTATCGTTGGCGAGAATGGAGCTGGTAAGTCTACAATTCTTGACGCTATATCATTTGTTCTGTTTGGTAAAGCGTTTCGTAAAATTAATAAAGGTCAGATGATCAATACGATCACCAATAAGATGCTCGTCGTTGAAGTAGAATTCTCTATTAATTCGAATAATTATAAAATCATTCGTGGAATCAAACCAAATATATTCGAAGTTTGGATGAATGGTAATCTTATGAATCAATCAGCTGAGATGAAAGATTATCAGGAAATTTTAGAGAAACAAATTCTTAAGGTAAATCATAAGTCTTTCTGTCAGGTAGTTGTGCTTGGATCGGCAACGTTTCAGTCCTTTATGCAGTTGTCTCCTGCTGCTCGTCGCGATATTATTGAAGACCTTCTTGATTTACAAATTTTTACGACAATGAATTTGCTTCTCAAAAACAAAATCATGATCAACAACGACTCTATCGTTACATGTTCTAATAATAAGAAAATTATTGAAGAAAAGATTAAACTTATGAAGGTTCATCTTCTTGAACTTCAAAGTAATAATGAACAAATGATCGAAGAGAAGCGTAATCGGATTAATGAAACTAATGATAATATTACAGTTATCAATGATCAGTATTGGGAATTATCAAATAAGTTAAAAACTCTTCAAGAATCCGTTAGTGATGAAACGACTCTTACTAAGAAAGTTCAGAAACTTTCTTCTCTGAAACATCAGATAGAAGCCAAACGTGCTATTATTTCCAATGATATTAATTTTTTTAAGAAACATGAAAATTGTCCTACATGTACTCAGACCATTAGTAAAGATTTTCGTGAAATATCTATTGATACTAAAACTCGAGAAATAGAAAATATCGATACTGGTCTTAACCAACTAGTAACTCAATATGACGAAACAAACGCTAGTCTTGATAAAATTCTTGAGATTCATTCGCAAATAAACAATGAAAAAATGGAAATTCATCGCCTCAAAACAAAAATTAATTCTCTTGTTGACTACCGCGACGAACTTACAAAAGAAATATCAAATTTAAGTAAAAAATCAAAAGCGCATGACGGCGCTCAGATAAACGATCTTGAAGTCGAATTAAAAGAAATTGAAACGAATTATAACGATCTTTATAATGAAAAAAACCTTCTTAACGCTGCAGGTATTGTGCTCAAGGATGGTGGTATTAAGTCGAAAATTATCAAACAATATATACCTGTGATTAATAAATTGATCAACAAGTATCTTTCTTCCATGGAGTTTATGTGTCAGTTTGAACTTGACGAGAATTTTAATGAGACAATCAAATCAAGATATCGTGATGAATTCTCCTACGCTTCTTTCTCGGAAGGAGAGAAAATGCGAATCGATCTCGCGATCCTGTTCACATGGAGAGCGGTGGCCAAACTGCGTAATAGTATCAATACCAACCTTCTTATCATGGACGAGGTGTTTGATAGCTCTCTTGACTCTAATGGCACAGAAGAGTTCCTGAAGGTAATAAAAAGCTTGACTTCAGACACGAATACATTTATAATAAGTCATAAGGGTGATCAGCTTCAGGATAAGTTCGATCGATGCATTGTGTTTGAAAAACATAAAAATTTCTCGAGGATAGCATGACCGAAAAAGAAGTATGGTATGATACGTACGATATAATGTACGAAACAATTATGAAAAATAAAATGTTTGAGACAAAAATCGTCGATAAATTTTTGAACGAAAACGAACAGAAGCTAGTACATGATTCAATTATGGCGTCTGATTGGAAATTTCTAAACGATGTTAGTGGCGTAAATAATCATTCATATCCTTCTCATGGTTTCGTTCATGTTCTGAAACATCCTGATATTCAAAAACGATCTCCCAATTATCTACCCATTGTAAATAATATTTTCCAGCCAAAATTTTATAGTTTCGGCCTTGAAGTTAAAGAAGTCCATTATACACGAGCGTTTTTGCAAATACCAATGGCTCCTCAATATAAGAAAGAGCATAATGGTATTCATGTAGATCTTCCAAAAGAGATGAAGCATATTGCTTGTATCTATTATTGTAATGGATCTGATGGTGATACTATTATATACGACCAAACCAGCAATGATGCTGTTGGTGGTTCGGTAGGAGTAGCATTAACAGAACACCAGAGAGTAACTCCACAACGTGGTCGTATGGTGTTTTTTGATGGAAGTAGATATCATTGTTCAAGTCAACCAACGATTAATTATCGTTGTATCATTAATTTCGATCTTATTTTACGAGAAACATGATAAAACTTAATAAGACACTGGTGAAGGAAATACTATGGAATTAGTTAAAAGCGACGATATTATTTTAAAGACAACATGTAAACTTTTTGATTTTTTAAACCCACCATTTGACCCTATTGAATTTTCACAAAATCTAGTTAAGTTTATGTATGAAAAAAATGGTCTTGGTTTGGCAGCAAATCAGGTTGGTGTTGGATATCGCATTTTTGCTATGCGTGCCGCACCTGAGAACTTTGTTTGTTTTAATCCTAGGATTGTTATGCCTGGCACTGATCAGATTGTCCTCGAAGAAGGGTGCTTGACTTTTCCAGGTCTTTTAGTTAAGATAAAGAGGTCGCAACATATCAAGGTTCGGTTTCAGATACCGAATGGAGACACTTTGACTAAGCAGTTTACTGGTTTGTCAGCACGTATTTTCCAGCATGAACTAGATCATCTGGATGGCGTAGTTTATTATCAGAGAGCAAATAAGTTCCATCGGGAACAGGCCATGAAGCGCTGGAAACAAAACGGAGCGTAAATTGAATATTTTCTATATTGATCATGATCCCGTTCAAGCTGCCGAATGGATGGTTGATAAGCATGTGGTTAAGATGATCCTCGAGAGTGCACAGTTGCTCTCGACAGCACATCGTGTTCTTGACGGTCGTCAGGTAGAAGGCGTCAAAGTTAATTTAGAAAAGAAAACCGCTCGCAAAACCAAAGCTTGGGTTCTTGATGATTCAAGAGATTCAGTTTTGTATGCAGCGACTCATATCAATCATCCTTCTGCTGTCTGGTGCCGTAATTCTATTGAAAATTATACTTGGCTCGTTGATCACTTTTTTGCATTGATGGGCGAGTATACGTATCGTTACGAAAAACAGCATAAATGTTATGGTGAGATCTCGTATATGCTTCAGTCGCCACCCAAGAACCTGCATGAATATGATTGGACTCCTATGCCATCATGCATGGCTGATGAGTATATTATTTCAAATGAACCCTTGACTAACTATCGGAATTATTATAGAATAGGTAAGTCAAAATTGCATAAGTGGAAAAACCGCCAACCTCCGGAGTGGATTAATGACTAATTGGTTTAATGACGTAAAAGATTTTCATCGGGCATTCGGTCAACGTATTGGCGAAGTTCCTGCTATTCCCGAAAGTATTGATGAGTGTGTACTTCGTATGTCTCTTCTTGAAGAAGAGTTTGATGAATATTTTGATGCTGAAGAAGATGCTGACATTGTAGGAATCGCAGATGCTCTTGCTGATATTATCTACATTGCTTTGGGAACAGCCGTTTCATATGGTATTCCTTTAGATAAAGTGTTTGAAGAAGTTCATCGTTCAAATATGGCAAAGCTAGTTGATGGTAAGGTTCTTCGTCGTGCGGATGGTAAGGTACAAAAGCCCGAAGGTTGGACGCCACCAGATATTGCTGGCGTATTGAAAAAGTCACATGATGAAATTGTTTTGAGAAATGCACAAATTACGTTGTAACATTGCATATATACGAGTATATGATTCAACTAATTTAGGAGATAATTGTGGTAGAAATTTTAGTAAGACCAAAGATCAGTTCAGAAGAAGTTCTTGGAACATTTGTCGGTAATAATTATTATGATAGAATTATTCAAGATGATTGTGATCTTTATGCAGAAGCTATCGACGGTACTCTCACCGAAGATAATATTATTTTCAAGTTTCGTAAAAATACATTTACGAAAGAAGAATGCGATTCTGCATATATTGGTTTGAGAGGGGCTGCAACAGAATCACAAAACCGTGGTATGGCGGCTGGACCTCGTGGAGACCAGCTAGGTCAGGAAGGTCGTGGTAATCGCGACTGGGTTACACCAGAACAGATTGAAATTTTAGAGTATCTGTGTCGTCCTAATAATCCTATGGTAGAACATAACGAACATCGAACTTTGGATTCAATTAAGGAAAGTTACAAACATAATTCAAAAGAAGAAACACGTGGTCAGGTTTGGCTTCGTTCGGAAGTAACTAAGATTTATCCTGAGTACCATGGTTGGTTTGATAAGTGGCTTATGGGTCTTCATAATATGTCTCGTGAAGAGCAGATGAATGAAGCGCAGCATGTTATTGATAATTATATTTCAGACACCAATTATGCGCAGTCTGTGATGTCTGGTATTGCTGGATACTTTGATCGTTATCCTCGTATCCCTCATGGTCGTGCTTGTGCATATAATGAAAAGAATCCAGATAAGTTTGCTCTTTCATATCCTTATCTACACAAGCTGAATGATCAGTTTCGTGAACTGATTCCTGGTAGATGGAAAGCTCAAAATGCAGAGGCCGACAAACTTGACTATCGATTCCGCATCGATGGCACTGTCTTCACTACTCTTACTGTTAACCATAACTGGCGCACTGCCTGCCACCGTGATGCAGGCGATCTTACTACTGGCTTCAGTAACATATGCGGTATTACTGGGCCTGACGGGAAAGGATGGAGAGGTGGCCAATTTATTCTCCCTGAGTACCGTATTGCTATTAATCTCCAGCCTGGTGATATGCTCCTTGTAAATAATCACGAAGGTATTCATGCTAACGATGAACTTATCGGTGATGACAACGATCGTATGACCATTGTTGCATATTTCCGTGAAAAGATGGTTGACCTTAAGTCATATGATTATGAAATGCTTCGCAAGAAATATGTTGAAGAACGGCGTATGAATAAAAATCATAAATTGCATCGCACTCTTTGGAATGGTGTATCTCCTGCAATGTGGGAAGATAAAGAATGGTATGATTATATGAAAGCCCATTATATGAACGATCCATATAAAAAAGTAGAATCAGCTAGTTTGGATTCATTCTTTTAATGTGTGGTGTTCTTGCAATAACAATTGATAATTTTAATGAAGGAGATCACGATTTAGTTCGTGGTCTTTTTCAACAGTCTATGATTCGTGGTAAACATGCCACAGGCGTTTCGTATGTGAAAAACGAAATGATAAATACAATTAAAGAACCAATCCCCGCTGATGAATTTATTAAAACTCAAGATTTAAATTCTTGGAGAAATGAAGATGGTAACTTATATTGTATTGGGCATATCCGTTATTCTACCAGTGATCTTAACTACAATCAGCCTATGGCGTCTGATAAACTCTCAATCGTCCACAATGGAGTTATCACACAAGAACCAAAAGAATTATGGAGAAAATCCTTTGGTTTTGAAACTGAGACAGCCAATGACTCAGAACTTATTTTGCGCCAACTTGAAAGCGGAAAAGGACACCCATTAAAAACATTTAGACCGGCATCGATGGCGGTTTGTACTATTGATAATGATAAGGTAATTACTGCATTTAGAAATGAAGAACGACCTTTATATTATTATTCTGATTCTAGAATGACTATTTTTGCCTCGACTGCTGACATTTTAAAGCGGGCAGGATTAACTGATATTGAAAAAACCGAGATGTACCGTGTTTATATGGTGATAGATTTTACGCTTATGAGCCATGGTATATCTGTTCCGGATAACATTGAGGATTTACAATGACAAAGTATGATCGAAACACATTCACTTATGGTTATGAAATTGAATGGGGTGATATTGATCGCAAAATGCCAATTCCCGAAGAGCTCGGCGCATGGGAATATTGTGAAACTGATATCATAAATCTTCGTGATCCTTACCGTGGACTAGGCTCTGACCCGAAGGGTGTTAACCCACCTGTTGGTGGTGAGATCAATACCAAACCAACTAAGACATGGCAGGAGCAAGTCGACAACATTATGAAGCTTCATGATATGTTTGTTGATCATGGCACTGTACCGACTGCCGGTTGCGTTAACCATGGACATCTCCATATTCATGTTCCTGGCCTTACCGAAGACATCGATGCATTGAAGCGTCTGTCGCTTTATCTTCGTGATAATCAGCACATGACCATTGATCGTTGTTACCAGTTTCGAGTTGTTCCAAATATGGATCTCACTAAGACTGCCAAAACTTATCTTAAGCACGATGGTGGGCGTATTATGGCCGACTGGCTCGCAACTAATCTTGGGACAGTACCGACTGACTTCAATGATTGGCTTCGTGTTCATTGTTGTGGTAAAGATGCGGTTACTCAGTCTCGCCCTTTCCGATATGGTATTCACACATACGCTCTTAAAAATTCTAAGACTATTGAATTTCGTTGTTTCCGTAGCTCTGTTGATCGACGTGAAATCGAAGACTGTTTCAAGTTTGCCACTGAATGGATTGATGCGGCGCTCAATAATGGTCCAGACGTACAGGAAATTCTGTTCTACAATGATTACAAGTTTCCACCATTTGAATACGATCATGAGATGTATGTTGGTTGGGAAAAGACCAAACATGAACGTACTGATCGCAACCTTGATGATGAAACTGCCGAAAAACTTGGTCTTAACAAGCTCGGTAAGTCTCGTAAATTTCTTTCAGTATGATCTACAAAACGCTTGACAAAGAAGCATATTTGAGGTATAATAATACTCTGGTTGGGAAAGATCGGAAGTTTTCGAAAGTTGCCATAGGTATGTGGAACTATATGAAAGCTTGGGATAAATGGCCACCCAGAGTTTTAGAAGAGAACGGTGAGATTTTGTCCGTGTGTTTTATGAAACTTTCTGGTCAATCAAAATCCAGAGTTCTCTTCATATCTAATATCTTTACTCCTGTTCCGGGCAGGGGTAAAGGTTCTGCCAGAGAAATGTTACATCGTAATATTCTCGAAGCAGTTGATGTCGGGGCTACAAGCATACGATTAGACTGTAACCGCTCAGCCCTCGGCTTTTATGATAGGCTTGGAATGACTTATTGGGGAACAACCATAGGTCATTCCATGTTCTGCGACCTTCCTATTAACATGAAAGGCGTAGAATGTTTTAAAGATACGCAAAATATGACTGCAAGTGAAATCATAAACAAATATCCACAAGAACTTCGTAATGCAAAATTAAAATGGATAGCTAAAAAAGTTAAAAAACATACTAAATTTGACTTTGGACATCCATCACGCTATAATGAGTTCTTAATGCTGATATAATCTCGCTCTATCAAAATATGAGAATTTAGGAGATATAAAATGTTGAACTTTGAACCGAACTACTGGTACGTATATATCCTGCATAATAATTCTATCAATTGTTTTTATATTGGTTTGCATCATCAAATTGGCAGCAAATCATACACACATTCTTCATCTAGTATTTTTCTTCAAAAAGCTATTGAAGATAATTTAATCGACGAATATATTGTTTATAAAGGTGAGAGCAAAGAAAAAGCTCATGCTCTTGAAACATATTTAATCAATCTTGCGAAAAATAATGCAATTGATCTTTACAATAAAAATAGTGGCGGTGGATATGTTGGTGGCGCTCGCCAAAGTATTCTTGAAGAAAAAGATTATATTGTTGGTGAAAATATGATTTTTTATAATATTTTTCCAGAAAAGTATTCTGTTGAAGAATATGAAAAAATTAATTTACGTATTGAAAAATTAGCTTCAGAAGTTAAACAAGCAGTTATTGTCCAATTGGATACTCCTGATAAAGTTATTCATAAGGTAACTTATGAACCTGTTGATCGCATGGTTAAAATGGAGTTTTTGCAAATTACTGAAAATCATGTAGATCCTAAAGAAGTCAGTAAAGTCGCTGAGTCTATGCTGCGAGATCCTATTGCAGCTGTTCGAAAAGTTGAAGCTTGTACAATCGTTGAATATCCAGATGGTACAGAAATGCGTTTGGATGGCACGACAACTGTGCATGCTATTGAAAAATGCAAAATTTGGTCAACTGTTCCTGTAGTTAGGCTTAAATCAAACGTATTCAATGACACTAGTTCTATCATGAGAAATTATTGTTCAGCTCGAAATATTCCTGAACAATATAAAAAGGCACAGGATCCAAGTAAAGAACTACCGAATCACATTCATAATTTTCATATGGATCATAAAGAATTATTTGAAAACTCTTTTGAATATTTTTGTGAATGTTTTAAAGCTTTATATTACAAAAAATTTAGTACACAGGCTTTAGTTCAAAACCTTAAATCATATAAAGAAAAATATGAAGAAAATGAGATAAAAAGCGATAATTGGGTAAATTATAGTGCTAATAAGTTGCTTGAAAAAATTTCTTATTATGTTAACATGAAATTCCCTAAAGCATCAGTTAGTAGATCATCATTTTCAAGTTTGCATCGCGATGCAATTTCTAATCCGGCTAATTTCTTTGGCACTACTGGATCTTCGCAAGGAAAAACTGCTGAAGTTATTCTTGCATATCATACAGAAACTAAAACTGAAAACCAAGAAACGAAAATTTTTCAAAATGTGAAAAATAATTTCGAATTTTATAATTTTTTCCCTGATAAATCTAAAGCCATAAATGGGTATGTTCCATTTGTTGGGAAACATAATGATGCCATGGTGTTTATTGTTTCTTTGCCAGCTCGTTATGACACCACAAGAAAGGGTAATATGATAAATAATATTGTCAATATGTTGTTTGATGAAAAACAAATTGCAGCGTAAACAAGATTTTATTAACTGGTATCGCTGGTCGCTTTCCATTAAGGATTGCGATCCAGCGATTTTCATGACAAATTATTTGTTTGATAGATTTGAACATAATAAGGAGCAGAAGCTTTGGATTTCTTGGATCTATGGTACAACATATTACCTCCCAACTACATGGGTGATTTGGAACGAATTTCCGGATATGGAGCTCGTTGGCGTTGAACGACTTCGCGAATGGAATAATAACAATTACAAACGGCTCCGTTATCAAACTGACACCAAGTGGAATAAGGGTCATCTTCCAGCCCAGTTCGAGTCCTACAAACAATGGGTGGGCGATAAAACTCAACGGGAAGCATTTCAACCATTCCTTACAGGATCCCCCGATGAAAACTTCAAACAACTCTGGCCCGAAATAAAGTCGAAGTTCCATAAGTTTGGACGTTATTCAACTTGGTTTTATTTACAAACGCTTAAACAGTGTTGTAATATGCCAATTGAACCAAACAATCTTATGCTTGACGATTACGATGGTTCAAGGTCACATCGTAATGGTTTGCTTATGGCTCTTGGTCTTGATGAGTGGTATGATCAAAAACTTACTGCATCACAAATTGCTTATCTTGAAGGCGAGGCGCAAGATATTCTTAACGAGATTCGTAAAGATTTCCCCAACACTGATTACTTTGATATGGAAACATGTCTCTGTTCGTTTAAAAAACTGTTTCGTGTTAAACATGGTAGGTATCTAGGTTATTATCTAGATCGACAGGCCGAAGAGATTGCCAAATGCGAAAAAGATAATTGGAATGGTATTGACTGGCAACCACTATGGGACTCCAGGTCTGAAACTATACAAAATAAACTGTTGACTAATAGTATAAATCATAGTAAAATGAGTCTATACCTTAATTCTAATATTCTCGATGCAACTGGTATCTTCGAAACGAAGAGTGCTGGCATTGAAGCATTTATGGAGTAATTATGAAAGTTATTGCTATTGGTGGTGAACCAGGATCTGGTAAAACTACTTTGATGAAACGTATTATCGAGAATTATAAACTCGAACCTAAGTATGATTCGGTGAAGCTTGTACCTTATCTTCAGAAAGAGAACATATATGTTCTTGGTAAGTATGAAGAAGGTCAGGTATTCGCCGGAACAGATCGTATGAGCATGGCTGTTCAGCCAGAGGCTATTAAATTCCTCGCTACTTTGCCCAAAGATGCAGTTCTTCTTTATGAAGGCGATCGTCTTTTCACAGCTTCGTTTCTCGAGTCGTGCGTTGATAACTACGATACAACTATCGTTTATCTTTCAACGAATAAAGAAATTCGTACAGAACGATATAAAGAACGTGGTAGCGAGCAAAATGAAACTTGGCTTCAGGGACGAGAAACAAAGATTGGAAACATCCTTACTAATTTTGGATTGATGTTTCATATTACAAAGTTTGCCAACAATAACTTGGAAGAACAAGAAAGGGTGTTTGAGGCAATAACTGCAGACGTGGAGATTTATAATGCAGATAGATAAAGATTATTATATGTCATTGAAATCAACTAATATGGTTTGTGAAGATTCGGAAAATATTTCTTATAAGTATGCTGAGGATCGGATTATCGCCGACTTCAAAACCTATATAGATAAGACGTATGGTGAACACTACAAGTCTGAAGATCAGAGCATTGAATGTTTTGATGCTTGGATTGCATTTGGTGATTCGATGCCTACGTTTCGTAACACAGCGCTCAAGTATCTTTGGCGTTATGGTAAAAAGAATGGCAGCAATAAAGCTGATTTGATGAAAACGCTCCACTACACGCTAATGTGTTTATATGTGGATCATTATAAGGATGGTAAATAATGGAAATTAATATTAATATTGAAGAGCTTCGTAAGCGTAAGCTTTTCATTGCTACACCAATGTATGGTGGTATGTGTGCTGGTATGTTTGCTCGTTCAGTTGCTGATCTTTCAGCATTGTGTGCACAGTATGGAATTCCTCTTCAGTTTTATTTTCTCTTCAACGAATCATTGATCACTCGTGCACGTAACTATTGTGTCGATGAATTTATTCGTTCTGATGCAGATCATCTAATGTTTATCGACTCGGACATTGGTTTTAATCCACAAGATATTATCGCTCTTATGGCTCTTCAAACTCAGGATCCTGATAAGTATGACATCATTGGCGGTCCTTATCCTAAGAAGTGCATCAGCTGGGAAAAGATTAAGCTCGCTGTTGATAAGGGTATTGCTGACGAAGATCCAAACGTTCTTGAAAAGTTTGTTGGTGATTATGTCTTCAATCCAAAGGGCGGTCAGCAGAGCATCGCAATCGGTGAACCTTGTGAGGTTCTTGAAATTGGTACTGGTTTCATGATGATTTCAAAGCCAGCAATGAAGAAGTTCTGTGAGTTCTATCCTCAGTATATGTATAAGCCCGATCATGTTCGCACTGAACATTTCGATGGCACTCGTGAAATCATGATGGCTTTCCAGGCGGAAGTCGATCCTAAGTCTAAGCGTTACCTTTCGGAAGACTACTGGTTCTGCCAAAAGGCTCAGGAAGCTAATCTTAAAACTTGGTTCTGTCCTTGGATGAAAATGCAGCATGTTGGCACTTATATCTTTGGTGGATCTCTTGCTGATCTTGCATCAATTGGTGCATCAGCTACTGCTGATCCTTCGCAGCTTGGTGGAAAACCCAAGAAGAAGTAAAAATAAATGTTGCTATTGTGCTTGAAGTAGGGTACAATAGCAACACTTCCCTTTATCATTGGAGAATATATTATGAAGATTGATACAAACACCATCAACGTGCTCAAGAATTTCGCAAAGATTAATCCTTCTATTGTTATTACAGAAGGAAATGTTTTGAAAACCATTTCGCCATCGAAAACTATCATGGCTAAGGCAACGGTCGCTACTGAATTTCATAAGCATTTTGCCATATATAATATGGATCGTTTCCTTTCTGCACTCAGTTTGTTTAACGATCCTGAATTAGACTTTAAGGATAAGTTTGTCGTTATTTCGGATAATAATGCACATTCGAATTATACGTATGCTGATGAGGCAGCGATTAATAAGGCTCCAAATAAGGAGATTAACCTTCCTTCTATTGATGTATCATTTATCCTTACAGATAAGAACCTTAAGGATGTAGAAAAAGGTGCTGGTGTTCTTCAGCTTCCAGAAATCGTAATTTCTGGAGATGGTACAAACATTTTTCTTCAAGCTGCTGATACTAAAAATCCTTCTAGCGACGTTTACTCAATTAATATTGGCCTTACCGATAAGGTTTTCAAGGCTATCTTTAAATCAGAAAATATCAAAATTATTCCTGGTGAGTATAGTGTAGATATTTCTGCCCGTGGTATTTCTCACTTTGTAGGTAAGGAAGCTGAATACTGGATTGCTGTTGAACAGTCTTCAACTTTCTAATTGACTTTTTATTTCGGGGAGAGTATAATAGCTCTCCCCTTTTTGTTATGGAGATATGTGATGAGAATGTCTAATAAAAAACCTAAAAGATTGATGCAATCGTATGAACCGATTCGTAATCCATTAACTGAACTTTTGGGAATTGATGATCAAAAACAGGTTCCGCTTTTGATTTATTGCAAAGTAACTCATAAACTTATTCCTTCTGAGGAAACTTATGTAAAACAATATATGCAAAATATTGATCCGAGAACTTTGCATGTTAATTCTTTTAGATCTATATCTAAATTAGCTTTTGACGAGAAAAACCGTAACAATAAGAAAGGTTTTGGTTGGAAAACTAATGAACAACTTCAAATACCGACTTTGAATCTTGAATTGTTTATTAATGATAAGGTGGATTGTAATGAATAATGATTTTCTCTGGGTCGAGAAGTATCGTCCGAAAACAATTGAAGAAACTATTCTTCCCGCTGAACTTAAGGCGACCTTCCAACAGTTCGTGGATCAAAAAAATATTCCTAATCTTATTTTGTCTGGTACAGCTGGTGTTGGTAAAACGACAATAGCTCGTGCCATGCTTGAAGAGCTCAGTTGTGATTATATTATAATCAACGGATCTAATGAAGGTAGATTGATCGACACTCTACGAAATGAGATTGCAAATTTTGCATCTTCTGTCTCGCTTAGTGGTGGTCGTAAATATGTTATTCTAGACGAAGCAGATTATATGAACGCCCAAACAATTCAACCAGCTCTTCGTAACTTTATGGAGGAGTTCTCTCGAAACTGTGGTTTTATCCTTACTTGTAATTTTAAGAACCGAATTATCGAGCCTCTTCATTCTCGATGTTCTGTAATCGATTTTAAAATTGGCAAGAAAGATATGGCCAAACTCGCTGTCCAGTTCCTAAAGCGAGTTACCAGTATTTTGACTACCGAAAACGTGACAAATGATAAGGCAGTTGTTGCGGAAGTTATCAATAAGCATTTCCCTGATTGGCGTCGTGTTCTTAATGAACTTCAGCGTTACTCTGCCACTGGTGCAATTGATTCTGGTATTTTGGCAAATATCCAGGAGATCTCTCTTAACGAATTGGTTACTCTTCTTAGAGAAAAGAATTTCACTGGCATCCGTAAATGGGTTGGTGAGAATCTCGACAGCGATCAGAATATGATTTTCCGTAAGCTGTATGATCACTGTGCTGAATTTCTTGTTAAATCAAGTGTTCCTGCACTCGTTCTTTTGCTCGGACGCTATCAATATCAGGCAGCATTCTCTGCCGATGCCGAGATTAATGTCATGGCTTGTTTGACAGAGATGATGATGGAGCTGGAGTTTGCAAAGTGAACCCTTTCGATTATGTCGATTCTATTCTTAAAACTAAAGAAAATTTGATAGTCGACGAAATATCGGAAAAAGCATATGTTCCTTTTCTTACAAATCGTGCACTGTCATATCACCCGGATACTATCCTTTACGCCCAGGAGATGAATACCAACCACCACCTTGACCATAAACTTCAGTTTCAATATTTAATAAATACAATACGCCCGAAAGCCCGTAAAAAGTCTAAGTGGGCGAAGCGTAAGGAAGATACGGATATTGAAGCAATCCAACAGTATTTTGGTTATAATTACCAGAAAGCCAAAGTAGCTTTATCCATTCTTACAGAAGAAAATGTTAAAACCATAAAAGAAAAACTGGATAAGGGTGGGATTAAATGAATGACATTCTGGAAACTTTAATTGAGGTGAGGATAGCAGAAGAAGAAGACTTTCTTAAAATTAAAGAAACTCTTACAAGGATCGGGGTTGCTTCCCGAAAAGAAAAAAAACTCTATCAGTCCTGCCACATTTTTCATAAGCAAGGCAAATATTATATTGTCCACTTTAAGGAAATGTTTGCAATTGACGGTAAACCTTCTAATTTCTCCGATGAAGATATCGGACGACGTAATAAAATTATTGATTTGCTCCAGGATTGGGGACTGTTAAAGGTCGTTGACTCTGAAAAAATTAAAGATCCGCTGGCATCTATGAGTCAGATTAAGATCATTAATCATAAAGAAAAGAATGAATGGACCCTAGAGGCTAAGTATAACATGGGGCGTAAGAAGAAATGAAAAACTGTCAGGAGATTGAACGAGATATCGACGAAATTCGTAAAACATTTCGGAGAAAAAAGAAGTCTCCTGACGTTGTTGTAACTATATTAATTGCTGAAAAAACGCAAGGGAGTATTATTTGTAATGAAAATGCCATGGAAAATTGTGAAACAGACTTGGACTCCTTCAGACGAAAGACTTGAAGAGATTAAAACTATACTGTTTCCTCCTCTAATTTTAGAAGAGAAAATGGATAAAGACGGCTCGGTAATGAAGTATCATATTGATTATTCAGTGGATTCAAATTTAGATGCTGCATTAATGGATTTACAGGACAATCATAACGATCCTGTAGTACATAAGACTATCAATAGCGTTATTAATAGACTAATGAAAGCTCGCCGTCTACTTGATGCTTATGCTCAATTCGACAAGGATGCCAAGTATATCTTGGTCGAAGACATGGAAGATCGTAATGAAGAAATCCAAGCTACCAATAGAGAATATTGATAAATTTATCACAGCTCTTGAAGAGATGATTGATGCCCGAGATGATATGTGGGAGGAAGAGAAGTACTCTAACTATAGACACATGGAACGTATTAAGGCCGATAGATATCTCCCGGCCAAGAATCTTCTCCGAGAAGCCCTCTACGATTTCGTCGTAGAGGTGATCGACGAGGAAGAAATCGACTCTGAAATCAAAAAAATCGCTTGACTTTTTCCTCTGATAGGGTATAATTGGTTATAAGCTTGAGGAGAACACTATGTCAACACAGATCCTTCCCGCCTATTACACGACCACGAATCTTAGACAACGTAAGAGTAAGTCGAAGGTGACTGGCCAGGTATCGAAACACGATCTCTGGCTACGTAAAAATGGTGTACATCCTGATCAAATCAGGGCAAAGAAAACTGTTGACGTAGGATGGAAAAAAAGGTATAATGAGACTATGGTTGTTGAGGGTAATGATTACGAATCATCCGGGATGAGCGGCAACGCTGCTTCCTGTCTAAAACGTGACATTATGACCAACCTCCATAAGGAACCAGAAAACGTTCGTAAGGAAATCCTTATGAAGGCGAGCCGTGTGATGCCTCTGTTCAATAAAGGCGGATTGCAGTATGCGACTCCTGGTGAAGATCTTACACAGGTCGGCTCAAAGTCTAGGAGAGGTTAATATGGATCAGGTGCAAATTCAGCTTCAGGATACGACTGGTAACTGGCGTACGTATCAAGTTACATTGAGCAACTCCCAAATGATCTACTCTGGGATGCATTCTCTTGCCTCCCAGTTTCCTGGACAGCGAGTTCGCTGTGTGGATATGAATGGACGAATTATTGACATTTTGTGAAAATAACTGTTGACTTTCGTTAAAAATTGTAGTATACTTACTAAATAATTTAATCAGGAGAATCTAATGACAACCCAATTTGAAAAGCTGCATACTGCTCTAGTACTTAACGGTGAAAAGCTCACTGCTAAGCAGATTTCTGCACGATATAATATTGCTAATCCACACGATGCTGTTTACCAGCTACGTATGGAGGGTTACTCTATCTACTGTAATAAACACACAGATACTAAGGGACGTGTTACGAATAAATATTCATTCGGCACACCATCTCGTAAAGTTATTGCTGCAGGATATAAGGCTCTTGCGGCTGGTCTCGTCTAAAGGTTCCTAAATCAGGAATTTTAGAGGCGGGGCTGAAAAGTTCCCGCCTTTTTCTTTGTTAAAATAACTGTTGACTTAGGTTTCTATCTAGGGTATAATGGTGATACTAAATCGGCGCTGTTTGACAATTTAAACCTAGAAACAACGAAAGTTGTTTCTTCATAGATACATCGGGACCGACTCGTAAGAGGCTCCTGAAGGTGAGGGATTAGGTGTATCTTTGTAGAAACAGATTGGACACTTAGCTCAGTTGGTAGAGCATCGGACTTTTAATCTGATGGTCCTGGGTTCGAGTCCCAGAGTGTCCACCATTATACTGGCGCATAGCTCAGAGGAAGAGCACTGTCCTGATAAGACAGGGGTGGAAGGATCGTTACCTTCTGCGCCAACCAATAATCCGTGTGTAGCGCAGCCTGGTAGCGCATCTGGTTTGGGACCAGAGGGTCGGGAGTTCGAGTCTCTCCACACGGACCAAATATACGGAAGAGTGGCCGAGTCTGGTTTAAGGCACCGCACTTGAAATGCGACGTACCGCAAGGTACCGTGGGTTCGAATCCTACCTCTTCCGCCAATACGTGCCCTTTAGTGTTGAAACAGACTAGGGTGATGGTAAATGATTCTCTCTCAAGCTGCAGCATCAATGAGAGACACTTAAATAACCATCCGTTGCCGGACTACGATAGTGACCGGAGCTATTTGGGGCGTTCGTCTATCGGTTAGGATCCAGGATTTTCATTCCTGTTAGAGGAGTTCGACTCTCCTACGCCCTACCAATTTTTGCCGTTCGTCTATAAGTTAGGACACATCTGCGGAGTCGGGTGAGAGATAGGTGCAAATCCTATACGGCAAATCTTTACGGACCATTAGCTCAGCTGGTAGAGCAGGAGACTCTTAATCTCTTTGTCGAAAGTTCGAATCTTTCATGGTTCACCAAAAATCCTGCTAAATAATAAAAACAGGATAATATGATGATTAAAAAGATATTGATATTTGGCGATTTTAAAACTCTAGAATCTATGCCGCTTAAAAGCGCATCTATTTCAAGAATTGCATATGCTTTACGTAAAAAAAACTTTGAAGTAAAACAGATACACCATTGCACTAATTTTTCTTATGATGAACTTAATAAAATTGTTTCTGATTTTTCTAATAATGAAGAAATTCTTATTTGTGTTAGCACTTCTTTTCTTGCTGGTGTCGATAGAAAAAATAAAAAGTTTAAACTTCCATCAAAAGAATTTGAAGACATAACTAGAGTATGGGGATTAAAAACCATACTGTTCCTGTTGAACATAGGAAAAATATGTGAAGCGAATAATTTCAAATATATTCTGGGTGGCTGGGAAATAACTTCTATTGCCATGAAAAGAAAAAAAGATATTATGGGTTTTGATTTATTATCAAAGTATGTAACATATTTTGTTATTGGTAATAATCCTGATATTATAGAAAAAATATGTAATGAAGAACCATTAGAAATTAGTATCATTAACGGTAAACCTATTTTACGCACTGATGATTTATTTGATTTTAGTGATTGTGCTTCGACATATATTTTAGATGATAAAATTTTTCCTAACGAAAGCATATGTACAGAAGTTGCTGCTGGATGCATATTCAGTTGTTCGTTTTGTGATTACGCTGCATTAGGAAAAAAGAAAAACGAATATACAAGATCATATGATAGTTTTGAAAAAGAAATTATTGAAAACCATAAAAACTTCAATATCGACTTTTATACATTAACTGATAATATCGTTAATGATACACCCGAGAAAATCAGATACTTAATTGATGTCAGGAATAAAACTGGTATTGATTTTAAGTGGACTGGATATGCTAGATTAGATACTATTCGAACCAAAGAACAAGCGATTCTTTTAAAAGAATCTGGTATGATTGGGGCTAATTTCGGTATTGAAAGTTTATATAAAGAATCAGGACCATTTATCGGTAAAGTAACTGATAAAGTTAGGCTTCTAAAATCTTTAGAAATATTGAGAGATGTTTTTGAAGATGAAGCTATTTTTACTGGATTGTTTATCGCTGGTTTGCCCAAAGAACCAATATCACATATGATCGAAACATATGAGTGGTTAAACAGTATTGAAGGCAGATATTATCTGGACCATTATGCATATACTGCATTTGTCTTATATGTAAAAAATAAAGATAAAAACGAGATAAATAAATCTAGAAACGATCCATTTAAAGACTATGTTTTACCAAACGATAATCCAAGAAATTGGACTAGTCCATGGTCTTCTTATGAAGAAGTTTTAGAATTATCAAGAACTTTTACGATGGAAAGAGCTAACCGAATTGGTGGTGCGTTTTCTTTGCCATATCTTTATAATAGTGGATATGATATTAAAACATTGATAAAAGATATTCGTGAAAGTGGTAAAAAAGGTTTACCATTTAGATATGATATACAAAAACCATTTAATGAATATCTTGATAGGTATAAAAAAAGTATACTATGAGTTTTTCCCGATAGCTCAGTTGGTAGAGCGTCTGACTGTTAATCAGAATGTCCCAGGTTCGAGCCCTGGTCGGGGAGCCAAATTAACTCATCTTCGTTGGATGGACCCTCATTGAGTGAGGCTGAGAAAGCAGGTTCACAACTGCCATATCAGCGGAACAAGTGATAGTGAGGCAACGAGGATAGAGTTGCTAACATTAAGGACTGTGAATCTTTAATGTTAGATTAGTTCGCCCGGTTAGCTCAGCGGTAGTAGCGCCTCCTTTACACGGAGATTGTCGGCGGTTCAATCCCGTCACCGGGTACCATTATTGGGGACATAGCTCAGTTGGGAGAGCGTCTGATTTGCATTCAGAAGGTCTGCGGTTCGATCCCGCATGTCTCCACCAAAGGCAAACAGTATCGGGGGCATCTGATACTCAACGGTTGTTAGTGACGATGGGAGATATCGGAACTATCACTTATTCGCCCTTATAGTTAAATGGTATAACAACTGTTTTGTAATCAGTCGTCCGGGGTTCGATTCCTCGTTGGGGCACCATTATAGCGGGATAGGGAAGAGGTCGTTCCCGTCAGTCTCATAAACTGAAAATCGTGGTGTTCGAATCCCACTCCCGTTTCCAATATTTAAAGGGGGGAGATGAGAACCTCTCTTTCGCCGGCGATCGTGGAGTCAGCCGCCATCTTCGGGTATAGTGTGTGGCCACTGGAGTCCATTTAGCTGATTCGATCTTAATCTCAATTAATCTTTCACCGCGATAGAGTGAAGCTGGATTGTAGTAACCAGTGCGAGTTTGGCCTCGTAGCTCAGTTGGTTAGAGTGCTAGCCTGTCACGCTAGAAGTCGCCGGTTCGAGTCCGGTCGAGGTCGCCATTTTATTCCGGAGTAGTTCAGTTGGTAGAACGACAGACTCTGAATCTGTATGTCGGTGGTTCGAGTCCATCCTCCGGATCCAATAAATAACATTATGGTGCTTGGGGCGGACGGTAAGTTGCGGGACTGCAAATCCTTGAGAACCCAGTTCGACTCTGGGAAGCACCTCCATATTGATTGAGTAGCTCAACTGGATAGAGCGCCGGTCTTCGAAACCGGATGTTGAGGGTTCAAGTCCTTCCTCAATCACCATTTATGCGGGTATAGCTCAGTGGTAGAGCACTTCGTTGCCAACGAAGATGTCGTCGGTTCGAGTCCGATTGCCCGCTCCAACTTTTATGCGGAGTTAACTCAGTGGTAGAGTGTCAGCCTTCCAAGCTGTTCGTCGCAGGTTCGAATCCTGTACTCCGCTCCACTATTGCCCTCCTGGCCCAACTGGTTAGAGGTGCTTGCCTTAGAAGCAAGAGGTTCTCGGTTCGAATCCGAGGGAGGGCACCAATATTATAACAGCAAAGGAAACCAAAATGCAAATGACACCGACTAAGATCTTTAATAAGACAGCTCCATATGAATACCTAGCTTTATTGTCAGGGTATACTATTTTCCTTGGTATCATTGGGTATTTTGTTTATAGCGTATTTTAAAAGTTTGCTACCTTAGCTCAGTTGGTAGAGCAATGAACTAGTAATTCATAGGCCGTCAGTTCGAATCCGACAGGTAGCACCATCCTAACTTAGTGTTGTTGGTCAGCACGGCTGATTGTGGATCAGCAAGACTAGGTTCGAATCCTAGAGTTAGGACCATTTTGGAGAATGATTATGTTACTAGATGTTGAGTTTGTTAAAGTTCCAAAAGACTTTCAACAGGTGGGTAAGGAGCTTGCTGCTATTATGATTGATGTTGGTTTTGCCAAGTCAAAGACTGAGGCTAGGAACCACATCAAGGGTGGTGCAATTAAGATCAACGATCAAAAAGTTGTTGATCCTTTTGCCAGACTGTGTCGTGAAGATAATAAATACTATCTAGTCGAGTATGAATGAAACTTTTGGGTAGACGGCGAAGTTGGAGAGTCGCGGGGGACTGTAAATCCTCTTCTTAAAGATGAGTTGGTTCGAATCCATCTCTACCCACATAAGCGCCTCAGTTGTATAAATAGCAATGTCAATAAGACTGCTTATACAACTGAGGGTCAGCGTTTGCTTTATACAATTTATAAGATAACAAATAAAATAAATCAAAAATATTATATCGGAATGCATCAAACCAAAAATCTTGATGATGGTTATATGGGTTCTGGTAAGCTTATTAAAGCTGCTATTCAGAAATATGGATTTGAGAATTTTGTAAAAGAAATTCTATATGTTTTTAATAATGAAAAAGATATGAAAACCAAAGAAAAAGAACTTGTTGTTTTGAATGAAATGAGTTATAATCTTTGTGAAGGTGGGCGTGGTGGATTTAGTTTTATCAATAAAAATTCACTTAATTATAAATTTACAAAAGAAGAATCGAAAAAAGCAACTACAGAGCGTTTATTTAATCCAGATAAAAAAGAAAAATGGTTAAGAGCCTATTATAATTCAATAAAAACGCCTGAACATAAAGCGAAAATGAAATTTGTATCTCGATGGATGATTGGCGATAATAACCCATCTAAAAGACAAGATGTGAAAGATAAAATTAGTAAAGCTAAAAAAGGAAAATCATCTGGTGTTGGAGTAAAAAATTCTCAATATGGTACTTGTTGGGTAACGAACGGTCAAGAAAATAAAAAAATTAAAAAAGAAGAGCTTGACAACTTCATTGAATTAGGTTATTATAAGGGTAGGATATTATAAAATATGGACTTGATGCTTTGGAGTTCGATTCTCCTTTATCACTGGAGCGTGAGAGTTGTGGTAACGGGGCAGTACACCCCACCAAGTTCGATTCTTGGCAAGTCCACTAAGTTTGCAAGAGGAACTACTCAATAAGCCTGTTGGGCGGTATTGGCTATCGCACAGTCCTCATAAGACTGCTAAAGTTGGTTCGATGCCAACAACAGGCACCAGATAAAGGATATATAATGAGAAACATTTTTGTAATTTCTGATACTCATTTTGGTCACGCTAATATCATAAAATATTGTGATAGACCTTTTGCGACTCTTTTTGAGATGGATGAAAAAATCATTGAAAATTGGAATTCAGTTGTAAAGACCGAAGATATCGTGTATCATCTAGGTGATGTTTATTTTGGAAAAAATAATCCTTCTAATTTCGCCAATCGTTTGAATGGACGTAAACGACTGGTTCTTGGAAACCATGATAATGGTAAAGATGAAATTCTTCATACTATGTTTGAAAAAATTATGGTGTGGAGAATGTTTCCTGATTTTGGTTTGCTTTTAACTCATGTTCCTGTCCATCATGGATCGCTTGAGAATAAAGTTTCCAAGAATGTTCATGGTCATATTCATGACAAAGTTATTGATGATGATAGGTACATCAATGTTTCTGTAGAGCAGATCAATTATACACCCATTAATATCGAATCTATTAGGGTTAAATAAAATAACAGCCAGTAGGGGAGTTTGGTCGTCCCCGCAACCCTTGGAAGGTTGAGATCGAAGGTTCAAATCCTTCTTGGCTGACCAATTAATGCCGACTTGGTGAAGGTGGTACTCACGCTAGTTTGAAGAACTAGAGAACCCTGATCGTAACGGGGAGTCGGCACCATATATAAATACTTCTACAGTAATTGTAGAGGTATTACTATGCCAAAAGGCGTTTATCCTAGAAAGAAAAAAAAACTATATCTCGAATCAGTTCGGGATTCTCAAGTTGGCCATGGTATGGAAAGATCACCACATTGGCCAACTGTTCAACATGCACATTTAAAACTTGAGCCAACCTGTGCTGCATGTAATGGTGAATTGAATTTAAATGTCCATCACAAAAAACCATTCCATCTATTTCCAGAATTAGAATTAGAACCTACCAATCTCATTACTCTTTGTATGGACGGTGATAAAGATTGTCACATTAAGCTAGGACATGGCGGTGATTTCAAAGCCTACAATCCAAATGTTATGGAAGATGTTGCAACTGTTAAATCTAATTTCAGTATGGAACTACTGACAGAAACAGCCGTTAAAGCGAAAAAAACTAGGCTTTTAACTTAATAATAGGAGAGTTGGCCGAGAGGTTTAAGGCACACGTTTGCTAAATGTGCGAAGGCGAAAGTTTTCCGTGGGTTCGAATCCCACACTCTCCGCCATATAAATAAAAAAAATACATCAGTGAAGTGTTACGGTAGCACATCGGTCTCCAAAACCGAGAGCGTAGGTTCAACTCCTACCACTGATGCCAAAATAAATCTTGACAAAATTATCAAGATTAGGTAGAGTTAAATTATTGGAAGTGTGACCGAGTGGTTTAAGGTTCTGGTCTTGAAAACCAGCGAAGGCGAAAGTCTTCCGTGAGTTCGAATCTCACCGCTTCCTCCATAACATGCCCTTTAGCGTTGAAACAGACTAGGGTGATAGTGAATGATTCTCTCCTATCTGGCCAGATTAATGGGAGACGCTTAAATAACTATCCGTTGCCAAGCTACGATAGTGCTTGGAGCTATTATGCGACGTTCTTCTAACGGCTAGGAATCCAGATTTTCACTCTGTACAATATCGGTTCGAATCCGATACGTCGCACCATTATAGGAAAGGAAATTTATGGCTGACATTTTAAATTTTCCAGATAGACAAAAACCTATCAATAATGTACCAGTTATTGTGCATAACATTAAAAATCGAAAAGAATATTTAATGATGTGTAAAGAAATTTTGACCGAAGAAGATTATTTTGATGTTTGCCGTGGAATTCTTGATGATGAGTATTATGAAATACTAGATGAACCATTAAAAAAAATTGTGAGTGTTTATTTCACTCACATATAGTCGTTTAGCTCAGAGGTAGAGCACTGTCCTGATAAGACAGGGGTGGAAGGATCGTTACCTTCAACGACTACCAAATATCGCTTGACATTGGGTATTTTGTATATATAATGTACTGATGAATACATCAATGGAGGTTAATATGTCTGGTTATCGTTTTATCGTTCAATACGATATTAAGCATGTAAAGAAGACTTCTGCTCTGTATGGTCTTCTAACGACACAAACTGTCAAGTTTCCCTCATTGCAATCTGCAATGTCTTTTGTTCGTGATATGAAGGGAAAGAAGACAACTAAGTTTGAAGTTATCGGGATGCCCATCATTGAAAGGATTGCGTCATGATTAAGCGTATTGTATTGTCGATTATATTGTTTCTTGCTTTTCTTGGACCTGTAATAGCTCAACATCATCATCGCCATGCTCCACAACAACACCGTAATTCCGGTGGTTTTGGTACTGCACTTGGTCTTAGTCTTTTGGGGCTTGGTGTGGCTGGCGCATATTATTATAACCATCAACTTCCCCCAACATGTTGGAAAGAAATAGTTGGTTATGACCGTTATGGTCGGGAGATGTGGGAAGTGACATGTCGTTGAATCTTATTCAAGAATAGTTTAATGGTAGAACGACAGACTTTGAATCTGTTAAGTCTAGGTTCGAATCCTAGTTCTTGATCCAATTATTTCTCTATTGACACTTTTGATTGTTCCAAGAACTTCTTGATAGTGTCAATAGAGTTTTTGCATGTCTTGTTGTTTTTATACAACTCTACTAATGTTTTTGCTATCTGTACATCTGTTAGTTTGCTTGCGTCAGGGAATTTCTTTACAATCGGACATTGAAACATAGATGCGTCTGGAATGACCACTTGATATTTTGTGGTTGTCAATAATTGTGTGGAATTACATCCAGCCAGAAACAATGTAAACGGAATGATTACATAATACTTCATTGAAGGTCTCCATTCAAACGACGAATTGTTTCTTTTAAAATTTCTGAAGATGGGTGGTCGTTTTTCATAACTTGTTCTGAGTTTAGATATGTTTCAATTTTTGAAATTTCTATCATAAGAACAGAATTTTTTTTATTTAAACCATCCAGTTCTTGCTTTTGTAATGTATTGATTTCATTCATTTTTATAATAAATGTTTGTTGGTCTTTGATAATCTGCTCAAGTTGTCTATTAGTCATTTCTAATATAGCTTGTTTTTTGATATTATTTTTCCACATTACTACTCCTGTAGTCAAAATAGATATTGACACAGCAGCTATTATCCCATATAATTTAAACTTACTAAAATCAAACATGTCTATCCTCCATATGATAATATTTATGCAAAAGAAACAAGGAAATCCTCAATGAAAGTTAATATTGGTAATTATATTAATCCAATCAACATCGAATGGGTATTTGATCGTTATTTGGAAAAAATGCATAAGAAAGATTACTGGGACATTAATGCCCTTGACTACACTAGATTAGATAAAGTCGTAAAATGGATCATCGAACAATCGCAAACTGTTATTGATTACACAATTAATAAATTCTATTTTAATAATAAAAATCGTAAGATAGAAGTTCTTATTGAAAATCATGATCTTTGGTCTATGGATCAGACATTGTCTTATATCATACACCCAATGCTTATTAAACTTAAGGAATCCAAGAATGGAATTCCTATGACTGATGAAGCTGATACGCCTCATATTGAAAAAGGCAAGCCTGTAATCGAAGAAGTTGATTCTCCTCATAATTTGGATTATGATCTTTTTGGAAAAGGAAACGAAAATAATTTTGGTCATTCTGATGATAAAATGGCTGAACGTTGGGAATGGATTCTTGATGAAATGATTTATGCTTTTAGCACATTTGATGATAAATTTTTGGATCAGTTTCACACCGGCAAGATTGATTATATTTTTGTAAAAAACGAAACCACTGGCCTTTCTAGTATGCAAAAAGGACCTAATGACACACACAAATTTGATCATGTTGGCCATGATGCTGCAATGATTCGTCGTATTAATGGTCTCAGACTGTTTGCAAAATATTATGAGTCTTTGTGGGATTAAATACTTGACAAATAATGGACTGCATACTAAATAATATCATGTAGTGCCTAATGGACTACATGATATATACCTCGCTTAAATAGGAGAATTAAAAATGAATGCATGGAAAATCGACCATACTTTTGCTGATATGGAAAAGTTTAATAAGTTTTTTGTTGGCTCAGATAAGTTTGCTGCCAAGATTCAAGAAACAGTTGATCATATTTCTAAGACTTCAGTAGGATATCCGCCATTCAACCTCAAGAAGGTTGATGAAAATAAGTATGTTGTTGAGGTTGCTGTTGCTGGATTCGGCAAGCAAGACGTTGAACTTACTCTTGAAGATAATAAGCTTTTCATCAAGGGGTCTACTACACTTGATACATTGACTCAAGATGGTATTGACGTACAATATCTACATAAGGGAATTGCTGATCGTTCTTTTACTCGCACTTTCACTCTTGCTGATAACGTCGTTGTGAATAATGCACAAATGATCAATGGTCTTCTAAAAATTTGGCTGGAACATGTTATTCCAGAAAATAAGAAGCCCAAGAAAATCGATATTACGGATGCTAATCAACCGGATAATCGAGAATACCTCAAAGGTTAATTAAAGGGGGCAAAAGCCCCCTTTTTCTTTAATAAAGGAGTTAAAATGTTTTTTGATTATTTTTCGCATGTATTTGATGTGGCAAAAAAATCAATTCGTTGTACACAAGCTATCAATGAACTCAATCGTTTAAGTGATCGTGAACTCAATGATCTTGGATTGACTCGTGGTGAAATTTATGCAACTGTATACCTAACAATGTTGATAACTGATAAATAGTTATAATGAATTTCTTCTATATTATGAAAAATTATTATAGGAGAATAACTTATGTCTATCTCATTAGAAAAATTAAATTCTGCATTTGCTGATGCTACTGAAGAAGATGTTACTTTATATTTTGAAGCGTTCAATCAGGTGTGTCTAGATTATGAAATCAATACACCTGAAAGAATGGCAGCATTTATCGCTCAAGTAGCACATGAAAGTGGTCAATTGACTGCTGTAAAAGAAAATCTTAATTATTCTGCTGATGGTCTCATGCGAATTTTTAAAAAGTATTTTACCCCAGCATTAGCTGCTCAATATGCTCGTAAACCAGAAAAAATTGCGTCTCGTGTATACGCTAATCGTATGGGCAATGGTCCAGAAGAAACTGGTGATGGATGGAAATATCGTGGTCGTGGTCTTATTCAATTAACTGGTAAAGACAATTATACCAAATTTGCGGCTGACATGGAAATGACTTTAGACGAGGCTGTTGAATATCTTGAAACACCAGAAGGCGCAATGGAATCTGCTGCTTGGTTTTGGAATTCAAGAAATTTAAATTCTTATGCTGATAGAGGAAATATTACTAAAGTTTCTGAATTAGTCAATGGTAAACCAGTAAATCATTTGCAAAATAGAATTGATTTATATAATCATGCGCTTTCTGTTCTATAATGCCAGACAATTTAGAAGATCAAAAATTTGTTTCTGCCGATTCGCAATATGAATCATGGTTCAATAGAAACTGGCGTCCATCAGCCGCTTGGTTGTATATGGCAACATGTGCATTTGATTTCATCATCGCACCAATTTGTTGGGCAATCATTCAAGGCTACTTTGGCAAACAGATCATACCTTGGGTACCACTAACGCTGCAAGGCGCTGGGCTATACCATATGTCTATGGGTGCTATCATCGGCGTCACAGCATGGACTAGAGGGCAGGAAAAGATATCTGCGATGAATCTTGCAATGACATATTCTGATCCAGAGATTGCTGATAGAAAAAGAGCAGCAATTTTAAGAAAAGCTGGACAAACCAATGATGCTGATGCTACAATAGGTGACAAGAAACCCATTTAATTTATTGGAGACATTATGGAATTTTACACCAACGTTTATCAACGAGGCGATAAGATTTACGTGCGTGGATACGACAAAGGTCTTCGTGTGAAGAAAATTATTGATTATGAACCATATGTTTTTCTTCATCATAATAATCAGGGTGAATATAAGACACTTGATGGCACTCCTGTAATTAAATTTCCGTTTGAAAGTATCAAGTCTGCACGTGAATTTTTAACTCAGAATGAAGGTGTATCAAATAGGGAAGTGTATGGAATCACACATTTCCTTTATCAGTATATCTATGATCATTTTAAGGGTGAAATTAATTATAATCCAGAGTTTATCACTGTTGGTACAATCGATATTGAGTGTGCTGCTGATGCTGGATTTCCTGATATTCAGAAGGCTGATAAGCCTCTAACTGCTATTACTATTCGGTGTCGTAACCGTTCTTACGTATTTGGATGTGGTAATTTCTTTACTGTTGATCCTAACATTTATTATATTAAATGCAAGGATGAACCAGAACTTATTCAAATGTTTATTAAGTGTTGGAAGGCACTTGATTTAGATATCGTTACTGGATGGAACATTGAATTCTTCGACATTCCTTATATCATCAATCGTATCAAGCTGGTGTTTGGAGAAGCAGAAGCTAAGAAGCTTTCGCCTTGGGGTGTTATTCAAGAGAAAACTGTAGAGTTCAAGGGTAAAGAGAATCAGACATATTCGATTGCTGGTATCTCTACGCTTGATTATTATCAACTTTATCGTAAGTTTACTTTTGGTAATCAGGAATCATATAAACTTGATTATATTGCCCAAGAAGAATTGGGTGAGAAGAAAATCGCATATGATGGTTCTTTGCTTGATCTATACAAGAATGATTTCCAGAAGTTTATTGAATATAACATTCATGACTGTGTTCTGGTAGATCGTTTGGATGGAAAGCTTAAGTTTATTGAACAGGTTATGGCTCTGGCATACGATGCGAAGGTAAACTATAATGATACAATGACTACGGTTCGTCCGTGGGATATTATCATTCATAATTATCTAATGGATCAGAACATCGTAGTTCCTCCAATGAAGGTTCAAACTATGGATGAGCCTCTTGTTGGTGGTCACGTCAAAGAGCCAAAGATTGGCCTTTCAAAGTGGGTTGTGTCTTTTGATTTGAATTCACTTTACCCACATTTGATTATGCAATATAATATTTCGCCAGAGATGTTTGCTGGAAGGATTGATTTCCCATCAATTGATTATCTATTGAAGGGTGATTGGGAATATCGTGATAGTATGGTGTCATACGCAGCTAATGGTTGTACTTATCGAAAGAATAAGCAGGGATTTCTTCCTACTTTGATGGAAAAGATGTACAATGATCGTGTTGTATATAAGAAAAAGATGATCGAAGCAAAGAAAAGGTTTGAAATTACTAAGTCTAAGGAAGATGAGAACCTTATTGCTCGTTATCACAATATGCAGATGGCCAAGAAAATTCAGCTTAATTCTGCATATGGTGCGTTGGGAAATCTTTACTTTCGTTGGTTTAATTTCAATCACGCTGAAGCTATTACTATGTCTGGTCAGCTTTCAATTCGTTGGATTGAAAAGAAGATGAATGAATACATGAATAAGATGATGAACACTAATGGTGTTGATTATGTCATTGCGTCAGATACTGATTCTATCTATGTTACGTTTGAATCTTTAGTTAATAAACTTGATAAAATGGAAGACCCTCTTATCGTTGATGCTATTGATAAGTTTGTTGAAATTAAAATTCAGCCTTATCTTAATGCATGTTATCAAGAACTTGCTGATATGATGAATGCATATCAACAGAAGATGCAGATGAAGCGTGAAACTATTGCCAATAAGGGTATTTGGCGAGCGAAGAAGATGTATATTTTGAATGCATGGAATGTTGAAGGTGTGCAGTATGATAAGCCTAAACTCAAGATCATGGGCATCGAAGCAGTACGATCATCAACACCTTATGCTTGTCGTGAAGGTATTAAAAAGTCGTTAGCTATTATCATGAATAAGGAAGAAGCTGATTTACAAGAGTTTGTTGCTAACTTTCAAGATGAGTTTGATACATTCTCATTCGAGCAGGTTGCATCGCCTTCTGGTGTCAATGGTATGAAGAAATATTATGATAAGGATACAATTTACACTCTTGGTACTCCAATTCATGTCAAGGGATCATTGATCTTTAATCATCTTCTTCTTAAAAAGAGCATTAAAAATGTTCCACCTATCATGGATGGTGATAAGATCAAGTTTGCATATTTGAAGATGCCCAATCCTGTTCATGATACGGTTATCTCATGTCCAGATAATCTTCCTATTGAATTCAACTTGGATAAGTACATTGACAGAGATAAGCAGTTTGATAAAGCATTCATGATACCACTTAAATCAATTACAGATGTAATTGGTTGGTCCCCAGTAAAAAGATCATCATTAGAAGGATTATTTGGATGAAGTTAAATGAAGAAGACGATTTTGGGTTTTCACTTGTCTCTGAACAGGAGTTGAAGGCACACGAAGAACTCTTGAGACAAAAGGTTCAAGAGCAGACAGTAGTCAAGGATTCCTTGACTACTCAATATCAAAATAAAATCGATGGATTAATGGCGATGATCATGCCTCTCCTTACAAATTTAGCTAAAGACCCAACTAAAGAATATATTTTTTGGCCAGATCGTTCAGTTAAGATTAATGCTTTTAAGAAAAAAATAGAGGACTACGTAAACACCTAATGATAAATTACCTAGCATTATTGTCGGCACTTGCTGTATCAGGGGTGTCGGCTTATTATTCTATAATTGGTCTCACTACAATTTTTTCTTCTCAATTCTGGCCTGTTGTAATTATGGGAACAGTTCTTGAATTTGGAAAATTAGTAACTGCATCATGGCTTTATAGAAATTGGGATATGTCTTCAATATTGATCAGGACATATTTGACAAGTGCGGTTATAGTATTGATGTTAATTACATCTATGGGTATTTTTGGATTTTTATCAAAAGCTCACATTGAACAATCATTAAACATCAATAATGGCGGCAGAGAACAAGTTGCCATTATTCAAAATAACATTGATGTACAGAAACAATACATTGATGATTTAAATAAACAAATTCAACAAATTGATGCTGCAATTAATAAAATGACAGATCGTGGACAAGCTAATTCATCTTTAAGAGCAGCAGACCAACAACGCAAAACTAGAGATTCTCTGGTTCTAAAGAAAGATATCCATGTCAAAAATATATCCACACTTACACAAGAACGAATCAAATACGAATCAGAATCCCGTAAACTTGAAGCCGAAGTCGGGCCTATTAAATACATTGCGGAACTTATTTACGAAAATGGTGAAGCGGCTAATTTAGAACGAGCCGTAAGATACGTAATCATATTATTGGTTCTGGTATTTGATCCTCTTGCTGTCATTTTGTTGATAGCAGCTAATCAAGGCATCGCTGAACAAAAAGTTACAATCAAAAAAACAGTCATCCGTAAAAAGAAAAAACAGTTGACTTCTGACCAAAAAGCACTTAAAATAGATTCTGATAAAGTATTCAAACAATGAGGTAAACATGTCTTTGCGTGATAAATTAATTAAAAATTCCACAATCGATCTTACTGCAACTCTACAAGATAGTAAAATTTATACCAAAAAGGATACGATTTCAACGCCCGTTCCAATGATCAATGTGGCATTGTCTGGTTCGATTGATGGTGGTATTGTTCCCGGTTTGACTATGCTTGCTGGGCCATCTAAACACTTCAAGACGGGATTTGCATTGCTTCTTGCATCGTCTTTTCTCAAGAAGTATAAGGATGGTTTGGTACTTTTTTATGATTCTGAATTTGGTACGCCACAGTCATATTTTTCTACTTTTAATATCCCCTTGGATTCTGTTATTCACACTCCAATTACAGATATTGAAGAATTGAAACATGATATCGTAACTCAGCTTCAGGGTCTTGAACGTAATGAGCATGTGTTTATCGTGATCGATTCGATTGGTAATCTTGCATCAAAAAAAGAAACTGATGATGCTGTAGATGGTAAGACTGTTGCTGATATGTCTCGTGCCAAGGCTCTGAAATCTCTATTCCGAATTGTAACACCTAAGCTTACACTTAAGGATGTTCCTATGGTTGCTATCAACCATACTTACAAAGAAATTGGTCTTTACCCCAAAGATATTGTGGGTGGTGGTACTGGTTCTTACTATAGTTCCGACAACATTTGGATCATCGGTCGTCAACAAGACAAAGATGGTACTGAAATTCAAGGATATCATTTTGTCATTAATATTGAGAAGTCACGTTATGTTAAAGAAAAGTCTAAGATTCCTATCACGATCTCTTTTAATGGTGGCATCAATCGGTGGAGTGGCCTCCTTGATGTTGCTCTTGATGGGGGGTATATTGTTAAGCCAAAGAATGGCTGGTATGCTACCGTAGATCGTGTCACTGGTGAAGTTCGACAGCCATCTGTCCGGGCTGGAGATATTGTTGATAATAAAGAATTTTGGGTCAAAATGTTTAAAGAGACAGATTTTGCAAAATTCATTGAAAACAAGTATACCATGGGTATGGGTTCTATTATGGCAGAAGATGATGAAATAATTGAAGAAAATATCTGAGAATTATGTGTTGGGTCGTCATAAGGGAAAAACATGATTGAAAGTATTATTTTTAATAATTTGATATTCAATGAGGAATATGGCCGTAAGGTATTACCTTTCCTTAAAGAAGAATATTTTAATGATGTGGCCGATAAAACACTGTATAATCTAATCAATGTATATGTAGATACTTACAATAGTTTTCCTTCTAAGGAAGCATTAGCCATTGATCTATCTAATAAAGATGGGATGAATGAAGATGTGTTCAATCGTTGTAAGACTAGTATTCAAAACCTAGAACCAAGCACTGAAAAGAAGGATGAATGGCTATTAGATCAAACAGAAAAGTTCTGTCAAGAAAAGGCAATTTATAATGCCATCATGACTTCAATTCAGGTATTGGATGATAAGTCTGGTAAAACTTCAAAAGGAATGATCCCACAAATTTTGTCTGATGCTTTGGGTGTTTCTTTTGATACAAACATTGGGCATGATTTTCTTGAGGATTCTAATTCTCGGTATGAGTTCTATCATGCCAAGGAAACTCGTACACCATTTGACATTGATTACTTTAACAGAATTACAAAGGGTGGTATTCCAAACAAAACATTGAATATCATCCTCGCAGGTACAGGTGTTGGCAAATCACTTTTTATGTGTCATTGTGCAGCATCTAATCTGACTTTGGGTAAGAATGTTTTATACATCACCCTTGAAATGGCAGAACAGAGAATCGCTGAACGTATTGAAGCTAATTTGCTTGATGTGACGGTTGATGATCTTGTTCTGTTGCCAAAGGAGATGTATGAGAAGAAGATTGACAAGTTAAAGTCCAAGACAACTGGTAAACTGATCATCAAGGAATATCCTACTGCTTGTGCGGGTTCAGCAAACTTTAGACATTTGCTGAATGAGTTGAAGCTCAAGAAGGGATTTATTCCTGATATCATCTATATCGATTATCTAAATATTTGCTCATCTTCTCGTATGAAGTATGGTTCAAACGTCAACTCATATACGCTCATTAAAGCCATCGCTGAAGAGCTTCGTGGTTTGGCGGTAGAATTTGACGTTCCTATCATGTCTGCCACTCAGACAACTCGCTCTGGCTTTTCTAGCTCTGATATCGACATTACTGACACTTCTGAATCATTTGGTCTTCCTGCCACTGCGGATTTTATGTTTGCGATCCAAACGTCTGAAGAACTTGAATCCCTCAATCAATTGATGGTCAAGCAGCTTAAGAATCGTTACAATGATCCCACTTACAATAAACGTTTTGTTATTGGTGTTGACAGGTCGAAGATGAGGTTGTACAATGTTGAACAATCAGCACAGCAAGATTTGATCGATAGTCCTGTGATGGATAACACCAAATTTGGTGAAGAAGATAGTGAACGTGGTAAGCCAAAGAATAAGTTCGGAAAAGCTGCATTTCAGGGGTTTAAATGAAAACGTATTATTACGAGGAACCTATATTGCATGGTGATGCACTGGTTGGTATCGATGAGATTGAAATCACAGAAGAGCAAATTTTGGAAGTCTATTGGGATTTTTGGAAAGCTCAAATGATCAAAAAATATGGTGAAGATCATTTTCTTATCACAAAAGAAAATTGTATCAATGATTATGTTGTGGTTAATTGGGCCAGAGAAAAGAAAGATGTAATCGAATGATTTATGAATTAAATGATCGTTATATAGATTCTCTTGAAAATTCTATAATGGAACTTGAAAAAGATAACGAAAGACTTAGAAGTCAGGTTGAACGTTTCAAGACTGCATTTCAACATGCTCAACCAGAAAAATATGAAGTTCTTTTCATCTGTGGTATAGCAGGAGAGAAAGATAAGATAGGTCTACCAGAATACATCAATGTTTGTCCAGTTCATGGATTGGATGGGTTTGCAATGTATAAGAAATATACCGATTATTCAGCACCGGGATGGTAAAGATGAATTATAAGATTAATGCAGATGAGAATAAGACAAATTATGTCGTTATTGAAACACAGACAGATCAAGTAATCAAACAGATTAGTGATTTTTCTGAGGCCCGAAAGCTTATGAAGCATCTTAATCTTGGTGGTGGATTTGATGGATGGACACCAAGTTTTCTTCTTGCTGACTTTTCTAATATTATAAATAAATCACGCAAAAGTATGTAGTGCATCATTGATGCAAGAGGCAAGAGACTTTACATAGGTCAAGGAATAGTTGAGAGCAATCGGTGGGGTTCCGCTCAACCATATTTTGTGTTTGATTTAAAGGCGGGCCTGAAAAGGCCCGCCTTTTTTGTTGACTAATAACTTTGTATAAATACAACTGTAAGCAGTAAGGCTACGGCAAACCTGCATGGTTCTGGATAAGCCCAAGGGAAACTCCAATGGTAGATGATAAAAAGTTAAAAGTCTTAAAAGAATATTTCTTAAAAAGACGTGAAGGCGAAAAACATCAGCTAACGACAAATGATGAACAAAGGTTTGCCGTAGCCAGCTTACAAACCTCCCCTGATATTCAATTATCAGAAGCGGCTTATATTTCATTAAATAAAAAATCTAATAAATCAAATGTGCCTTTCAATGTACTTAAGGAAGTATATCGCAGAGGTTATTTTGCATGGAAAAATAATTTTGTTAGCACTCAGGAACAAGCTGGCTTCGCTCGTGTGAATTCATATCTTAACAAAGGCATCACATACCACATAGAAGATAAAGATTTACATGAATCTATTTGGGCTGGGTATAAGAAAAAAAATGGTCTTGACAATCCTACAATGAATGCTCAAGAGCTTGCTAAAAAACATAAAGTATCTATTGAAGTAATTAATAAAGAGATTGAACGTGGTGTTAAAATTGAAAAAGAACACACATCAGATGAAAAAATTGCAAATAAAATTGCTAGAGATCATATTGGCGAAGACCCAAAATATTATGAAAAATTAAAAAAAGTTGAAAAGAAAACAGTATCTGAAGACACACCAACAAATTCTGCTGGTGGTGGTTCTGTAAGAGGTATGGGATATGTATCTGGTGATCCCAATGGTCAGCCACCAGCCTATCAATCTGGTAATGTAATAGATTCTGATCAAAGAAATAATGTTCTATTCAAATTGATTAAACAGTATCATACAGACCTACATAATAAAAAACCTAAATAACAAGATGACTAATAATATAAAAGAAAAAATAATGCAAGAAGACTTACGTAATTGGTTTAGTAAATCACATCCTGAAGGTGGATGGAAAAGAGTAAATTCTAAAGGTGAAGTTGCTGGTCCTTGTGCTAGAGAACCGGGTGAACCAAAGCCAAAATGTATGTCTAATGAAAAAAGAGCAAAGTTAACAAAAAAACAAATAATTTCTGCTGTTCGTGCGAAAAGAAAATATGATCCTAATCCAAAACGCAAAGGCAAACCGATTAATGTTTCAAATTTTGGAAAAGGAAAGATTTCTGAAATGAATGATATTACAGAAACAAATAAACCAACGAATCCATCATTATGGTCTAAAGCAAAATCTATGGCTCGTCAAAAATTTGATGTGTATCCTTCTGCGTATGCTAATGGTTGGGCAGCAAAGTGGTATAAGTCAAAAGGTGGCGGATGGAAATCAGTAAAAGAAGAAGTTACGTCTGAAGCTTGTTGGGATGGGTATGAAAAAGATGGTATGAAGAAAAAGGGAAATAAAATAGTTCCTAATTGCGTACCAAAAGAAGAAACAACTTATAGAATCGTGAAACAAGTAATTCATGAAAAACTTTATAGCTGTTGTGATAATTGTGACTGTGGGTTTATTGATGAAGCAAAGACTCCTGCTTGGCAACGAAAAGAAGGTAAAAATCCAGAAGGTGGTTTGAATAGAGACGGTGTAAACTCATATAGAGAACAACATCCCGGTTCTAAATTACAAATGGCTGTGACAACAAAACCTTCTAAATTAAAAAAAGGCTCTAAAAGAGCAAAAAGACGTTTATCATTCTGTCGGCGCATGAAAGGCATGAAGAACAAGTTAACTTCTGCTAAAACTGCACGTGATCCAAATTCAAGAATAAATAAATCATTGAGAAAATGGAATTGTTCATAACAAAGGAAATAAAATGATGGACGAATTAATTAAAGAAATGAAAGTTGCATTAGCATCAGTGTTTTCTTTTTATTTAAAGGCACACTATTTTCATTGGAATGTGGAAGGACCAAACTTCCCTCAGTACCATTCATTTTTTGGTAATTTGTATGAAGAAGTATTTAACTCTGTCGATCAATATGCAGAAGAAATCAGATCACTTGATTCATATTCACCCGGTTCTCTTGGTAGGTTTAAAGAATTAAGCAAAGTAGAAGATGAAATTAATATTCCTACCGCAATGATTATGATTAGACAATTAACTGATGATAACTTAAAAATCATCTCCATTCTTGAAAATATTAATAAGCTTGCAAACGAAAATAACAAAAGCGGTCTTTCTAATTTTATTGAAGATCGTATTGATAAACACAACAAACACGCATGGCAGCTTAAAGCCATTTCAAAAGGTTAAAATAAAATGTCACTGGAAAAGTCAATTAGAGATATTATGGAAGGTCGTGAGAATATCGAAGCCACTCCTAGACCTAATACAAAGACTCGTAAGGAACTAGAGAACGTTGGCCGTTTTGACAGCGCAGAACCAACTAGTGACAAGTCAACTCATAATAGACAAGCAGAAATTTACCGCAAGGTTATAGAGAACAAGGAGCCAATCATGAATCGTTTAACTACAACATCAACTTTTGACATTTTTAAGAAGGTACTTGAAATTGTTGAAGGTAAGAAAGAAAAAGAAGACTCTAAGGCTGATAAAGAAGAAGATAAAGGCGAAAAAAAGTCCAATAAAGACGATGGTGATGATAAAATGAAGTTTAAAGGTGGAAAGACTGAAGTAGACGTTGAACCAGAAACTAATAAGCCTGTTGTAGATGGTGAAGATATGGAAGATGATAAAAAGAAAAAAAAATTAAGCGATAAACAAAAAAATAATATAGATGTTGCTCTTCCCAAGGGAAAAATTACTTCAGCAGATTTTAAAAAACTTCGTAAAGAAGATGTAAATATTAATGAAAGTGATTATCCACTTTACCATGATCAATATACTCATGCTGTGAACACTGCATTAAGACATCATGCTAAAAAAGGTATTCAGGTGAGTGATGATGATCATTTCAAACATATTAGCACAGGTCCACGTAAGCCAGCCGAAGGTGATACAGTAAGTCATAATATTCCTGCTACTGATAAAGATGGAAAAGAGCACATTATTCATATGCAAATTTATAATAAAGGTGGTAAAACACCATATGAACTGAATACTTATTCCAGCAAGGTCAATCCTAAGATGAAGAAGGAAGAAGTTGAAGCTATGGAAGAAGAATCACTTGATGAAGGATTTGAAGTGGGCGAAGTATATCATATTGAAAACAGGGATGGTGAACGCAGCCATTTTATTCCTATAGAAAAGCAGAAAAACGGAAAGTATAAAGGGATGCAGTTTGATCAGGGTGCATCTGGACGTAGTAGTAAAAAACCAACTACCGCATCATATGAGCCTAATTATAGGTGGAAAAAAACACCTAAAGAAGAAATACCAAACCACATTTCTTCAGTTCTGAAGGAAGAAGAAATTGATGAAATGACTTTAGACAAAGCAAAAAAATATGTTGATGCAAATATTGAAGATCAAAAAGAAAGAGCAAAATTTGATGGCTTTCTTTCTGGTCAAAGAGGTGATTCCTATCCTAAAGGTATGTTTAAAGACCCCGCTGCTAATATTCATCCTCGTGATGTAAGGCGCAAAAAAGGTCTTGAAATGGTAATGAACAAAAACAAAGTTCCTTTTACTACTAAAGAAGAAGTTGAAGAGATTGATGAGGTATCGAGAGACCGTGCCACTGAGCGTAAAGCAGCACTTACTCCAGAGCGTAAAGCAGCACTTGAGCGTTATTTAAAGGCACCAATTGAGCCGGGTGAAACTTCATTACGAAGCATGAATAGACTAATTGGTAGTTATCGTGCAGCCAAAAGACTTAAGAAGGAAGAAGTTGAAAATGTTGATGAAAAGGTCAATGCATATGCAGTAGGCATGGCTCAGGCTGAAAAGTCAACTGGTGATAAGCCACCTCTTAAGAAGTCAACTATCGTCAAGGCACATGAAATTGCCAAAAAAATTGAAAAGAACGAAGACTTCTCAGAAGTTGAATTAGCTCATATTTATTCTGTAATTGAAACTTATGGTGCTATGGCTCAGAAAAATCAGAATAGAAAAGATGAATTTAAAAATCTCAAAGGTCAAGAATCACAAAAGACCAAAGAAAATGCTATGAAGCAGCAGGACATAGAAGCGCAAAAGAAAAAAGAAGAAATTCTTAGACAGCGTCAACAACGTACTGCACTTAATCAGAATTATGAATTAGAAGTTCATGCTGCAATGATTGAAGCAGTAAAGAAGTCTATTTCTGATATTGTTAAGAATCCAGCCGGTCCATTCGACGATGCTGTTAAAGGTGTCAAGTCTTCTGATGCTGGTCGGACATATATTACTGATACCAAGAAAGTAAAATAATATGGCTATTATTATTGGTGGCAAACCAGTAGTTATTGATGATCTTAAGAAAAAAGAAGAGGTAGTACAGCCAATACAAGAGGCTGTACCACTTCCTCCTGTGGAAGTTATACTTCCTCCTGTAGAACCAACATTTGTGTCACCTACACGTATAATTCAAACACGTAAAACACCACAGATCACTGATAGTAACATATTAATCGTTAATGGTAGACGCAGAACTATCGGCAGAAAATCACAATATCTTTTAGATATGATGATTATCGACGATGAATAAATAGTAAAAAGAATTTTTTAGGAGAACAAACTAATGGCACAATGGGGTAGAGAAGATAAGGCTGTTACTGCTAACAGCACTACTACAAAAGAAACATCTAATGGTGCGCCAATTGGCACATTTACATTAGTAAAAGGCGATCAAGTTGGTCGTGTTGATGGAGCTAATGCTCACTACGGTAACACTTCAGCAGGTTCAAGAGCAAATACTGACGTAAATATGTTTGGTAACACCACTATTGGTGCATTCATTCCTAACATGGCCGTTGGTGTATTTGGTGTTGACGTAACCGAAGTTGGTATTGATGGTGGTCCAATTGCTCAGACATTCGTTCTAACGGGTGGGTCTGGTTATACAGCAAATGCTGTTGTAACTGTAACATGGGCAAATGGTACAACCAATGCAACTGCTGTAAATGCATTTGCTAACGTAACATCTGCTACTCTTGGTGGTTCAATTACTCAGCTTAATATTGTACAAGCTGGTTCTGGCATCAAGCTTAACCCAACTATTACAATTGCAGCACCATCAGCAATTAATATCACAGCAAACACAACTGGTGTTGATAATGCTGCTGATTTTATTAAAATTACATCTGCAAACGTTAAGTTTCAAGCTGGTGACAGATTCTATTATGGTGTACCAACAAGTAATACTGCAATCGGTGGTATGACTGGAAATTCATTCTACTATGTTTCTTTCTCAAATTCAACAGGTATCTGTGTTGCTGCTACATCAGGTGGCGCAAATATCGATCTAACTGCGGCTACTTCCGCTACAGCAGAAGTTCACACTGCCACAGGAGACACTGCTACAGGTTATGTAGTGGTATCTGGTGGTAAGAACAAGGGTATTGCTCACGCTGGCTGGAATGTGCGCCGTGAAGGCTCTGGTGGTCGTGCAGGACGTGTTCATTACGAAACTCTAGTAGCTATGGGTTCACTTGGTGACGCCTCTGCATCAGTTCGTGATGCATCTGACGATACAATTCTGCCCGATTCTTGATAGTTAGGTAGAATATCATGACAGATAATGTAAAGAAAACTTCTGAACTTGCAATTTCCAATAATGCTGTTGGGTCCGATAGAATTGTTTTTCTAAAAGACCCAGCAGGGGTTCCTTCAACTCGCACAATAACTGTTGCCAATTTATTAGGTAATAGTTCTGCAAACGTAGCTATTAGGAATGCGACTCCTGCAAACAGTACTATAAATGTTAATTCAGGAACAATTTTTTATGATAGCTCTTATTTGTATGTTGCGGTTGCAAACAATGTCTTAAAAAGAATTAATTTACAATCATTTTAATGGTAAAATAAATGGCTAATACAAAAATTACACAATTGACAACTACGGCCACTGCAAATGGAGCAGATTTATTTGTAATTGTTACTGATACTGCTGGTACAGCTACAACTAAAAGCATCCAAATAGCAGGATTATTTGGTAATGTGACTGTTAATACCGCTTTTAAATCGAATGTATCAATTGTTAATACTTCATTATTATTGATTGGTAATTCAACTGTTAATTCGGTATTAGGTCAAACTTCATTATCATTAGCTAATAGTACAGTACAAACAAATGTTACTAATTTAGGTATTAGTTCTGGTATTGTCACTGTAAATAACTCTGGTATGTATATTGGTTCTAATACTATTGCAAATTCATCTGGATATTTTTCCGGTAATAATTCGTCTAATTTAATTGCTAATTCTACATTATTAAAATTTAGCAACACTACATCAACATCAAATCTCACTATTGCTGGTTTAAAAGTTGGTCTTTCTACTGTAAATATTTCTGGAATTTATGTCGGCGCAAATATGACAGTAAATTCTACATCTTTTAAAATTGGTGACAGTTCAGTAAATGTATTTACTAATTCATCGACTATTATGATTGGGTCTAATGTATTAATTAATACATCATCCATTTCATTAGGATCAGAAACAAGAGCTAATTCTGGTATTTTCACTGTTGGTAATTCAACTGTTAATACTTCAATTAATATATCATCAATTAAAATTATGAATTCAACGTCAAATGTTGTATTATCTATACCAACAACTACGCAATATTCAGCAACTAATATATTCCTATCTGCAAATAGCTCATGGGGAACACCAGAAGAACACATGGTTGTTGATGTTTCTCGTGATGAGACAACGACAATTGCTGTTGGCACTAATAAGTATGTATTCTATGCACCTTTTGCAATGACGCTCACCAAACTACCAAAAGCATCAGTAACAAGCAATAGCACTTCTGGTGTTATTACATTAGATATTAATGAAGCTGGTGTTTCTATTCTAAGTACTCTATTGACTATTGATGCAAATGAATCAACAAGCGCAACGGCAGCAACACCAGCGGTATTATCAGACAGTAGTATTGCAGATAATGCAAAAGTATCAATTGATATTGATGGTGCTGGTACTAGTGCAACAGGTCTAAAGGTTACGTTTTACTATAAAAGAACTTAAATAGAAAATGTATGATGTTTTGAATAATGATAATTTTTTATTATACTGTGCCAAATATTATGACAATCCTCAATGTCATTCTACAGAAGAATTTATCGAAGATTTAAGACGTGTTAAATATATTAAAAAATTGATTACTCGATATGTAGAAAATGATGATTTGAAAGAGAGGTTAATTCTCAATCATATCATCATTTTAAATAATGTGTTTGGTGCAGAATTATTGTGTAGAATTTTATTATTGAAAATGCGTTCAGAATTCAAATATATTAAACCATTTTTGATTTTGCTAAATATTTTACCTGAAAAAGTTTACAATGTTGGTGAAGAAAAAATAATTTATACAGATTTAATTTCTATGGATGACACTCTAATTAAAATACTGAGGAAAATATGAAAGAAGATGTACCAACAGTATCCACAGGAGATGCAATAGCCGGAACTAAAGGCGATGTAACTTGGGCTAAACCTTTAAGAAAAATTGTTAAAAGAATGATTCTTGGTGATAAAACCACTAATGAAGGCGTTATTAAAAATATCGCAAAAGCTACAGTAAAAGGTGCTGTTGGTGCTGTCGCTGACGTAGCTAAAAAAGAATTTGAGAATGCAACCGGATCAATTGGTTCTAGTTTTTTGAAACACTTTACTAAAAGTTATCCAAAAAAAGGAGCAAAGAAATGATTGCCGATTCAGCCATAATTGATATCCAAAGAAGAACAGAACGTATGGATATAATGTTAGATAAACTTGATACATCAATCGAAAAATTAACAGAAGTTTCACAGAACGTGTCGAAATTATTAGCAGTACATGAAGAAAAACTTGGCCAGCAAGAAAAAATTAACAACTATTTCACCAATATCATCGAACAGAGAAGAAGCGAAATGGACGAAAAATTGAAAGATATTTGGGACGAGCTTAAAGATATTAGATCGGAACAAAGAACACAACATGAAAACCTAAATGCAAAACTTTCACAGTTCGAACGTTTCATTTGGATGGTCGGTGGCGGCGGTGTCGCCTTTGGGTTCATTCTCTCATATGGTTCAACCATCCTAAAATTATTAAAATAAGTCTTGACATCTTTTTTTTCGCTGATATAATTAGGGTATCAGAATGAAATAAACAGGTGATTGATGCTATGGATTGATAACAAATATATCGGCATTGTATCCAGTAGGTTACAAATGTTTAAAAGAAAGAACAATGGGTTTAATTTCCGTTGTCCTTTTTGTGGTGACAGCACCAGATCAAAGACCAAAACTCGTGGATGGATTTATCAAGAAGCAGGTAGCTATAAGTATCACTGTTTTAATTGTAACAATCATTCTTCATTCAAAAAGTTTTTACAGAATATTGATCAGACTTTATACACTCAGTACAAGATGGAATGTCTTGCTGAAACGAAAACTCCTGAGCAAAAAGAACATGAAGAATTTGTTGAGAAAATGAAGCCCAAGGCTTATATTTCTAATACATTCTTGAAGAGTCTTAAGAAGATAAGTCAGTTGCCTCATGATAGTAACATAAAGAAATTTATTGTCAATAGGAAAATTCCAAATCCATATCATGCTAAACTATTCTCATGCCCGAATTTTATGAATTTTACGAACACATTAATTCCTAATAAGTTCACAGAAGACGCATTAAAGCATGATGAAACTAGGATTCTTATCCCATTTATCGACAAAAACAATAAAGTACATGCTTTTCAGGGTAGATCATTGAGGTCAAATTCTCAGGTTAAATATATCACAATCGTGATTGACGATGATGTTCCTGTGATATATGGTCTGGATACGGTTAACTTTAATAAGACAGTTTATGTTATGGAGGGTCCTATTGATTCGATGTTTATCCATAATAGTATTGCTACTGCTGGAGGAGATTTGGTTTCTAGTCTTGCTCCTCTTAAGAGTTCCAAAGCATCGATGGTAATCGTTTATGATAACGAACCTCGTAGCAAAGAGACAATAAAAAAACTTGACAAGGCCATCATGAATGGCTATTCTGTTTGTATATGGCCATCTAACGTCGAACATAAAGATGTGAATGATATGATACTTGCTGGTCTATCAACAGAATTCATTGAATATATAATCAAACAGAACACATATCGTGATCTTGCAGCCAAACTGGCGCTTACAAAATGGAGTAAGGTATGAATACCGCTAAGATTATTGCCGTTACACAACCAACTATTTCTCTTCTTCTTGAAGATTTGTCTGACGAAAAAGTGCTCACTGCTAATGAGTTCATTGCTTATGTTGCTCGTGTAAGCAATCCCGGCAATCAAAATAACAAATTGACTTCTGCTAAGTTGCTTAAATATCTTGCCAAACACAAACATTGGTCACCATTCGAAATGGTAGATGTTGTGATGGAAATAAATACTACACGTGATATTGGTCGTCAGATTCTTCGCCATCGTTCATTTAGTTTTCAGGAATTTTCTCAACGCTATGCTGATCCTACCAAGGATATGGGTTTCGTTACTCGTGAAACTCGGTTGCAAGATACAAAGAACCGTCAGAATAGCGTTGAAACTGATGATATTAAACTTGCAAGTAACTGGGAACTTGAACAGTTTGAAGTTATCCAAGTAGCCAAGAATGCTTACGCATGGGCAATTGAACAGGGTATTGCTAAGGAACAAGCTCGTGCAGTTCTTCCTGAAGGTTTGATTATGTCACGTATGTACATGAAGGGTTCACTTCGTTCATGGATTCACTACTGTCAGGTTCGTATGGACTCATCAACTCAGAAAGAGCATCGTGACATTGCCACTGATGCATGGTATCAAATTACTGAATTATTCCCGTCACTCAAGGATGCATTGGATATCTAATGAATAGTTACAGATCAGTTTTTCTATCAGACATTCATCTTGGAACACAGTCTTGCCAATCGAAAGCACTGCTTTCTTTTTTGAAATCATTTGAATGTGAAAAACTGTATCTGGTTGGTGACATCATCGATGGCTGGGAGATGCATAAGCGCATGCACTGGCCACAAGACCACAATGACGTAATCCAAAAGATTTTGAGAAAAGGTCGTAAAGGTACTGAGATATTTTATATTCCCGGTAACCATGATGAGTTTCTAAGGTCTTTTGGGTCTCAGTTTCTAGGCAATATACATCTTCTTCCAGAAACTGTACATATATCTCCTGCTGGAAAAACATATTTGGTAATCCATGGCGACCAGTTCGATGTAGTCATTAAAAACGCTAAGTGGTTGGCTCATGTAGGATCATGGGCTTATGATGTGGCAATAGTTTTAAATATTGGATTAAATAAAATAAGAAACCTTTTTGGACTGCCATATTGGTCAATCAGTGCTTGGGCTAAGTACAAAGTTAAATCAGCAGTTAATTTTATTGGTAATTATGAAGAAACTTTAACGAATTTTGCTAAATCAAAGCACGTAGATGGCATAATCTGTGGACATATCCATCATGCTAATATAAAGGACATTGATGGTCTTAAATACATCAACTGTGGAGACTGGGTGGAGTCTTGCACTGCAATCGTAGAACACCATAATGGAAAATTAGAATTGTTGAGGTACACATATGAAGCTTGAAGTAACGTCATACACTGAAAACAATGATGGCAGTGGTACTGTAGTCTTTGATATGGACAATGAGACACTGCATTATTTTGCTAAAATTGGTATCTTAAAGGTACTAACAGAAGCAGCCGAACGAACAAAGAAAGAACACGGAGAAAATAAGAATGACGATAATTCAAGTAACTAAGCGTAATGGTTCCAAAGAGTCTATTGATCTAGAAAAGTTTCATAAAGTAGTATCATGGGCATGTGAAGGTATTAAAGGAGTTTCGGCATCTGAGATTGAAATTCGTTCACAAATTCAATTCTATAATAGCATTAAAACTTCTGATATTCAAGAAACTTTGATTAAAGCCGCCGCTGATCTAATATCAGAAGATTCACCGGGATATCAATATGTTGCTGGACGTTTAATTAATTATCACCTCAGAAAAGAAGTATATGGTGATTATAATATTCCAGTATTGCTTGATCATATCATTGAAGTAGTTTCATTACAGTATTATGATAAAGACATTCTTAGGTGGTATTCTTCAGATGAAATAAATACTCTAAACACTTATATTGACCATGACCGTGATTATAAAATTTCTTATGTAGGCATGGAACAATTTCGTGGTAAATATTTGATTAAGAATCGTTCTACGGGCAAAATTTTTGAAACGCCACAAATGGCATATATGCTTATTGCAATGGTGTTATTTCGTAACTATAAAGAAGATCGTCTTAAATGGGTAAAGGATTTTTATGATGCAACAAGCACTTTTGAAATATCGTTGCCGACTCCTATTATGGCTGGTCTCCGTTCGCCTCAAAAGCAATTCTCTTCGTGCGTTCTTATCGAAACAGATGACAGTCTTGACTCAATCAATTCTTCATCTTCTTCGATTGTTAAGTACGTTTCTCAGAAAGCAGGTATTGGGATTGGTGCTGGTTCTATTAGGGCTATTGGCTCTCCTATTCGTAATGGGGATACTTCTCATACTGGCGTTATTCCTTTCTTCAAGCTATTTCAGGCAGCAGTTAAATCTTGTTCACAAGGCGGTGTTAGAGGCGGCGCAGCAACTCTATATTACCCTGCGTGGCATTTGGAGTTCGAAGACCTAGTTGTTCTTAAGAATAACAAGGGTACCGAAGATAATCGTATTAGAGGTTTAGATTATGGTGTCCAATTTAATAAAGTTATGTATGAAAGGTTGTTACAAGGGGGCAATATTACTTTGTTTTCCCCTTCTGATGTTCCTGATCTTTATGAGTCTTTTTTTATTGATACCGATAAATTTAGAACGATCTATGAACAGGCAGAACGAAACCCTAAGATTAGAAAGAAGACTGTCTCAGCAATTGAACTCTTCTCAGGATTCATGCAAGAGAGGAAGGATACCGGACGTATTTATTTGCAAAATGTAGATCATGCAAACGATCATGGATCGTTTATCAAAGAATTAGCTCCTATTCGTATGAGCAATCTTTGTTGTGAAATTACCTTGCCAACGAAACCACTTAATGATATAAATGATCCTGATGGAGAGATTTCACTATGCACATTAGCTGCTATCAACTGGGGAAAAATTCGTGATCCTGCTGATTTTGAACGTCCTTGTACTCTTGCTGTTCGTGCTCTCGACGAGCTACTGGACTATCAAGATTATCCAGTCTTGGCAGCAAGGAAATCTACGATGGCGAGACGACCCCTCGGTGTCGGTATTATTAATCTCGCTTATTGGCTCGCTCGTAACGATTTATCTTATCAGCACATTGATCATGACGGATTGAACAAGCTTCATTCATTTGTCGAAGGTTGGTCATACTATCTAATCAAGGCATCCATTGATCTTGCAAAGGAAAAGGGTGCGTGTGAAAAATCTATGGAGACAAAATATGGTCAAGGAATTTTTCCTATCGATACTTACAAGAAAGAAGTTGATGAATTGGCCACCCCTCAATACCGTTTCGATTGGGGACTATTGGCTTCACAGGCGAGAACCTATGGTATCAGAAACTCAACTCTTATGGCTCTCATGCCATCAGAGACATCAGCGCAGATTAGCAATTCTACAAATGGAATTGAGCCTCCACGCTCATTGGTTTCCGTTAAGCAGAGCAAAGATGGAGTTCTTAAGCAAGTGGTGCCAGAAGTTAGGAAACTTAAGAAAAAATACGACCTTCTTTGGGATCAAAAGTCGCCCGAAGGATATCTTAAGATCGTTGCCGTCCTCCAGAAATTCATCGATCAGGGCATCTCGGTCAATACCTCATACAACCCCAAGTTTTATGAAGATGAGAAAATCCCGATGTCTGAGATGATTGGACATCTTCTTATGTTCTATAAGTATGGTGGAAAACAATTATATTATTTTAACACTGCTGATGGTGCTGGTGAATATGAAATGCCCGTACTTGTAATTGGTGAAGTTGTTGATGATGATTGTGAATCATGTAAAATTTAATAATATTGGGGGGTAAAATGCCCCCCAATTTCATAAGAAAGTAATTAAATGAAAACAAAAAAAACAAAATTTACTTTCACAAAATTGACTTTCCCAGAAATTTATGATAAATTAAATAGTCGTAATTGGGTTATCGTGCATTTAAAAGAATCAATGAAAGCAAAATTGTTTGACACGAACACAAAAATATTATATCATATACCAGATGGATATATAGAATACGACAAAGAAAGATATTACAGGAAATATTAATATGCCTATGTTATATAAAACTACAGTAGCAAAAAGTAATATACATGGTTTAGGACTTTTCTCGAATGAATTCATAAAAAAAGATTATGTTTTTTGGAAACATGATCATATTATAGATGGTTGGATAGATATCAGAAGCGTAGAAAAACATAAGTATGATGTGTTTTTAGAAAATATGGATTACTTTTATTGCTATGATGAAACTCTTGATCTGTATATACGTCATGCTGATAATATCATATTCATCAATCATTCAGAAACTCCTAACCTAGATAGTCCATCAAAGTATATACACATAGCCAATAAGGACATTGAAAGAGGTGAAGAGCTTACCTTAAACTACCGTGATATTTGTGATTATGGCTGGCAA
>Ga0209499_1000055_pt1 | contig 78645 bp, 72 predicted proteins | sample C_130208_EF_Meta_FD_187306 | JGI IMG/M metagenome (GOLD analysis project Ga0209499, IMG submission 187306) | Freshwater microbial communities from Lake Croche, Canada to study carbon cycling - C_130208_EF_MetaG (SPAdes) (version 2) | ecosystem: Environmental > Aquatic > Freshwater > Lake...
GCACCCTGACCATGGGCATGATGACGGTAGTGTCAGAGGAACTGACCGAACACGGAAGCGGGGAACACAGATGCCTGAGCAGGTGCCGACAGAGCTCGATGTGGTGATCATCGGGGCGGGAATCACCGGGATCGACGCCGCCTACCACCTATCGACCAGCCTGCCCGGCAAGCGCTTTGCCGTGCTCGAGGCCCACGAGTCCTTCGGTGGGACGTGGCTGATCCACACCTACCCAGGCGTGCGGTCCGACACCGAGCTCTACACCCTCGGCTTCAGCTTCAAGCCCTGGACCGGAGACCCCTATGCCGGCGGTGCGGCCATCCAGGACTACCTCGGCGAGACCATCGAGGAATTCAATCTCGGGAGCCACTTCTTCTACAACAAGACGATCACCACTGCGAGCTGGTCCACCGAGCAGCAGCGCTGGACCGTTTCGGGCACTGACACCTCGACGGGGAAGCCGTTCAGCGTGACCACCTCGTTCTTGTGGATGTGCCACGGCTACTACGGCCACGATCAAGGACACACGCCCACCTGGCCCGGAATGGAATCGTTCGCCGGGGAGTGGATTCACCCCCAAGCCTGGCCCACCGATGTCGACCTCAAGGATCGTCGCATCGCTGTCATCGGCTCAGGCGCCACCATGGCCACCCTTGTTCCGGCCATCGCCGACGGGTGCGCCCATGTCACCGTGGTCCAACGCTCCCCTACCTACTTCTTCCAGAGCCCGAACACCGAGCCCCTTGCCGAGCAACTGCGAGGCCTGAGCACTCCAGAGGAGTGGATCCACCAGATCATCCGCACCAAGGCCGTCGGCGAGATGCAGTCGCTCACTGAGATCCAGATGGCCCACCCGGAGCTCTCAAAGGCCGGGCTGGTCAAGATGGTCGCCGACCAACTCCCCGTGGGCTACGACGTCGAGACTCACTTCACTCCTCGGCACCTCCCCCACGAGCAGCGCGTGTGTCGGATCCTCGATGGTGATCTGTTCGCCAAGATCTCTGAGGGCAAGGTCACCATGGTGACCGATGAGATCGCCACGTTCACCCGGACCGGCCTCACCACCGAGGACGGCACTGTGGTGGACGCCGACGTGGTCATCACTGCCACAGGGTTCGACCTCACCGCGCTCGGCGGCGTCACCTTCGATGCCGATGGCGAAGCCATCGACTTCTCCAAATCGATCACCTACCGCGGGATGCTGTTTACCGGCTTCCCCAACCTGGCCTGGACCTTCGGGTCGCTGCGTCTCAGCTGGACCATGCGAGCGGATCTGGTCAACCAGTACATCGTCCGGCTCTTGGCCCACCTTGATGAGCTTGGTGCCACGTCGGTCGAGCCTCGCCTTCGCCCTCAAGATGAAGCAATGGCGATCGGTCCCTATATCGACCCCGCCAACTTCAACCCGGGCTACGCACAGCGATCTCGGGAGATCATGGCCAAAAGCGGGTCGACCGCCGAGTGGCAGCTGGACCTCGACTTCTGGCACGAAGCCTCCGTACTCCCGACGGTCGACCTCAACGACGATCGCCTCGTCTACCGGCTGCCCACTACCGACTAGCCCGCCGCCGCTCCCGTCACCCATGGCCGCAGGCCACCAGGGACACCTCGCCGCCCGGCCCAGAAGCGGTCATCGGTCGCAGATACACGTGCCAACATTGGCAGAGCGCGCCCGTGGAGGTCCGATGATCGAACTGTCCCATCTGGGAATCTGTGTAACCGACCTCGATCGCTCCGTCGCCTTCTACGCCGAGGGCCTCGGGTTCACGATCGCCGAGCGCCACGAAGTGGGAGCAGACTTCGCCCGCCTGATGGAGCTCGATGATGTGGTCCTCACCTCGCAGTTTCTGCGACGGGACCACGTGGCCATCGAGCTACTCAACTTCGCCCGCCCTGACACGACGGTCGCCACGCGGCGGCCAATCACCACGGCCGGCCTCACCCACCTCTCGTTCCGGGTGGGCGATCTCGATGCTGAGCTCACTCGACTCATTGGCCTCGGCGGCTGCGAGATCAGGGGGACAAGAACTGAATTGGCCGACGGCACCCTCCGCTTCGTCTACCTGACCGATCCTGACGGGACAAGGATCGAGCTGATGGAGTTGCCCCGATGACCATGTCACCCCGCCGAGTGCTCCTCGTACTTTCCGAAGCAGGAACCGGAGGCATGCAGGCCATGGTGGGCGTCCTCGCCGGGGGCCTCGCCGATGCCGGCGTCGAGGTCCACCTGGCCGCCGGGGGTGATGCTCCAATGCCCGCCGCCGTGACCGAGGTCGTCGAGCGGGGTGCGGCAGTGCTCCACCGGCTGCCCTCGCCTCGGGGCGCAGGACTCCTCCAATGGATGCTCGGCCTCCGAACGCTGTGTCGCAAGATCCGACCCGAGATCGTCCACGGCCACGGCCTGCGCACCGCCTGGCCGATCGCCATCGTGGCTGATCGCCGGCGAGTCCTCGTCACCTGTCATGGCCTCCCTCCGGACGATCTCGAGCGGTCGGCTCGGCTCGTTCGACGATCCCGGATCACCGTCGCCGCTGTCGGACCAGGGCTGGCCGATGCACTCCGGCGAGCCGGGCTCGATTGTTGGCTCATCGAGAACGGTGTACCCGATGCTCCCTTGGCCACGGACCGCGATCTGCTCGCGACATCGCTCGGGATCGATCCAAGCACCCCGCTAGTCGTCCAAGCGGCTCGGCTGAGTCCCCAGAAAGATCCCCTCACGGCCGTGGCCGCCATTGCTGAGGTGCCCGGAGCAACCCTTCTGCTGCTCGGCGGAGGGGTCCTCGAAGAGGATGTTGCCGGTCTCGCCCGATCTCTCGAGGTTGCGGACCGAGTGGTGATCGCCGGATGGAGCCCTGAGGCTCGATCGATCCTCGGAGCCGCCGATGTCGTACTGCTGAGCTCATTGTGGGAGGGCCAGCCACTGGTACTCGTCGAGGCCGCCGCTGCTGGGGTGCCCATCGTGGCCACCGACTGTCCCGGGGTCGGCGACTGGCTCGTCGATGGCGTCGAGGCGCTGCTCTCTCCCTCGGGCGATCCGGCAGCCCTCGCGAGGAACATCGGTCGAGCACTCGATGACCACGTGCTGAGGGGCAAGCTGATCAGGGCTGGTGCTCTCCTTGCTGAGCGTCACACTGCAGCCTCCATGGCGGACCGTCACATCGACTGCTATGAGGCGCTACTCGCTCGCTGACTACCGAACGGCCTTCTCTACCAACGGGTTCCCTCATCGCTCGTTCACGCAGCCCACGGAATCGAGTGGCGGTTTCAACCGGTCACCTCACCGAGCGTGAGCTCAACCGGGGTGTGGCATGCAGAGGTCGTCGTACTCGGCGATGACGATGGGCTTTGCGTTGGGCCCACAGGCCGGGCACTCCGGGTCGCGCCGCACCTTGAAGGCACGGAAGGACTCCTCGAGGGCATCGAAGGCCAGCAGGCGCCCAACGAGCGTCTCGCCGAGTCCGAGCAGCACCTTGATCGTCTCGAGAGCCTGGATCGACCCCACGATGCCAGGGAGCACGCCGAGCACGCCGGCCTCAGCGCAGCTCGGAGCGAGCTCGGCCGGCGGCGGCTCAGGGATCATGCAGCGGTAGCAAGGGCCCACGTAGGGGTCGAAGACCGTGATCTGGCCCTCAAAGCGGAAGATCGAGCCGTGCACGACCGGGATCCGCTTGAGAAGCGCGGCATCGTTGACGAGGTAGCGGGTCGGGAAGTTGTCGGTGCCATCGACGATCACGTCGTAGCCGTCGATGATGTCGAGGATGTTGTCCGCCCCAAGGCGGGTGTCATAGGTCTCGACGGTGACGTCAGGGTTGATGAGCTCAATCGTCTTGCGGGCCGAATCAACTTTACGCATACCCACCCGATCGAGGTTGTGCAAGATTTGGCGCTGCAGGTTCGACTCGTCGACCACATCCATATCGATGATCCCGATGGTCCCGATGCCGGCAGCGGCCAAATAGAGCGCTGACGGGGAACCAAGCCCACCGGCCCCGAGCATGAGCACCTTCGACTCAAGGAGCTTTTGCTGGCCCTTCTCTCCGACCTCGGGCAGCAACAGATGGCGCTGGTAGCGATTGCGCTGCTCTGGGGTGAGGGTTTGTGGGGTTACCCAGGGCCGGCCCTCATCCTTCCATCGGTTGAAGCCGCCGTCGACGGAGACCACGTCGGTGTAGCCGAGGTCACCGAGGGTCTTGGCCGAGAAGGCCGAGCGGATCCCGCCAGCGCAGTAGACGACGATCGGCGCGGCCTTGTCGACGAGGCGACCCTCGACCTGAAACTCGAGGTGACCGCGAGGGATGTGGATCGCTCCGGGGACGGTCCCCTGTTCGTACTCGTCGGGCTCGCGCACGTCGAGGAAGATGGTCGACCCCACCAGGTCGACCACATCGGCAGGTGTCACCTCGCGGATGTGGGACTTGGCCTCGTTCAGGAGCTCTCTGGGGGTGGGCATGGCATCCTCCGAAGGGATCAGCATCGTTCGGGTGAAAACCCTACCACCTTGGTCAGGAATACCGACCGACCGCCGGGTCTGCGACAGTAGGGGGATGGACGTGTCGGAGGCCCTTGCTCGACGGCGCATGACTCGGAGCTTCAGTGCTCAACCGATCGATGCCGAACTCCTCGTTCGTCTCGCACGAGACGCCCTTCGCTCTCCCACCGCCGGGAACGCTCGGGGTATCGAGCTGCTGGTGCTCTCCGGACCCGACGAGGTAGCCCAGTACTTTGCCGCCACCACCGATGCCGACTGGCGCCGACGCTCCGCTCGCTTCGCTGGCCTCGCCAGAGCGAGCGGGGTCATCGTGGTGCTCGCTGACCCGCACACCTATGTTGAGCGCTACGGCGCCGAGGACAAGGCTGCCTCTGGCCTCGGAGAGGACCTCTCTGCCTGGCCGGTCCCGTATTGGATCGGCGACGCCGGGGCGGCCACCATGTCGCTGTTGCTCAGCGCCGAGAGCCACGGCCTCGCATGCTGCTTTCTCGGTGCGTTCCGTGGCACCGAGGAACTTGTCGCCAGATTCGACATCCCTGACCGGTTCATCGTCTACGGGGCGACCCTCATTGGCCACCCTGATGGGAGAGACCACCGGTCGGCCTCACTCGACCGGGCTGGCCCCAGTCGAGCCAATCGGGTCCATCGGGGCCGCTTCGGCTCAGCCGGTCAGGCCTGAGCGCGCAGGAACCCGAGCAGAGTCCGGAGCGAGAAGGCGGTCCCGCCCTTCGAGAGGTATCCGGTCGACTTGTCCGAGCGGCCCGTGCCGGCGATGTCGAGGTGCGCCCAGGGCACCGAACCGGTGAAGTGCTGAAGGAAGAGCGCCGCCGAGATTGTTCCCGCCTCGCCCGCCGCACCAATGTTCTTGATATCGGCCATGTCAGACTCGATGTGTGACTCGTAGGCCTCAACCAATGGAAGTCGCCAGAGCGGCTCCGCCGCCGCATCACCGGCCTCTACGAGTGCCTCGACAAGCTCGTCATCATTGCCCAAGATGGCCGCCACACCCGTTCCGAGGGCCACGACGGCGGCTCCTGTCAGTGTGGCCACGTCGATGATGGCATCGGGTTGCGCCTCGACAGCGAGGCTCAGGCCGTCAGCGAGCAAGAGCCGTCCCTCGGCATCGGTGTTGAGTACCTCGATGGTCTTGCCATTGCGCGCCGTCAGGACATCTCCGGGCTTCATGGCCGCCCCTCCGGGCATGTTCTCACTCATGGGAGCGATGGCCGTCACACGCACCGCCACTCCGAGTGTTTCGAGCACGGTCATCGCCGCCATGACGATCGCCGCCCCTGACATGTCGGTCTTCATGGTGGTCATGCCACCAGCTGTCTTGAGAGACAGCCCCCCAGAGTCGAAGGTCACACCCTTGCCCACCAGCACGATGTGGCGAGGCGCCTCGGCATCGCTCGCCGCCGGCTCGTCGACATCGGTGTAGCGGCGCGGCCGGGACTTTTGCTCAGAGCGAGTGTCGAGATGATCGAACCCGCGCGGGTCGTATTCGGCGATGAGCAGCCGAGGCGGCTCGCTCGAACCCTTGGTCACCCCCAGCAGGCCTCCAAGGTTCTCCTCCTCGATACGCGACTCTCGCCACAGGTGGCAGCGGACCTTCGGGGAGCGCTCGAGGCGGCGCAAGAGCGAGGCGGCCAGGCGACGGGGGGTCACCTCGCTCGGGTGTCGATTCACGAGGTCGCGAGCCACCGCGACGGCTCCCGCTACCGCCACCCCATTGGCCACGCCCGTGGCCAATGCGTCGGTCGCCTGGAGCGAGAGGTCACCGTCGGCGACGACCATGAGATCGAGGAACTCAAGGCCGGGCTTCGGCTCAGTGCTCTTGCGGTCGAACCGATAGGACGCCAGGAGGGCACCGGTGGACAAGGCTTCGCCTAGGCGCTGCTCGGCCAGCGGCGAGGGGAGGCCCACCATCAGCAGCGCTCGGCTCCCTCGAGCGGCACGCACGACGGACGCCCCGAGTTGACGCCATGACTCCTCTCGCGAGCTGTCGGCGTCGCCGACCCCGATGGCGAGCAGCGAAGGAGTGCCCTGCGATTGAGCCAGCAGCAGCACCTCACCAGCCTTGGCCGAGAATCCCTGGCGTTGGGCGAAGCTGGCATCGATCGCCGAGGGAAGGGCGATACCCGCCACTTCGACAGGGAGGCCGAGCGGGAGGACGAACTCCTCACCCCGTCGGGCGACCGGGACGACGACGACATCGGGTGGTTCGCCGACGGACACGTCGGTAACGATGGCGACCTCCACGGTGGTGCTCATCGGTCCTGCTCCCTTCTGGCATTGGCTAGTTCGAAGTGTTCACCCTCCTGCCAGCGGGCCATGGTCCACACCAGGTCCGAGAGCCGGTTGAGGTACGGAATCACGAAGGAGTCGACCAGGCCGGCTGCCACGGCGAGCCGCTCGGCTCGCCGCACGGTCGTGCGAGCCACGTCGAGCGATGCCGCCACAAGGTTCTGGCCCGGGACCACGAACTCGGTTGGCATGGCGAAGGTCTCGGTCAACCGGTCGATCTCGGCCTCGAGAGCTGAGACCATGTGGGCGGTCACCAGGGTGACGCCAGCAGCGAGCTTGGTCCGATTCTCAGGCAGGGTAGCCACCTCGGCCATCAACACATAGAGGTCGCGCTCGAGGTCCACGAGAAGGCCGTCGAGCTCCGCATCACCTGCGCCGTGGGCACGAGCCAGACCAAGAGCCGCCTGAGCCTCGTCTACCGCACCGTTCACCTCGATCGGATCGGCGTCCTTGCGGACCCGTCCGCCATAGAGGAGACCGGTGGTCCCGTCGTCGCCTTTGCCAGTGTAGATCTGCACCGGCCCAAGGATACCGGCCATACCGGTAACCTTGGCATCGTGTCGGACCACCTTCCCCTCCTGTCCAAGCTCACCCCTGCGACGGACCCCTACCTCGCAGCGCTCGCTGATCGAGTCCTCGTCTTCGACGGAGCCACCGGCACCAACCTGCAGCTGATGGACCTCGGTCCCGACGACTTCGGCGGCGAAGCTCTCGAGGGCTGCAACGAGATCCTTGTGGCGAGCCGCCCCGATGCCATCGAGCGACTTCACACCTCGTTCCTCGAGGTGGGCTCCGACGTGATCGAGACCGACTCGTTCGGCTCCTTCTCCATAGTCCTCGCCGAATACGACCTCGCCGATCGAGCCGAGGAGCTTTCGCGCACCGCTGCTGAGCTCGCCCGACGCTGCGCCGATCGGTTCAGCACTCCGACCAAGCCCCGCTTCGTCGCCGGCTCCATCGGCCCGGGCACCAAGTTCCCCACCCTCGGCCAGATCCCCTACACCGAGCTGCGCGACTCCTACCAGGAGCAGGCTCGCGGCCTGCTTGCGGGCGGAGTCGACCTGTTCATCATCGAAACCATGTTCGATCTCCTCGGCGCCAAGGCCGCCATCAACGGCTGTCGCCTTGCGATGATCGAGGCTGGCCGTCAGATCCCTCTCCAGGTCCAGGTGACCATCGAGATGACCGGTCGGATGCTCCCAGGCACCGAGATTGGTGCCGCCCTCACGTCCCTCGAAGCCATGGGCATCGACGTCATTGGACTGAACTGCGCGACCGGACCGGTCGAGATGGGTGAGCCGCTGCGCTACCTCGCCGAGCACAGTCGGATCCCGATTTCATGCCTGCCCAATGCCGGTCTGCCGAGCGTCGTCGACGGTGCCATGCACTACGACCTCACGCCCGAGCAGCTCGGCGAGCACATGGCCCGCTTCGTCACTGAGTTCGGTGTCTCCGCCATCGGCGGATGCTGTGGGACCACGCCTGCCCACCTCGCCGCCGTGGTGGCAGCCATCGAGGGCGTCAGCCGAGCCGAGCGAGCTCCTGAGGCCGAGGCGGCATTGTCGTCGATCTATACCGGCGTGCCCATCAAGCAGGACACGTCCTTCCTTGTGATCGGCGAGCGGACCAATGCCAACGGCTCCAAGAAGTTTCGCGAGGCGATGCTCGAGGGTGACTGGGACACCTGCATCTCGATGGCCAAGGAGCAGGTCAAAGAAGGCAGCCATGTCATCGACGTCTGCGTCGACTACACCGGAGCCGACGGTGTGGCCGACATGGGGGCGCTCATGTCAGAGCTCGCCACCCAGTCGAGTGTGCCGATCATGGTCGACACCACCGAGGCGCCGGTCGCCGCCACGGCCCTGCGCTGGCTCGGAGGGCGACCCATCCTCAACTCGGTGAACCTCGAAGAGGGCGCTGATCGGGGTACCCGGTTCGATCTGTTCTTGAGCTTGGCGCGCGAGTTCGGCACGGCAGTGGTGGCCACCTGTATCGACGAAGAGGGTCAGGCCCGCACCGCCGACTGGAAGCTCCGTGCCGCCACCGCCATCCACGACCTGGCCATCGAGCGCTATGGCCTCTCCCCCGAAGACCTCATGTTCGACCCGCTGGCGCTCCCGCTGTCGACTGGGATGGAGGAGTCTCGCCGCGACGGGATCGAGACCATCGAGGGCATCCGACTGATCAAGAAGCACTTGCCCGGCGTCACCACCGTGCTCGGTCTCTCCAACGTGTCCTTCGGCCTCAACCCGGCTGCCCGACAGGTCCTCAACAGCGTCTTCCTCCATGAGTGCGTCGAGGCCGGCCTCGACGCCGCCATCGTGCACGCGTCCAAGATCGTCCCCCTGTCCAAGATCGACGACAAGGCCCGGGAGATCTGCCTGGACCTCATCTATGACCGCCGTCGTGAGGGCTACGACCCCCTGAGCGAGCTGCTGGTGCTCTTCGATGGCGTCAAGATCGCCAGTGCTGCCGACGACGACCATGCCGACTGGCCGGTCGATCAGCGGCTCACCCAGAGGATCATCGACGGCAACCGCACAGGCCTCGAGGCTGATCTCGACCTTGCCATGGCTGAGGGGATCACCCCGCTGTCCATCATCAACGACCACCTCCTCGAGGGCATGAAGACCGTCGGTGAGCTCTTCGCCACCGGCGAGATGCAACTCCCCTTCGTCCTCGGCTCCGCCGAGACCATGAAGCAAGCCGTGGCCCACCTCGAGCCTCACATGGAGAAGGCCGACCAGGGAGGCCGGGGCAAGGTCGTCCTCGCCACCGTCAAGGGCGACGTCCATGACATCGGAAAGAACCTCGTCGACATCATCTTCACCAACAATGGGTATGAGGTCATCAACCTCGGCATCAAGATCGGCGTCAATGAGATGATCTCCGCCATCGAGGAACACGATGCCGATGCCATCGGCATGAGTGGACTGTTGGTCAAGTCCACTCTGATCATGCGCGAGAACCTTGAGGAGCTCAACAGCCGGGGACTCGCACACGTGCCGGTCCTGCTCGGCGGCGCTGCTTTGACTCGGACCTATGTCGAGCGTGACTTGCGGGCCGTCTACGACGGCCGACTCTTCTATGGCAAGGACGCCTTCGAGGGCCTCCGGGTGATGGACCGGCTCATGGAGCTGAAGAAGACCGGCGAGCATGACCCGGACTTCGGCCTCAAGCTCTCCGAGAAGAACGTCCAGCGTCGTTTCAAGGACGCAAACTACGAGCAAGTCGAAGGCCAGCCGGCACGGGCGGCATCGGTGGCGCTTGACAATGAGATCCCCGCCCCACCGTTCCTCGGCAACCGGGTGGCCAAGGGCATTGCCATCGATGAGATCGCCGGCTATCTCAACAAGACAGCCCTGTTCCGCAACCAGTGGGGCTTCCGGCCCGAAGGTGGCGAGGACGATGAGGCATTCAAAGATCGTGTGTCCGCCACGCTGCGCGAGCAACTCTCCGCTGCCGTTGCGGACGACCTCCTCGTGCCCCAAGTCGTCTACGGGCATTTCGCCGCCAATGCCGACGGTAACGACCTTGTCATCTGGGCCGACGATGCCCGCTCTCGCGAGCAAGCTCGGTTCAAATTCCCTCGCCAGCAGGTCGACCCGCACCTGTGCATCGCCGACTTCTTCCGGCCTGTCGGCTCCACTGAGCCCGACTACGCCAGCTTCATGCTGGTCACCATGGGGTCCCGGATCTCCGAGCGCTGCGCCGAGCTGTTCGCCAAAGACGAATATCTCGCCTACCTCCTGCTCCACGGCCTCGGCGTCGAGATGGCCGAGGCCTTGGCCGAGCTGTGGCATCATCGCATCCGCGAGGAGCTCGGATTTGCCGACCAGGACGGTCCGTCGCTCACCGGTCTCTTCCGTCAGCAATACCGAGGAGGCCGCTACTCCTGGGGGTACCCAGCGTGCCCAGACCTCGCCGACAATGCCACTGTGGCCGAACTCCTTGGGGCATCACGGATCGGGGTCAAGGTCTCCGAGGGCTTCCAGCTCCATCCAGAGCAGACCACCGATGCCATCATCTGCCACCACCCCCAGGCCAAGTACTTCGTGGCCTGATCTCCTCGGCCCCGCTCAGCCAGGGATCGATGCTCGTCGAAGTTCCACCGGTGCAGCGCTTTCGGCTGCCGTACGTGCGTGGTAGCTCGAACGGGTCAGCGGCGAGGACTGTACGTGGGCGAGTCCGAGAGACCGGCCCTGCTCAGCAAGCCAGTCGAAGGTGGAGAGGTCTACGTGTCGGGCGATCGGCGCATGGTCGGCGGTCGGACGCAGGTATTGCCCGATGGTCACGATCTGCACGCCGACCGCGGCGAGGTCGCCCAAGGCCACCACGACCTCCTCATCGGTCTCCCCGAGCCCAACCATGATCCCTGACTTCGTCACGAAGCCCGCGGCGCGCGCCCGGGCCAGCACCGCCAGGCTCCTGGCATAGCCAGCAGAGGGCCGAACCGCCCGCTGCAAGCGAGCCACCGTCTCGAGGTTGTGGTTGACCACGTCGGGACGAGCATCAAGGATCAGTTGCAGATCATCCGCATCGCCAGCGAGGTCCGAGATCAACACCTCGACCCGAGTCCCCGGCCGACGGTCTCGAATGGCGCGGATGGTATCGGCGATGGCCCCGGCCCCACCGTCGTCGAGGTCGTCGCGCGCCACGCAGGTCACCACCGCGTGGGCAAGGCCCATGCGATCAACCGCCTCGGCCACTCGAGCCGGCTCCGTGGGGTCGAGGGCCAGCGGCTTTCGCGTATCAATGAGACAGAAGGCACAATTGCGGGTGCAGCGCTCACCGTTGACCATGAAGGTGGCTGTCCCGTCGGACCAGCACTCGAAGATGTTGGGGCAACCCGCTTCCTCACACACTGTCACCAAGTTGAGGTCGCCGATGAGGGACCGGGTGGTGTCGAAGCCTCGGTCTCGACGCACTGGAATACGGAGCCACTCGGGCTTACGGCCACCAAGGGCCAGACCTGCGGCCGGGTCGACCCCGGCATCGCGCAAGCGACGATCGAGCATTGGACCTACCGAGTCTCGATGGTCACGGCTGCGCACCGGGAGCACTGAGGCCGTCTCAACCGCGCGTCCCGGTGCCAGGGCACGTGCCAGTTCTTCGGCCAATGCCGTGCCGACCTCGGTCATCGAGGCACTTGCACCCAACTGTGTCAGCGAGGTGACGGGGCGACCTTGGATACCACAGGGGACGATGGTGTCGAACAGCGCGAGGTCGATGTCGACGTTGAGCGCCACCCCGTGCATCGTGCGTCGCGTCCCCTCGACCACCTCGGTACGGATCCCCATGGCTGCGACCTTCGCCGGCCGAGAAGTCTCGATGCCGACCCACACCCCGGGATGGCCTTCGAGTCGACCCACACCACCGACGTCATCGGGAGCGAGAAACGTCGAGACAGTGGCGATGACGGCGTCCTCCATACGATGGGCGTGCGCCGGAATGGAGGCCAAGTCATCGTCGAGCGACACGATGGCGTAGGCCACCAGTTGGCCGGGCCCATGCGCCGTGACGTCGCCACCACGATCAGTCGTGATCACCTCAGCACCAGCTGCCTCAGGATCACCGACGATGTTTGCTGGGTCAGCGCGCCGACCGAGCGTGATCGTGGCGGGATGCTCGAGAATGAGCACGTGATCCCTCCCGCTTCGCAGCAACGCTCGCTGAAGGTCATAGGCCTCTGCGTAGGGGACCCGTCCAAGATGGCGAATCTCGAGGCGATCCATCAAAGCTGTGCCGTCCAGTCTGATCGGTCGAGCAGATCAGCAAGACGACCGAGGAACGCCGCCGCCTGACTTGGGCTCACCACCGTCGAGTCATAGGCAAGGCCGAGGATGCCAACAGATCCCACCGCCACGACCTCCACGCCTCCATCGTTGACGACGACCGGCTGGCGACGGACAGCCCCCACGCTCAAGGCCGCCACCTGCGGCGATCGAAGGGCGGGGATGGTGAGCACCACCGGTTCCGCAGGGATTCGCGAGATCGAGAACGTCGCGCCCATGAGGTCCTCGACCCCAAGCGACAAGGTGGCTGCTCGATCCTCGAGCTCGACCATGCGCTTGGCCAGTCCCCGCAGTGTCAGGTCCTGGGCATCGTGGAGCACGAGAGCCACGAGGCCCTGGTCGATCTCCACATCGATCCCGATGTTGCGAGACGTCTCGAGGTGGAGCATTCCCCCTGAGGTCCAGCCATTGAGTTCGGGATGCGCGGCCAGTGCCTCCACGGCTGCCCTCAGCGCAAACACCGTCGCATCGAGGACGACTCCCTCGGCCGCTGCCGCTGCCGCAACGTCTGAGGCCAAGGCGCGATCTACGGCGTCGTAGCGAGCCTCTTGGGCCACGAAGGCCACGGCGGCCAGTCGCTCTGGCACCCCGTCCACCCCTGCTGATTGCACCGGCGCCGGCGTCGATGAGATGCCCGACGCTGCGGCCGCGACATCAGCACGACGAATGCGGCCACCAGGGCCGGTGGGCACCACCTCGCCGACCGTCAGTCCCGCGGCAGCCAGCTCTCGCCGCACGAAGGGCGAGGTGACCGAGGGAGTCCCAACGGCAGAAGGGACAGGTTCTGGCGGCGGGGCGACGACTTGCGCGCTGACCCGTGCCGGCATCTCGGGGACCGAACCGTCCTCGCTGATCACGGCCAGTCGCGCGCCGACAGCCACGGTGTCGCCCTCGGCCACAAGAATCTCAACGAGGATCCCCGACGCCGGGGCCGGCATCTCGGAGTCGACCTTGTCGGTCGAGATCTCATAGAGCGGCTCGTCGCGCGCAACCGACTCGCCGACCTGCTTCATCCATCGCGTGACGATGCCCTCGGTGACCGACTCTCCGAGCGAGGGGAGGGTGACATCAGCCAACGTGGAGCCCGCGTCCTGTCAGAGCGATCATCGTCTCGCCGAAGGTCTCCGACAGCGATGGGTGAGGTTGGATCAACCCCGCCACCTCATCGACCAGCGCCTCCCAGTTCACTGCCAGATAGCCCGCACCAAGCTGCTCGGTCACCCACGGCCCCACCATGTGGACACCGAGGACCTGACCAGCCCGGCCGTCGGGGCCCCTGGCCGCGACCACTTTGACCATGCCCTCGGTGTCGCCGATGATCCGTGCCCGTCCATTGCCACCGAAGGGGTCCTTCTTGGTCACCACGTCGTAGCCCATCTCGATGGCCTGCGCCTCGGTCAGGCCAGCGTAGGCAACCTCCGGATGGCAGTAGATGGCCCACGGCACCCGCAGGTAGTCCACCGGAGTCGACTCCTCTCCCAAGATGTCCTTGATGGCCACCATCGCCTCAGCGAAGGCGACATGGGCTAGCTGCGGAGTCCCTGCGACCACATCGCCCACAGCCCAGACTCCCGTGGCTGCAGTGCGCATGCGACCGTCAGCAACGATGAAGCCACGGTCGTCGATCTCGACCCCGATCGCAGGGTCCACCACGCCATCGGTCAGCGGTCGGCGGCCAACAGAGACCACGATCATCTCGACCTCGAGCGACTCGCGCCCGTCGATGGCCAGCGCCGTCGAGGATCCGGAGGATCCTCTGGTGTGGCCAGTCACGACCGCTGAGGTGATCATGGCGATCTTGCGCTTCTTGAAGGACCGGGAGATCTGTGCGACCACATCGGCATCACAGGCCGCCAGGATGGTCGGCAGACCCTCGACGATGGTCACTGCCACACCAAGGTCCGACAGCATCGAGGCGAACTCGCAGCCGATCGCCCCGCCACCCACCACGGCAGCGGAAGATGGAAGGTGATCGAGGTCGAGGAATTCGTCGGAGGTCACGACAAGTTGACCGTCCACCTCGAGGCCGGGCAGCGTCCGAGGGACAGACCCGGTGGCGAGGATGATGCTGGGGGCGATGACGCATCGTCCCGCGTCGACGCCCTCGGTCACCGTCACTTGACCGGGAGCGGTGAGCCGTCCTCGACCAGAGAGCACCGTGACCGAGCGGTTGGCAAGCACCCCCGTGAGCCCCTTGGTCAGCAGGTCGACCACAGACTGCTTGCGAGCCTGACTGACGGCGAAATCGAGCGTCGGGGCCTCCGCAGACACCCCGAACTCAGCAGCCGAGACGACGGTGCGCCACACCGCCGCTGTCTCGAGGAACTCCTTGGCCGGGATGCACCCTCGGTGCAAGCAGGTTCCTCCGACCTTCTCCATCTCGATCATGGCCACCGAAAGACCTGCGGATGCGCCATAGAGGGCGGCGGCATAGCCACCAGGACCCCCTCCGATGATGACGACGTCGAACGCCTCGGTCTCGGGTGCCACAGCTACGAAGTCCTTCCCGGCAGCAGAGATCGCTCCGTTGCCCTCTCTCGATGCTACCGAGTCAAGAAGGCTGCGAATCAAGGTCCGGGCGGGCGATCCTCCTGGGTGCGCGCCGCCGTGGTGGCGAGCTCGTCAACCACGTCGTTCCAGCGGTCGCCGGAGTGACCCTTGACCCACTCGAAACCGACACGGCGATGGTCGGCGAGAGCGGCCTCAATCATCGGCTCCCACAGGTCGCGGTTCGCCACCGGCTTGCCCTGGCTGTTCTTCCAGCCCCGTCGATGCCAACCCGACCACCAGCGATCGGTGAAACACTTCACCACATAGGTCGAGTCACTGACGATCACGAGATCGTCGGTCGGATTGCTCCGGAGGGCCTCGAGAGCAGCGGTGATCTCCATCCGTTGGTTCGTCGTCGTCGGCTCAGCCCCAGCGGCTCGAATTCCATTGGGGATAGCCCATGCCCACCCTCCGGGGCCGGGATTCCCGAGGCAGGAGCCATCGGTGTAGATACGGAGGCTCACCGGGGCTGCCAGGCGTCAGGGTCCTCCATCAGCGCCAGGATGTCTGGCGGGAGGTTCCCCGAGGCCACATCAGCAAGGGTCACGTTGTCGAGCACCCGTCGAAGCGCAGCGCGCACTGCGACCCACACTTCTTGCAGGTGCTCGGCCGCGCCGGCGTAGACGGTGTCCTCGGGCCGTTGCCCTCGTACCTCGGCCAAGGGGCCGACGAGCGCTCGGATGACGTCAGCGATGGTGATGTCAGAGGGATCTCGGGCCAGGCGGTAGCCGCCGTCGGGCCCCCGTTGGCTGATCACCAGCCCAGCTCGGCGCAGGTCGTTCATGATCGCCCCGAGGAATCGAGCCGGAAGGTCTTGCTCAGCAGCGAGGGTCTCGGCGGTCTGCGGTGCCCCGGCCGCGGTCAGGGCGAGCAGTGCTCGGACTCCGTAGTCAGCGGTTGCGGGGATGTGCACGTGTGAGAGTCTGCCCTGTCGAGCGGCCATCGGCCACACGCTGGTCCTCGCGGCATCCATCCCCACCTACCATGGCCCCATGGCACTGCACCTGACCGGCCATCGCGAGGCTGATCTCCTCCTCAGCGAGAGCCCCCTCGCCCTGCTCCTCGGGATGACCCTCGATCAGCAGGTTCCGCTCGAACGGGCATTCGGGGCACCCTTCCTCCTCGTCGAGCGACTCGGAGAGGATCTCGACGCTGGCCGGATCGCCACCATGGATCCGCACGTGCTCGCCGAGGTCTTTTCGCAGACACCGGCCCTGCACCGCTATCCCGGATCGATGGCCGCACGCTGCCAGCAGGTCTGCCAGGTCCTCGTCGACACCTATGACGCAGACCCCGTGGCGCTCTGGTCGACGGCCGGCGACGGCGCCGAGCTCCTCCGCCGCATGAAAGCGCTTCCTGGCTTTGGTGACATGAAGGCCAAGATCTTCATCGCTCTCCTCGGCAAGCAGTGCGGCCTCAGGGTCCCTGGCTGGCAGGACGTCTCGGCCCCCTACTCCGAGGCCGGTTCACGGCGGAGCGTCGCCGACATCGTCGATGCCACCACGCTTGAAGAGGTCCGCACATTCAAGGCCACCATGAAGGCGGCCGCCAAGGCAGGGAACGACTGCTGATGGTCGACCTCTCGTTGCGACGGCTCTACTTGTGCACGCCAATGCGTGAGGACCTCGGCGAGTTTCTCGCCGCCTGCATCAGCGGTGGAGTCGACATCGTTCAGTTGCGCGACAAGCACCACGACGCAGTCGACCTGATCAGTGCCGGGCGAGAGGCCGCCAAGGTCTGCGCCGATCTCGGCGTGCCATTCCTCATCAACGATCGCCCGGACCTCGCCCTTGAGGTCGGTGCTGACGGCGTCCATGTGGGACAGGATGATGCACCCGTGTCGCTCTGCCGTCGGATCCTCGGACCAGATGCCCTGATCGGCCTCTCAACCCATGCCAGCGAAGAACTGGCGGTCGCTCTCGACACACCGGCCTCGTACCTCTCAGCGGGACCAGTGGAGGCCACGCCGACCAAGCCGGGACGCCCCGGCACCGGGATCGCCTACGCCGTCGAGGCCACGGCAGCCGCCAAAGTCCCGGTCTTCGTGACCGGTGGGGTCACTCCTGAGCGCATCCCACCGTTGGCTGCCGCAGGGGTGACCCATTTCGTTGTCGTGCGCTACCTGACCGAGGCGCGAGACCCCCGTGCTGCGGCATCGGCGCTCCGTTCGGCCATCGATACCTCGCTTGGCGAGGGTTAGGACCGACGCTCGAGCCAGCCGAGGAGTGTGGCCACCATCCTCGGATCGGGTCGCAGAAAGTGGCCTGCACCCTGGACGATGCGAAGTTCAGCGTGACCGTGGGCTGCGTCGACCAGCATCCGAGCCTGTTCGACCGGCACCACCGAGTCGTCGGCACCATGAACGATCATCAGGTGGCGCGGCGGAATGGTGGTGATGGATCCAAGAGGATCAAGGGCGAGTACCTCGTCGACGAGCTGCTCGGATGACACACTCGAGGCATCCTCGATCACTCCAGCCATCTCACAGGTGATGGCGAAGCGATCCGCCCGACCACACCACAGGGCGAGATCGGCAGGGGTGGCCATGACCACCACCCCACGGATGCGTTCATCGGAAGCGGCTGCCTTCAGGCAGAGTGCCCCGCCGAGGCCGAAGCCGGCCAACGACGGCATCGACGATCCATCTATGAAGGCGTCGATCACTGCGGCGAGATCGTCGGTCCAACCACGAGCCGAGAAGGTGCCCCCGGTCTCGCCCACCCCGCTCAGCGAGGGGACGACCGCCGTCCAGCCGACCTCGCTAGCGATGCGCTCGGCGAGCTCTGGCAGAAGTCGGCTCGCCAATACGCCCCCTCCCCGATTGAGGGGGAGGCCGTGACTGATGATGATCAGCCTCCCGGTCGCGCTGGCCGACGTTGGGGTGGCGATCTTGACCTCGATGGGGCGGTCCGGCCCCTCGATCCATCGGCTCTCGAGCGTCACGCTCCTCGAGCCGCTTTACTCAAATGCCGAGCTGGGTGGCGAGGATTTCGCGGTGGTACGCGGGATCGCCGAGCAGCAGCTCAGAGGACTTGGCCCGCTTGAAGTACAGGTGCGCGTGGTGCTCCCACGTGAAACCGATCCCACCGTGGATCTGGATGTTCTCGCCCGCTGCGTGGAAGTAGGCATCGGAGCAGTAGGACTTGGCCAAGCTGGCCACGATCGGCAACTCGTCGTTGTCCTCGGCGGCTGCCCAGCCGGCGTAGTACGCCGCAGACTTGGCCGACTCGACCTCGAGCAGGATGTCGGCGCACTTGTGCTTGATGGCCTGGAAGCTGCCGATGGGCCGGCCGAACTGGATCCGTTCCTTGGCGTAGGCCACGGCGTTCTCGAGGCAGCGCTGGGCTCCACCTACCTGCTCGGCGGCGAGGGCCACTGCGGCGAGCTGGAGGGTCTTGGTCAGACCGGCCGCAGCGGACCCATCGGTACCGATGAGCGTGGCGGGCGTATCGGCGAAGACCAGCTCCGCCTGCTTGCGGGTCTGGTCCATGGTCGACAGTGAGGTCCGGGTCAGGCCCGATGCGTCACCTTCGACAGCGAAGAGGCTGAGGCCGGCGTCAGTCCGGGCTGCCACGAGGATCAGGTTGGCGATGTGGCCGTCGATCACGAAGCGCTTGGTCCCGTTGAGCACCCATCCGTCACCGCTCTTGGTGGCCGGGAGCTCGATCGAGTCGAGGTCCCACTTGCCCGATGGCTCGGTGATGGCCAGGGTGGCGATGGTCTCGCCCGAGGCGATCCCCGGCAGGTGCGCAGCCTTGGCGGCGTCGTCACCACTCGTCAGCAGCGCGTTGGCACCGAGGGCCACCGTCGAGAAGTACGGCGCGCACAACAGGGCGGCTCCCATCTCCTCGAGCACCACGATGAGCTCGACATAGGTGAAGCCGGCGCCACCGAACTCCTCAGGGATGATGAGGGCCTGAAGACCAAGCTGCTCGGCCATCTGCGACCAGACGGCAGCGTCGTAGCCATCCTCGGTGGCCATCAAGTCGCGCACAGCGGTCTCAGGTGACTTCTCGGCCAGGAACCGGTTGACCATCCTGCGAAGCTCGTCCTGGTCCTCGTTGAAAGCGAAGTTCATCGTCTGATCCTTCTTCCTCGGTCGTGTTGATCAGCGACCGGCAGCGACAGCACCCGGTGCGGCACCATTCCTACTACAGCGTCGACATCGGCGACCAACGGATGGCTCGCCGGCGACGTCGGGCTGTGGGACCCTTGGAGCATGCTCACCAGCACTCAGATTTATGCCGATGGCGCCTGCGAGGTCCACCAGACGGTCGTGGGGCCCTTCGAGAACAATGTCTACATTGTGCGTTGCCGCCGAACCGGTGAGGCCGTGCTCATCGACGCGGCCGACGAGCACGACTTTCTGCTCGAGCTCACCCGTCGGCTCGGCGTGGCCACCGTCCTCGAGACCCACGGGCACTGGGACCACATTCAAGCCGTTCCGGCCATGCGCGAGGCAGGCATCGAGGTGGCGGTGACCGCAGCCGACGCCGCCATGCTCCCCTCCTACGATCTCACCCTCGACGACGACGTCGCCGTCGTGGTCGGCGACCTCGAGATCCGCACCATCGCCACTCCCGGCCACACGCCGGGCTCGATGAGCTTCACGGTGATCGGGACCCCGCTGCTCCTCACCGGCGACACGCTCTTCCCTGGCGGCCCAGGCGCCACCACGTTCGAGGGGTCGAGCTTCGAGGGGATCATCGACTCCATCGATACCCGGCTCTTCGCTCCGTTCGACGACGCCACGATCGTCTTGCCTGGCCATGGAAAACCCACCACCATCGGCGCCGAGCGGCCTCACCTCGTCGAGTGGGTAGCCCGGGGGTGGTGACCGGCTGACGAGCCCTGGGTGGCCACCTGCCTGGATTCCTGACCTGATCGCTAGTATTTCGAGAGTGACCACTCCCCTGCTCGAAATCCGTGACCTCCACGCCGAGGCTGATGGCGTGCCGATCTTGCGAGGCATCGACCTCACGGTCAACGAGGCCGAGGTCCATGCGCTCATGGGGCCCAACGGCGCCGGCAAGTCCACCCTGGCCTCGGTCCTGCTCGGCAGCCCGGCCTACACGGTGACCCAGGGGACCATCACCTTCCAGGGCAACGATGTCACCATGGCGGCCTCCGATGAGCGAGGCAAGGCAGGGATGTTCCTCGCCTTCCAGCACCCTGAGTCGATCAGCGGGGTGTCGGTGACACAATTCCTCCGCCAGGCCATGGCTGCCCGACGCGACCTCGACGAGCTGAGCATCCTTGAGGTCCGACTCGAGATGGGCGACTGGATGGAAAAGCTGCGGATGGATCCGGCATTCGCCGAGCGTCACCTCAACGAGGGCTTCTCCGGCGGCGAGCGCAAGCGCAATGAGATTCTCCAGATGGCGCTGCTCGACCCGGCACTTGCCATCCTCGACGAGACCGATTCCGGCCTCGATATCGATGCCCTCAAGATCGTGGCTGACGGCGTGGCTGCTGTAGCCGCCCAGCGGCCGGAGCTCGGCGTGCTCGTGGTGACCCACTACCAACGCCTCCTCGCCGAGCTCAACCCAGAATTCGTCCATGTCCTCATCGACGGCCGGATCGTCGAGTCGGGGGGACCCGAGATCGCACTCGAGATTGAATCGGGCGGGTACGACCGGTGGCGGGCATGAGCACAACGTCGCTCGACGTCGCCACAGTCCGGCGGGATTTCCCGCTGCTCAGCCGCGAGAGCCATGGACGGCGGATCTCGTATCTCGACACCGCCGCCTCGTCGCTGCCCCCGCACGCGGTGGTCGCCGCCATGGACTCGTACTACGAGACCACCCATGCCAACGTCCACCGGGGCGTCTACGAGACCGCCGAAGAGGCCACCCGGCTCTTCGAGTCCGCCCGCACCACAATCGGCCGATTCCTCGGTGCACCGGACCCGGCTCGCGAGATCGTCTTCACCCGAAACACCACCGAGTCGATCAACCTGCTGGCCCGCACCTGGGGTGAGCTCCACCTCAGCGAAGGCGATGTCGTCGTGCTCTCGCTCATGGAGCACCACGCCAACATCGTTCCCTGGCAGATGCTGGCCGAACGCACCGGCGTCGAGCTTCGGTTCCTCGGGCTCGACGACGAGCTCCGCCTCGATCTGTCGAACCTCGACCAGATGCTCGAGGGCGCCAAGCTCGTCTCGATTACCGCCATGTCCAACGTGCTGGGCACCGTCAACCCGGTCGGCGACCTGGCCAAGGCCGCCCACGCTGTCGGCGCGTTGATCCACGTCGACGGAGCACAGGCCGCCCTCCACCTCCCCCACGACGTTGCCGCTCTCGATATCGACTTCCTGTCGCTCTCGGGTCACAAGATGCTCGGTCCCACCGGCATCGGCATTCTCTGGGGCCGCGCCGAGTTGCTCGCCGACCTCCCTCCCTTCCTCGGTGGCGGCGGGATGATCCTTGACGTGCGCACCGACCGGTTCATCCCGGCCGAGTCCCCTCACCGCTTCGAAGCGGGAACCCCTCCCATTGCAGAGGCCGTGGGGCTCGCCGAAGCGGTGCGGTACATCGGAGCTCTCGGGATCGATGCCATCCACACCCATGAAGCGATGCTCACCACCTACGCCCTCGACCGACTCGAGGCGACCTTCGGCGAAGGGATCACGATCTACGGACCACCAGCCGGCCCGAATCGCGGCGGCGTCATCTCCTTCGAGCTCGGCGATGTGCACGCCCACGATGTGGCTCAGATCCTCGACTCAGTCGGCGTCTGCGTCCGGCCCGGCCACCACTGCGCCAAGCCCCTCATGCGCCATCTTGGTGTGTCGGCTGCCGCCAGGGCATCCTTCGGCCCCTACAACGGTCATGATGATGTCGATGCGCTGGTCGCCGGCTTAGAGCAGGCCACTACATTGTTCCTGTGACCCGCGCCGGAGGTGCCCATGGCTGACCTTGAAGAGCTTTACCGCGAGATCATCCTCGACCATTACCGCTCACCGAGAAACCGCGGTGAGCTCACCGATGAGGCAGCGCTGCGTGCGGAGGGCTTTAATCCACTCTGTGGCGACGAGATCCTCGTCACCCTCCACGTCGATGCCGGTGTTGTCAGCGACATCAAGATCTCGGGCCAGGGCTGCTCGATCAGCCAGTCCTCGGCATCGTTGATGTCCGCTGCCGTCAAGGGAAAGACCATTGCTGAGGTCCGCAAGACCATCGACACCTTCAAGACGTTGATGACCGTTCACGAGGCTCAGCTCGAAGACTCCGGCGATGCTCCCGAGCCCGAGCCCATCGACCTTCGCAGCCTCGGCGAGCTGGCTGCGCTCCAGGGGGTCGTCAAGTTCCCCATGCGCATCAAGTGTGCGACCCTCGGCTGGAACACCCTCGCCCAGGCCCTCAACGACGCTTCGCTCTAGACGCAGATGTCCCCGCTAGGCAGCGGGACAAGGCGATGGATCGAAGGGCGGCTGCGTCGTCGTCGTCACCGGTGCAGGACTTCGACCTCCTCCTCCGGTCGTCGTGGCGGGCAGGGTGGTCGGCATCACTGACGGCGGGGCCGGCGTCGAGAGCGAGGTATCGGGAGGAGGCGTGGTGGGTGCCATCAGCTGAGTTTCGAACATCGACACAAGGACCTGCTGGGACGCTGGCTGTGTGACGAAGAGCACATCCCCCCAGGTCGACGTGCCAACTCCCGTCGTCGGCAAGGTCTGGGTGGAGAGCACACCCGGGTCGATGCTGCGGTAGTGCCACGCCAGATCGATGGCGTCGAGGAACGAGAGTCTGCTGTCAGCCGTCACGCCCTTGGGAATGGATCCGAGGAAGGAGTTGAGCGCCAATGGATTGAGTTGGTTCTTCGCAGCTGAGGTCAGTGCTCGCAGGAATGCCCCCTGACGATGGATCCGTCCGAAATCTGACGAGCCATCCGACTCCCAGGTCCCGTTCACCAGATACTCGTAGTGCCGGCTCCGAGCAACGGCGAGCGCCTGTGTGCCGTCGAGCCGCTGGCAACCCGGGGTGGTGATGGAGAGACCGGAGTAGGCATCTCGAGCCGGATAGGGGAAGTTCATCGAGACCCCGCCGAGAGCGTCAGTGGCCTCAACGAAGCCGGCGAAGTCGACTTGGATCACATGGTTGATGGGGATGCCGAAGTTGGCCTCGATGATCTGTGCCAGCGGACCGGGTCCAGAACCGAAGGCGGTGTTGATGCGATTGAACCGGCCTTCCGTCGAGGTCAGCGGTCCCATCGACACCATGGTGTCGCGCGGGATCGAGAGGATCTGGGCCGCACCCGAACCGGGGTCGAGATGCCACACCATGACCACATCGCTCCGCTGGCCGATCACCTGACTTGCCCCAGCCTGCGCGGCCATCTGGCCGGTGAGGCCCGCTCGGGAGTCGGAGCCGACCACCAGCACATTGATCGGCTGCCCGTCGACCACCGGAGCCAGGCCCGCTACTGAAACGGTCGGGATCTGGCCATAACGCCAACCGAGATACGCCACCGAACCGACACCCACCAACACCACCATGACCAGTCCCACGAGCAGCAGTCGACCGATCCGCGGTCTCCGCCGGCTGCGCCTACTCGGCGGTGGTACCGAAGGATCCATTCCCTCCGACGAGCGCCCGAGCGTGCGGCGTGGCGGCGTCGTGGATTGCATCTCGCCGCCGAGCCTCCGGAGGCCCTCGTACTGGCCCCTGCGAGAGGAATCGTCAGCACGGGCCACGAACTCAACCTACCAATAGCCCTCGCGCTGGCCTTGTCGGCGCGCCCTCAGGAGGAGAAGGCGGTGTAGCCGGTCTCTTCGAGGCGCGATGCCATCTCTGGACCACCCGTCTCGACAATCCGACCGCCGACGAGCACATGGATCATGTCGGCTCGCAGCTCGTCGAGAAGGCGGTTGAAGTGGGTGATGGCCAGTACGCCAAGTCCCCATTCACGGGTCGCCTCCTCAATACGCCGTGAGACCGCCCCCAGGGCATCAACATCAAGACCAGAATCAATCTCGTCGAGAATGGCGATCGCCGGACGCAGGGTGGCGAGCTGAACGATCTCATTGCGCTTCGCTTCCCCTCCAGAGAGGTCCACGTTCATCGGCCGATCGAGGAGCTCAGGCCGGAGGCCAACCATGGCCGCCTCCGAAGCGAGCCGCTCGACGACGTCTGCCGGTGGAATTCCTGCAGCCACCATGGCGTCCTTGAGATGGACACCGGGGACTTCAATGGGCTGCTGGAGCGCCAGAAAGAGTCCCGCCTGCGCCCGCTCCGCCGGCTCGGCACCCACCAGCTCGACGCCGTCGAGGAGGATCGATCCACTGGTGATCGTGTAGCCCGGCCGCCCCATGAGGGCATGGGCCAGCGTCGACTTGCCCGAGCCATTGGGGCCCATGATGACGTGAACCTCACCGCTGCGAACCTCGAGGTCCACGCCGGTCAGCACCTCGCGGCCTGCGACCTCGGCACGCAGTCCCGAAACCCTCAAGACATGCTCAGCCATCAGACCTCCACCTCGACCGTGCCATCGACCACGGTGACGACATAGGTGGCCACGGGCTTGGTGGCCGGGAAGGAGCTGGGCTCGCCAGTGACCAGGTCGAACATCGCACCATGGCGAGCGCACTCGATCTCACGCTGCTCGACCAGTACTTCGCCCTCGGAGAGTGAGAAATCCTCATGACTGCAGCGATCAGCAAGACACAACACGTCGTCACCGATACGCACGACGCAGAGGCGAGCTCCCTCGACATCGAAGCGTCGCGCCGTTCCATCGACGAGCTCGTCGAGCTGGCAGAGAGCCACGCTGGTCATCCGACCTCGATCCCTGCGAGCCGGCGCTCGATGTCGGCAGAGATCACTGGGCCGGCCGGACCGACGTCGGCGCGCTCGAGGAGGTCGGCGAAGAACCCCCGAACCAACAGTCGCTCGGCGGCTGGACGATCGATACCACGAGACTCGAGGTAATAGCGCTGGTCCTCATCGATGGGTCCAACGGTCGACGCGTGGCTGCAGCGAACATCATTCTCTGAGATGTCGAGGTTTGGCACGCTGTCGGCGTGCGCCGTCTCGGAGAGGACCAGGTTGTGGTTCGACTGATTGGCACTGGACTTCACCGCTCCATGACGCATCCGGATGAGCCCCGTGTAGACCGATCGGGAGGTGTCGGCCACCGCCCCTTTGCAGAGCAGGTTGCTGATCGTCCTGGGGGCCACGTGGTCCTGCATGGTGCGAAGGTCGTGGATCTGCTCACCGTCGCCGAGATAGGTGGAGCGCAGCGTGCTCGAGGCCCCTTGGCCAGCAAGGACGGTGTCGGCACGCAGACGGTCGTAGTGGGCACCGAGACCGGCCGTCAGCTCATTGATGGCTCCGTCGCGCCCCACGATGGCGTTGATGGTGGCGAGATGCCAGGCCGACCGGCCAAGCAGCTGTACTGACCCGAAGCTCAAATTGGCACCGTCAGCGACGAAGAGCTCGGCCACCGGGAGGCTGAGGACCTCGCCGTCACCCCCAACGTGAACTTCGAGGACCGTGGCGATGGCACCCTCACCGAGCCGGACGATGGTGTGGCCCGAGGCGATACCAGATCCGACGTGCCGGACGATCACGATGGGCTCAGTCACCATGGCACCGCGCTCGACGTCGATCACCACCCCATCGGGTGTCGTCGCCATCGACAGGGCGACGATGGGGTCCGATGTCGAGGTAGCAGCGTTGAGGACGTTGGCACCCTCGGGATGCGCCGAGAGGGCGGTGATGGTCACCCCAGCGGGGGCCACCGCCGATCCAATGGCTCCGTCGCGTCGAATCTCGATGACCGCGCCAGCACCGGCAAGGAGAGCCGGAGGGACGATCCCGTCTCCGGATTCTCCCGGTTCTAAGTAGCGCTCGAGCTCAAGATCGTCGATGGGCGAGTACCGCCAGACCTCGTCGCGCGAGGTTGGAAGACCGAGCACATCAAGGTGGGCTGCTGCCTCGGCTCGGCGCTCGACGAGCCAGCTTGGCCCACCAAGGGAAGCCAGGACGTCGGTGGACACGAGGGGCACGGTGACGGGGCCTTTCAGAGTGAAGAGTGAGCGAGGTGAGCCCTCTCGACTCTAGTGGCGCGGCACCATCCTCAGGCAGTGCTCCTGAGGTGTCTGGCCTAGGCTTAAGGGCCAGCCCTTCAGAGGAGGTCCCGTGGCACCAGCAGCGTTCAACTCGCCCGTCCTGAGCATCGAGGTCGAGGGCCATCTCGGTTTCCTACGCCTTGCTCGCCCCGAAGCCGGTAATGCCATGGGGCCCGCCTTCTGGTCAGACTTGCCCTTGGCAGTAGAGGCACTGTGTGAGGACGATGCCGTGCGCTGCATCGTGCTCACGGCCGAGGGGAAGCACTTCTCAGTGGGCCTCGACCTCAAGGCCATGGCCGGGTCGCTCGTCTCTCCCGATGGCGGAGGAGGCACGTCCAGCCAGGCCAGCCGGAACATCTCGCTGAACCGAAACATCAAGTCGATGCAGGCCTCGATCTCGGCCCTGGCAGAGTGTCGGGTGCCCGTCATTGCTGCCGTCCACGGTTGGTGCATCGGCGGTGGCGTCGACCTGATCGCCGCCTGTGACATTCGCGTTGCGTCGGACGACGCCAAGTTCTCCGTCCGCGAGGCCAAGGTTGCCATCGTGGCCGATATCGGAAGCCTCCAGCGCCTTCCGAAGATCATCGGAGCGGGCCACGTTGCCGAGCTTGCCCTCACCGGCAAGGACATCGACGCCGATCGGGCTGCCACGATCGGTCTGGTGAACCATGTCGTCGCAGGGGGTGCCGAAGGCGTGGCGGCGCTGGCCCGACAGATCGCCGACGAGATTGCGGCCAACTCTCCACTCGCAGTTGAGGGCACCAAGGCTGTGTTGGCCGCCAATGACGGACGAACCGTGGCCGAGGGTCTCGAATACGTGGCGGACTTCAACACCCTCTACATCAACTCCAACGACCTCATCGAGGCGATGACCTCGTTCATGGAAAAGCGCCCGGGAAACTACACCGGCACCTGATCGTCAGAACGGTCCCGCGGCGACCGCCGGGTGAAGTTCAGCGGCCGAACCGCCACCAGCGGCGGCCTTTGCTGGATGCTTCCTTTGCCTTTTCCGCTTGGACCTCGGCCAGCACCTCGCCAGCAATACCGTTGACGATGTCCTCGGCTGAGTCGAGCACGGCGGCAATGTCCTCTGGCGCACCTTGTGGCTCAGGTCCTACGGGCGGCTCGATAAGCGACCCGTGCGACCACCCGACATCGGCCAGGCGGGGTGCATAGGCGGAGCACCCATCAGGGCAGCGCCATGGGGCCTCAGGCGCAAGGTCGAGCTGGCAGAACCGCGCTACCTCTCCTGAGTCATAGGTCCTTGACTGAAAGTGCTTGCAACCCTCGCGCATCGCCATCACCCCATCGTGCCATCTCGCGGCCTCGGAACTGCATCATCTCGTGTCGATAGGATCGCCGCATGGCCGGACGTTCCCTTGAGATTGCGTCCTCTCTTGATTCGGCTGCGGAGATCGATGAGGCCGCCATGGTCGCCGCTCGGGCCTTCCATACCGATCCGTTCTTCATCCATCTCGCCCCCCCTGCCCTGCTGCGCGCCCGAGGGATGGCCATCTACATGCGGACGATGCTGCGCCACCTCGGCCCCAAAGGGTTGATTATGAACGCCCGGCACCGGGGGCACATCGTGGGCGTCGGAGCCTGGGTGGCTCCCGGCGGATATCCCTATCCGGCTCGTCAGCAGGTCCGCCAGCTTGTGGGAACGGCTCATGCGTTCTTGCCGAGACCGCAGATGATGCCCGATGGCATGCGCTACATGCGGGCCATCGAGAAGGTCCACCCAAAAGGACCCCTGTGGTATCTGGCCGTCCTCGCCGCCGATCCGGAGTTCCAACGCTCCGGCGTCGGTGCCGCCCTGGTCGAACCCATCCTCGAGCGTTGCGACACCGAAGGGATTGACGCCTATCTCGAGACCCAGAAGGAAGACAATCTCGCGTACTACCGCCGCTTTGGATTCGAAGTTGTCGACCGGCTCCGCCCGGTCAGCGACGGCCCGCCGCTCTGTACTATGCGGCGAACCTCACACGGCTGACGAAGCGACTGGCAGCCCACGCGCAAACTGCCACGAAGAGAGAGGTCCTCAGTCGCCGACCGGAGGCTGCGTCGAGACCCAGGTGCCAAGAACCTGAGATGCTCGCCACCCTCTCAACCCGGCAGCCCTGCGAGTCTCGGAGCACTCCATCTTTGGTCATCATTTCTAGCCGGCCACCCGGATGAATCAGCTCGTGAAGCGACCTTGGTCGGATAGATACCCTCCTACGGTGCCTCCCCCACCTCGCCTTCGAGAATCGCGGTCCTGGGCGAAGTGCGCTCCCGGCTCGGCGAGGAGCGTGCAACGCCTCGATGGCTGCCCTGGATTGCTGTACCCCTCGCAGCATTCGTCGTGATTGGGTGCATGCGAATTGACCTCGCCGTGACGGCGACTACTCCGACGAACGGCGACCTCGGCGGGCACGTATAGGGGCCGTGGCAGTTGCGCTCCCACCTGCTCCCGAACCTGACTGGATGGAGCCCCGAGTGGCACGGGGGATTCCCGTCCTATGTCGCCTATCCCGTGCTCCCGGCCCTTCTGATCGCCGCCTTCTCGATCTTCGTGCCCTATGGCATAGCCATCAAGCTCATCATTGTCCTTGCCTGCGCCGGTGTCCCGGTCGCCACCTGGGCGATGGGGCGACTCGGAAAGATCCCGGAGCCCGCACCAAGTCTCATGGCATTGCTCAGCGTCGCGGCACTTCTCGACAACACCAGCCTCGTTGGGGCCACCGTCCAGTCCGCACTCACCGGCGAGTACAGCGAAGCGCTCGCCATCGTTGGCGCGGTCGCGCTACTCCTCGTCGACCGTCGCAGGCGCAACGCCGCCATGACCTGCGCTCGGTAGACGCCCGTGCGGACCCCAACGGGATCGATGGTCAGCCGATCGAACCTTCCATCTGCAACTCAATCAGTCTGCTCCACTCGACCGCGTACTCCATCGGCAGCGTCCGAGTGACGGGCTCGATGAAGCCGTTGACGATCATCCCCATGGCTTGGGACTCAGTAATCCCGCGGCTCATCAGGTAGAAGAGTTGGTCGTCACCGACCTTGGACACTGTGGCCTCATGGCCGATCGAAGCATCCTTCTCCCCGACCTCCATGTACGGCTTGGTCTCGGAGACCGACTCGTCGTCGAGGATCAGGGCGTCACAGCGCACATAGGCCTTCGCCCCCTTGGCACCCTCGTCGACGTGGACGAGACCCCGGTAGGTGGTGTTGCCACCATCTTTCGAGATGGACTTGCTCACAATGGTCGAGGTCGTCTCGGGGGCGACGTGGACCATCTTGGCTCCAGCATCCTGGCGTTGACCCTTGCCGGCATAGGCCACCGACAGCACCTCGCCGGATGCCTTGGGGCCCATGAGGTACACGCTTGGGTACTTCATCGTCAGTCGTGAGCCAATGTTGCCGTCGATCCACTCGACGCGGGCCTCTGCCTCGGCGCGGGCTCGCTTGGTGACGAGGTTGTAGACATTGGTCGACCAGTTCTGGATGGTCGTATACGTGATGCGGCTCCCCGGGAGGGCCACGAGCTCGACGACCGCCGAGTGCAGCGAGTCCGTCGAGTACACCGGCGCCGAGCAGCCCTCGACATAGTGGACCTGCGAGCCCTCATCGGCGATGATCAGCGTCCGCTCGAACTGGCCCATGTTCTCCGCGTTGATGCGGAAGTAGGCCTGAAGCGGCTGGTCGACCACGACGCCTGGGGGGACGTAGATGAACGATCCTCCGGACCACACCGCTGAATTGAGCGCTGCGAACTTGTTGTCGTTCGGCGGGATGACCGAACCGAACCACTTCTTGACCAGTTCCGGATGCTCGCGCACCGCGGTGTCCATGTCGGTGAAGATCACGCCCATTTCCTCGAGGTCGGCACGGTTGCGGTGGAATACGACTTCGCTTTCGTACTGCGCTGTCACGCCAGCGAGGTACTTGCGTTCCGCCTCCGGGATGCCCAACTTCTCGTAGGTGTCCTTGATGGCGTCAGGGAGGTCGCTCCACTCGTTGACCTGGTTCTGGGTGGGCTTGATGTAGTAATAGATGTCGTCGAAGTTGAGGTCCGGCATGTTGACGGCGAACCACTTGGCCATGGGTCGGCGGTCGAAGCGAGCGAGCGCTGAGAGGCGGAAGTTGCGCATCCACTCGGGCTCTTTCTTGATGCTCGACATCTCACGGACGATGTCCTCATTCAGGCCCTTCTTGGGCTTGAAGACATAATCCTCCTCGTCGGACCAGCCCAACTGGTAGCGGCCGAGGTCAAGATCTTCGATTGCCATATGTCCTCCGGGTGTCCGCCAACGGGCGGTGCGGACTTTCTCCCATCGCCATAGTAGCAATTGCTCGGGCGATGCTGACCGATCGATCAGGGTCTTCGGGCTGGCAGGATCAGGGATCATGTCTGACGCACTCCACATCCCCATCGCTCCCCGACGACCGGTGGTCACCACCACCCACAATCACGAGCGAACCGACGAGTACGGCTGGTTGCGCAATCTTGACGACCCCATGACCGTCACCCACCTCGAGGCGGAGAACGCCTTCACCGAAGCCTCACTCGCCCACCTCGCAACCTTGCGAGAGCAGCTCTTCGGGGAGTTCAAGGATCGCATCGTCGAGACCGACCTGTCGGTCCCGGTCCGACGAGGGCCTTGGTGGTACTACTCGCGCACCCAAGAGGGCAAGAGTTACCCCATCCACTGCCGACGACCGGCTGGGGATTCTGACGAGGTGCCACCGAGCGACCTCGAAAGTCCCGACGAGCAGGTCATCTTCGACGAGAACATCGAGGCTGGCGACGCCGACTTCTTCACCGTGGGCATCTTGTCCGTCAGCCCTGATCACGCCATGCTCGCCGTCGGTATCGATACCAAGGGTGACGAGCGACTCGAGCTCTCCTTCCGCACGCTCGACGGCACCGCGGGACCAACGGAGTCGATCAGCGACGTCTCCTATGGCTTTGCCTGGTCCGGCACATCAACCCACGCGTTCTTTACTCGGGTCGACGAGGCCTGGCGACCCCACCAGCTCTGGCGCCACGAGATCGGGACCGAACCGACCACTGACGTGCTGGTGCTCGAGGAGCCCGACGCCCGCTTCAACGTCTCGGTCGGCAGTTCCCGCGACGAAGCGGTGATCGTCGTCAGCATTTCCTCATCGTCAACCTCCGAGGCAGCATTCCTGCCGGCACACGAGCCACTTGCCCAGCTCACGACAATCATCCCGCGAGTTCCAGGGATCGAGAACGGCCTTGCCCATCTGACGAGTCGATCGGGCGATGCCTGGTGGATCCGCCTTACGAATGCCGATGCCATCGACTTCGCCGTGCTCGTCGCCCCCGATGACGCCACAGCTCCGACAACATGGGACGTACTCGTCGGCCACCGCGACGGAGTCCGGATCGAGGACGTGGACGTCTTCTCCCGCACCATCGTGTTGTCAGAGCGCTCCAATGCCGAGACCACACTGCGCGCCATCGATCTCCCCGATGGCCCCTTCGACCCCCATCGGGTCAACCTCGACGAGTCGTGGATCATCGGCGAGACCGAGGGACCGACCACCACCTGGCTCGGCGCCAACCCGGAGCACGATCCGCTCCGATTGAGATTTGGCCAGACCTCGATGCTGATGCCCTCGAACGTGGCGGAGGTCGACCTCGCCGACCGATCGGTGACCGTGCTCAAGCGCCAAGAGGTGCTTGGAGGCTACGACCCGGCACAGCTCGTGACCTACCGGCTCGATGCACCGAGCCACGACGGTGAACTCATCCCCATCAGCGTGGTGCACGCTGCATCACTGCTGGTCGACCGGACCGACCCAAGCAAGGGGCTCCACGAGCCAGCACCGTGCCTGCTCTATGGCTACGGCTCCTACGAGGTCTCCATCGACCCCACCTTCTCGCCATTCCGCCTCTCTCTCCTTGAGCGAGGGGCAATCTTCGCCATCGCTCACATCCGAGGAGGAGGAGAGAAGGGTCGCCGCTGGTACGACCAGGGCCACCTTGGGGCCAAGCAGAATTCCTTCGACGACTTCCTTGCCGCCGCTGACCACCTCGTGAACCAGGGACTCACCTCGCCCGTTCATCTCGTCGCCCGAGGAGGCTCCGCCGGAGGCCTGCTCATGGGCGCCGTGGCCAACCAGGGGCCCGAACGGTTCAGCGGCATCGTGGCCGAGGTCCCATTCGTCGACGCGCTGAACACCATGCTCGACCCAACCCTGCCGCTCACTGTCGGAGAGTACGAGGAGTGGGGAAACCCCACGGACGATCCTGTGGCCTATGCCACCATCGCTTCATGGGCGCCGTACGAGAACCTTCGCTCTACCCGCGCCGACGGCTCCGCGTTCACCTATCCCCCCATGCTCCTCACGGGTGGCCTCAACGACACGCGGGTGGGGTTCTGGGAGCCGGCAAAGCACGTCGCCCGGCTGCGCCATCTCAACCCCAGCAACCCCGTGCTGCTGCGAATGGAGATGGGTGTCGGCCATGGAGGACCCTCCGGACGCTATGACTCTTGGCGCGAAGAGGCCTTCATGCTGGCGTGGATCCTCGAGTGCCTCGGTATCGCCCCCAGTGCATCCCCGCACGAGGTGTAGCAATATTCGAAACTGATCCACATCGTCGACCTGGGAGGTCGAGGTGTGGAGCGTGGAATCGGAGGAAGTCATCGCTGCGGATCGGAGGGACCTCTGCATGGCACCACTAGCGGCGGCTCCGAGGCCTGTGGTCGGCGGGGTACCCGCGCTACTCTGCACAAGAGTTGGAGCCACATCTTGGCGACGAGTACACCGTCCGGGGGGACACGAGCACACCGTGGATCACAACATCGGTACATTGTCGGCGCGCTGGTGGGTCGTACTGGTCCTTTTCTCGGGGACCTTGGCTGCGTGCGGGGGAACGGCTACCTCCTCACCCACCACTACCGCGGCTCAACGAGCTGATTGGAAGGCACCGGCCCGGTTCTCGGCACCACCGAGTACTGGAACCATCGTCGAGCCAGTGTCTGCCAACCCCAACGGTCTGGCCTCCCACGGGTACGTCGAGCAGGAGTACTTCGCCTCGGGCAGGGCGTATTCGTTCACCGGTCGAACGACTCCCGCCAACGGACGGTGGACGATCGCTGTCGGGGGATCGGCGCCATATGTCACCCGGTTAATCGTGCGCCGTCCCCGGAACCCGGCCACGTTCAATGGGAACGTCATCGTGGAGTGGATGAACGTGTCGGCAGGTGAGTCTGCCCCGGACTGGGACTACCTGAATCCGGCCTTGATGGACACCGGTGCCGCCTATGTGGCGGTGTCCACGCAGGCCCTGGCCGTCAACGGAGGCACCTCGCTCCTCGGTTCGGGCTCGATGCCCGGCCTTCGCGGGGCCGATCCAGCCCGCTACAGCGGACTGCATCACCCCGGCGACCGGTACTCCTTGGACATGTTCGCTCAGATCGGTCAGGCGCTGAGAGCCCCTGCTCCCTCCATCCTCGGAGGCCTGCACCCATCACATGTGGTGGCGATCGGCGAGTCCCAATCGGCGTTCTACCTCACCACCTATGCCGATGCGATCCAGCCTCTTGATCAGGCCTACCAAGGCATCTTCATCCACTCTCGCGGGGGTGGCAGCGCATCGCTCGAGGGCCACAGCGTCACCGCGGCGATACACGGCAATGTGCGCATCCGCACTGATCTCACCGTTCCTGTCTTCATGTTCGAGACTCAGACCGACCTGATAGAGCTTGGTTACTCAGCCGCCCAGCAACCAAATACCTCGAAGATTCGGACGTGGGAGGTAGCAGGCACGTCGCATGCCGACGCCTATGAACTCGGCGTGGGAGCTGGGTTCCTCGGCTGCACGATCCCCGTCAACTCGGGACCCCAGCACGAGGTGGCCCAGGCCGCGTATGTGGCCTTCCTCCGCTGGGTGAACGATGGGACGCCACCACCTTCGCCGGAACCGTTCACCTTTTCCTCGAAGCACCCACCTGTGTTGGCCCTCGACGCCCACGGAAATGTTGTGGGTGGTGTTCGCACTCCAGCGGTGGATGTACCGGTGTCGACATTGAGCGGTGCACCACCTCAGGGCAGCAGCGTGCTCTGTGGTCTGTTCGGATCGACCGTTCCGCTTGACCCACCGTCGCTGACGGCGCGATACGGGTCGACGGCCGGGTACATCGCCGCCACCACCACTGCCCTCGACCGAGCCATCGCCGGCGGTTACCTGCTGCGTGGTGATCGTGCGTCACTCCTCGCCGTGGCCGCCCAGACGTCGATCCCCTCCTGATCGGAGATCGCCAGCCAGCGAAGCATCACCTGCGCAGGGCTGCCGTTGGCAACGCCCATGACCCAGGTGCGTCACGTCGGATCACCGACAGGCCGAGCGAAACGTGGTCGACGTTGTCGCTGGTGACGAAGTCGATGCCGGTATCGATTTCGAGAGGACGCAGTACCCGAGCCGGCGGGAGAGGTCCGGGTCGAGAACCTCGACGGCAGCCCGGGCATCCTTCACCCTGCCGGCATCCGGGCGGCTCGGTACTCCTGAGGCTTGCCATTGACGATATGGTCCAGCCATAGCGAGAGGAATTCTTTGGAACTCAATCCGATAGGTGATCTCACCCTGGGCCGGCTCACAGAGAGCCGGGTGGGCTGCGGTGAAGTGGGAGATGATCTGATCGATTGGGGTGGGGTGCCTCAAGCCCCGATTGCCGGGTCTGCCTGGTTGGACCAGTTCCCGTCTCATTCCGCGCGCTTGTCCAACGGGCTGGCAACAGACCGGGAGTGGTCGGCGTTCAGCTACTCCTCGTGCTTGATCCGGGGCTTCTGCGACATCGACGTCGTGCGGGCAGCGCTTGCCGATGAGGGTGTGTTTCCCGTCGGTGCGATGCGCCGCGGGGCAGCGGCCCCCAAAGCGATGGCCACGATCTGGCTGAACGTCATCGAGGATAGCGTCTGCGGTGCATACAACGAAGTGGTCCTGAGTTTCGACGTCAACCATTCGCGTCCCGATGCCGTGGCGTTCCACGAAAGCCGACTCACCAAAGCGACCTGGGCCCTGCAGTATGCGAATTTTGGACCATCGGTGTGCGATTCGCAGTTCCTCCACTCGCTCTGGATCAACAGCCCGCTGTCGATCACTTGGGGACGAGAGATGCAAGGCTTTCCGAAGCATCCGAAACCAGTGGCGAGCACGCTGTCCGACGATGCCGATGCGTTCGGGTTCGACGTGGCCTGGGATGGACGCAATGTCATGCGAGGCCGGGCCGCCAAGCGCTTCGGTGCCGTTCCATTCATACGCGAAGGCATGGGGCTCGTGGCCTCCAACGGACTCCTCGGTGTGTCGCGCTTCCTCGCGTCGCCTTCGTTCGACATCCCGATCACGATGCCGGCCAAGACAGCAGCCCACCACGATGTTCCCCGGCACTACGTCGGTCATCTTTGGAAGGGTCGGAACCCTTCAGCCGTTCAAGTCTGGCCGTGGGGCCCGGACGACGTCTTCGAGTTGGGCGACGTGAGCGAGCCCACCGGATGCGAGGACAACAATGGGCACGTGCTGCTGAAGCAGGCGGGATTCAAGCCGGTGTCGGTCACCTACGTTCCTCGCTCCTCGGCCGTGGTCGAACTCGTCCGTTGACTCGGCCGGCGGGGATGCTCTAGGGCGTGAGCGTGGTGGTGGTTGATGGCGGTGCCGTCGTCGTCGTCACCGGAGCGGTCGTCGTGGTGGAGGCAGGAGCCGGTGCTGCCGGTGTAAGGGTGAGCACCAGCGGCGACTGATAGCCCGATGGGAACGTGACCGGCAGTCCACCGATCGAGACGGTCGCATAACCCGGAGCTCCAAGGTTGACCTCGACGCCGCCCGAGACCTTGAAGGTCTGTGGCGAACCAGGATCGATGGCACCGGCGAAGACCTGATCACCGGCCGCTGACGTCACGATGGTCCACACCGATCCGCCTGTCGCCTTGACCGTTACCGAATAGGTGCCCGATGGCGCCAGATAGGTGGCCGTGGTTGCCGTGGAGGTCTGCGGTGCAAAGGCAGTGATCTTGGGTGCTGTGGTTGTGGTCGAGCGCGGCACCGTGGTGGTGGAGTGCCTCTGTCGATGGGTCGGCACCGTGCTCGTGGGGTGGGTCGAGGAGTCCGATCCCGACCCGATCAGGATCCCGATCACGACCAGCACCACGATGACGGCACCGGCCGCGAGCCCTGCGATGATCTGACGGTTCTGGACAGGATGGCGTGGCTCCATCCGAGAGATCGCCCACGATGGATCATGGTGACCACGTTGCTCATCGAGTTCCTCGATTGGATCGTTCCGGCCGATGTCCTCCCGGAACACCATCCCCTCTCGGCTACCCGGAGGCGGCGCCACGGCCGTCGGAATCTCGGGAGGCTCAAGGTGCTTGGCGAAGGCTCCAGCCGGCGGTGGTGGTTGACGCAACTGTTCCTGCTCGTTCGGGTCGAGCACCCGAACCGAGGCTGATGCAGAGGGCCCACGCATCTCCTGCAGGGTGTCGAGCGCATTGCGGTAGGTCTCGATCGAATGGATCTCGTCGCGGCTCCGTCGGCTCCACAGGAGCACCCCAATTCCTCCGGCGAGGACAAGAAGAATGAGAAGACCGACGATGCTGCGCACGCACCCATTCAACCCGATGCGAGGAGGCCTCGCGTCACGGCCGATTCAGGGTCGCAGGCCGAACCTCGGGCGGAGGGCGTCGGGGATCTCAGCCACGGTCGGGTTGGTCATGTCTCGCTCCGAGACGACGGGGTCCGACATGCCCCAGTCGACGCCGAGCGCCGGGTCGTTCCACGCCACACCAAGCTCGTCATTGGGGTTGTAGTAGCCGTCGACGAGGTACCACAGCAGCATGTCGGTCACTGCAGCGAAGCCGTGAGCCACCCCCGGCGGGATGAACAAGCCACGCTCTTCATCGCCATGGAGGTCGACGACCATCGAGGTTCCTTCAGTAGGTGATCCGACCCGCAGGTCGGCAAGGACCACCCGAGCCGTGCCCCGAAGGACGTACCAGTAGTCCGCCTGGTGCAGGTGGTAGTGCAGACCCACCAGTGACCCAGCGGTCTTCTCGGACCGATTGCCCTGAATCATCTCGCGGCCCTTGGGGAGCCACTCTCGTCGATAGGTCTCGACGAAGCGGCCTCGATCGTCGCCGTGGGCGACGGGCTCAATCAGCTCTACGTCTTCAATGGTGGTCGGGTGATAGGTCGGTCCCATGGATCGAACCGTATCGCTCCAGACGCTCAGACGCTGAACCCGCCAAACCCGGACCGGTAGTAGAGCAGTGGCGTTCCCTCGCCGACCCCCATTTCGAGGACCCGGCCGATGACCAACTCATGGTCACCAGCATCGTGGATGTGCTCGAGGTGGCAGTCGATGAAGGCCAGCGCACCGTCAAGCACCGGTGCACCGGTGGCCGCAGTGGACCACCCGACCCCAGCAAACTTGTCCGCCCCTGACGTGGCGAATGATCGACAGAGCGCCTCTTGGGATGCCGACAGGATGTTCACGCAGAACGCACCGGCCGCTGCGATCTTGGGCCAGCTGGTCGACGACTTCGCCGGGGCCAGAGCGATCAAGGCTGGGTCCAGCGAGAGCGACGTGAATGACTGGCAGGTGAATCCGACGGGTCCCTCCTCCTCCATCGCCGTGACGATGGTCAGGCCGGTGGCGAAGTGACCGAGCACCTCACGGAACCGAGCCTGGTCGATGGCGCTGCTGTGCTCTGCATCCATCAGGTCATCGCTCCCACGTCGAGCGTCATGCCCTCACGGGCCGCAACGATGAGCTCGAGCCGATCGGCACCGGGGATCTGGCGGGCCGCCGCCTCTAGGTCGAGGATGCGCTCGTCATCGTGCGCCGGGTCGTGGTGGAACAAGACCAGCTTGCGTACCCCGGCTTCGAGGGCCACTCGCACGGCGTAGGCGACGGTCGAGTGGCCCCAATCCGATCGCCGAGCGAACTCCTCGTCGTCGTACTGCGCGTCATGGATCAGCACGTCGACGCCTTGGCATAGGTCACGCACCCCGTCAGAGATCGTCAGTCGATCGAGGGGGGCCTGGTGATCCGGAACATAGGCCACGCTCACTCCCCCAGACTCCACCCGGTAGCCGAGCGTCGGATCGGTGTGCGGAACCCACCGGCTCGTCACTGTGGCGTCCTCGGCGGCAAAGTCCTCGTCCGCCATCTCCACCAAGCGGACGTCGCCGGCGAACTCGGTCATCTGGACGGGGAAGAACGGTGGAGTCACCGCTCCGTTGATCAGGTCCGCCAGTGACGTCTCGCCCTGGCGCGGGCCATAGATCTCGACCACCGCGCCCGGGTCCTCGAGCGGCGAGAAGAACGGGAGGCCGAGAAGGTGGTCGTAGTGCAGATGCGTGAGAAGCACCCGCGCGTGGAGAGGAATTCCTCGCTCGTGGAGCCGAGGCTGCAGGTCGGCCCCAAGCGCTCGCATCCCGGTCCCAGCGTCAAAGATGATCGGCGCCCCCGTGCCGGTCTCAAGGAGCACGCACGAGGTGGCTCCGCCGAAGGTCGCGTACGAGGGGCCCGAACACGGACAGGAGCCTCGGACGCCGTAGAAGGTCAATCGCACGTTGCCACGTTATCCATGAGTGGAAGGGGGTACCGTGGCGCCATGCGCGACCTTGAGATTCAGACCAGAGGCATGACGTTCCGTGGCGTCGAAGACGGACCCGAGGACGGCCCCCTGGCCCTGCTCCTTCACGGCTTTCCCGACTCCCATCACACCTGGAGACACCTCCTCGGCCCGCTGGCCGATGCTGGCTACCGAGCCGTCGCCCCGGCCATGAGGGGTTACGCGCCCAGCGATGTGCCGGCCGATGGCCGCTACCAGACTGCTGCACTCAGCCTCGATGCCATCGCCCTGACGGAGGCGCTCGGTGGTGGTGACGATGCTGTCCTCATCGGTCATGACTGGGGAGCCGTAGCGTCGTACGGGGCGGCCGCTCACTCACCGGCGACGTGGCGCCGGATGGTGACCATGGCTGTGCCCCCGACGTCGTCAGTGGCTGAGGCCTTTCTCACCTACAGCCAGCTGCAACGGAGCTGGTACATGTTCTTCTTCCAGAGCCCGCTGGCTGATTTTGTGGTTGGCATGGATGACCTCGAATTCATCGCCCGCCTCTGGGAAGACTGGTCCCCGGGCTACCCCTCCGGCGCCGACGTCGACCACGTGCGCGCCGCCATCGGTGACCCCGAACGGCTGACCGCAGCCCTCGGCTATTACCGCGCCATGTTCGATCCCACCCTCCATGACCCTGATCTCAGCGAAGCCCAGGATGCGCTCGGCCTCCCGACCCCCATCCCGACTCTGTACCTCCACGGGGAGAACGACGGCTGCTTCGGCCTCGACGCCATCGGCGATCCACTCGCCGTCATGCCGGGAGGGTCTCGCCTGGCGATCATCGAGGACTCAGGACATTTCCTCCACCTTGAGAAGCCAGACGCCGTCGCCACGCAGGTGCTCGACTTCCTCGCCGAGTGATCCATCGACCTCCTCGACAACAGTGCGCTCGGTAGCATCGCCATCCATGGAACGCCGCAACATCCTGATCGCTGTCGGTTCATCGGTGGTCGCCGTCATCGCCGCCGCCTGTGGGTCAGCGAGATCCGCAACACCGAGAACCGTTCCTCACCCTGCAACGACGGCACCGGGGCACAGAATCGGGCATCGCCGTGAACCAAGCACCACCACTTCGACGAGCACCACGAGCACGACGACGACGTCCGCTCCGAACAGCTCGACGACAGCCCCACCGATCACCACCACCCCGGAACCAACGACCAGCACGACCGCACCATTCCCAGGCTGGCCAGCCATCGCCCGAACGGTCGACATCCCCGTCGGCGGGACACTGAAGTTCACCTTCGGATCAGGGGCGCATGCGGGAGCTCCCGGGTTGCTCTTTCAACCCTCGCTTGGCGTCTTCGTGGCTCTCGACACCATCTGCACGCATCTCAACATCGTGCCGTGCAACCTCAATGGATCGAAATTGGTCTGCCCGCAACACGGGAGTGAGTTCGCCCTGTCGACGGGAGCAGTCATCAATGGGCCTGCCGTGTCACCCCTCGCCCGAGGAATCGTGTCGGCAAGGGCGGATGGCTTCGTGTGGTTCGAGGGTGACGCCTGATCTGCCGAGCCCGCCGGATCGCTCAGCTAGGGGTCGTGGCGATGATGCCCAGGCACATCTCGTCGGAGGAACCGTCGCCCCACGTGACGTAGCGGGTCTGGAGACCAAGACCGGTCCGAATACTTGGGTTGTAGGTGCAGGTCATCTTGATGGCATCCCCGGAGTGGATGGCGATCGGCGTGCGCAGCGTGTAGGAGATCTGGCCATCGAAGTTGTAGGCCGGCTGGTTCACCAAGGTCGTCGTCCGGCCACCGGAGACCAGTTGGACCTTCACACCCCAACCCGTCAGGTGCAGGTGGGGCGTCACCTGCCGGATGAGCGATCCTGGCGTTTCGAGCAGCGGGGTCGTACAGACGGTCTTGACGATGTCGCCGAACTTCGGTTGTTTGATCCTTGAGATGGCTCCAGCCGCTCCTCCGGTGTCACCGAGATGACACCAGCTTTCGTTCTGGTTGACGAAGTCCACTGCAGCCTGCCCGAAACGAGCGCCGATGTTTGCGAGGGCAGTGGTCCGACTGCAGAGCGGGTTGGCCACGAGGTCGGTCCCCTTGACACAGGGGATATCCGGCATGGCGATGTGGTCCGGGTCGAGTGAGAGCGGACGGAGCGATGACGTCGCCTGCGGTGCGGTGGTGAGTCGGAGCGTTGAGAGGTCAGGGTGCGATCCCAACCGGAGGTTGTAGTGCATCTGGAGGACGATCAGGCTGTTCGCCGGGAGCGGGATGCCTGTGCCTGCAGGAGTGGAGTTGACACCGCGCCCGGGGGCCCATCCGCCGAGCCACGTTGTCCCATCGAAGGATCCGGACGGGTTGAGAGGCGCCCCAAAGCAGGTCCACCCCTTGCCGTCGACGTTGAGTTGCGCAGCCCGAGCCACATTTCTCGATCCGGAGATCAAGAAGTAGATGGCGTGGTGGACCTCGTTGGACTGCGACCCGGTGCGGTTCCGATCCGGGAGCAAGAGGCTCGACACGATGTCCTGGGCCTCGGTCACATGCGGGTCGATGACTGTGCAGTGGTAGTCATCAGTTCCGCCGTCCTGGGCCACCGGCGTATAGGGCGCGCTCGGCGTGAAGTCGGTGGTCGTCGTGACGAGCGGTGTGGTCGTGGTGGTCGTGGTGGTCGTGGTGTTGGCCGCGCTAGCGGTCGTGGCGACCGCCACTGGGATCATGCCTAGGGCGGCGACGCTGGCGCTGATACCCAGCACGACCGAACGACTCAAGCGCATTTCAATACCATAGCGAGTGGCGTTCGACGACGCGAGGTCAGCGGTCGACAAGCAGGACTGTGCCATCGAGTCGCCCCACTATGCCCTCGGCCCCAAGCGCGTCGATGGCTGTATCGATCCGTGCCGCGCCGTGTTTCCGTCGGAGCACCTCGATCGCCGCTGCATCAGCTGGACCGCCCCGCACGAGGGTGAGCACCGCTCCGCGGGCCTGACGTTGCGAACCCTCGAAGCGGGACTGCGGTCGACTCGTGCCGGCCGTCGTGGCCGCCGGGTCCGGCGCCGTCGACCCCCCTCTGCGCCACGCACAGGATCGGCGGAGGGTGCAACCCTCGCACGAAGGTGTCCGCGCCGTGCAGACGAGCGCCCCGTGGTCGAGCAAGGCCTGGTTATGCCGCCACCCGTCACCCTCGCCGACGAGACCGTCAGCCGTGCGCTGGAGGATGGCCGTCGACAGAGGGCGACCGGCCACAGCCCGAGAGATGACCCGGGCGACGTTGACGTCAACGACTGCCACGTCGTGCTCGAATGCGAAGGCGAGGACAGCCCGGGCGGTGTACGGACCAACGCCAGGGAGCGCCAGCAGCTCAGGTAGCGAGGCGGGAACCGCTCCGTCATGGTGCTCCACCATTGCCACGGCGGCACGGTAGAGGCCGACTGCTCGACGGTTGTAGCCGAGGCCCTCCCACCGACGGACGATGTCTGCTTGGCCGGCTGCGGCGGCCGCTGCAGGATTCGGGAGGTCAGCCAGCAGCGAGGACCACGCGTGCTGGGCTCTCGAGACCTGCGTCTGCTGGAGCATCACCTCGGCGACGAGGATCGCCCAGGGGTCCCGAGTCCTGCGCCACGGGAGGTCGCGAACGACCTCAAGTCGCTCGGCCAACCGTCGACGCCAGACCTCAATCGAGGCCCGGGTCGGCTCAGCCCCAGACGTCGCCAGCGTACGGACGCTGTCGTTGCGGGGCCGAGTCACGCTTCCACACCATCACGCGGCGGCGGAAGTAGCAGACCTCGAGACCATCTTGGTTGAAGCCCTTGGTCTCGACCGTGACGATGCCTCGGTCGTTTTTCGACTTCGATTCGGTCACCTCAAGCACACGCGTCTCCGCGTAGATGGTGTCGCCGTGGAAGGTCGGGTTCTTGTGCTGGAGCGTCTCGATCTCAAGGTTGGCGATGGCGGCGCCAGACACATCGGGCACACTCATCCCGAGGACTAGGGAGTAGACGAGGTTTCCCACCACCACGTTGCGCTTCTGCACCGATTCGTGCTCAGCGAACCACACATTGGTGTGCAGCGGATGGTGGTTCATCGTGATCATGCAGAAGAGGTGATCGTCGTATTCGGTGATCGTCTTGCCGGGCCAGTGCTTGTACACATCGCCGGGGATGAAGTCCTCGAGATAGCGGCCGAAGGGGCGGTCATGGGTCGTCATGTCCCTATCGTCGCCGCGTCAGCACCCCGCGCGCCACTCAGCACTGCGAGGGTCTCTCCTCAGATGGCGAGGGGCCGGGTCGTGAACCCAATAGAGCCGCCTTCGACTGCCTCGCCGTCGAGCAGAAACTTCCATGTGAAGCGACTCCCAGGATCGATGGGAAGCGGTCCGAGGTTGATGGCCATCGGGATGTCCACTGGCGTCCCCTCCATGAGCCCTTCGGGTCGCATCGCCGAGAGCTCGCCGCGGATCTCGATGGACTCAAGGCCGCTCTCGGTCATGAAGGTGACCGGCCGGCCATCAGCGTCCTCGAGGAACAACTCCCAGTGATGCACACGATCAGTCTCATGCCAGTCCACCTCGAGCTTGATCGCCACCGCCGATGGTGCCGGATCTGGGCCGATCAGCGACCACCCTCCGCCCAAGATGTAGAGCTTTCCCTCGGCGACCTGCGCCGAATCCGCCAAGAGCATGGTTACCTTCACCTCCTGCAGCCTAGTGTCCTGAGGTGGAGATCCTTTGGCGAGATGCAGCGAGGGTCGTGAGGGTCTCGTCGGCGGTCTTGCGCCAGACGGACTCAGGAAACTAAGACCCCGTGAGCACCCTGACTAAACCCCACGTTCGTCCTACGAGATAGATGCCGACGAGTGGAATGAGAAGGCCGGCTCCCACCATGAATCGCCCGAGAGGCGCCAGGGCGAAGCGTTGTGAGGCGAGGGCGACAGCGATGACTCCCGTGAGGCACAGGGCGAACAGCACCGCCGGGATCCAGTCGGTGATCCCAAGAATCGTGCTCGCCAGAGCGGCGATGATGCCCAGGAGCCAGGCGGCCCACGCTTCGTCTGGCGTCCTCCAATTTCCGAACTCTCGGAGCACCCGAGTCGAGTCGACCCCTAATTCCCACATCCACGTACAGGACTTTCGGTAGGACTTCGTCTCGAGATGATCGACGACCAGGTCACTCAGCACGCGCTGGGTATAGCCAGCCTTGATCGCTCGTTTGACGAAACGAAAGTCCTCGCCGACTCGAGTTTGCGGAAACGGAACGGTCTGGAGGATGTCACGGCGGAAAAGAACATTGTTGCCGGTCACGCCGATTGAGCCAGATCGCACCTTCAAGGTGGCCTTTGACATCCGAGCCGCCGCGGCGATGTCCCCATCGGGGATGGCGCACCCCCCGACGAGGTCATCATGTTCGACGGCGGCGGCGAGGCGCGTCAACCAGTCCGGAGGAATGACGATATCGGCATCGATAAATCCAAGGAGGTTTCCCGTGGCGGCATCAATTCCCGCCTGCCGAGCGAGACCTCGTCCCCGGTTCGCTCCAAGGTCGTTGAGTCGAACGCGGGGGTCCTCTCGCGCCTGAAGGGCGACGATCTCGGCCGTCCGATCCGTCGATCCGTCATTGACGACGATGATTTCAAAGTCGAGCGGAGAGTCCTGGGCTCGGATTGCCGCAATACACGGACCGATTCGCTCCTCTTCTTGATAGGCGATCACCACGAGAGAGATGGAGGGCGGCACAACATCCTCATTCTTCATAGGTTGTCTCCGATCTAGAGTCCGGTTCCTGAAATCGATACCCTTGGTTGGTGGGTCGCCTGCCGAACCGGACAATACCCCAGGTCACCCCAAAGTCTCCGGGGAACTCAGGCCGATTCACTATCGGGAGATCAGGATCCTGATTCGTCGACTACGGCATCTGGCTTTTTCAAAGACTCCCACCCCGCTCAATCCTCCGCTCAACCGGTCGTTCAACCAGACCCGCCATCCGGAGGTTTTAGGTGAGGCGATGAATCGGGCTTCCCGGAGGATTTGACGTGAGGCAACAAGCCTCCACCTTCACCCAGTTACGGCTCAAGAAGGGCACCTCGTCCGCAGTCGATGAACTCGAAGAGTCCATCGGGCTCTGGGTAGAGCACTGGAATGGCAATCCGAAGCCCTTCGTATGGAAGAAGCCCGCTGACGAGAGCATCGCCAAGGTCAAGCCAGGGCAGGCGACGTTGGCCTCAACCACATCCGCAGCGCACCCCTAGGAGCGCCCGGCTGGACCGGCAAGGTCGGGTCGGGACGGACCTCCTCCTCACCGTGGCGATGTGCGAGGCTCTCGTCATGGCAGACGACATCCTCGGAGACGTTCGAGACTTGCGTGACGACGTCTACCGGCGCCCACTGGCCACCGCCATGACTCGGCTCGGGGTTGGTCCCGGCTGGCGATGCGTCGACGTCGGCGCCGGCCTCGGTGACGTGGCCATCGCCCTCGGCGAGATCGTCGGCCGAGAGGGTCGCATCTACGCCGTCGACATCGATCCCGCCGCTCGTGACCTCGTTGCTGCTGCTGCCGCCGCCCACGCCCAAGTCCTCGCTCTGACCCAAGCTGTAGAAGACCTCACGCTGCCCGAGGCGGTTGATCTGGCGTTCTGCCGCTTCCTTCTCCTCCACGTACATGAGCCGCTCGCCGGGTTGACCGCCATGGCCGCAGCAGTCCGACCCGGCGGATGGGTGGTGGCCCAGGAACCGATTACCAGCGCCGGCCGGATCGACGGCGTGGCCATGTCGATGCCCGATGCTCGGCACCCTGACATCGGCGCGCTCCTTCCGGGCTTGGTCGTGTCCGCCGGTCTCGAGTTGGTGGATGCCTGGGCCGAGGCTCCCGCTGGCTGCGGCCCTGGCCCCGTCGCCTCGTACCTCGAGGAGCTCACTGAGGTCGATCCGGCCGATGCGTCGATCGTGCTGCCGCCACTCGTCACTGTCCTCGCTCGGCGCCCCGGCTGACCAGACACGGCATCGTCGGGTGAGCCGGCGACTAGATTTCGACTCCATGGCAGAGAACCTCGCACCCGATCTCACTCAGGCCGCTTCGGCGGTCGCCCTCGCTCAGGAGGTCGTCGACAAGGCCGTCGGAGCTCTCGTGGCCAATGGTGGCATCGACGCCAACCAAGTGGTGGCCTATGACCTCGCTCACGCAGCCAGCGCCGTCGGCACCGCCCGCTCGACCCTCACCTATGGCGCCAAGGGCGACATCGAGGCTCGCATCGCCTGCGCCTTCATTGCCGACGCCCTCCGTGACCTGGGCCAGCGCATGGTCGGGCGCGAGCAGCTCTTTGGTGTCGAGCCGGGTTGGATGGCCCCGGTGGCCGGGTTCGTCACTGCATTCTGTGACCCAGACTTCCTGGCCAGCCTTGTGGGCCAGACCGGCCCACGCCATCTCGATCAGGACTTCGAGCTTGTGGCCGACACCTTCCACCGCTTCGCCGAGGAGCAGATCCGCCCCCGGGCCGAGCACATCCACCGCGAGAACGCTGATATCCCCGAGGACCTCATTGAAGCCCTTGCCGAGATCGGCGGCATGGGACTCAGCGTTCCCGAGGAGTATGGCGGCTTCGCCAGTGGTGGCGAGGCCGACTACATCGGCATGGTGGTCGCCACCGAGGAGCTCACTTGGGGATCACTCGGAGCAGGCGGAGCGCTCATCACCCGTCCCGAGATCCTGACCCGCGCCGTCCTCGCTGGCGGGACCGAGGAGCAGAAGCAGCGCTGGCTTCCCAAGCTGGCCACCGCCGAGATCATGGCTGCCGTGGCCGTCACCGAGCCCGACTACGGCTCCGACGTGGCCAACATCACCACCCAGGCCACCAAGACCGAGGGTGGCTGGCTCATCAACGGGACCAAGACCTGGTGCACCTTTGGGGCTCGGGCGAACGCGCTCATGCTGCTGGCTCGCACCGACCCGGACCGCTCCAAGACTCACCGTGGCTTGACGCTCTTCGTGGTCGAGAAGCCCATCGCCGACGCGCATGGCTTCATCTTCACGCAGGAAGCATCGAGTGAGGGTCGCAGCGACGACAACGGACGCATGGAGGGTCGCCCCATCGACACGCTGGGCTACCGCGGCATGCACTCATACGAGATCGCCTTCGATAACTGGTTCGTCCCCGATGCCAATCTCGTCGGTGGCGAGGATGGTATCGGCAAGGGCTTCTACTACCAGATGGCCGGATTCGAGAATGGCCGCATCCAGACCGCAGCCCGAGCCGTCGGCCTCATGCAGGCGGCGTATGAGGCCGCATATGAGTACGCCGAGAACCGCAAGGTCTTCGGGTCACCCATCTTCGACTACCAGCTCACCAAGGTGAAGCTGACCCGCATGGCCATCATCATTCAGGCCTGCCGGCAGTACTCCCTCGAGGTGGCTGTCCTCATGGCCAATGGTGAGGGCTCACTCGAGGCCTCAATGGCGAAGGCCTATGTCTGCAGGGCAGCCGAGTGGGTCACCCGTGAAGCCATGCAGATCCACGGCGGCATGGGCTATGCCGAGGAGTATGCCGTCAGTCGCTACTTCGTCGATGCCCGCGTGCTGTCGATCTTCGAGGGGGCCGATGAGACGCTGTGCCTCAAGGTCGTGGCACGCAAGCTCGTCGAGGATGCCAGCTAGGACATCGGGCCAAGCGTCACTGCTGCTGAGTGACGTGAACCGTGAGGGGCGAAAAGCCCGGCGCCGGCTCGGGAACTGGAGTGGCGCTGGCCTTGCCGGCAAAGACATTCTTGAGCTGGAACACCGTGTAGTACTGCACCACAGGCCAGAGCTTCACAGGTGAGGCATCAGCCTTCTCGCAACCGTTGATGCCGAGTTTGGCCAACCGTGGCGAAACGAAGTGGTTGGCCACCGCAAAGTTGATGAGTCCACCGCCCGAACGGATTCCGACACAGATATCGGTGTAACTGTTGTGCCCGAGGCCCACAACCTCAATGAGCGACTTCGGCGCCGAGAAGCGCTGGTACGTCGCAGTGACCTTTGCCTGCGTGACGGCGGAATCACCGGTCGTGCCGATGATCATGGTTGGCTTCGTTGACGGTGTGCCCACGGGACCCACCGGCGCCCATCCGATCGCCGTCGCGATGCCTGGTGCCCTCAAGGCGTCAAAGGCAGTTTGTCCCCCCATGGAATGGCCAGCCGCTGCGACCTTCGAGGGATTCACCGCCCGGTAGAGAGGTGAGGTTGCGTCCGCTCCCGCTGTGACGACTGCTCGGAGCGAGGAAAGCATGACCGACCGGTCGAACGAAGGCGTCGGAGGTGGGGTTCCCTTGAGCGCCTGGCTGGCCAGGCCCCGTTCGAGATAGTCAGCACTCACCACGACGAAGCCCCACGAGGCAATTCCTGCGAGGAGGTTCGAGTAGTAGAGCCGCTCTCCGCCATAGCCGTGACTGAACAGCAGAACCGGGAAATGATGGGGCACAGCCCCCAGCCCGCTCCCGTCACAACCCACCCTCGTTCCAGGGATCGATTGGTGGGTGTCGTAGGCCGCGGGGAGCACCGACCGAAGCGAGACGGGCAGGGTCTCAGACTGTGAGTAGCTGAAGCTCTTCGTGCAGATCTGGGCCGACGGAGCATCTCCCTTTCCGGATACTCCCAACGAAGTCGGGTAGAACACCGTGGCCAAGCGCTCCCCGAGCACGTTGCCAGCAGATCCGAGATCGAGCGTCGTGACACTCACCAGGTTTGATCCGGACTTGGCGTAGTCAGGTGTTGACGAGGTGTTCGTTGTTGCCGTCATCGGCGCAGAACAGGCTGACACGGTCAACGCACCGAACAGCAGTCCACCCAAGAACTTGCGCTTCATCATTACCCCCCCAGATCTTGAACCGGATCTTGACACACCGTCCTAGTGCGAATCTCGAAGTGCTGCGTCAGGCCTGCGCAATCACGTTCGAGATGCTCCCTCGTGTTCGGGTACCGACCGATAGAGCACCAGCAGGATCACGTCGTACACGATCTTCATCGTGCCGGCGATGACGAGTGGCCAGCCCACATCTGAGGACGAGAGCAGGAGGCCTGCGAGCAGCGGAGTTGTCGCCGAGGCCAGCGACCGGGGGACATTCGTCACGCTTGACGCGGCGGCACGCTCATCGGCTGGAACCACTGCCATCACGAAGGCCTGGCGAGCAGGAACATCCATCTGAGCGAAGAGGGATCGAGCGAGCAGCAACCCCACCGCCACACCCCCACGTGGAGCAAAGGCAGCAAGGATCAGCAAGATATTCGCCGGGATATGGGCATACGCCATCGTCCGAATGAGACCAATGCGTCTGGCGAGCACAGGGGCGAGTACCTGCGATGCCGCCCCGAGCAGACCGGCCGCGAAGAAGAGTCCTCCTGTCGCTGCCGGCGAGAGGCCGAATCGCAGGTGCAGCCAGAGCACGAGAAGAGAGGTGACAACGAACCCGCTGCCCGCCGAGTCCAGGCTGAACAGCGCCGCCAACTCGAGGACGGTCCTGCGTGAGGTGTGGAGTGCTCGTCGTCGCTCGCCCTCCGGGAGGGCTGGCTGTGGCTCGGGCTCGCCATGGCGGTGGAGCCCGGCGTAGATCACAAAGATGATCACGGCCACGACCGCATAGAGCACGAATCCCGATCGGTCCGCGGTGGCTACGTGCCAGCCGTTTCGATGCGCCACAAGCGAGGGCAAGCCCGAGACAAGCGCGCCAAAGGCACCGGCAAAGATTGCCCCGAGGTTATAGATGGCGAAGATACGAGGTCGGCTCGATGGCTCTACCAAGCCGGCGACATAGGCCTGTTCTGTAGGGAGAAAGACACTGACGTCGCCAGCCGAAGGGTTGAGCGTCCCAAGTATGGCGATCACCATCAATGGCCAGAACCAGACAGTCGAGGCGAAGCCAACCCCCGTGATAGCCATCATTCCAGCAGCGGCCAACAAGCGTGCCTTGAAGCTGATCGCTCTCCCTCGCAGGCCGAACAGCAGTGTCATGCCGGCGGATCCAAGCAAGGTTCCAGTGACGATGGCCCCGATGGCCACGGGACTGAATCCCAGATCGCTCAGGTATTGCGCCAGCAGAACACTGACAAAACCGTCGGCAAAGCCGCGCAGGGTCCGCCCAGCGATGATCCGAGTCGCGTCAGGCGATGTCAGCTCGGGGAGGAACTTCAGGGGGCCTCAGCCGCCCGGGAGGTGCGAGGAGAGGAATGCGATCGAGCGCGCCCAGAGAAGGTCTGAGGCTTCCTGGTCGAAGACCTCAGGACGGTCTTCATTGAAGAACGCATGGTGCGAGGTCGGATAGATGTGGAGTTCGACCGACTTGCCGAGAGCCGCGAGAGTTCCCGTCAGTTCCTCAGCCGCAGACGGGGTGAAGAAATCGTCCAGGCCGGCGCAGTGAATCTGTGTCACAGCCGTCATCTCGGCGTAGTCGGGATGGGCGATCTCCCACGGATGGACGCCGTAGCAGGGGACTACTGCGGCGACGGCATCAGGTCGCCGTGCCGCCAGCATCAGCGCCAGCCCACCCCCCATGCAGAACCCAATCACTCCGAGCCGATCGTGGCCCGTCCGAGCCTGGAGGAGTTGGACGGCACCGGACATGTCCTGCGATGCCGCCTCGAGCTGGAGACTCATCATCTCCTTCGCTGCATCATCAGGCTCGTGGAGCGGGACGACCGTGCCACCGTAGAGATCAGGGGCCAGCGCACTAAAGCCAGCCGCAGCCAGGCGGTCACAGACGCCCTTGATCTGATCGATCAGCCCCCACCATTCCTGAATCACCACCACACCCGGGGCCCCGGGGGATTCTGCCATCGCCAAGTAGCCCCAAGCCGGGCGTCCTTCTGGACCATCGAACTCAACCATGTCACCCATTCATTCAGACGTTACCGCCCCAATCACACTCATTCTTAAGGAGATCTCAAGGTTCCCTTGATCACCCTCTTGAGCAGGGTCTTCGTTGCCATCAGCCCGATGAGAATGGCCCCGATGTCGTCCAAAACCTTGATCGGAGACCCTGAGCCTGCAAGACTCTATGAATCGTGTACGACGCCGAAGGCAACATGAGCCCGACGACGACGTGGACGCGGAGGATGACGCGATCAGCCTCCCGTGCCGCTTGGCCCCTCATGGCCGTAGCCGCAGTGTGTGCCAGCACTGTGCTTCCACTTTCGCGCCCCGCATCGGCCGACCAGCTCTCCGATGCCAAGGCCCAGGCTGCCGCGATCGAGGCCAAACTCAATGCCACCACGTCACAGATCGGTGCGCTTGGCCAGCAATACGACGCCGCCAAGTACCACCAGGAGCAACTGCAGTCGCAGATCTCGGAGACGCAGGCGACCATCGCCAAGACACAGGCCCAAGTCTCGAGCGACAAGTCCCACCTGCGCAAGGCGGCCATTCACTCGTACATGTCGAATGGCACCGCGGCGAACTCCAATCCACTCTTCACGACGAACCAGAAGGACTTTGCCGCCAAGACTCAGTACACCAAGGTCTCGGCGAGCCGACTGCACACCGCCGTGGCCCAACTGACCAATTCGAAGGACACCTTGGCGACTCAGCAAGCCAAGCTGCAGACGCAGGAGACGGCTGCTGCTGCTGCCACAGCCTCAGCCGCCGCTGCCATGAGCCAAGCCCAATCCCTCCAAGCCCAGCAGACCGCCACCCTCAGCCAGGCCAAGGGTCAGGTCGCCACCCTCCTCAGGCAGAGCCAACAGGCCGCCGCCGCCGTCCAAGCCACCCAGGCCAAGGCAGCCGCATCCGCTCCCCCCGCACGCAACTATCCAGTACCTCCCCCAGCTCCAGGTGGTTCCGGTGCCGTGGCTGCTGCCGAGAGTCAGATCGGCGTCCCCTATGTCTGGGCTGCCTCGTCGCCGGGAACCGGGTTCGACTGTTCCGGCCTCACCTCATGGGCATGGTCCCAGGCCGGCGTCAGCCTCCCTCACTACTCGGGCGCCCAGATGGCAATGACGACACCGGTGCCCGGGCTCGCCAACGCCCAGCCTGGTGACCTGATCTTCTATGGCCCAGGTGGCAGCGAGCACGTCGCGATGTACGTCGGTGGTGGCTCGATGATCGAGGCACCTCAGACCGGCTCATTCGTGCACATCACGTCGGTACGCATGGGCTTCGTCGGCATCGGCCGACCCTGAGCCTCGAGCGCCGAGCGACCTAGGCGGGGCTGAGACTCCGTGCACCCGATCCCGACCTCCTTCCATCTCGGGCCCCTCCAGATTCACACCTACGGGATTGGATTGGCCATTACCTTCTGGGTGGCCTACCGCTACTTCGAGCACCGGCTCGCCAAGCGAGGCTTCGCCACTGAGTGGGTCTCGACCCTCTTCCTCTGGGTCATCGCTTCAGCCATCGTCGGGGCCCGCCTCATGCACGTGGTATCCAACCTCGGGTATTACTCGGCCCATCCTGCAGAGATCCCCGCCATCTGGCAGGGAGGACTCTCCTCCTTCGGAGGCCTGCTTCTCGCTGTACCGGTGGCACTCCTCATCGCCCGTCGCCGCTGCCCGGAGCTCGGCGTGCTCGAGGGTCTCGACATCGTGGCCCCAGTCCTCATGGCAGCCTGGGCACTCGGACGGCTCCTCGGACCTCAGCTCATGGTGGCCGGAGGCGGGCATCCCACCACCCAGTGGTTCGGCATGTACTACGACGGCCAAGTGGGCAAGCGAGTCCCAGTTCCGCTCGTTCAGGCTGCCGAGGACTTCGCCACCTATCTAGTGCTCATCATCGTCGACCGCCGAGTCCGATCCCGGCACGATGCCGATCCAAGCCTGCCGGACCCATCTGGCGCGGTGATCGCAACCGGCATGATCATCTGGGGAATCACCCGTGCACTCGATGAGCACTTCCTGCTCGGAGACATCGGCCAGACCGGTTCGATCCTCGTTCAGATCGCTGGCGTGAGCCTCGTCATCGGCGGAACACTCATCGCCCTCCGGGTTCGCCGACTTCGCCGGGTCGAGGTCTTCGAACCGGTCGGCAAACTACCCTGAGCCACGCCGCCTCGGTTCAAGAAGCGGACTTGTCCTTCGCTGCGGCGGCCTTGCGATACTCCTCGAGCTTGTCGATGAGCTCCATGCGCTCCACGCCCACGGTGGAGTCGAGGCGTGCTTCGATCTCACCCGGGGTCCAGCGCTCAGCGGTGTACATGGCCCGAACCTCGCGTGGCTGGTTCCACACTGCGATCTTCTTGCCGACCACCGTGTAGACCTGCCCGGTCACGTGCTTCGCCTTGTCGCTCAGCAGGTACACCACCATCGGGGCGATGTCTTCAGGGTCGCCCATCTCGGCAAGCTCCATGGGCACGTTCTCACTCATGCGAGTGCGTGCTACCGGAGCGATGGCATTTGCGGTCACCCCATAGCGGTAGAGGCCCGCCGCAGCTGAGCGGATGAGAGAAACGATGCCGCCCTTGGCGGAGGCATAGTTAGCCTGGGCCACGCTGCCGGCAAAAGCGCCGGAGGTGAACCCGACGATCGAGCCCCCTCCTTCCTGCTTGCGCATCACTGCAGCGGCTGCCCGGATGACGGTGAAGTGACCCTTGAGGTGGGTGGCAATGACCGCGTCCCACTCGTCCTCGGACATGTTGAAGAGCATGCGCTCGCGCAGGATGCCGGCCACGGCGACCACTCCGTCGATGCGGCCCCATCGCTCGACGGCGGCATCGATGATGTGACTCCCGCCCTCCATGGAGGACACGTCATCAGCCACCGCGATGGCTTCGCCGCCGGCGGCCTCGATCTCCGCCACCACACTGTTGGCCGGATCGCTCGAGGGGTCCTCGCCCGCCATCGAGACGCCAATGTCCGCCACGACCACCTTTGCGCCCTCGGCGGCTGCAGCCAATGCGATGGCTCGGCCGATGCCGCCTCCTCCCCCGGTGATCGCCACAACCTTGCCGTCGAGATACTTCGCCATGTCCACTCCTCAAGATTCAGGTTCGGAGGAACCCTACAACCTGACACCCCGTCAGGTTGAACCTCTGCGTGACCCCAGATCCCTACAAGGACGGGCTCGTTGACGCTTCGCGAGAACGTGTTCTACCGTTGGGCGACGCAGACGCTCGGCCTCAGGCTGGCGGACAAGGGGGAACCATGGCAGAGTTCGGCTTCTGGGCACAGGCGACCGAGTCGCCCGACCACCTCGCGCTGGTCACCCCCGATGGGACTGAGATCTCCGCGGGCGAGCTCCTCGGACGTGCCAACCAGGTCGTCCACGCTCTGCGGCGCTTCGGCCTCAAGCCCGGTGATGTGGTGGCCACCCTGCTGCCCAACGGGCGGGAGATGATCGAGCTCTACCTCGCCTGCCTCCAGGCTGGCTGGTACCTCGTCCCGAACAACCACCACCTCGTCGGAGCGGAGATCGGCTACATCATCGAGGACTCCGAGGCCAAGGTCTTCGTGGCCCACGAGCGCTTCGAGGAGGTCGCCCTCGACGCGGCTGAGGCGGCTGGGCTCGGCGGGACCGCCTGCCTGGCTGTCGGTGAGATCATCGGCTTCAACTCCTATGAGCTCCTCCTCGGCAACCAACCGACGACCACGCCAGAGGACCGCACCATCGGCGACGTCATGAACTACACGTCGGGCACGACCGGCAAGCCCAAGGGCGTCCACCGTCCCCTCTCCGGGGCCACCCCAGAGGAGGCGGCCCTCGGGCTGTCCGGGATCCTCTTCCTCTTCGGCATCCAGCCCCAGGACGACAATGTCCACATCGTGGGTTCGCCGCTCTACCACACGGCGGTGCTTCGGTTTGCTGGCGCGTCGATCCATCTCGGCCACACCCTTGTCATCATGGACAAGTGGGACCCCGAGGAGATGCTCCGTCTGATCCAGCAGTACAAGGTCACCACCTCGCACATGGTGCCCACCCAGTTCGTCCGGCTGCTCAACCTCCCCGAGGAGGTACGGGCCGGCTACGACGTGTCCTCACTCCGGCACATGATCCATGCGGCGGCCCCCTGCCCGATCGAGATCAAGCATCAGATGATCGCCTGGTGGGGCAATGCGGTCGACGAGTACTACGCCGCATCTGAGGGTGGCGGAACCCTCGTAGGGGCCGAAGCCTGGCTGACCAAGCCCGGTACCGTTGGCCAGGCATGGCCGATCTCTGAGATCGGGATCTTCGACGACGATGACGAGCGACTGACCGAGCCCGGCGCGATCGGGACGGTCTACATGTCCATGCAGACCGGATCCTTCGAGTACCACAAGGACAAGGAGAAGACCCGGAAGAACCGGATTGGGAGCTTCTTCACCGTCGGTGACATCGGGTACCTCGATGAAGACGGCTTCCTCTTCCTGTGCGATCGAAAGACCGACATGATCATCTCGGGCGGGGCCAACATCTACCCCGCCGAGATCGAGGGTGCCATCATCATGCACCCCAAGGTGGCTGACGTGGCCGTGTTCGGCGTTCCCAACGCCGACTGGGGCGAGGAGATCAAGGCGGTCATCCAGCCGGCCGAGGGCATCGAAGGCGATGATGCCCTTCGCGATGACATCATCGCCTTCCTCAAGGACAAGATCGGCAAGATGAAGCAGCCCCGGACCATTGACTTCACCCATGACATGCCTCGCGACGACTCGGGCAAGCTCTACAAGCGCAAGCTGCGCGATCCCTACTGGGAGGGCCACGACCGCGCCATCTGAGGCGCCGAGTCGCCCAAGCGGGACCACCGGGCACCTTGGGGATTGCGCACACTGCAAGCCCGCTCATCTGTGATGATGTGCCGATGATGACTGCCGCCGCCGAGGCTTCGCCCGCTGAACCAGCGACGGGCCAGCGGTCATCGTTCATCGAACGCCGCTCTGTCTGGATCCTTGCGGCCATCGTCGTTCTCGGCGCCATCCCCCGAGCACGCCAACTCTCCTCAGGGACCCTCTATCCCGATGATGCCTGGGTGGCGCTGACCAACCATTTCGGTCTGTCCACCTCGGTGCACATGCTGGTCACCTCCCCGGGGTTCACGCTGTTCACCCAGTGGTGGACTGGCCTCGCCCCGACGACCACCTGGTTCGACCAACTGCCGGACCTCGTCTCGAGCATTGCCGGGATTGTGGCCGTCTACGCCTTGATCCGTTGGAACCGACTCGACAGATGGGTGGCGCTGTCGGGAGCCGCCCTTCTGGCGGTGTCGACCGAGGCCACCAGCTTCGCTACTCACCTCAAGCCCTATCCCGACGATGTGTTGCTGGCCTGTGCGCTGCTCTACGCGGCCGAACGCTCCCGCCGTTCGATGTCGAGCCGGAACCTGGCCATGCTGGCCGCGGTGGCGGGGGCCTGCGCCGCTTGGTCCTTCTCGAGCGCCATCGTTGTTGCTGGTGCCTACCTGATGGTCACTCTGGTCTGGCTCCGTCGCCGGGAGGCCACTGCAGCGCTGGTCCTCAGCGGCACAGCCGCCATGGCGGTCATCGGGGCGATCTACCTTGGCATCGTCCACCGCCAGACCACCTCCTCGCTCGCCCACTATTGGCACGAGCACTACCTCTCGACCTCCTCGATCGGGTCGCTGTTGCGCTCGAGCCGCCGCGCGGTCAATGGGGTCTTCGGGGACCAGTTGGCCTTCACTCCCCACCACATGCTCCACCTCGTCGGTCGAATCGATGAATGGGTACTCCTTGGCCTGGCCATCGCCGGGGCATTGGCCGCCCTTCGCCAACGCCTCCTCTCGCTCTGCGTCCTCGTCGTCGTCGTCGTCTGCGCGCTGGCGCATCTGATCCCGCTGGGCTCCAACCGCACCGATGCCTACCTGTTCCCCGCCCTGCTCCTGCTCATCGGCAGCGGGCTGGCTTGGACCGGCCGGACAGTTCACCGCCATGCACCCCGGATGGTCTCGACCGGCCTCTCCGCTCTCGGCATCGTCTGGCTCTCGGCCTGCCTGGTGCTTAATGCCGCGGTGCCGCCCCGGTACCCAGGAGGCGACCTCCGGCACGTCGCCGACGTGGCCCGCACCATGGTCGCCGCCCATCCCGGAACTGTCCTGCTGATCGAGGGCACCGCCCGCTGGCCCTGGGCCTATGGCGAGGACCCAAATGTCACGCTCATCTTCGGCCAGGGGTTCAACACTGGCTACGCACCCGTCTCAAGCCGCACCAGCGTCGTCATCATGCCGGCAAGCTCGGCCGAGACAGCCTTCTCGGCCCGTTGGGCCGCCACCCACGTCGCCGGGGCGTCGAACCTCGTGACGGTGGCCTACAACTTCCCTGGCCTCCCCGAGCCCACCCTCATCGCCGACGCGCTCCACCGAGACTGCTGGGTTCCGGGGATTCCACGCAAGGTGACCACCTACACCGTCACCCCGTGGCACCGCCTCCCCCAGTGCGTCAGTCGGTAGGCGGGGTCATCCTTGGGCGGGGTCATCCTTGGGCGAGGTCGCTGATCGCCTGGCGCATCATTGGGTCGATGACGTCACCGTCAGCCTGCTCCGCATTGCGCTCAGCGATGCCGAGCATCTGCAGGGGTGGCACCTCAATGAAGATCGCAGTGGCCTCTGCCGTGACCTCGCCGTTGACTGAGATGGTCGCCACCGTGTGGATCTTTCGGCCGTCAATCGATACCTGCCGGGCCTCGAGGTCGAGGGGTGTCAGCAGCGGCGTGGGTCGCCGGTAGCGGACAGTGAGCGTTCCGGTCATACCTGGTCGGCCGGCGACGAGGTTGGCATTGCCAAGGATTTCGTCGAAGAGCAGAGCCACCATGCCACCGTGCAGACACGTCGGGGGTCCCTCATAGGGAATCGTGAAGATGGCCCGTCCTCGGATGAAGCGCCCGTCCTCGTCCTCGGCCGCCCAGATCGAGATCGGCGGCGAGAGCGGGTTGGCCCATCCGGACATCGGGCTATTCGGGAAGAAGTCCCCCGGGTGCTCGGCAATATTGGGAGAGACACGGGTGCGGCGTCCTGGACTTCCCGCCTGCTCGAGACGGTCAGCGACACCACGCAGGACCTCAGCCTCGGCGAGGAGCACCTCGTCGGGAATGTCCTTGGTCATGAGGAGGTCGATCAAGTCCCTGACGGCCTCCGCCGGTTGACTCCTTGGCAGGTCTGGCCCCTGCGACACCGGGCCGTGGAGCGCCACGGCTTCGGGAGGTAGCTCCGGGACGGGCCGACGTCTCACTTCTTCGTGAACTCAGCAGGCCGCTTCTCTGCGAAGGCTCGCGGGCCCTCCTTGGCATCCTCGGTTCCAAAGATGGGCCAGCCGATTTCGAGCTCATTGGCCAGGCCCTCGACCTCACTCATGCCCTCCGACTCGAGGACCGATCGCTTGACCGCCTCGACCGCCAGGGGGGCATTGGCGCAGATCACTGCGGCAATCTCCAGGGCGCGCTCGAGCGCCGTGCCGTCAGGGACCAGATGCCCGATGAGGCCGATCTCCTTGGCTTCCCTGGCAGGCACAGGTCGACCAGTCAGCAGGATGTCCATGGCGACGGTGTAGGGGATCTGGCGACGCAGCCGCACCGTGGATCCGCCGAGCGGGAACAGTCCACGAGCGACCTCGAAGAGTCCGAAGATGGCGTTCTCGCCAGCCACGCGGATGTCGGTGCCCTGCAGGATCTCGGTCCCTCCCGCGACGGCATATCCCTCGACGGCAGCAATGAGCGGCTTGGCCAGATTGCGGTGGCGCAGCAGTGCCTTCCAGTGAAGATCTGGGTCAGCGGCCATGCGCTCGGCGTAGACGGCATTGGCAGGGTCGGACATGGACTTGAGATCCATTCCCGAGCAAAAGGTTCCGCCTGCCCCGGTCAGGATGGCGCAACGGATGTCGTCATTGGCATCGATCTCGTCCCAGGCATCGACCATGCCGACGAGCATCGGGAGCGACAGGGCGTTCTTCGCCTCCGGCCGGTTCATTGTCACGATGGCCGTCTGGCCCACTACCTCGAACGTGAGATTCTCAGTCCCGATCATCAGATCCCCCTCCAGATCTCGTATGTGGTCGATCCCGGCAGGCGTCCGGGTCGATGGTCAGTAGACCACGATCGATGGCACGCGTGCCACCTCAGTGCTTGACCGATCCTGCCCACCAGCTCGCCACCGCCGCTAGGGCGCACAGCACGCCGGAAAATCCCAAGGACAGCAGGAGCCCATCGTGGAAGGAACCGGAGATGAGATGAGGGAAGAACCCTCGGCTCGTGATCACCGCCTGCTGGGCTGGGGTGAGCTGATCGAGAGCGGGTCCGAGGAGTGTCCCGAGCGGGTTGTAGCCGAGGAAGGCGGCGAAGAGCATCCCGACCGGCGGCAGCTGGGCCACATGGTTGGCCACCGATGCCGGCACCCCTTCGGCCGAAAGCCCCGTGCGCACGGCATTCGGGAGGTTGACTGACAGGCCGACCACCATCAGCGAGAAGAAGAGCCCGATGGAGACCACGAAGCCAGTGTTCATGAACGTGGCCCGGATCCCCGATGCCGCACCGCGCATCGATGCCGGGACGCTTCCCATCATCAGAGACGTATTGGGGGCGGAGAATGCCCCCGTGCCGATTCCGTTCAGGAGCAGGATGACAGCGAAGGCCGGGTAGCCAAAGTTGACCGGCAACATGCACAGCGCTGCGAACGACAAAGCGGTGAGCACCATTCCGCCCGTCGTGAACATCCGCTGTCCATAGCGATCGGAGAGGTGGCCAGCGATTGGGCCGGAGGTCACAAAGCCCACCGACAACGGGATCAGGTAGAGGCTGGACCACAGCGGTGTGTCAATGAAGTTGTAGCCGTGCAGAGGCAACCAGATCCCTTGAAGCCAGACGATCAGCAGGAACTGAACGCCGCCACGACCGATGTTGGCGAGGAGGATCGAGATCCCACCCCCGGCGAAGATCCGGGTCTTGAACAGATCGAGGTGCAGCACCGGGTCATCGGCCTTGCGTTCCACCATGACGAACGCCACCAACAGGCCAAGACCGGCCAAGAGGCAGGTGAGCACGAAGGGGCTCTGCCAGCCCATCGTCCGCCCACCGGCTGGCTGGATCCCATAGGTCATGCCGACCAAGAACAGCACGAGACCGGCAGCGAAGGTGACATTCCCCCACCAGTCGATCTTCGCCGGATGACGCTCCGAAGCCTCATGCAGGGCCAAGATGCTCCACACCGCCCCCACGATGCCGATGGGGACCGACACGAAGAAGACCAGCCGCCAATCGACAGCCGAGAGAACTCCGCCGACGATCAGGCCAAGGAACGAGCCGACGATGCCGGCGATCACGTTGAACCCCATGGCCATGCCCCGCTTGGTGGCATCGAAGGCATCGGTCAAAATGGCCGTCGAGTTCGCCATGATCAGCGCGCCGCCGATGCCTTGGATCACCCGGACGATGATGATCCACAGTGCTCCACCAGTACCCGTCAACGGGGTGGCAGCAAGACCGATCGAGGCCACCGTGAAGACAGCAAAGCCCGCGTTGTACATCTTGACGCGGCCGACGATGTCGCCGATCCGACCGACGGTCACCACCAAGACGGCGGTGACCACCAGATAGCCCTGCAGCGTCCAAAGCAGCAGGCCGATGTTCGATGGATCAAGCGGGGCGACATGGATGCCCCGGAAGATGGCCGGCAGCGAGATGATCACCACCGACGAGTTGAACATCGCCAGGAACGTCCCGAGCGTGGTGTTCGACAGCACCACCCAGCGGTAGTGCTCGGACGTGCTCCTCATGGCCCGGCGCTCAGCCAGGGTGCTGCTCATCTGCCGGCCGATCGGGCCGACGGTTAGATGCGCTCGATGATGGTGCCCGTGGCGAGGGCGCCACCGCAGCACATCGAGACAAGACCGAACTGCTGGTCACGGCGCTCGAGCTCGTTGAGGATCGTGGTGATGAGGCGAGCACCGGTTGCTCCGACCGGATGGCCAAGGGCGATGGCGCCGCCGTTCACGTTGACCTTGTCCCAGTCGACCTTGTGCTCCTTGCCCCAGCTCATCACGACCGAGGCAAAGGCCTCGTTGACCTCGAACAGATCGATGTCGCCGACCGTCATACCGGCCTTGTCGAGGACCATCTGCGTGGCGCGGATCGGGCCATCGAGGTGGTAGTACGGGTCAGATCCAGCGAGCACCTGCGCCACGATCCGAGCGCGGGGCTTGAAGCCCTCGGCCTTGGCCCGCTCCTCTGACATCCACAGCACCGCTGAGGCGCCATCGGAGATCTGCGAGGAGTTCCCCGCAGTGTGCATGCCTGTCGGCAGAACCGGCTTGAGCTTGGCAAGCCCCTCGGCCGTGGTTTCGCGCATCCCTTGGTCGCGGGAGATTTCCGCGGTCTCACCGGTGTGTTCCCCCATGGGGCCTTCTTCGCCGACCACTGGAGCCGTCACGGGGACGATCTGGGAGTCGAACCGGCCCTCGTCCCATGCCACTGCTGCCTTCTGCTGTGAGACCAGACCCAGCCAGTCGACGTCGTCGCGAGTGATGCCGTACTTCTCTGAGATCCGCTCGGCCGCCCCGAACTGGTCCGGCATGTCCCAGGGGAAGTTGTCGGGCTTCGAGCGTCCGGGTCCGTTATAGGCATTTGCTCCTAGGCCCACACGGCTCATGGCCTCGACGCCGCAGGCAATCCCGATATCGATGGCGTCAGCGGCGATCAGGTTGTTGATCATGTTGTTGGCCTGCTGTGCCGATCCGCACTGGCAGTCGATCGTTGTGGCGGCTGTCGTCCAAGGGAGTGACTTCTCGAGCCATGCAGTCCGGGTGACGTTCGATGCCTGCTCGCCAGCCTGCGTGACGCAGCCGCCGACAACCTGCTCAACGAGGCTCGGGTCGATCCCAGCTCGCTCGACGACACCCATTTGGGCCGCACCGAGGAGGTCTGCGGCATGGAGGCCGGAGAGCCACCCGTTGCGACGACCGATGGGGGTTCTGACGGCTTCGACGATGACTGGATTGCCCATAATGGCTCCCTTCCATGAGCGCGTTGGCGCTGATGAGAACGTGTTCTAGGAACCTAGCAGGAGCCGCCATGCGCCTCGGGGCCTCACGATCGATCGGTGGGCGGCCGCCCTCAGATCCAGAGGTGCCTTCGCCAGTTTGACGTCGACGAGGCCGCCTCGTCCGGTGTCATCCGGAGTGACTTCTCCGGCACGGCATCGACGAGATGGCGCTGTGCGGCGTAGCTGTGGCCGATCGACCGAAAGAGCACCTGGCGGATTTCAACAAGGTCAGCAGGTGCCACCGTCAGGAACCCGAAGAGGCCGAGGGCAACCTGGAGGTCGTAGATCGACGGAGCTCGGCCATAGAGCGATGCGCGCCGTCCAGCGAGCAACGACCCGCCCACCTCGACGTCATGAGCGTCCTCATCGTCACGCAACACGAGGCGGTCACTCAGGTGATGGGCGAGCAGTAAGGCGTAGCCTTGGTCTGGACCCGGGGAGCCAAAGAGATCCCCCGAAGTGACCACCGGCGATCGGAGCTCTGCCGGCTTGCCTGTCACGTGGGTAGCAGTTGGCTGCGCCATGACCGGTCGCAGGCGTTGGCCATCGGTAATGGGAACGAATTGGGGCTGCGTCACAGTGTCAACCTACTTGCTCGAGCTCAATCGTCCGCGTGGAGCAGGCCGAAGACGATCGAGTCATACAGCGCCTGCCAGCTCGCCTCGATGATGTTCTCCGAGACTCCAATGGTTGTCCAGCTGCGCTCGGCCGAGGAGGAGTCGACAAGCACCCTCGTCACGGCGCCGGTGCCTCGGCCCGTGTCGAGGACACGGACGCGGTAGTCGGTGAGGTGGACCCCCGACAGCGACGGGTACTGGCCACCGATGGCCGTGCGCAATGCTGCATCGAGCGCGTTGACCGGTCCATTGCCCGAGGCTGATGCGGTCGTTGACTCACCTTTGATCATCACAGTGATCGTGGCGGACGTGCTCGTCGACCCGTGGCCGTCTCCGGCATCGCCGCGGTGCTGAGTCGACACCTCGAAGGACTCGACGGCGAAGTAGTCCGCCTGCCAACCCGTGGCACGGCGGAGCAACAGCTCAAGGCTCCCATCAGCGACTTCAAAGTGATAGCCCTCATGCTCGAGACGCTTGAGGTCCTCGAGCACCGAGGCGATGGCATCGGCATGGAGATCGATGCCGAGCTCCTTGGCCTTGATCACCAGCGTGGCTCGTCCGGCCATCTCTGAGACCACGACACGATTGGAGTTGCCGACCACTGCAGAGTCGATGTGCTCGTAGAGGTCTGGCGACTTGGCCACCGCCGAGGCATGGAGTCCTGCCTTGTGAGCGAAGGCCGCCTTGCCTACATAGGGCTGCTGATTCGACGGAGCAAGGTTCACCACCTCGGCGATGTGGTGGCTGACGGCGGTCAGACGGTCAAGGCGATCGAGCGGAATGGTCCTGATGTTCAGCTTGAGGCTGAGATCCGGGATGGCAGTGGCAAGGTCGGTATTCCCCGACCGCTCTCCGTACCCGTTGATGCAGCCCTGCACCTGCGTCACGCCGGCAGCCACGGCTGCCAACGAGTTGGCCACTGCGACACCCGAGTCGTTGTGGCAGTGGATGCCCAAGCTCGCCGAGGTCGCTGCTTGACGCACCGTGGTCACCGCATGTGTCACGTCGCCCGGGAGCGATCCGCCGTTGGTGTCGCAGAGCACGAGGCTCTCCGCCCCCGCTTGTTCGGCAGCGAGCAGCACTCGGAGCGCGAATTCCTGGTTCCCCCGGAATCCGTCGAAGAAGTGTTCGGCATCGAGGAAGACCCGCTTGTCGTTCGCGGTCAGGAATCGCACGGAGTCTTCGACCATGGCCACGGCCTCATCGAGGCTGGTCTTGAGCGCCTCCGCTACATGGCGATCCCAAGACTTGGCAACGATACAAATGACCTCGGTATCGGCCTCGATGAGGGCCCGCAAGGTCTCGTCCTTCTCCGCATCGGCGCCGGCTCGACGGGTCGAACCGAAGGCCACGAGGGTGGAGGTGTCGAGTCGGAGCTCAGTGGAGAAGCGACGGAAGAACTCAGTGTCCTTCGGGTTGGCCCCGGGCCACCCTCCTTCGATATAGGCAACGCCAAGGTGGTCGAGCTGCTCGGCCACCTTGATCTTGTCCTCGACGGTCAACGACAGACCCTCCTGCTGAGAACCGTCTCGCAGAATCGTGTCGAAGATGTCAACTTGCGTCGGGATGTCCGGGAGGTCGTAGTGGTGTGAGGCCATCGAGTGCTCCGCTCCATGAGCGTGGCGGTGTTTCGGCTCGTGCTCGTGCTCGTGCTCGTGCTCGTGCTCGTGCTCGTGCTCAGACATAGTCGAGCCAGGCCCGGTACTGCGGCAGCTCACCGCGCACCGCGCTGAAGTAAGCCTCCTGGATCCTCTTGGTGTGAGGGCCGGGCTTACCGTCACCCACCAACCGGTCATCGACCGACTGAATCGGGACCACCTCAGCCGCGGTGCCGGTCAGGAACGCTTCGTCAGCGAGGTAGAGGTCAGTGCGGATCAGGGGCTCGTAGGTGACCTCCAGGCCGAGGTCCCGGGCGATGGCCTCCACCGTGTTCTGAGTGATGCCCTCCAAGGTGCCGGCGTGAGCAACATGGGGAGTCGTGAGCTTTCCGTCCTCGATGATGAAGAGGTTCTCTCCCGTGCACTCGGCCACCTTGCCGTCGGGGGCCAGCATGATGGCCTCGTCGTAGCCAGCCTTGATCGCCTCGACCTTGGCCAGCGACGAGTTGATGTACATCCCGGTGCCCTTCGCCGCCGTCGGCATCGCGTTGGGATCGTGACGGCGCCACGAGCTGATCTTCATCCGCACACCGTTGTTGACCCCGTCATCGCCAAGGTAGGTACCCCACGGCCATGCCGCCACTGCAACGTTGACTGTGCAGGGCAGTGGGTTCAGGCCCATCTCGCCGTAGCCCAAGTAGATAATGGGCCGCAGGTAGCAGCCGTCGTCGAGCTCGTTGACCCGGACGATGTCCCGGCAAGCCTCGACCAATTCATCGACGTCGAAGGGAACGTCCATCATGAAGATCTTGGCCGAGTTGAGCAGGCGAACGATGTGGTCACGGAGACGGAAGATGGCGACACCATCAGCAGTCGGGTACGCACGGATCCCCTCGAACACGCCCATTCCGTAGTGGAGCGAGTGGGTGAGGATGTGCGTGGTGGCGTTCTCCCACTCCACCATCTTGCCGTCCATCCAGATGTACTTCGTTGTCGTGATCGGCATGATCAGACCCTTCCTGCGATTGCGTCGCCGATCTCGCCGGTCGACGCGTGCTCCGTGGTGCTCATTGCGTATTCAGTGACCGCCGCCGAGATGCGGCCGGCTGCCTCAGTCTCGCCGAGGAACTCGAGCATCAGTGCACCCGAGGAGATGGCGGCCAGAGGATTGGCCTTGGCCTGTCCGGCGATGTCGTGGGCCGCTCCGTGCACGGGCTCGAACAGCGACGGTCCGGTCCGAGCGGCGTTGAGGTTGGCCGAGGCGGCGAATCCGATGCCACCGGCCACCGCTCCGGCGAGGTCGGTGAGGATGTCCCCGAAGAGGTTGTCCGTCACAATGACGTCGTAGCGGCTGGGTTGCTCCACCATGTAGATGCACGCTGCGTCGATGTGGTTGTAGTCAACCGACACAGAGGGGAACTCCGTAGCCACGTCATTGACGGTCCGCTGCCACAGATCACCCGAGAACGTGAGGACGTTCGTTTTGTGCACCAGTGTCAACTTCTTGGCTTCTCGTGAGTCGGCGAGATTGAAGGCGAATCGGACACAGCGCTCAACGCCGAAGCGGGTGTTGACCGAGCCTTGCGTGGCGATCTCGTGCGGCGTGCCGTGGCGCAGGAACCCGCCCTCGCCGGCATATGTGCCCTCGGTGTTCTCCCGGATCACCACGAAGTCGGCACCCTCGGCGATCGACCCGGGGACGCCGACGAAGGGGCGCAGGTTGATGAAGAGGTCGAGGCCGAATCGAGCCTTGAGCAGCAGTCCGCGCTCGAGGGTGCCCGGTGGGATCGAGGTGTCTCCGATCGCCGGTCCGACGGCCCCGAGCAGGATGGCATCAAAGCTGCGCAGCTCCTCGAGAGTCTCGTCGCTGAGCACCTCACCAGTCCGCTGGTAGCGCGAGGCGCCGAGGTCGAAGTCAGTGGTGGCCAAGTCGACGCCGGCCGCAGCGATCACCTTGAGGGCCTCCGAGGTCACCTCAGGGCCGATGCCGTCGCCACCAATCACTGCAATCCTGTGCTGCGTCATGTCCACTCCTTGTCCTCACCGGCCCTTCGGGCCGGACCTCGTGTGATCGACTTCGATGCCGGTGCGCCACGCCATGGCGGCCCCTCGGTCCCGGGAAATAAAAAACCGCCCACCAAGTGGACGGTCAAGGCGGCGCGCTGGGTGTCCCAACGCGCCTATCCAATAATCCCTACCCGGTTGCTATCTCGCATCGAACTCAAGTCTCCCAAAGCCCTGCGGCTGGGTCAAGACGGGCCGCAAGGTGCAGAGCGACTGGTTGAGAGGCGGTACTCTTAGTCGTTTACCTTCTCGCCCCAAGGACCATGCTGTGACCGACGGACCCACCAAGCTGACCCAGGAGACCTTCGACCGCCTGTCCGCTGAGCTCGAGGACCTGACCACCCGTGGCCGGCTCGACATCGCCCAAGCCATCGAGAGCGCCCGCGCCCTCGGTGACCTGTCCGAGAATGGTGACTACCACGCCGCCAAGGATTCGCAAGGGAAGATGGAGGCGCGCGTCCGCCAACTCCAGGCTCTCCTCAAGAACGCCACGATCGTCGAGGCCGCCGGAACATCGGGAACAGTCGTCGAGGGATCGATCGTCACCCTGCGCTACGAAGGCGACAGCGAGGACGACACCCAGGACTACTTCGTGGGATCCATCGAGGAGCGCCAAGGCGATCTGCCCGTGGCATCGCCTTCAGCCCCCCTCGGAGCCGCCCTACTGGGTCAAGCCGTCGGTGACGCCGTGACCTACGAGGCCCCCGGAGGATCGCTAACCGTCGAGATCGTGAGGATCGGATCATGACTTCCCCCAAGACTCTGGCCGAGAAGATCTGGGACGCCCACGTGGTGCACCACGCGGAGGACGAGCCCGACCTGCTCTTCATCGACCTGCACCTCATCCACGAAGTGACGTCACCCCAAGCCTTTGACGGGATTCGCCTTGCTGGTCGGACTGTCCGCCACCCTGAGCTGACCCTGGCCACGGCGGACCACAATGTCCCCACCACTGACATCCACCTGCCCGTTGCCGACGAGGTCTCCGCCACACAGCTCGAGACGTTGAACCGCAACTGTGCCGAGTTCGACATCACCTGTTATCCGATGGGCAACCTGAACCAGGGCATCGTCCACGTCATCGGTCCCGAGCAAGGCTTCACCCAGCCAGGCATGACCATCGTCTGCGGCGACAGCCACACCTCGACCCACGGTGCCTTCGGGGCGCTGGCCTACGGGATCGGCACCAGCGAGGTCGAGCACGTGCTCGCCACCCAGACGCTCCCGCAGCACAAGCCCAAGATGATGGCCATCGAAGTCGAAGGTGACCTGCCCGCCGGCGTGACCGCCAAAGATGTGGTCCTTGCCGTCATCGGCGAGATCGGGACCGGCGGCGGGATCGGCAGCATTATCGAGTTCCGTGGCAGCGCCATCCGAGGTCTGTCGATGGAAGGCCGCATGACGGTGTGCAATATGACCATCGAAGCCGGAGCGCGGGCCGGGCTGATCGCCCCCGATGAGACCACCTTCGCCTACCTCAAGGGCAAGGATCACGCTCCGACGGGCACGGATTGGGATGACGCTGTCGCCTACTGGTCGACCTTGCCCACCGACGACGGGGCGGTCTTCGACGAGGTCGTCACCATCGACGCCACCACGCTCTCGCCTCACGTCACCTGGGGGACGAACCCGGCACAGGTCGCCCCGCTTGACGGCACCGTGCCTGACCCGGCATCGTTCGCTGAGGAGTCAGATCGCGAAGCCGCTGCTCGTGCGCTTGCCTACATGGACCTGACGGCCGGGACTCCGATCAAGGAGATACCCGTCGACACCGTCTTCCTCGGTTCATGCACCAACTCGCGCATCGAGGACCTCCGGCTCGCCGCTTCGATCCTCGACGGCCGCACCGTCGCCGAAGGCATGCGAGCTCTCGTGGTCCCCGGATCGCACCGGGTCAAGGCTCAGGCCGAGGCCGAGGGCCTCGACGCGATCTTCACCGCAGCGGGCTTCGAGTGGCGCGAGCCCGGCTGCTCGATGTGCCTCGCCATGAACCCTGACTTCCTTGAGCCTGGCGAGCGGTCGGCCTCGACCTCGAACCGGAACTTTGAGGGCCGTCAGGGGCGAGGGGGGCGCACGCACCTCGTCTCCCCAGCCGTCGCTGCCGCCACCGCCGTCAAGGGCCGTTTTGCCACTCCAGGAGACCTCGACTGATGAACCCGATCACCATCATCACCGGCACTGCCGTCCCGCTCGACCGCTCCGATGTCGACACCGACCAGATCATCCCGTCAGACTGGCTCAAGCGAGTCGAGCGAACCGGATTCGGAGCAGGGTTGTTCTCAGAGTGGCGAGATGATCGTGACTTCGTGCTGAACCATGAGAAGCACCAGCACGCCAACATCCTGGTCGCCGGGCCGAACTTCGGCACCGGCTCCTCGCGCGAGCATGCCGTCTGGGCATTGACTGATTACGGCTTCGAGGCCGTCATCTCGCCACGCTTCGCCGACATCTTCCGCAACAACGCCACCAAGCAGGGGCTCTTGCCAGTCCAGGTCTCCCCTGAGGTCGGCCGAGCGCTCATGGATGCGGTCCACGCCGACCACGAGCTCGAGATCACCATCGATGTGGCCCGCGGCACGCTCGAGGCGCCCGCCATCGGGCTCGAGACCACGTTCCCCCTCGACGAGTTCACTCGCGAGCGGATCCTCAACGGATGGGATGACATCGGCCTCAGCCTCCGCCACGAAGACGAGATTGTCGCCTATGAGTCGACCCGCCCCGCGTTCAAGCCCTCCACTCGCTGACCATCACCCGTCAGGGTCGACTCGGTACTTGATCCACCCGGTGTGCGCCCGAGCACCTTGGCGCTCGTAGAGCTCGATCGCCCCTCGGTTCCAGTCGAGGACCTCCCACTCCACCCGGCCCGGACTACGGCGTCGCAGCTCGTCGAGCAGAGCTGTGGCCACGCCGAGACGGCGGAACACCGGGTCGACGATGAGGTCCTCCAGCCAGATGCCTCGTCGGCCGAGGAACGTAGAGAAGGTCCAGACATAGAGCGCCATGCCGGCGACCTGACCGTCGACCTCGGCCAAGATGACGCAGGCCTTGGGGTCTGCACTGGCCAGTTCTTCCGCCATGCTCGCCGGCGTGATGTCCACGAGGTCGGCCATCTCCTCGAATTCGGCCAGTTGCCCGATGAGGTCGCAGATCACCTCGGCGTCGTCCACCGTGGCATCCCGATGTGTCAGGGTGCTCATGGCATCCGGTTGGCCACGGAGATGACCGCTCGAAGCGACGCGTCGAGGATGCTCGAGTCCATGCCGACGCCCCAGTTCCGACTGCCGTCGGGCATCTCGGCTTCGACATACGCCACCGCTGAGGCCGTTGACCCTGAGGTCAGGGCGTGCTGGGAGTAGTCCGTCACCTCGAGCTGTATCCCGAGCGAGGTACGCAGGCCATCGAGGATCGCGTCGATCGGGCCATTGCCTGATCCGGTCACCGTCAAGTGCTCGCCGGCCATGGTCAGCTGGGCCACGACCGAGGTGCGGCCATTCGAGGTGGCAACCTCAGAGGAGAGCAGACGCAATCGGGGCTCATCGGGGATGTAGGTATCGGTGAAGAGGTCCCACAGGGCATCCGGTGTGATCTCGGTTCCCGAGGCCTCGGTGGTGCGCTGGACAATGGCCGAGAACTCCACCTGAAGGCGCCTCGGGAGATCGAGCCCGTGCTCGGTGTCCATGAGATACGCCACCCCGCCCTTGCCAGATTGGCTGTTGACGCGGACGATCGCCTCATACGTTCGACCGATGTGCTTGGAATCCACAGGGAGGTAGGGCACCTCCCACACGTCGTAGTCCTCGCCGATGGCTGACATGCCCTTCTTGATGGCGTCCTGGTGACTGCCCGAGAATGCGGTGAAGACGAGATCGCCGGCATAGGGGTGCCGTGGGTGGATTGGCAAGCGCGTGGCGTACTCCGAGATGTGCCGGACCTTCTCGATGTCGGTGATCTTGAGCTGCGGGTCGACACCCTGAGAGAACAGGTTCAGGGCCATCGTGATGATGTCGACATTCCCCGTCCGCTCGCCATTGCCGAAGAGGGTCCCTTCGACCCGGTCGGCCCCCGCGAGCAGACCGAGCTCTCCGGCGGCCACGCCAGTCCCCCGGTCGTTGTGGGGGTGGAGGCTGATGATGACCGAGTCACGGTCCTTGATGGTGCGGCCAAACCACTCGATGACGTCGGCATAGAGGTTCGGCGTGTAGTGCTCGACAGTGCCCGGCAGGTTCAAGATGATCGGCCGCTCCGGCGTGGGCTCGATCACATCCATGACCGCCTCGCAGATCTCGATGGCATAGTCCGGTTCGGTGCCAGTGAAGCTCTCGGGTGAGTACTCGTACAGGATCTCGGTTTCGGGGATCGTCGATTCGAGCTCTCGGCACAATGCCGCGGCCGCCGTGGCGATATCGACGATTCCCTGGCGCTCGAGACCAAAGACCACGCGACGCTGCAGCGTCGAGGTCGAGTTGTAGAAGTGGACGATGGCTCGCCTGGCGCCGCGAAGCGCCTCGTAGGTCTTGCGGATCAGGTCCTCGCGGCATTGGACGAGCACCTGGATGGTCACGTCATCAGGGATGAGCCCGTCCTCGATGATGGTCCGCACGAAGGCCAGATCGGTCTCGGACGCCGAAGGGAATCCGACCTCGATCTCTTTGAATCCGAGGTCGACGAGCAGGTCGAACATGGCCATCTTGCGCTTGGAGTCCATGGGGTCGATGAGAGCCTGGTTGCCGTCGCGGAGATCCACGCTGCACCAGGTTGGTGCCCCCTCGAGGACACGCGATGGCCAGGTGCGATCATCCAGTGAAAGTGGGACGATCGGCTGATAGCGCTCATGGGCCATCGTTCCGGTGATCTGTCTGTTCTCTCGTGTCATGGTTCGCTTCCCTTGTCGCCCCAAGCTTTCCTTCGGATCGCACCACCGGCGTCGTCCCATGAAAAAACCTCCCGGCCCGAGGGCGCAGGAGGTTTACGGACGAGCGCTTTGTGGCGCTCGCCTCTAGAGAAGCAGGAGGACGTTTGTGGTGGTCACTGTCCCCAATGCTAGCGGCTGCTCGCCACGAGTCAACACCGGGGTACGATGCCTGGCGTGAAGCGCACCATCTGGCTCCTGCTCCTCCTCGCGATGATCGCCGCCATAACCATCGTGACGGTCCGCTTGCGATCGAGCCGCGCCGGCTCGAGCCAGCTCGGGGGCAGCGCCGAGCTCCCGGGCAGCCTCGACACCTGGCCAGAGGTCCCGCGCAAGCAGGTTGCCTGATCTCAATTCGGGACCGCTCCTCGGTCACATGCCGGCGAGGTCCCTCCATGGCCCGGTTCCAGCGATGAGAGCGGTGGCGCAGAGAAGGCAACTAGTCCGTTCCACCCGGGGCGGCCATTGTTAGCCCACAGGCGGATGCGGCGTCATTGAGACGCACGTCGTAGGCGACGAAGGCGTCGACCGCTTCCCTGATGGACAGCGCACTCGCCAGGGGCTGAGGCTGCGGAGGGTCGATCCCTCGAGTTCGGCTGCCATATCCTCAACCACGCCACTGAGCTCGATGAGGTCGAGGCTGGAGAGAAGCTGCCGAGCAGTCAGGAGCGCCGAAGGGGCGCGTCGACGGCAGGCCCTGAGCACCTCCACTCGTGCCAGCTCGCTGCTCGACACCGGGATACCCGAGCGATCGGTCAGCCACATGCCGAGGGCCGCGGTCTCTGGCTCATCCACGATGAGCTTGAGGAATGCTGAGGAGTCGAGATAGATCACAGCCGCTCGTAGCGGAGCTCCTCGAGGGCGACATCGGTCGGGTCCCCCTCGAGGGCGATGGCCATCGGGACGTGGAACTGGTGCGTCGCAGGGAGAAGCTGACCTTGTCCGATCAGCACCTCTCAGAGCCATCGGTGGCGTCGGCGGCACCAGGAGCGCAACCAACGTGCCTCGTTCCGTGACCTCAATGGTCTGGCCGTCGTTGACCGCATCGAGGGAGCGACTTGCATGCTGCCGCAACGCCCGAACGCCGATCCGCTCCGTCTCCACATTGTGGCATCCAACATGCTGCGAAAGGTCGGTGTGACCCTCCGCCCGTCCAGGGCAGTGGAAGTCATCGTCCGTCGCACAAAGGTCCCTCGACTGGTCGCACAGGTTCGCAAGATGTGGTGCTGACTGCCTGCACCAACGCCCTCGTTCGGTCGATCAGACCTAGAGGCACCCTCAAGGGCTTTCGCCCCGGGAAGAGCGCCAGGCAGTGTCGACTCAGAGGCTGATGCGGTGCAGGTCGACGATCCCGGCGCGCGCCAGCGAGGCTTCTGGACCAACTACCTCTCAGCGCGACCCCAGGCCACCGCAGCAGTGACCGCCGCGTGGTGACACACTCGCCGCTGGACTGCGAGCCCGTGCTCCCCTCTGAGGGTGCGCCGCTCGATGGACGCTTGGAGAGGTCCGAGCAACAATCAAACGGGTGCGAACCTCCCTACAGCGCACCGAGAGGGCCATGGGTCGGCCGCGCATGCTCAGGTCGAGCCTCCAAGACTCACCGAGGCCGGAACCGAGGAGAACGACATGATCCCCTGCAGTGCATGGGGGACCTGGCGCTCGGTGGCTACCACGGTAACCGACACCTGACCTGAGCTTGGGAGGCCTCCAATCTTGCAGGACAGCCTGCTTCTCGTGCCGGAACAGCTGGCCAAGACGTGACCGCTCGCGTCCGTCACCGTGGCGACATAGCCCGTGACCTTCCCTACCAGGCTGGCCGGAGCCTTCCAGCGCACCTTGAGTACCCCGGCGACCAGGCTCGACGAGGCGATGCGGGGGCGATGTGCGGAACCGTTGAGATCGATCGAGACGATCTGGGTTCTGGTGACCACCTCGAGGTTGCCCGAGGGGCTGATCGTCAAGAAGGACGGGTAGGTGAGCGGTGACGACATCGCCGGACCAGCGACCGCTGCGCCGCACTCGCCCTTCCCGGCAAGGATCGACATGCTGCCGTCAGGAGTCACCTGCTCCACCAAGCCGCACCCTGCTGCTCCCCCCACGTAATCGGTGATGAACAGATCGCCTGACGCGTCGACGGCGACTCCCCACGGAAAGGTGAGCGGGGAGGACGTTGCGGGACCGGCGATGGCGTCACCAGCGGTGCCGTTCCCCGCGACGATGGACAGCTCGCCGCTCGCCGTGATCTTCCCGACGACTTCGGAGAAGCCATCGGCGACGAAGAGGCTCCCGCTGCCATCGACTGCGAGCCCGATCGGCAAGGAGAGCGGCGATGCAGTGGCCGGGCCGGGCACCAGACGCCCATCGGTGCCGTCACCGGCGACGATCGACAGCCTCCCCAATGCCGAGACCTTCACGACGACGTGATTTCCGGCGTCGGCGACGAACAGGTTGCCGACCTGATCAGCGGCGATGCCCGCCGGAAAGCCCAATGGGGACGCGGTCGCCACCCCCGGCGTCGGCATCCCAAAGGTGCCGGTCCCGGCCACGACGGACAGCGTTCCGGTTGGGGAGAGCTTTTCGACAACACTGTTCTCAGCGTCGCCGATGAAGAGGTTGTCTGCTGCGTCAACCGCCAACGAGAACGGTTGGCCAAGCGATGACGCAGTGGCATTGCCAGGGGTGGGCGCTCCATCCGAACCATTCCCCGCCACCACAGAGATGGTGCCAGATGGAGTGATCTTGAACACGACGTGCTCGGCTCCCAGTGCTCCGTAGGTGTTCCCCTCGGCATCGACGGCGATGCCCCCAGCGTCATGGATCGTTGCCAGCAATGCCGAGCCGGAGAGCACGGAGGCGAACATCCCTGCCACGATGCTGAGATCACGCGTGGCCGAGCTCACCTTGTACACCAGGCCGTTCCCGTTGTTGGGGTCGGCGATCACCAGGTTCCCTCGAGGATCGATGGCCACACCGGTCGGGTTCTGCAGGCTCGTCGAGGTCGCCGGGCCGGGCGTCGGTGTCCCAGAGTCAGTGTTCCCCGCCACGATGGACAGGTTCCCATCCGGCGCCACCTCGGCGACGACCGAGGCGCTGCTGTCGGCGAGGAAGATGTCACCGGTCCGATCGACGGTGATCCCAGTCAGCGTGCGGAACCCGGTGGCCAAGGCGGGGCCCGGGATGGGGAAGCTTTGCCTCCCCGTTCCAGCCACCAGGCTCAGCGCTCCGGTCACAAGGTCGATCTTTCCGACTTTGATCGCTTCGTGATCCACGAAGTAGAGGCTGCGCCCTCGAACGGCGAGCGCGCCCAGGCTCTTGAACGGGGAGGCAGATGCCGGCCCTGCCACCGGGGCCCCGTTGTCACCTGAGCCAGCCAAGATCGAGAGGGTGCCGCCGGGCGTGATCTTCTCGATCACATGGTGGGACACATCGGACACGTACACGTTGCCACCAGCGTCGACCGCCACTCCCGTCGGACGACCGATCGCCGAAGCACTCGCCGGCCCCGGCGTCGGGGCACTCTGGTAGCCCTTCCCCACGATGACGGACAAGTTCCCCTGTGGGGAGATCTTGAGCACCTCGTTGGCGTCGATGTCCGCGACGTACAGGTTGCCCGCGGCGTCGACGGCGAGCGCAAAGGGCCTCTTGAGGGGCGACGACGTCGCCGGACCGGGCGTGGGGCTTCCCTGCTGCTCTGGTGTCCCGGCGATCAGCCGCGTGGAGCCATCGGGACGGATCTTGCAGATCGTGCTGTCCGTGGTGGCGACGAAGGTGTTCCCCTGGCGATCCACGGCGATCGCGGCCAGGGAGCCGAACTGCGTCGAGAGCGCAGGCGACGACGCTGTCGCGGACGGGGTCGGATCGGAGCCACCGATCACGGTCAGCGTGGGAGATGCGACGGCGTCCGCCCCAGAAGGCATTTGGCCCAAGCCGAGGACCCCGGCCATGAGCGAGCAGAGGCCTACCACGAGCCGCAGCCTTGACGATCGAATCATTGCGAGGGGCGTGCTCAACATCTGCGCTCTCTTCTCTTGAGTGATGGGAGTATTATACACAGTTCTAATACTCAATCACGCAGCACCGCTCTCCCATCCGCTCCCCTCGTAGGATTCGAACATGAGTGATTCCTCCCCTCCAGGCTCTCGCGAGCAGGGCCGGCTCGCCGCCTACGTGTCGCGGAACCGGTCATCGTTGATGCGGTCCGCCCAGCAGATCCTCGCAACGAGCGGCCCGAGCGCACCGATCAAGCAGTTCGCTGACCATGCCGGCATGTCAGTCGGCTCGATCTATCAGCACTTCGGAAGCAAGGAGGGCATCATCGAGGCCGCGGTCGCCGACGCGATGGTGGTCTGGGACCATTGGGCCGAGGCGGTGATAGCGGACGTCGACGATGACGCGGAGCGCCTGGTCACCCCCATGCGACTGCTCACCCGGATGTCCTCGACGCACCCGGAGTTCGCCGCGATGTTCGCGAGTTGCTCAAACGTCATCACCCGGATCTTCATGACGTTGCAGCCGGAGAGGCCGACATCGCTCGCGCGATCTCTCGCCGAGGCCGGGCGGATCCCGGACGAGGATCTCGAGCTAGGGATCCAGACGGTGCTCTTGAGCGTCACCATGCTCGCCCTCGTGTGCATCAGCTCCAATCACGTCGACGCCTCGGAGGCCGATCGGTCGATCGCCCTCATCATCGGGATGCTCGGGTTCACCCCGGAGGAGGCCGCACGTCTGACCGCCCTCTCACTTCGCTTGCCCGATGCTCCGCAGACGCTGACATCCCCCTGAGCGCACGGCCACCACAAGCCACGAGCCGGCATCGCTCGCCAAGCCGCATCGACCCACGCGAATTGGTCCGACAGTGCCTGGTGGTCGTTCCCGACTGAACCTTCATGGTCCTCGTAATCGGTGAACCTGGGTCACCCGACCTCGGGTTTTGATCGAAGTGACGCACTGCCCGTGGGTGCCGAACACCTGGCCTGCTCCTTCGTGATACAAGCCGGACCGCGAGCGAACTACCGATGCGGTTCGCCAACGATTCGTGTTCGAGTGAGGTCGCTCTAGGCGACCCCGGATCGCATCAGATCAGGAAGGACGAACGACAGTCCGGATGTTGAGCTGGCCCTTGAGGCCAGCGGTGCGATGGCGCTCGATGGCGGCCCACTCGGGCGACATCATCATCTCGATGAAGGCGGCCTTCGACGGATACTCGGCGAGAGCTACCACATCCCACATCTCCTCGACCTCGCCCACGATCAAACCGGTCACATCACCGTCGTAGACGATGCGCCCGCCGCCGGCTTCAACGAGACGGCTTACGGCCTCGCCGTAGATCTCATATGCCTCGCGGCCGGTGATGTCGATGGAGGGATCGTCCTCGTAGACGGCCTTATCCCGAAACTTCAGCAGGTTGACCATGACATATGGCCCGTCATCGCCGGTGGCGAAGAACTCGTCGAACTGCTCCTTGGGCGGGTAGAGGGCGTGAGTGACTTCCATGGTGGCTCCCGTGTGGTCGACGTGATGAATCTCTATCCCTCCACCTGAATGTGTCGGGTTCGATGACAGAATATCCCGCGGAGGGTTACCGCTGGTCGCACCTGGCTCTCGACGCGTTCGTCGGGGCGTACATCGTCAATAACCGGCATCCAACACCCTTGAGTTTTGGGGTTGGCATGCGCATGACGGACTCCGCACAAGGGGCACCGAGGAGACCGATCTGCCGAAACCAGTGGCCCAACGCAACGGCGCTATGAGGTGGCCTCCAGACGGCGGACATGGCGGACGCGGCCATGGTGACCTGATTCACCGCGTATTCGCAGGCGACAGGGCCGCCCTTGCCGAACGCCGACGATCGTCTCGACAGATTGTCGGACCTCTGGGCCGTCGGTCAGTCCCCGAAGATCGGCCGTCGCAACAGGATGGACCGATTGGTCGAGGTCACCGAGCTCGCGAACCCGCGGAGGCGGAGATGGACTTCGTGATGGCCAGGCACATCTCGTCGGAGGAACCGTCTCCCCACACCACGAACCGAGGAGGCTGCCTGCGGAGCTGCGGCAGCTCCTGGCGCAGCTTGGGGTCATAGGTGCACGAGAGGCCGATGGTGTCGCCCGCATGGGTGACGACCGGTGGCGAGATCCGATACGCCCGCTGATCGTCGAAGTTGTAGTTGGTCACGTTGACGAGCGTCCTGGCCTGCGCTGCGCCCGGGTTCAGGACCACCCGGAAGCCACGGCCGGTCAGGTGCATGTGCGGCGTGATGGCCAGAAGCTTCCTCCCAGCCCCAATGGGGTAGGTGCAGGTGGTCGTCAGGCCCGACGGCGGGTTCGCCGGATCGTGCCCGCACCCTTGCTCGATGAAGTTCGTCTCGAGGACGGCCCCAGGGCCGAATCGGTGCCCGAGGTCCGCCAACGACGCCGTGCGGTCGCAAAGCGGCCCCGTCACCCCGGCCGGACACGGCACGTCAGGCGGTGCGACGACCTGGCCGACCGACAGGGGTGCGACGCGCTTGGAAACCGGAACGGTCGTCAAACGAGCGGTGGCTCGCACCGGCTTGTCCCCTCGGAGCAGGTTGTAGTGGACCTGTTCGAGGAGCAGGCTCCCCTTCGGGAAGAGAACCCCGGTACCCGAAGGCTGCGGATCGATCTTCTGCCCCGGCACCCAGACGGTCAGCCAAGGAAGGACGGTGAATCCTGCGCTCGGCGGCAGACCCGGCTGCCCGAAGCAGGTCCAGCCCTTCCCATGGTGGTCTGCCGCTCGAGCCTTCGCCGCCAGGTTCGCCGGCACCAAGGCCAGGATCGCATGGTGCACCTCGGCACTGTGCGGGACGAACTGTGACGCGACGATGTACGAGTCGTTGGTCGTGTGCGGGTCGATCAGCGTGCAGTGGTAGTCGTCGGTGGCGCCGTTGACGGCCACCGGTCGATAGGTCACCCCCGACGAGCTGATGATCCTTGACGTCGCACCCAGAGCTGCGGGAGACAAGGGCGAGATCGCCAACCCCATGAGGAGCGCGGTCGCCAACGCGACCACGACGACGAGACGAACGCGACACCCAAGAATCATCATCGGACCCTAGCCATCGGCGGCGTCCGAAGGGCCTCCGGACGCCGAGGTGGTCCGGTGGACGCCGGCCAGACGATCAGAGGCTGATGCGGTGGAGATCGACGATGCCGTCATTCGCCGCCAGGGCGTCGGCCACCTCAATCGGCACGTCCTGGTCGGTGGAGAGCACCATGAGTGCCGTCGTGCCGCCATGGCTCGGGCCTACGGCCATCGAGGAGATCGAGATCCCCGCCGCACCGAGGTGCTGACCGACCACGCCGATCATGCCGGGACGGTCGTCGTTGCGGACGACCAGCATGTGGACGGACGGCGGGACCTCGACCGAGTGGTCGTCCACGCTGACCACCCGGGGCTCCACGCGGGTGCCGATGCCGGCCAAGGTGCCCGACACACTGTGGCCGCCTGCGGAGACCGTGATCAGGTTGACGTACTCGTGGCTCGTCACCGACGAGGACTCCTCGATCTCGAGACCGCGTTCGGCGGCCAGCGCCGGAGCGTTCACGTAGGAGACCGCATCGTCGCTGGTCGCCCCGAAGAGGCCCTTCAGCACCGACAGCGTCAGGATCTTGGTGCCCGATCCGGCGATCTCACCGTTGTAGGTGATCTCGAGGTTGCTGGCCTGACCGTCGACGAGGCCACCCAAGAACCGGCCGAGCTGCTCGGCGAGGCCCATGAAGGGCCGCACGACCTCGGAGACC
>Ga0209499_1000059_pt1 | contig 76793 bp, 67 predicted proteins | sample C_130208_EF_Meta_FD_187306 | JGI IMG/M metagenome (GOLD analysis project Ga0209499, IMG submission 187306) | Freshwater microbial communities from Lake Croche, Canada to study carbon cycling - C_130208_EF_MetaG (SPAdes) (version 2) | ecosystem: Environmental > Aquatic > Freshwater > Lake...
CTTGAACATCCTGTTGTTGTATCCGTTACTACAACACTATGCGTTCCAGTTACACTTGTTGTAAAAGAGGCAGTAGTTGGATTTGGAATAAACGATGTTGTCCAAGCATAAGAATAAGTACTAGTTGATGGCAATGGAACAGCCGTTACCGTGGCAAGCTGTCCTTGACAAACAGAAGGACTATTAACCGTTACTGTTGGTAATGGATTTACGGTGACCTTAATCAATTCATAAGGACGGCAAGTGACATCGGTTGGCGTTGGGTTGGCTATAGCATACACATAATAAGTACCAGCTGTATTGGGAAGAGAACCCAAACTACCTAAAAGTAGTGCGTCATAAGTGGCAACACCTACAGCGTTTGGAGTAGCACTTCCTAAAAGAATTCCTCCATTATACATATTGTTTCCAGATTGTTGGGATGTAAAATAAACATAAGAAATCGAATTTACTCCGGTAAAAGTTGTATTAACAGAAAAAGCATTAGGATCAGCTCCTAAGCATAAAGTTTGATTTGATGAAGGATTTGAAATTGTCTCGCATGGAGCTAATGAAGATGTACAAATTAAGGTGCTTGAAATAAAACATGTAGATGAACCACCAATTGGAGTCAATGTAAAAATAACATTGTCTCCTGGAGATAAACCACTAACAGTATAGCTAGTTGGAGTGCTTCCTATCGAACCAACATTAATAGTGTTGTTAGTATTTATTTGATAAACAACTTTATAATCTGTTGCTCCGGTTAAAGCAGACCAATTAAATTGAACTGACGAAGGTGTGGGAATTCCACAAGTAATTACTGGAGACACATGGTCATTAAATATTAAATTAAATTGTTTAATTTCCACACAAGGTGATCCAGTAGTAGACATGATAACCACCCAAATTGTTTGGTTATTAGCTCCAGGATAATTTGTTAAATTTGTAATAATCGGATTCATATTACTTTGCGCATTAATCAAAGAATCATAATAACTAATATCATAATCATTTGGATTAGCACCATTTAACATTGTAGTGGTGTTTAAAGATAAATCAAAAGTAGCACCAGTACAAGCAGGTAAATCAATTGGATTTGATAAGGGAAAATAAGGGAGATACTCAATCTGCATACAATCAGATTGCGGACATCCTGAACCATAAGGGTATGCTGTAACACAATAAGTTCCAGGTTGAGTAACAGTAATACTTGGACCAGAACCAGGAATTGAAACACCATTTAATGTCCATTGATGTAAAATTGTACTAGCCAAACCAGTAGAAATCGTAGCATTCGAATCTGCACAAGGAGCCAAGCCATTAACAATTGTATAGTCACTAGGTAAAGTTACAGGAGTAGTATTGAAACTATTTGCTTGTAAAAAAACAGCTGAGTCATAAAGGTTATCGCTAACGTTTGCAATAGCCAATTTTATATGATAAGTCAATCCACATTGCACTGTAGCTAATGCAGCAATAACTGTTGTGAATCCATCATATTGAATGGTTGTGTTTACAGTTGGAGTAGAACCAGTTCCATTATCAATAAAATAAGCTGAATTTGTTGTTGCATTTACAGTATCAATAGAAATTGGTGTGGTGGTAGTTGGTATTATAGCAATATTTGATGCTAATAAAGTACCCGAATAAGTACCAGTAATTCCTGGTCCACTAATAAAAAAACCGAAAGAATCATTAACCCCTGCATTAACCCATTCAGGGTATTCTTCAGAAGCGAAAACAAAATTAAAACTCAAATTTTGACCGGTCGGTACAAAATCAAATTCTAATACCGCTTTATTTTTTACTGATGTATTATTAACTCCGGCTAATAATGCTAAATCAGCATCGCCAGTTGATGGACTTCCTGTTGTTTGAGATGAGCTTGCAGAATTATTAGGACCTTTCGCAACTTGAGCATTTCCGGTAGATAAAATAATTCCTGAATTCAATCCAATATTTGTAGTACTTCCATTTGTAAACTTTGCTACTTGATCTTTAACGGTATTTGCATTTGCAGTAGTTCCATTAAATTTAATATTAGAAACCGATATACCAGAACCCAATAAAACATTTTGTACTAGTTGTGCAGGTGTTAAAGTAGTATTGTTTACTACCAACTGTCCTCTAACCATACTTATTGAAATAAATGTTATTAAAAGTAAAAGTTTCTTCATAATAATATTATTACACGAGTGTTACCGTATTAAAAGTAACATTCAAATTGTTAATTAATTGTTTAAAAAATCAAATATAATGATTTCAGAAAATAAGTTTGTTAAATTTGTCAAAAATTAAGCTTATTATAATGAATATTTCCATAAAAGAAACTCAAAATCCTACAATACTAAAATTTGAATTCCCTGATTTTATTACTCAAAATGAAAGTTTTGAGTTCAAAAACATTGATGAAGCTAAAAATTCTCCACTTGCACAACAATTATTTTATTTGCCTTTTGTAAAAACCGTTTACATTTCAAGTAATTTTATTGCAATAGAACGATTCAGTATTGTTGAATGGAATGATGTAAAAGATGCTGTTGCAGAACAAATTGAAGATTACGTTAATGGCGGTGGTAAAATAATCATTGAAGATGTTTTAAAATCAAGAAAATCAGCAATAACTGTTTATGGCGAAACTACTCCAAATCCTGCAACCTTAAAATTTGTTGTGAGCAAAAGATTAACTAAAGTCGCAATTGAATTCAAAAATATTGACGAAACAACTCCTTCGCCATTGGCCAAAGAATTGTTTCAATTTTCTTTTGTAAAAGAAATTTTTATCGATGAAAATTATATTTCGATAACTAAATACGACGTTGTAACTTGGGACGAAATTACACTTGAAATTCGTACATTCATAAAACAATTTATCGAAAATGGTGGCACAATTATAGATGATACTTTTGTTATTGAAGACACCAAACAAGAAAAACAGCAAATCAAAAATTTCGATAATCTAGACACCACTTCCCAACAAATTATTAATATTTTAGAAGAATATGTAAAACCAGCAGTAGCAGCCGATGGCGGAAATATTTTATTCGATTCCTATGATGAAATTAGTAAAAGAGTAAAAGTAGTACTTCAAGGTTCTTGCAATGGTTGCCCTTCTTCAACTTTTACGCTTAAAAATGGAATAGAAAACATGCTAAAAGACATGCTAAACGATCAAGACATTATTGTTGAAGCTTTGAATGCATAGTGAAAAACTGAGCTTGTCGAAGTTAGTAGCAAAAAGTTCAATAATTCTTGACTCCACTATTCCTGCTTAATGCAGTATTTTTTTAAGAATTAATTATAATAAAGAATAAAGGGGAAATTGGGATATTTATAAAAATAATAAACCTCTAAATATCTAATAAAGAGATTTTTAGAGGTTTATTTTTGTGCGGATAATAGGTGTGATATGATGTATTAAGTAAAATTAATTTAAACAAATATTACTAATAAACCCTTGTATTTATAAGGTTCCTGATGTATTTGCAAATGTGCATACATTTGGCTTAGTTGTTTAAATTTAGTACGCATATCTAAAATCAGCACAACACGATGTTGTGCTGATTTCTATTTTGAGTACTTTAGCGAAAGTTTTTTTGAGTACCATTTTATGTTATTAGCCATTTCGATTTTATCGATTGTACTTAGTTTGATAATTATCATTTCAAACTGGCAGATCAACAAAAACTCCATTTACATTGGAAGTTTTTTGCTTTTGCTTTCGCTATACAGTCTTACACATTACTATACTATTGTTGCATTTTCTTTAGTATGGACTACTGTACTGTACAACCATTTCTCACCGCTTTATTTACTCATGGGACCTTTACTGTACTTCTATGTGCGGGGCGTTTTTGCCGATCGATTTGTATTTACAAAAAGAGATTTGCTGCATTTTATTCCTGCATGTGTGCACTTAATATCCATTACCGAATATTTATTGATTCCATTTGATACAAAAGTAGACATTGTGCGGTATTGCAGCACCCATTTTGACGAGTTGAATAATTTTCCATTCAATAGCTTTTTTACTTGGCAATTCAATTACCTCGTTCGGCTCTCTTCCCTTTTTGGCTATTTGTTTGTCTGCTTATTCATAACCATACAAGTGATGCGTAAATCAAAGCAAGAGCTGAAATCATCGCGAAGTAAATACATCTTTCGTTGGCTCTTTACCTTATTGGGTTTGATGTTTATTATTGTGTTTTCATACAGTTTCTTTTTGTCCAATTATGTCCAAGAAAAAAAGTACTTGTACAGTGAACATGCTCAGGAAGTTTTGTTTTTATCGGCCTTAGGTATTGCTTTAATAAATGGCAGCTTACTTTTATTCCCGGAAATTTTATACGGCAAACTCACCTTGAAACCAGTACCCAGTGTGTACAAAAAATCGGTAGAAGTAGCCGTAATAAAAGACGAAGTATATGAAAACGAATACTTTATTGATTTGGCCAAACAAATCAAAAAACACTTCAAAGAAGAGCATCCCTACCTCAAAATAGATTTTGCGATTAGCGACTTAACCATCGCACTCAAGGTTCCGCAGCACCACATCACAATTTGTTTTCGGGATTACATTTGCATGAAATTCACCGACATGAAAACCCAATACCGATTGGAATACGCCAAAACAGCACTGCTTAGCGAGGCCCACAACCAGTTTACACTTGACGCCATTGGTCACCAAGCGGGTTTTTTATCTAAATCAAACTTCTTCAGTTGCTTCAAAAAAAGCACCGGACTCACTCCGCTCGAATTCCTGAATAGACACAAAGAATTGTAGCGCACTTAATTAAAGTTGTGCTCAATTTAAAATTCAGCACTAAATTAAAGGGATATCAACACCCAAAATGAATGTGAAGAATGATTTTTGCAGTCTTAAAAACTGTAAAAATTGTACTCATGAAAAATTCAATGCTCTTTTTGTTGTTGCTTTTGCCTTTTGCTTTATTTGCTCAAGTAGGTATTGGCACCAATACACCCGAAGCTTCTGCTAAATTAGAAGTAAACGCCACCAACAAAGGTTTTTTACCGCCACGTGTAGCCCTTACAGGAACAACTGATACCTCCACCATTAGCAGTCCAGCCAGCGGCTTATTAATATACAATACAGCCTCAGCAGGTAGCTCGCCAACGAATGTAATTCCGGGCTATTATTTCTACAACGGAACCAGTTGGTCAAAATTAAATTCGGCTACCGATAACGCCGCCAATGTAACCGGAACAGTGGCAGTGGCCAATGGCGGAACGGGTACAACAACAGGCTCAATAACGGGTACAACTGCGCTAACGTTTGCGGCAGGCGGAACCAACCAAAATGTGACGCTCACCCCAAGTGGTACTGGAAAAACTATTCTAAATGGAAACGTAGGAATAGGCACAAGCACACCCTCTACTAGCTTAGAAGTTGGAAATGCCGCAGGGACAAGTTCGGGTGAAATTGTTATTAATCCCCAAACAAGCTCGTCTGAAGGCGGGCAAATTACCATTAAAAAATCGGTTTCAGGTTCGGGCACCGATTGGGTTATAGATCAATATTCCAACAACAGCACCCCACGGTTTAGAATATTTACAGGTGCCGATGAATCCAAAGGTTTTGCCATCAATGAATTAGGTAATGTGGGTATTGGGGTAACTACCCAAAACCAAGGCGAGAAACTCTATGTAAATGGCGCAGTAAAAGTAAATGGCAACTTGAATGCCAATGGAGGATATTATGTGGTGGCAGGACTTGCAACTAGTCAAACCATTACCAACACAGGGATAACCATTCCGATGACCGATAAAGATGACCCCAACAACTGGTGGAACGCAAGCACCTATCGTTTTCAACCCACCATAGCCGGATATTATTTTGTTTCGGCAAGTGTTCATTTTGCATTTACTACCACTTCAGCAAATGGGGTACAGTGTAATATGCAAATTTTGAAGAATGGTGCGGTACAAGCCATCAATCAAATATTGGCAGATCAACCTATAGTTTATTTAAATCTGACTCGAACGCAAACAGCTACTACGCTCGTCTATATGAATGGAACCACTGACTACATATCACTTACTGGCTATACAAACAATGCATTAAGTGCTGTTACGATTACCGGTGATGGTGACAGGGTTTGGACCAAAATGGAAGCGTTCAAACTCAATTAATAAGAACACTATACATATGAAAAAACTACTACAGGTATTGCTCCTTTGCACTTTTTGTTATCCCGCATCAGCTCAATTTGACATTGGATCACAACACCCTTTTTATGTCGCTGCTAATGAAGTGATTTCGGTAACCAATTCTGAAGAGCTGTACATTGGAGATAATATTGAAAACGAAGGCATCCTAAACCTGGGAACAGGAACCTTGATCACGGCAGGAAATTACAGCAATACAGGAACCATCAATTTAAGCAGCGCAACACTTCAATTTGCGGGCAATGCAAACCAAACCATTAGTTTTGAAAGTAACGATAACACCAAAAAATTAGTACTCAACAAATCAGCCAATACCGCTACCATAATCGCTGGGAATTTGAGCATTACTGATTTTGTGCAAGCTACGCAAGGCACGCTCAATGCGGCCGGGAAAATTACCTTAAAAAGTAACGCCAGCAAATCGGCCATTGTAGAGCCATCGACAGGTGGAGCCATAGATAACTTGGTGGTTGAACGCTACATTCCTGCTCGCCGAGCCTATCGTTTGGTGAGTTCTCCGGTTACTACCTCTACTTCCATTCGAGCCAATTGGCAAGAAAATGGCAACGAAACGGCTGGTTGGGGAACCGACATCACCGGAACTGGAGGAGCAACCAACGGTTTTGATGCCACAGCGACCAACAACGCTTCGCTATTTAGCTTCAACAACAGCAGTCCGGCTTGGGTTGCAGCTACTTCTACCAATGTAAATCTAGCCGCAGGAGACGCCTACCGCCTTATGGTGCGTGGCGACCGTACCGTTGATTTGACACTCAATGCGCCTGCAGCTACCAACACCACGTTGCGCAACACAGGCTCTTTATATATTGGGAGTAAAACCATCAGCAATTTAAATGCTGCAGCAAACGGCTACAGTTTAGTAGGCAATCCTTACCAATGCCCGGTGAACATGAAATCGGTATTGGATAATGCTTCCAACATAAACAACAGTTATTATTATGTGTGGGATCCCAAAGTGGCCACACGAGGAGCTTACGTTTCGGTACTTTTATCGAATGGAACCAATAATGTCTCTGGCTCCATGGCAAACCAATACCTACAACCCAGCCAAGCTTGTTTTGTAAAAACAACGGCAGCGGGTTCTGCGAGCATTCAATTTCAAGAATCAAATAAATACACGACTGCAACCAACGAAAATGTATTTCGACCCGCTACAGACGCGCAGGAAAGCATTCGCCTTACCTTGTATGACAGCACTACTCAGGCCCTACAAACTCCGGCACTCGATGGCCTTTTGGTTTTATTTGATGCCAACGAAACCAATGAGGTGGATGGCAATGATGCAGGAAAATTTACCAACCTAGACGAAACCTTAGCGGCGGTAAATTCGACTAAATCTTTGAGTATTGAAAACAGAAGTTTGCCGCAAAGTACGGATGTTATTCCATTGAAAATAACACAATACCGTGTGAGCAATTACAATCTTGTGCTTGAAGGGACCAACAATACGAGCTCAGCATGCTATTTGTATGATGCCATGTTGCAAAGCTATACGCAAATCCCCACAAACGGCAACAGCACCTATTCTTTTGGCGTAGATGCAACCAATGCAGCTTCTATAGCAACTGACCGATTTCAATTGGTATTTAATAACCCCAACTTGAGCACGGCTGAACCAACTAAAGACCTTTTTAGCCTATATCCAAATCCGGCCAACAATCAGTTTACGGTGGCTTTACCAGTGCACCTGCAAGAGGCAACACTTAGTGTATATACCAATTTAGGACAGCTTATTTACAACGAGGCATTAACTAAAGCTGGTATTCACACCATTCCTATAGCAGCCAATTGGAGTCAAGGTATTTACTGGGTAAAAGTGAGTCAGAATGGAATATCAACCACCCAAAAATTATTAATTAACTAACACATGAAAAAACAGACTACCTTTTTTGCAGTCCTATTGGCCATGCTAGTTACTGTCTCAACTTATGCACAAGACCCTCCTGAATTTGAAAACGATGTGGTGGATAATCCTCCTGCGGCACCCATTGACGATTACCTGCCCCTGGCATTACTAATAGCCGTTGGATTGGGTTGGGTTTTACTAAGGAAAAAGAACATCATACATAAAAAAAAGAGTTGACTAGTGTCAACTTTTTTTGTTTTAGATCCTATTACTAAAGTTACTGATATAGATTACGAATTAAGTAATTATGTTCATTAAAGTGAATCTTGATATTTAATAAATATCTAGTAAAGGTATTAAAAAAATCATACTTTTTAAAAAGTCAAACTATCATAAACATTGTGAATTTCTTGTTCTCTAATTCCCAAGTATCTTTTTGTAATACTCATACTTGAATGACCAAATAATTCCATCAATAAAACAAGGCTTTCATTAGAATAGTTATTTACTTCCATTACCCTTCTACCAAGTGTTTTTCTAAAAGTATGTGTTGACAAAATAAGTTAACCATTTTGACAATCAAGGTCAATGACTTGCGTTAATGATTTTAATTGACCGAATTTGACAATAAATTATTTTAGAGTCCCATTTTGTTTAACAATTGCAATTACGAATTTCAACTTTAATATTGTTTTTTAAATCAATATTAAAGCCATTTGTTTTATCTAGTATAGAACGAACAAATTTTTTATCACTATTCAATTTTAAAGATGTTTGAATTGCTGACACCAAAGCATCCAAAATTTGTTCATTGTTTTTAAAATCTTCAACATCAATTGTGAAGACTAAGTTAGAAGTTTTAGAATTTTTCATAAGATATCTTTAATAATAAATATCATGAAATAATAAAAAATACTACCCATATAATAGTTTAAGCAACCATATTGAATAAGGAAAAATTAACTAGAATTAACTATCGATAACATTAATTGGGGGAATAATGGGGAAATATGTAAAATTAAAAACCCTTAAAACCTTTACAATTAAGGCTTTAAGGGTTTTTTGAAGTGCGGATAATAGGACTCGAACCTACACGCCTTGCGGCACCAGATCCTAAGTCTGGCATGTCTACCAATTTCACCATATCCGCAAAAATTGTAACTGCAAATATAAAGATAATTATGAATTATAAATTATGAATTATAGATTTTTTTAAAATTATTTTTTAGTATTTTTGAATACTATTAATTTTCAAATAAAAAATGGATACTATAAAAAATTACGTTCAACAAAACAAAGAACGTTTCATTAATGAGTTGATTGACTTATTAAAAATTCCTTCGGTAAGTGCTGATAGTGCTTATGCTCACGATGTTGTAGATACTGCAAATGCCGTAAAAGTAAGTCTTGAAAAAGCGGGATGCCATTTTGTAGAAATTTGCGAAACTCCTGGTTATCCAATTGTTTTTGGCGAACATACCATCAATAAAAACCTGCCAACCGTTTTAGTTTACGGTCATTACGATGTGCAACCGCCAGATCCCATAGAACTTTGGACTTCACCCCCATTTGAACCCGTAATAAAAGTTACAGAAATTCATCCAGAAGGTGCAATTTTTGCTCGTGGCGCTTGTGATGATAAAGGCCAAATGTACATGCACGTAAAAGCATTTGAATACATGATTCAAAGTAATTCTTTACCTTGTAACGTGAAATTCATGATTGAAGGAGAAGAAGAAGTGGGTTCTAAAAGCTTAAGTTGGTTTGTAGAACGAAACCAAGAAAAATTATCCTGTGATGTGATTTTGATTTCCGATACAGGAATGATTTCTAACCAACAACCATCCATTACAACAGGTTTGCGTGGTTTAAGTTATGTAGAAGTGGAAGTTACTGGGCCCAATCGTGATTTACATTCAGGACTTTATGGTGGTGCAGTGGCAAATCCCATAAATGTTTTGGCAAAAATGATTGCATCACTTCATGACGAAAACAATCACATCACAATTCCTGGTTTTTATGATAATGTAGAAGAATTATCACCAGAAGAAAGAGCCGAAATGGCAAAAGCGCCTTTTAATCTAGAGCATTATAAAAAAGCACTTAACCTTAACGATGTTTATGGTGAAAAAGGATATGTTACAAACGAAAGAAATTCTATTCGGCCAACTTTAGACGTAAACGGAATTTGGGGTGGCTACATTGGCGAAGGGGCAAAAACAGTAATCGCAAGTCAAGCATTTGCTAAAATATCCATGCGCTTGGTGCCCAATCAAGATTGGGAACAAATCACCGAATTATTTACCAAACATTTTGAACGTATAGCACCTGCCGGCGTAACCGTAAAAGTTATACCACATCATGGCGGACAAGGTTATGTAACACCAATTGATAACATTGGCTACCAAGCAGCCAACAAAGCATACACCGAATCTTTTGGTGTTCCTGCAATTCCAGTTCGCTCCGGTGGCAGTATTCCAATTGTGGCACTGTTTGAACAAGAATTAAAATCCAAAACAATATTGATGGGATTCGGATTGGATTCCGATGCCATTCACTCACCAAACGAACATTTCGGAATTTTCAATTACTTAAAAGGTATCGAAACCATTCCGCTATTTTATAAGTATTTTGTGGAAATGAGTAAATAGACTTTAACCACGAAGACAAGAAGAACGCACTAATTTCACAAAGACATGTAATCCGTTTATTCTTTATTGAGTAAACGGATTTTTTATTTGAATTCTTGTTGATCTACAAGTAACCTCACTGAATTTCAAAATAATAAATTAAAAAGGTATCAAAAACAATTTTAAGCTACATTTATTACTCGCGATTAGTTTTAAACCATTTCAACATTCACGCCCATTTGAGATTCAATAGCGTTCCATAAGCCAATTCGTTTTTCTAATGCTTCCATAGAAATTTCTTGAACTTCTTTCCATTTGGTTTCGTTAGTTCCGCACAATTCTGCAATCATTTTCATTGCCATAGGTCCGTGTTCATCAGCATCAAGTTCAATATGTCTTTCAAAATAATATACTAATTTATCCAATTTGGTTTCTGGAAAATTAGTTTGAAAATTCTTTAAGATTTCTGTAAACATCGACGGGATTAAATCTTCTCTGCCAAAAGTAAAAGCAGCAGCTATTTGATGTGGTTTTCCTTCTTCAATAACTCGGAATGTGAAATCTAAAAATGCTTTTACATTAGGATGCAAATCACTTTGCTTTATAGAAACAAAAATGTTTTGAGTTGATTTGACATTTTCAAGAAATGCAATTATAGAAGTTGTAGTGGCGCCACATTCTTGCATGGCATCTAAGTACATTTCAAAATGACTTTGACGTGACCCATCAAAAGCCAAATCGGTTTCTTCAGCAACCACAATTTCATTAATTAAATAACGAATTTCAGGATTACCAATTGGCAACCATGGGGTTGTAGTGCAAGTTAATTTATTTTGCAATGCTTTTAAAAGCGACATAAAATCCCAAACGGCAAAAACATGCTGCTCTAAAAAAGTATGTAAATCTTCTATTGTTCTAACTTTCTGATACAAAGAGTGATTTAACAATTGATTTTTATGATTTTCTATTGATTGATTGATTGATGAAATTGTCATAGCGATTTTTAATTTAATAGTAATTTTAAAAGAATTATCCAATGTATTGAATTCTTTACAAAAGTAAAAAAGCTTCTCAATTGCGAGAAGCTTTTTATATCAATTTTATTTATTGTTTAATCTTTTATTTGAATGCAGGTATTCCAGTTATGTCGGCTCCTGTAATTAACAAATGAATGTCATGAGTCCCTTCATAAGTAATAACCGACTCAAGATTCATACTGTGACGCATGATGGAATATTCGCCTGTAATTCCCATTCCACCAAGCATTTGTCGTGCCTCTCGAGCGATGTGAATTGCCATATCAACATTGTTTCTTTTCGCCATTGAAATTTGAGCTGTAGTGGCTTTCCCTTCATTTCTTAAAACTCCTAAACGCCAAGTTAACAATTGTGCTTTAGTAATTTCTGTAATCATTTCGGCTAATTTCTTTTGTTGTAATTGAAAGCTGGCAATAGGTTTGTCAAACTGAATTCGTTCTTTGGCATAACGCAAAGCCGTATCATAACAATCCATTGCGGCACCAATTGCGCCCCAAGCGATACCATATCTAGCAGAATCTAAACATTGCATCGGAGCTCCAAGTCCAGATTTTCCGGGCATTAAGTTTTCCTTTGGGACTTTAACATTATCAAAAATTAATTCCCCTGTAGCACTAGCTCGAAGCGACCATTTGTTATGGGTTTCAGGTGTTGTAAAACCTTCCATTCCACGTTCAACAATTAATCCATGTATTCTTCCTTCTTCATTTTTTGCCCAAACTACGGCCACATCGGCAAACGGCGCATTGGATATCCACATTTTAGCCCCATTCAACAAATAATGGTCGCCCATATCTTTAAAATTGGTGACCATACCACTCGGATTTGAACCAAAGTCGGGTTCGGTTAATCCGAAACAACCCATGAATTCTCCGGTGGCTAATTTTGGCAAGTATTTCATGCGTTGCTTTTCTGTTCCGAATTTCCATATCGGATACATTACCAATGACGATTGTACCGATGAAGTAGAACGAACACCAGAGTCACCTCTTTCGATTTCTTGCATGATTAAACCATACGAAATATGATCTAATCCAGCACCACCGTATTCTTCTGGAATGTAAGGGCCAAAACCACCAATTTCGCCCAGACCTTTAATGATTTGTTTAGGAAATTCAGCACGTTGCGCATAATCTTCTATAATTGGAGAAACTTCACGCTTCACCCAAGCTCGAGCTGAATCTCTAACTAATTTATGTTCTTCCGTTAGCAAATCGTCTAACAAGTAATAATCGGGAGCTTGAAATAAATCTGGTTTCATAGTATTGTTTGTTGAAATATTGTAAAAAATATAATTGTTTATGAAAACGATGGCAAAGTTAAGAAAATAGAATTGAGAAATTGTTGAACGTTTGTTATTTTTTAGAAGCTATTTTATGCTTTTCGCTCTATCTTTTTTTTGATGAAAAAAGAAAACAGATGCCGATACAAACAAAGTTCACTGAACTAAAATGAAAATGTATACTATGTAAAGTAATCTGGGCTAGTGTCACATCTTTAAATAGAACTCTTTGGTGAGTTGGATGTAATCATCTGTATATTCATGACGATTGATTTCAATAACCAATTCATCTGCAGTCAAAACCGAAAGTTCATAGCGCTTAAAAGCAAGTAAGCTTCTCACAATTGGAGTCGTGTTAGAACCTTTAACTCGAGTGACTTTAACAGGATAAAGTTCTACTTCGGCACATAAATCAATAAACCGTTCTTCTTCTTTATAAGGAATAATTAATGCAAATATTCCATTTTCAGACAATAATAAATCGACTGCTTCAATTAAATCTTCAAAAGGCAATGCATCTTGAAAACGAGCTAAATCTCTATAAAAATTAGAGGTTTTGTAATTTTCAGAATAAAACGGTGGATTTGAAATGATAAGATCATATTCGTCTTCGGGTTCTGCAATAAATTCGTCTAAACCCGCATGAAAACAAAATAAGCGGTCGCTCCAAGGTGACTTTTCAAAATTATCAACACATTGTTCGTAGGCGTCTACGTCTATTTCTAAAGCGTCTATTTGTTTGGCATGACTGCGTTGCGCTAACATTAAGGAAAGAATTCCAGTACCAGCACCAATATCCAAGACCGAAAACGGATTGTTGTCAATTGGGCACCAAGCGCCAAGCAAAACGCCATCGGTACCAATTTTCATAGCACATTTATCTTGTTGAACGGTAAATTGTTTGAAATTGAAAGTTGCCATTTTATGAAAATTAATAGAATCTAATAGTCTAGAAATCCAATAATCTAAAAATATTTAAAGATACATTTCTATCAAACCTTCTGGCAAATCCATTATGACTTTTTTATTTTCTCTATCAATTTTTACTAAAAACTGGTCAATCATTGGAACTAGAATTTCTACATTACCATTAACGACTTCAAAAAGAGGTTGTGCTGAAGTATCGTTTATAGAAACAATTTTACCAAAAATACCAAGTCTTTGGTCTTCAATTTCAAATCCGATAACTTCGTGAAAATAAAATTGGTTGCCTTCCAATTTAGGCAATAAGTTTAAGGGGAGATAAATTTCGCAACCCATTATGGAGTCAGCTTCTGCTTCATCATCAACGTCTTCGAATTTCACACGAAGAAAATCGTTCTTATGCAGGTTGCTGTTTTCAATAAAAAATGGAACCAAATTTTTGTTGAATTCAACAAAAACTGATTCCATATTTTCATATAATTCAGGTTCGTCAGTATCTAAAAAGATAAGAACTTCACCTTTGAAACTAAATTTTTTAGCGATTTTGCCTAGGTAGAAACAATCTTCTTTGCGCATTATCGCAGTAAATTATGCTTCTGTTTGCTCTGCACTATCGCTTTCGCTAGAGTCTTCGCTAACTTCTTCAGCAACTGGAGTTGTTTCTTCAACAGCAGGAACCTCTTCTGTTGTAGCTTCTACGACCGGAGTTGTTTCTTTTGCTTCAGGTGCTTCTTCTGTTGTAGCCTCAGCAACGGGAGTTTCTTCGATATTTTCTTCTGCAACAGCAACTTCCTCAACAACAGTTTCAACAACTTCTTCTTCAGCTACTTCATTAACTTCTTCTTCAACAACTTCAGGAGCTTCTGCAGCTTTTAATGCTTCCGCAGCTGCATTCACACGTTTTTCGTTGGCTACTTTTTCTGCTTTCAAAGCTTTCGCCTTAGCATCTTGTTGCGCTTTTGACAATCCGTCTTTTTTAGCATCAACTTTTACCGCTTTTTCTTGAATCCAAGCTTCTAATTTAGCATCCGCTTGTTCTTGAGATAAAGCACCTTTACGAACACCACCATCTAAATGATGTTTCAATAAAGCCCCTTTGTAAGACAAAATTGCTCTTGCAGTGTCTGTTGGTTGAGCACCATTGTGTAACCATAGTACCGTTTGGTCAAGGTTTAAATCAATAGTTGCTGGATTGGTGTTTGGATTATAAGTTCCTAGTTTTTCAAGAAATTTACCATCTCTTTTTGCGCGAGCATCTGCCGCTACAATCCAATAAAAAGGTCTTTGTTTTTTACCGTGTCTTTGTAATCTAATTTTTACTGACATAATCTTTGATTAAATTTTGAGGTTCTCGACCTCCGTTAATTAAGGGCGCAAATATATAAAACTTTTTCATTAAAACTAATGCGAAACAAAAAAAATATATTAAATGAATTTTTAGTTAAAAAAAGTAGGTCAAATGACTAAAAAAACTATTTTTGTATTTGTAAAATAGAATTCAAATGAAAAAAATAGTTTCCATTATTACATTTGCATCTGTACTAATTTCATGTACAACAGATGTAAAATTTAATAACCCAGGTTTTCAAGCGTATCGCGATGGGGTTTTATTTAGAGGAGTAGATGTAAAAGCTTATAAATCGACAACTTCTGGAATAATTACTTTAGTAGCTGTATCGCAAGATGAGGAAGTTGATTTGGGAGTAACAAATTCTGCATTAGGAATCTATTATTTAGGGACCACGAATCAAAATAACAAAGCAACTTATAATTCATCTTTTAATAATGTTTCCCTAGCTTATGAAACCAATGTTATAAATGGACCTGTTGCTAAAATGAACAGCTATATGAATAATGGAGGTTCTGGTTATGTTTCGGATGTAACAACGTCTTCAGGACAAACTTCACATGCAACCACCAATTCAGGAACAGGCAGCGGCCTAACACTTCATGTGACCGCAAATACTTCTGGAGTCGTAACTTCTATAAAAGTTGCTTCACCTGGGATCGGATACAAATCTGGAGATTTAATAACTATCGTTGGAGGCGGAAATGACGCTAAAATAAATGTTTTGAATGTAGAAGGAAGCAATGGTGAAATACAAATAACAGAATTTAATGGTGATACTATCTCAGGCAATTTCAAATTTAATGCAATTAATTCTAACGGAAATCCATTAGGAGGCGAACAGGTGAACTTTCAACATGGTGTGTTTTATAAAGTACCCATTTTACCTGCGCCATAACAAGCTTTACTCTAAAATATTAAAAACCATTTGTATCTACAAATGGTTTTTTTGTTAAAATTATAATTAAAGTCTAATTTATAGTAGATTAGATATTTTTTAGAGTATCTTTGACCTGAATTTTAAAAAATTATTATGAATATTTTTGTTGGAAGTCTTCCTTGGAGTATTGAGGAAGCAGATTTAAGAGAGTCTTTTGAAGTGTATGGAGCCGTAAGTTCTGTTAAAATCATTACTGATAAATTTACTGGAAGAAGTAAAGGATTTGGTTTTGTTGAAATGGATAGTGACGAAGAAGCCGAAAAAGCAATAGCTGAATTGAACGGAGCAACTGTTGATGGCCGTACAATTGTAGTAAACAAATCAGAGCCAAAACCAGAAGGAGAAAGAAAATCTTTTTCTAACAATCGTCCTAGTGGTGGTGGTTATGGTGGTGGAAATTCTCGCGGTGGCGGTAGCGGTGGTTACGGCGGTGGCGGAAATAGAGATAGTAATGGTGGTGGAAACAGAGGAAGATACTAGTTTCAAACTAAATTATATACTAAAACCATTCGAATAATCGAGTGGTTTTTTTTTGCTAGCTTGTTTTCAATAATTCAAAAGTTCCTCAATTTTATTTTTTACTTTATCCATATTCGGAATCATTGTAAATTCTAATGTACTATTCAATGGTATAGCAGGCATGTTTTCTGAACCAATAACCATGACTGGAGCATCAAGATATTTAAAACAATTTTCTTGAATCAAGCCGGCCAAACTTTTAGCAAACGAATTGTTTGCTGGCTCTTCGGTTATAACCAAACATTTTTTAGCTTTCTTAACCGATTTAAAAATAGCTTCTTCATCTAAAGGAAACAACGTTCGTAAATCGATAATTTCTACTTGGTTTTTAATGGTTTCCGAAGCATTCAATGACCAATGCACTCCCATACCGTATGTAATAATGGTAATTGTTTCTTCGGTTTCTTGTTCCCAAATTTCTTGAACGATATTCGCTTTACCGAAAGGTAAAATATAATCTTCACTTGGTTCATTCACTCTTGCAGCATCAGTTCCTTTTACTTTACTCCAATACAAACCTTTATGCTCCAAAATCACAACCGGATTTGGGTCATAATAAGCTGCTTTTAACAATCCTTTCAAATCAGCACCATTGCTGGGATAGGCGATTTTTATTCCTCTAATATTAGTTAAAACACTTTCAACAGACGACGAATGATAAGGGCCTCCACTACCATATGCACCTATAGGAACACGTAAAATCATACTCACCGGCCATTTTCCATTGGATAGATAACACGAGCGACTCACTTCTGTAAACAATTGGTTCAGTCCGGGCCAAATATAATCGGCAAACTGCACCTCAACTATGGGTTTTAATCCAACGGCAGACATTCCAACAGTAGAACCCACAATAAAAGCTTCTTGAATGGGTGTGTTAAAAACACGATTGTCTCCAAATTTTTGTGCTAAAGTAGCAGCTTCTCTGAAAACTCCTCCCAATCTTCCGCCCACATCTTGGCCATACAACAAACATTCTTGGTGCTTTTTCATTAATTCTTCTACAGCAAAAAGGGCACAATCTACCATCACCACTTTGTCTTCTCGTGGTGGATTTCGGTTGCCAACTTCTTCTGTAATAGGAGTTGGAGCAAAATCGTGTGTGAACAAATCTTCTGGGGAAGGGTCTTCAGCAAGTTGTGCTTTATCAAAATCAGCTTGAACTTTGGCTGCCACTTTGAATTCAATTTTTTGGATTTCTTCTAGGGTAAATCCTGCTTCTAATAATTGTTGTGTCAAAACTGGATACGGATCTCGGGATTTTGCTTCTTCTAAATCATCACGATACCATTCCATTCGAACTCCGGATGTATGATGATTCAACAGCGGAACTTTGGCATGAACTAAAAAAGGTCGTCGTTCTTCTCGTATGGTTTTCACCACTTTTTGAACCGCTAAATAGCTTTCCGTAAAATTCGCTCCATCAATAGAAATCGCTTCTATTCCGAGGAATCCTTTTGCATATTCAAAGGCATTTTGCGCACGAGTTTCAGCAGCATTTGCAGAAATATCCCAACCATTATCTTGTACCAAATATAAAATCGGAAGTTGTTTCAATGCCGCCATTTGAAATGCTTCGGCAATTTCTCCTTCAGTTACGGAAGCATCACCAAGCGAACAAACCACAATTGGTTTTTGCTCATTATTATCTTTAATTCCAGTATTTTCTTTATACCAAAATCCCATCGCTGCTCCAGTTGCTGGAATCGCTTGCATTCCGGTTGCCGAAGATTGATGCGGAATTTTAGGTTTATCGGCATCTTTCAAACTTGGATGACAATAATAAGTTCGACCGCCCGAAAATGGATCATTTTTTTTGGCCATTAATTGCAACATCAAATCATAAGGTTGCATTCCAATTCCGAGCATCATTGCATCATCTCGATAATATGGAAACGCATAATCTTGTGGCAACAATTGCATCGCCATTGCAATTTGAATCGCTTCATGACCGCGCGAAGTTGCGTGCACGTATTTTGAAACTATTTTAAAATTGTCCTCATACAAATTTGACATTGCCTTAGCAGTTGCCATTGTCGAAAAGGCGCTTTCTAATATTTTTTTATCTAACATTTAAAATTTTTTTTTGCTAAAATCAATTGGCTGTCAGATGTCAGCTATTTTGCTTCTACAATCCAACCAAATTCATCTTTGATATCTTGAACTTTAATCGCATTCAAAATATCGTTCACCAATACCGAAACTGGATTCGCTTCAGGAAATTTAATGGATAAATCATTGTTTCCTATTTCATTAATCATAGCAATTCCTACGGCTGTTCCGGTTCCAAAAGCTTCTTCTAATGTTCCTTTTTGTGATGCCTCTATAATTTCCGAAATGGTAATTGGTCTTTCTGTAACTTCATAACCTTTGCTTCGAAGCAAATCAATAACACTCATTCTTGTAATTCCAGATAATATCGAACCACTTAAATCGGGGGTAATAAATTTTCCTTCTATTTTTATAAAGATATTCATGGTTCCCACCTCCTGAATATATTCAAAATTATAAGGGTCCAACCACAAAACCTGGTCATACCCTTTTGCTTTTGCATATTCTGTAGGACGAATTGCAGCCGCATAGTTTCCGGCTGCTTTGGCTTCACCGGTTCCTCCATTTACAGCTCGTACGTATTTCTTTTCTGCATATAATTTAATTTTTCTGCTGTACATTGGTCCGGCCGGTGATGCAATTACAATGAATTTAAAGCTTGAAGCAGCACGCATTCCAATAAATGCTTCATCAGCATACATAAACGGACGCAAATACAACGCACTTCCAGTAGAAGTTGGTATCCAATTTTTTTCTAAAGCAGTAAATTGTTTCAATGCTTGCACAAATAAATCTTCAGGAAAAGCTGGCATTCCCATACGATTCGCACTATGATTTAAGCGTTTTGCATTTTCATCAGGACGAAATAATAACGCATTACCCTCTTTTCCCATGGTAGCTTTCATTCCTTCAAAAATGGCTTGTCCATAATGTAATGCCATTGCGGCAGGATGAGTAGGAATTAATTCTAACGGCTCAATTCGTGGGTTATGCCATTGTCCATTTTGAAAATCACAAACAAACATGTGATCGGTAAAATTGAAACCCATTGTTACGTTATCCAAATCTACTTGGTTTACTTTGGATTTTGTTACTTTATTTATTTTAATATCGAATACCATATAGTCGTTGCTCATTTATAGTGCTGTTTTTGTGTCAAATTTTTCTAAATAATCGCCAATTTTTCTTAAAAAAGATCCTCCTAAAAAGCCATCTACTACTCTGTGGTCAAATGAAAGTGACAGATACATAATACTTCTTATGGCAATTTCATCACCTATGGATGTTGTGATAACTTCGGGTCTTTTTTTAATAATTCCGAGTGCTAAAATGGCCACTTCAGGTTGGTTAATAATTGGAGTTCCCATCAAACTTCCAAAAGTTCCTACATTGGAAATGGTGAACGTACTTCCTTGAATTTCTTCTGGTTTTAATTTGCTGTTTCGTGAAGCATCCGCCAAATAATTAACATCTTTTGCTAATACTGCTAAATCTTTTTCATTGGCATTTTTCACCACCGGAACAATTAAATTCCCGTTTGGCAACGCGGTTGCCATTCCAATATGGATGTCGTTGTGCACAATAATATTCTTGTCCTCCACAGAAACATTAATCATTGGAAAATCTACAATAGCTTTGGCCACAGCTTGAACAAAAACCGGAGTAAAAGTCAACTTTTCATTGTATATCTCCTGGAATTTATCTTTGTTTTCATTGCGCCAACTCACCAAATTCGTAACATCTACTTCAATATACGAAGTTACATGAGGCGAAGTTTGTTTAGAATAAACCATGTGATCGGCAATCATTTTTCGCATTCGATCCATTTCTACAATTCGGTCCTTTCCTTCAACAAAAGTAATTTTTGGTTTAGGATAAGAAGAAGTTTTTGGTTGTCGATTGTCAGTTATAGGTTTGGACTGAATAGGATATTTACGGTTTTTCAAATAATTAAAAACATCGCTTTTTTGCAAACGTCCATCCGCACCAGAACCCGGAATAGTTTGCAATTCTTCTATAGAAAGGTTTTCTTTTTGTGCAATTGAAATTATTAAAGGCGAAATGAAAGTGTCAGGATTAGTTTTGAGTTGTCGGTTGTCGGTTGTCGGTTTTGGTTCCTCCGATGCGATTGGTGTGATAGAATTATTTTCAAAATAATTATTTTCTGACTTACTACTTTCTACTTTCATCTTTTGACTTTCATCACCCGATACCGATGGCCTAACTGACGAAATAATCAACGCCAAAACAGTTCCAACTTCCACAACAGCATCTTTATTATAACGAATTTCAGTAATTACTCCTGAAACTGGCGCAGAAACTTCACTATCCACTTTATCGGTAGCAACTTCTAAAATAGTTTCTTCGGCCTCTACATAATCACCCACTTTTTTTACCCAACTGATTATGGTTGCTTCGGAGATACTTTCACCCATTTTGGGCATTTTGAATTCTGTTATCATATTTTAGTCTTTAAGTCGAAAGTCTAAAGTCATAAAGTAATTTAATAATGACTTTTCACTAATGACTAATTACTTTTTCTTAAATTCTTCAAATGTTTTATAAAACGCTTCCTGTGTTGGTCTGTCTTTTGGAATTTCTCTTAACGGCTCTACTGCTTTTAAGGTGTCGTAACATTCTTGTGGCAATTGCTGATACAAAGCTGTTCCTTTAGTTTTCCATTCTATCATTTCGTCAGAAACATCTTTTATTATTGTTGCAGGATTTCCAACTACCATTTTTCGATTCGGAATTTGTGTTCCGGCTTTGATTAAACTTAGGGCACCCACGATACATTCATCGCCAACCTTTACATCATCCATAATGACCGCATTCATTCCGATAAGGGTATTAGCACCAATGTTGGCTCCGTGAATAATCGCACCGTGACCAATATGTGCTCCAGCTTTCAAAACCATTGACTTCCCTGGAAACATGTGAATGGTACAATTTTCTTGCACGTTGCAACCATCTTCAATGATAATTTCACCCCAATCCCCTCGAATAGCGGCACCTGGACCAACATACACATTTTTTCCAATAATCACATTACCCGTAACCGCAGCTTGCGGATGAATGAAACTACTTTCGTGAATGACTGGGATGAACCCTTTGAATTCGTATATCATTTTTATGAATTATGAGTTATGAATAATAAATTATGAGTTACCCATTCATAACTCATAATTTATAACTTATAACTTTACTTAAACTTCTTCAACGTTTCTTTTGTAAAATCAGACAATACTAATCGTCCACTAATGGCGGCTCTTTCGGCTAAAATATTATCCCAATCTTCGGTGCCTCTCCAAAATACTTTTTTCATTTCGAGCATGGCTTCCGGATTGTAGGTGCACAAATGCTCGGCAAATTTCTGAACAGCTTCATCCATTTCTTCAATAGATTCAAATACATTGGCATACAACCCTTTTTCTTTTGCCCAATTAGCATCATAAAAAGAATTGGCATCAATAGCAATTTGTGACATGGCTGAAACTCCCATTTTTCTTTCGATAGCTGGTGAAACTACAAATGGTCCAATTCCTACATTTAGCTCAGATAATTTTATGGCTGCATATTTCGTTGCCATACAATAATCGGTTGACGCGGCAATTCCTACTCCGCCTCCCACAGTTTTTCCTTGAATGCGGCCGATAATAAATTTCGGACATTTTCGCATGGCGTTAATTACATTAGCAAATCTAGAGAAGAATACTTTTCCGGTATCGGCATCGTTGATAGCTATTAATTCTTTAAAACTGGCTCCTGCACAAAAGGTTCTGTCTCCTCCACTTTTTAAGATAATGACTTTTACATCTGCAATATTCCCAACTTCAGTAATCGTATTGGCTAATTGTGCCAAAATATGACCTGGCAATGAGTTTTGCTCCGGATGAAAAAATTCAATCGTAGCGATGTTGTTATTTATAGTATGTTTTACGTAGGCTTCTGTTGACATGGTCTTTTTTCTTTGTTCTTTATTCTTTTCTCTACAAAATTCCAAACTGTTCAAAGTGATGATTCAAATGTTTTCTCTCTAATAAATACGATTCATATTTATTCAGTTCCCCAAAAACCATATTCTTCAAAACAGCTTCTGGATTTTCTTTGAAAAAGGTTTTATAATTTTCTCTAGCTTCTAAAAATTTCGCTTTGGCTGTGGCAAAATCAGGATGAACCAACTCTTCCAATTCACCTTTTTTCATCGTTGGAAATTGGGTTCCTTTTGGGAATTTGTCATAATTATATAACGAATTATGCACTTTATCCAAAATCTTTTCGGGCGTTGCGATATCGAAATCTTGAATTTCACCTGACATGATTCTATACCCTTGCTCCAAATGTTCTAATAAATGTTGAGGAGTTAAAATTCCCCATTGTGGTTTAGAATTTTCAGTTAATTTATGGATGCATTCTGCTATTTTTTCATCGGTCATTTCAGCAAAAACTTCTTGTTTTTTCTCCACCATAGTCAATATAGTCGCAACTGCAACCAACTCATCGTTAGTATCAAAAACTTCTACAAACCATTTTACAATTCCGCTTGGATGTTCGGCAGAAACCACATCTCTATCTACTTTTTGTTTGCACGTCAAACGCACATAAACGGTATCATTATGGTATATTGGGCGCAAGAAACGACATTCTTCCAATCCGTAATTTGCTGCCACTGGCCCTTTATTTGGATAAACAAACAACCCAGCTGCGGCTGCCAAAATAAAGTAACCGTGAGCAGTTCTTTTCTTGAAAATACTTCCGTCCAACGAAGTAATATCGGTATGGGCATAAAAATGATCCCAAGTGATATTGGCAAAATTGATAATGTCGGTATCCGTTACAGTTCTATTGTGTGTGCGCAATGACATTCCGGGTTGGATGTCTTCCCAATGGTACTGAAATGGGTGTTGAGTAATTTCTTTATAAGCTGAATTTGCTTGATAAATTCCGGTAATTTCTGTTAAGGTTGTTGGCGATCCTTGAATAGCACAGCGCTGCATATAATGAGTAATTCCTCGAACTCCTCCCATCTCTTCTCCGCCTCCAGCTCGCCCTGGACCTCCGTGAACTAATAATGGTAATGGAGAACCATGACCGGTGCTTTGTTTCGCATTCTCGCGATTTAAAACTAAAATTCTTCCATGATGGGAAGCGGCATTTACAACATATTCTTTGGCTATAGCATCGGAATTAGTTACAATAGACGATACTAAAGATCCTTTACCCATTTGGGCTAATTCGATAGCTTCATCCAAATTTTTATATGGCATTAAGGTTGAAACAGGTCCGAATGCTTCTGTTTCATGTACTGCTGTATTTTGGAACGGTTGGTCTTCACGAAGTAAAATCGGACTCACGAAAGCACCTTTTGCATCGGCACCAATTAAATTCACTTTTTCTAAATCGCCATAAATCAATTTGGAAGTTTTGGTTAATTCGGAAACTCTATTTTTTAGAACATCTACTTGGTCTTTACTAACCAAAGCACCCATGCGGACCTCTTTTAATCTTGGATCTCCAACGATCACTTTTTCTAACGATTTTGAAAGGTCATTTTGAACGGCATCAATAAGTTTTTCTGGTACAATCATTCTACGAATAGCGGTACATTTCTGACCCGCTTTAACCGTGATTTCGCTTCGCGCCTGATTGATAAATAAATCAAATTCAGGTGTTCCTGGAACCGCATCTTCACCTAAAATAGAAGCATTTAACGAATCGGCCTCCATTGTAAACGGAACCGCTTCTTGGATAATCCTAGGGTGTACTTTCAACAATCTACCTGTTGCTGCCGACCCCGTAAATGTAATTACATCCTGACTTTCAACAGTATCAAATATATTTTTAGCAGTACCTGATATTAATTGCAAAGCCCCTTCCGGCAAAATATTAGAAGCTATAATTTCTCTTACCACCGCTTCGGTTAAATAAGCGGTAACGGGAGCTGGTAATACAACTGCTGGCATTCCTGCCATCCAGTTAACAGCACATTTTTCTAGCATCCCCCAAATTGGAAAATTAAAAGCATTGATATGAATCGCCACTCCTTTTTTGGGAACCAAAATATGGTGTGCCATAAATCGGCCACCCTTTGACAAATCAATTGGATCACCTTCTACATGGTACGGCTGATTAGGAAATAATTTTCGTAATGACGCATTAGCATATAAATTACCAAAACCTCCTTCAATATCAATCCACGAATCGACACGAGTAGCGCCGGTTCTGTAACTAATTTCATAGAACGCTTCTTTGCGTTTGGTCAAATACATAGCCAAACTTTTAATCCTATTGCCGCGTTCTTGGAAAGTCATTTTGCGAAGTTGCTCACCTCCTTTTGTTCTTCCAAAGTGCAAAATGGCAGGAATATCCAATCCTTCTACAGAGGTTTCTGCAATGAATTCGCCAGTTACAGCATCATAAGACGGCTTCCCTTCTCCAAATGCCGAAGTCCATTTTCCTAATACATAATGTTGTGTTTTGTTCATAGTGATTTTTTGATTTTTGAACTTCTTAATTCAACAATCGAATATCGACAATCGTTAATCTATACTCTTTCAATAATAGCCGCATATCCTTGACCAACTCCAATACACATAGTGATTAGTGCATATTGTTTTCCTGTTAATTGCAATTCTAATGCTGCAGAATAAAATATCCGAGCACCCGAGACCCCTAAAGGATGACCAATAGCAATAGCGCCTCCATTCGGATTGATTCTTGGATCGTTGTCTTTTAATCCTAATTCGCGAATACAAGCGATACTTTGTGCTGCGAAAGCTTCGTTTAATTCGATAATATCCATTTGGTCGAGTGTTAAGCCTGCTTTTTCCAATGCTTTTTTGGTCGCTTTTACTGGACCAATACCCATGATTCTTGGTTCTACTCCTACTACCGATGAACTTACAATTCGAGCTAAAGGTTTTAGGTTGTATTTTTTAACTGCTTCTTCTGATGCTATGATTGTTGCACAAGCTCCATCATTTAATCCTGATGAATTTCCTGCAGTTACGCTTCCGTCTTTTTTGAAGGCAGGTCTTAATTTGAATAACCCTTCCATAGAAGTGGTTGGTTTGATGAATTCGTCTTTTGAAAAAAGTATGGTATCTCCTTTTCGTTGCGGAATTTCAACAGTAACTATTTCTTTGGCTAGTCTTCCTGAAGCCTGAGCCTTAGCTGATTTTTGTTGGCTATGCAAAGCAAAAGCATCCTGATCTTCTCTTGAAATAGAGTATTTTTCTACTAAATTTTCGGCCGTTTCTCCCATTGCATCTGTTCCAAATAGTACATGCATTTTAGGATTTACAAAACGCCACCCAAAACTAGAATCGTACATTTTAGAATCAGTTCCATAGGCAGAAGAGGGCTTGGAAACTACCAATGGACCACGCGTCATATTCTCAACGCCACCCGCAATAAAAACGTGTCCGTCTCCCGCTTTTATAGCACGATTGGCATGAATAATGGCCGACAATCCCGAACTACACAAACGATTTACGGTTTCTCCCGGAACGGTGTATGGCAATCCTGCAAGAAGCAACGACATTCGAGCTACATTGCGATTATCATCTCCCGCTTGATTGGCGCAACCCAGAATTACATCATCGAAGGCATCCAAAGGAATTGCAGGATTTTTATCGGTTACCGCCTTAATTACTAGTGCCCCTAAATCATCAGCTCGAACCGACGCTAGTGTTCCTTGGTAACTTCCGATTGGCGTTCGAACGCCGTCTATTATGTATGCTTCCATGTTGATTTATTTGATTACAGATTGTCGATTTTTCATAACTGAATTTTTAGAAACTTCTAAAATCAAAAATCGTTAATCTTCAATCGTTAATTTTACTCTTCCCAATCTTTATTTGTTCTATACACAACGCCTTTAAAAAGCGCCACCATTTCATCATCTCTTTTTACTTCAATTATATTGAATCCCAATTTATTATTTACTTTTTCAATTACCGATTCGGCAACTAAATAATCACCTTCATTAACTGCCACAATATGATTTATGGATGTTTCAATTGAAACTGCAAATTTTCCATGGGTATTGGCCGCAAATCCAAAAGCAGTATCTGCTAAAGAATAGGTTATGCCTCCATGTGATTTATTCATACTGTTGAGCATTTCTTTACGAACGGTCATGGCCACTTTGCATCGCCCAATTTCGCATTCTAAAATTTCTATTCCCAACCACTGACTGTATGGGTCTTGGCTTAACATTTTAAATGGTATTTTTGTCCCTTCCATTTTAGAAAAATGTTTTATTTTCTTCATTCATTCGTCTCAATATCAGACTACATCGGTATCGGTCGTCGTGGTATTCGTTGTATAATCCGTCTAATTTTTCTACACACCAATTGATTCCGAGTTCGTCTGCCCAGGTTAATAATCCTTTTGGATAATTAACACCTTTTGTCATAGCGTTATCTATATCTTTTGCTGAAGCTATATTCAAAAACAAAGTATCGGCTGCTTCATTTATTAGCATTACAATCACTCGTTCAAAAATTGCTTTTGCTAGTGCATTATCTTCTGTAGGTTTTGGTAATTCTTGCGAATAATCATAAAAACCTCTTCCCGTTTTTCTTCCGAAAAACCCTGCTTCAACCAATCTTTTTTGTGTGAAAGAAGGTTTAAATTTTGGATCAAAATAAAAAGCAGTGAAAACTGTTTCGGTCACTATATAATTCACATCATGCCCTATGAAATCCATTAATTCAAAAGGGCCCATACGGAAGCCACCTTCTGCCTTTAAAGCCCAATCAATAGTAGCGAAATCGGCCATTCCTTCTTCATAAATTTTGATGCTTTCACTATAAAAAGAACGAGCCACACGGTTAACAATAAAGCCGGGAGTGTCTTTGGCAACAGCCACTACTTTCTTCCAATTCGAGATGATTTGAACTACTTTTTCAACAACCTCACTGCTGGTTTGCACTGCCGGAATTACTTCCACCAGTTGCATTAAAGGCGCAGGATTAAAAAAGTGAATTCCAATGACGCGATCAGGAGTTTTACAAGATGCAGCAATGGAAGCGATAGAAAGTGACGAGGTATTGGATGCCAGAATGGTGTTTTTTGATACCATATCTTCCAATTCGGAGAAAACCATTCGCTTGACTTCTAAATTTTCAACAATGGCTTCAATAACCAAATCAGAATCGGCTAATTCCTTCATGGAGCTTATGTACGAAATGTTGCCTTGGATTCGACTTTTTTCAGCTGAATCTATTTTTTCTTTTTCTACTAATTTAGATAGAGAAACTTCCAAAGCAGTTTTACTTTTTGATAAAGCATCTTGATTTAAATCGAATAATTTTACAACACATCCAGCAGTAGCAGCTACTTGTGCAATGCCACTTCCCATGGTTCCGGAACCGATTACTGAAACATTCATATTAATTTCCTTTAAATTCGGGTTTTCTTTTTTCAACAAAAGCTGTTACTCCTTCGTTATAATCATAAGATGAACTAGCCTCAATTTGCAAATCAGATTCAAGCTTTAATTGCTGTTCTAAATTGTTATTCATCGATTGGTTCAACAATCTTTTTGTCAATCCAATGGCTTTGGTTGGCATTTGAGCTAAATTTTCTGCTAGAGTTTTCAATTCTTCTTCAAATAATCCTACAGGAAATATTTTATAAATCATTCCTAAATTCAATGCTTCTAACGCTGATACTTTATCGCCCAAAATCATTAATGCCGATGCTTTTTGAAATCCAATTAATCTCGGTAAAAAGAAAGTGCCAGCACTATCAGGAACTAACCCAATTTTACTAAAAGCCTGAATAAAACTTGCTTGCTCGCTAGCGATTACTATATCGCAAGCCAAAGCAATATTAGCACCAGCTCCAGCAGCTACTCCATTTACTGCAGCAATTATTGGTTTTTCAATCGTTCTAATTTTTTGTATAATTGGGTTGTAGTGTTCTTCTAATATTTTTCTGAATCCTGGATTCAATTTTGGGTCGGTTACTTCCTTCAAGTCTTGACCAGCACAAAAAGCCTTGCCGTTTCCAGTAATCACAATGACTCTTACATTTGAATCATCATTACAATTATCTAATAGAGTTTGTAATAACAAAGCCATTTCGCGATTGAAACTATTGAAAACTTCGGGTCTGTTGAGTGAAATCAAAGCCACATTATTTTCAATTTTTAGTTCTATTGAATTATTGCTCATACCTATTTATTTCAAACATTTAAAATAATCAAATGGTTCTAAGCAATCTTGGCATTGGAAAAATGCTTTACATGCTGTGGATCCAAATTGACTTACTAATTTTGTATTAAATGTACCGCATTGCGGACATTTCACTAATTTTTTATTTCCTAGAAGAGCTTCTTTATCAGCTGACTCTGTTAAAGGTGATGCAATTCCGTATTTTTCTAATGCGACTCTTCCTTTTGGAGTAATCCAATCGGTGGTCCATGCGGGTGAAAGAATTAAATCAACTTTGGCTTCATAACCTTTTTGTTTTAATGCAGCTTTGATATCGTCTCCAATAACATCCATCGCTGGGCATCCGCTGTAGGTTGGAGAGATTTGAACTTCAACAATTCCGTTTATTATTTTAGCAGAACGTACTATTCCCATTTCCATAATTGATAAAACGGGAATTTCAGGATCGGATACCGATTCTAGAATTTCGAATAATTTTTGGTCTATATTTAGAAGTTGTTCTATCATGATTATTACCAGATCATGTTTGGATAGGTGCGTTGCATAAATTGTAATTCTGTTAAAATATAACCCATGTGTTCACTATGTATTCCTTGTTTTCCCCCTTTTTGAAAATATTCAATGACAGGTGTTTGTAATGTAGCTTCTTCTAAAACGTTGTTAACTTTTTTATAATAACTTGCTTTAAAAAGCGTTACATCAACACCAATTCCCTCTGAAACCATAACTTTATCATCTTCGGTTTGATAAAACAATTCGTTTGTGAATATCCATAAGTCATTAATAGCTGTTTGTATTCTGTTGTGACTTTCTTCAGTTCCATCGCCTAATCTTCTAATCCAATCGGAAGAAAAACGAGTATGATAGGAAACTTCTTTAATGCTTTTTTTGGCTATGGCAGACAATGTTTCATCTTTACTATTTTGTAAATCTTCTAATACTAATAAATGATGGACATCAAATAGAAATTGCCTTGCAATGGAATAGGCAAAATCTTGATTGGGTTGTTCTACCAACAAAACATTTTTATAGTCACTTTCTTTTCGTAAAAATGCAATAGTATCTTCTGTCGTTTCACCTCCAATTAATTTGGCAGCATATTGAAAATAACTTCTCACTTGACCAAATAAATCAAGAGAAATATTAGTCATTGCTATATCGGTTTCTAAACTTGGACCGTGACCACAAAGTTCGCCTAAACGTTGTCCAAGAATTAGAGAATTGTCAGCAATTCCGAAAATATATTGAATTAAATTATTATTCATCATTACATGTGTTTTAATTCATCGGGTAATTCATAGAATGTTGGATGACGATAAACTTTGTCTTTCGCAGGATCAAAAAGTGCTTCGCTATCTTGTGGATTGGATGCTGTGATTTGTGCCGATGGAACTACCCAAATACTTACACCTTCCATTCTGCGTGTATATACATCGCGGGCATTTTCGAGTGCCATAGTGGCATCACTAGCGTGTAGACTCCCGCAGTGACGGTGTTCTAATCCGTTTTTACTTCTTATAAATACCTCCCAGAGTGGCCAATTTTTCATAACTTTTTTGTTGTGGGTTAAAGGTTATGGGTTGTAGGAAGACTATCTAAAACCTACTGCCAAACAACTAAAACCAAATTATATTGCTTCTTTTACTTTTTTATTTTCTTGTTTTTCGGCGTAGGCCATTGCGGCTTCACGAACCCATTTTCCGTTATCCCAAGCATTTTTTCGTGCCGAAATTCGTTCTTTATTACATGGTCCGTGACCTTTAACTACTTGCCAAAATTCGTTCCAATCAAGCTCACCAAATTCATAATGTTGGGTTACTTCATTAAATTTTAATGTTGAATCTGGAATGGTAAGTCCAATCATGTTAGCCTGTGGGACGGTTTGATCAACAAATTGTTGACGCAATTCATCGTTGGTTTTGCGTTTCAATTTCCATTTCATAGATTGCTCGGTGTGAACCGATGCGTCATCTGTTGGACCTAACATCATTAAGGAGGGAAACCACCATCGATTTAAAGCATCTTGAGCCATTTCTTTTTGCTCTGGAGTTCCTCCGGCAAGTGTCATCATAATTTGAAACCCTTGACGTTGGTGAAAACTTTCTTCTTTGCAAACACGAACCATAGCTCGCGCATAGGGTCCGAATGAAGTAGTTGTTAATGGAACTTGATTGATAATTGCGGCTCCGTCAACTAGCCATCCAATTGCGCCCATATCTGCCCAAGTAAGTGTTGGATAATTGAAAATACTTGAATATTTTGCTTTTCCCGAATGAAGTTGATCGTATAATTCTTCTCGAGAGATTCCAAGTGTTTCGCAAGCGGAATATAAATACAAACCGTGTCCAGCTTCGTCTTGGATTTTGGCTAACAAGGCAACTTTTCGTTTCAATGAAGGTGCACGAGTGATCCAATTTCCTTCAGGTAACATGCCAACAATTTCTGAATGAGCATGTTGGGAAATTTGACGAATATGTGTTTGACGATACTTTTCGGGCATCCAGTCTTTAGGTTCAATTTTTTCGTCACGTGCAATTCGTGCGTCAAAAAGCTCTTCTAGGTTTTTTACTTCGTGTTCTAACATGGGTATTTCAATTGATAATTTATTTATACTTCAAAATCGACTACTACTTTTTTGGAAGTTGGCACAGCTTGACAACTTAAAACCAACCCTTTTGCGACTTCGTTTTCATCGAGAGAATAGTTTACTTTCATTTCAACGGTTCCAGATATTACTTTGCACTTGCAAGTACTACAAACTCCTCCTTTGCAGGCAAATGGCAAATCAGCTCCAGCCGCTAAAGCGCCATCAAGAATATTGTCAAAATCGTCGTCCATAACAAAATGGAATTCTTTTCCTCCATCAATAATTGTTACGTCCGTTCCATCAACTTTTTTCTCTGCAATTTTTGCCATTCTAGCTTTGTCTTCTTCAGTGATTCCTGATGTAAAAAGCTCGTAATGGATTTTGTTTTTGTCTAAACCTGCTGCTATTAATTCATCTCTTACTAGGAAAATCATTTGTTCTGGACCGCAAATAAAACATTCATCGGTTGTAGGAATGTTGATAATATTTTTGGTTATAATTTCTAATTTTTCTTTAGTAAATCGCCCGTTTAAAAGTTCGATACTTCGGTGTTCTTTCGTCAAAAAATGGAAGATTTCGAATCGGTCAAAATAAGTATTTTTTAATTGTTCAATTGCTTCTTTAAATATAATAGATTTTACGCTTCTGTTTAAATAAAAAAGTTTAAACGTGCTTTCATTTTCATTTGCTAAAAAAGTTTTAATCATTGAAAGAATAGGCGTAATACCACTTCCAGCGGCAAACGCAATATAATTTTTATTTTGAAATGGGAGTCCTTCTGAAGTAAATTTACCGCTTGGTGTCATTACGTCTATTACATCGCCTATTTTTAAAGAATCGTTTACATAAGCTGAAAATAAACCACCATTTATTTTTTTTACTGCAACTTGCCATTTATTCTCTAATGGACTTGAACATAAAGAATAGGAACGACGAATATCTTGGTCGTTAATTGATATTCTTAAAGTAAGATATTGGCCTGGTTTGAATTTAAAATCATGTCTTAAATCACTAGGGATATCAAAAGAAACGACTGAACAATCTTTAGTTTCTTTATAGATATCAGCAATTTTAATACTATGGAATTTTGTCATAAAATTCATTATATTTTAACTAACGTTTGTTAGTTTGTTATGCAAATATAATAAAAAAAATGTAACCTTTATGAAAACATCATAATTATTTGTTCCAAAAATTATTATTGAACCAGCAAATAAATTTAGTTTTATTCGGTTTTACCTATGTAATACCATTAAGTAAAACTTGAATCATAGTGGCTTTTAGGACTTCCGGATTAATATTTTTTTTCTTTCCATACCAAATGTAAAGTGTTCTAAGAGTTGAAAGAATTGAAAATATAATTACTTCAATATTTAGATTTTTTATTTCGCCATTAACAATTCCGGTTTTGATTATTTTCCGAAAACTTTGTTCGTAGTCGTTTCGCATAGTAATGAAATAAGCTAAATCAGCATCGGTTAAGTGCATCCAATCGTTATTAAGGCAAGCTAAGGCATCAGAATTTCTGAGTGTAATGTCAATGTGCAGTTGAATAACTCGTTCGATTTTTTGAACAGAAGTAGCATTACATACTAGAATTTCTTCAATTACCGAAGTAAATTCTTCAGCAATTTCAATAATAATTAAAACTAAAATTTCTTGCTTTGATTTGATGTGATTGTATAAGCTTGCCGCCTTGATATCCATTGCTTGAGCAATGTCTCTCATAGTCACAGCGCTATATCCTTTTTCTTTAAAAAGTTTCGCGGCTACGTTTATTATTTCAGTTTTTCTATCGGAAATCTTCATCGATGTCAAATATAAAGAATATTTTTAGTTCGGTAATTTATCTTACAGATTTGTATAATGTAGGAATTTCTTTTGTTAATAATGAATCTCTATTGTTAAGACAACATCCATTTTTAAGATTATGGAATTGAAGCTATGAAGGGTGAGGAATAGAATAGTTTAAAATAAGTTATAATTTAAAAGGAAATAAAAGAAAATTGCTCTTGAAGGCATTTTATTTTTTCATTTATATGGACTAAAAACTGTTGATGACTTTCGGAATTTTCATTAAATGGACGATGAGTCAAACCTTTTTGAATCGTTTCTACTTCTTGAATTGTAGAAAAACAATTTTTATCGATAATAGTATCCCTAAAACGTTCCCAAATATAATCAACAGCTACTTGGTTGGGATGCAACATATCTTCTGTATAAAAACGATAATCACGAAGTTCGTCCATCATAATTTCGTAGCTAGGAAAATAGATAGAAGTTGGGAATTGGAAGTTAGAAGAATGTAAAGCAGTAATCAAATGAGCTTTGCTAAGTTGGTTTTCTACAAAACCATCTTTAATGTGGCGAACAGGCGAAATTGTGAAAATGAATTTACAATTTGGGTTCACTTTCTGAATTAAATGAATTGTGTTTTCAATTGATTTTTCAATAACTCCAACCGATAAAATTTCTTTATCAAATTGATTTTGTATTACTTTATGGCAGTTAGCAACCACTTTATTTGAAAATTTATTTCTATAAATCCATGAAGTTCCGTAGGTAATTACTATATGTGTAGATGTGGATAAATGGTTGATTGCTGATTGTAAAGTACCATTAAGATTTTGAATAAATAACTCTTTATTGGTATGACCCAAACTTGAGTGAACTTCAAAGCAATTCCAAATATCATTATGAAAAAAAACATCGTTTTCTGTAAACTCAATTTTGTTTACAATTTTATTAATAATATTTTCAATTGAAACTGGATTAAAAATAATACCAAACGGATTAGTTAAATTTTGAAATTTATAATAATCAAACTTAGTGCCCATGTTTTCGGAAAAACAAGAACCAAATGACATAATTTTAGAACTATAATCTATTGAATGATTTGATTTTGAAATAGGAATTTTGGTGGTGAAATTCATCGATAAATTTTTAACAAATTTAGAATAATTTGTTTTTAGACAATTAGAATTCTAAATTTTAAATTCAATTAAAAAAATTAACTCATAAAATAAATCGATTTTTTGTAACTTTTTTACAACTTGATTCGTATAATCAAACGAACACTTTAAAGAAAAGGATTAAACAAATGAGACAACTTAAAATCACCAAGCAGGTAACTAATCGTGAAACTGCTTCTTTAGACAAATACCTACAAGAAATAGGGAAAGTTGACTTGATTACTGCAGATGAAGAAGTAGAATTGGCGCAGAAGATTAAAGCTGGAGATCAAAAAGCTCTAGAAAAATTAACTAAGGCCAATTTACGTTTCGTGGTTTCTGTTGCAAAACAATATCAAAATCAAGGTTTAACTCTACCTGATTTAATTAATGAAGGAAATTTAGGTTTGATTAAAGCTGCCCAACGTTTTGATGAAACTCGTGGATTCAAATTCATATCTTACGCAGTTTGGTGGATTCGTCAATCAATATTACAAGCACTAGCAGAACAATCTCGTATTGTTCGTTTACCCTTAAATAAAATTGGTTCTATCAATAAAATCAACAAAATGTATGCTTTATTAGAGCAATCTAATGAAAGACCGCCTTCTGCTGAAGAAATTGCGAAAGAACTTGATATGACAGTTAATGATGTCAAAGAGTCTATGAAAAACTCTGGCCGCCACTTATCCATGGATGCACCTCTTGTAGAAGGTGAAGATTCCAACTTATATGATGTATTGCGTTCTGGAGAATCTCCTAACCCAGATAGAGAATTAATTCACGAATCATTGCGCACTGAAATTGAGCGTTCTTTAGAAACCCTAACTCCAAGAGAAGCTGACGTTGTGCGTTTGTACTTTGGTTTAGGTGACCAACATCCAATGACTTTAGAAGAAATTGGGGAGACTTTTGATTTAACTCGTGAGCGTGTACGTCAAATTAAAGAAAAAGCAATCCGCAGATTAAAACATACTTCTAGAAGTAAAATATTAAAAACATATTTAGGTTAAACCTTATAAAACTCCGGCTCCCTTCCGGAGTTTTTTAATTACATTAAAAATGAAAAATACACTTATAGCACCATCAATACTTGCAGCAGATTTTGCGAATCTTCAACGTGACATTGAAATGATCAACAATTCGGAAGCCGATTGGTTTCATATTGATATTATGGATGGCGTTTTTGTACCCAATATCTCTTTTGGAATGCCCGTTTTGGAAGCGATTACCAAACATGCAAAAAAAACAATTGATGTGCATTTAATGATTGTAGATCCAGATCGATACATAAAAACATTTAAAAACTTGGGCGCCGATATTCTTACGGTACATTATGAAGCCTGCACGCATTTGCATCGCACACTTCAAGCAATCAAAGCAGAAGGAATGAAAGCCGGAGTTGCTTTGAATCCGCATACCAATGTAAGTTTATTGGAAGATGTGATTCAGGATATTGATATGGTTTGTATTATGAGTGTTAACCCTGGTTTTGGGGGACAATCTTATATTGAAAACACATATAAAAAAGTAGCGCAATTGAAAGAACTTATCGTAAAAAACAATGCCGCTACCTTAATTGAAATTGATGGCGGAGTGACAAATAAAAATGCAGCAGAATTAGTTCGGGCTGGTGCCGATGTTTTAGTTGCCGGAAATTATGTTTTTAAGGCAGAAGATCCAACACAAACAATAAGTGACTTGAAAAAGTTGACCGCGTTTTAATGATTGTACAAAATCAAACTTCATGAGTTTTACCTTACTTTCTTCCCCTTTGCAAGGTTTTACTGACTTTCGTTTTAGAAATGCTTTAAACAATTATTTTGGGGGAATTGACACCTATTATTCACCTTACATTCGATTAAACGGAAAACTCATCATAAAACCCTCATATGAACGTGACTTGCTTCCCGAAAACAATTCTACTCTTGAGGTGATTCCACAAATAATTACTAACAATGCAGATGAGTTTTTATTTGTTGCAAAGTATGTTCAAGAATTGGGTTACAAAGAATTGAATTGGAATCTAGGATGTCCGTATCCGATGGTTACCAAATGTGGAATGGGTTCGGGATTGATTAGTGATTCAGAAAAAATCAACGCCATTCTTAATAAAGTACATTCTAATTCGAATATTATTGTATCCATGAAAATGAGGTTGGGATATGACACCACTGACGAAATACTTCAGGTTTTACCTGTTTTAGAAAAATATCCCATTAAAAATATTGCCATTCATGCTCGCATTGGGAAACAACTTTACAAGGGTGGAGTTCATTTAGATGCTTTTCAAAAATGCATTGATAATACCAAACTTAAGTTGTATTATAATGGCGACATAACTTCTGTTTCTATATTTAAAGAAATGCAAGAACGATTTCCAAGTATTGATCATTGGATGATTGGCAGAGGATTAATAGCAGATCCTTTTTTGCCGAGTATGATAAAAACTAATACTTTAGAATATCCAAAAAACAAAATGGAATTATTCAGTAATTTTCATGAAACTTTGTATCAAGGGTATAGTGAGTCATTATCTGGTAACACGCATATTTTATTGAAAATGCACCATTTGTGGGAATACTTTTCTACCACTTTTGATAATCCTCATAAAGTGGCAAAAAATATTAAAAAAGCAAAAAGCATAAGAAACTATGAAGAAACCGTTAAAGCCATATTTAAAAACGGTTAAATAAAAAAAAGACAAAAATATAATGTTTTGTATTTTTTAGTGACCTCGGCAGGGTTCGAACCTGCAACCATCAGAGCCGAAATCTGATATTCTATCCAGTTGAACTACGAAGCCTTTTTTTTTAGAAAATAAAATTATACTAATAATTTCTTAACAATTCCTGAAATAGTTTTTCCTTCTGCTTGCCCACCAATTTGTGCAGAGGCTAATCCCATTACTTTTCCCATTGAAGCAATTCCTGAAGCACCTGTTTCAGTAATAATTTTAGCAACAATGGCTTCCACTTCAACTTCTGATAATTGTGTAGGAAGAAATTTTTCGATTACAGCAATTTGAGCCAATTCGGGTTCTGCCAAATCGGGACGGTTTTGTGTATTGAAAATCTCGGCACTATCCTTTCGCATTTTTACTAATTTTTGAAGAATTTTAATTTCTTCCAATTCTGTAATTTCTTCTTTAGAGCCAGTTGATGTTTGGGCCAATAAAAGTTCCGATTTGATGGCACGTAATGCTTCTAATGCTATGGTATCTTTAGCCCGCATTGCCTCTTTCATTACGTCCATTATTTTGGTTTGTAAACTCATTTTGATATTAAATTTTAAATATTATATGTAATCTGTTTGCTTTCTAAATTAAGATAATAAACTTCGCAAAGGTAAAAAAATAACCCGAAATTTCAATCGAACTTTCGGGCTATCCATTTCAATTAACTCTCAATTAATCAACATTATCATGTAAGAACGAATTGTTGGAACGCAATTGCACATCATCATTACTGTCTGTACCTAAAGACATTCTTGAATTAGTATTATGATTTCTATTCTCTGACAAATCAACACCCAATCGTTTATAAGCTGGCTCTTTTTCCAATTCTTCTACTCTTGATGGATTGTTGTGAAACTTGTAATTAAAGTCTTTCAACTTACGTCTTCTTTCGTCTGCACGAAGTTTTAATGTTTCTTCAATGGTCATTTCTATAGGAGAAAAATCGTCTGTATGGGTAGCATAAGTTGGTTTTATTGGCTCAGCAACTTTCATTGTAAAGTTTAATGACTCTTCGATTGGCTCAGCAACCTTTACAACTTTTTGCTTAGAACCCAACAGATCGTTTTCAATTTCCATATATTCTTCAAGAGAGTATTTAATGATTCCGTTTTCGTTCAATTCTGTTACTGAAACATATTCGATTGGTTCGTTTACTTTGATATCTCTTGTTTCTGCCGATAAATCATAAGTAACTTTTTCTTCTTCTACTCTAGTTTCTACTGATTTAGCAATTGGAAAATCGAATGAGAATGTAATTTGCTCTTCTTTTTTATCAATAAATTGTGGTTCTACAACTTTAATGTCGTTTACAACTGGTGTAGTAAATTGAAAATCAATATCTTCGATTGGAGAAACGATTTCAAATGTAACATCTAAATTACGGATGAATTCATTCATTGCAATCAAATCATTATCGACCTTAGCAACAATAGATTCTGACTTAACTTCGTCCTCAATTAATTCAAAAACGATTTTTTCTTCTGTAACTTCGGCACCAACTTCAATTGGTTTTTGTACAATCGATTGAAAAAAATCAACTGGCTTTTGAGTTAAATCATGAACTAATTTTTGTTCGTCTTCAAGAGAATGAATTATTTTTTTAACCTCAGTATTGATAATTCCATCTTGTTGTTCTACGTTAAAACCTGTAGCAATAATTGTTACCGCAATTGAATCGCCCAAACTTTCGTCTTCACCAACCCCCATAATAATGTTTGCGTTGTGACCCGCTTCCGCTTGAATATGTTCGTTAATCTCAGCGATTTCATCCATAGTAATCTCATTAGATCCAGAAACGATAAGCAACAATACGTTTTTTGCACCAGTGATTTTATTATCATCTAACAATGGAGAATCTAATGCTGCAACAATAGCTTCTTTTGCTCTATTGTCTCCAGAAGAAATTGAAGACCCCATAATTGCAGTTCCACTATCAAACAATACTGTTTTAACATCTCTTAAATCTATATTTTGAGTGTAGTGGTGCGTAATAACTTCAGCAATTCCGCGTGATGCAGTAGCTAAAACTTCATCAGCTTTAGAAAAACCCGCTTTAAAACCAAGATTTCCATATACTTCTCTCAATTTATTGTTGTTAATTACAATCAATGAGTCGACTTGCTTGCGCAATTTTTCAATTCCTAATTTTGCTTGATCTTGGCGCACTTTCCCTTCAAATGAGAATGGTAAAGTTACTATCCCAACAGTAAGAATATCTCTTTCTTTGGCCAATTGAGCAATTACAGGTGCTGCACCAGTTCCTGTTCCTCCGCCCATTCCTGCAGTGATGAAAACCATTTTGGTATTGCTATCTAACATTTTTTCAATATCTCCAACGCTTTCGATGGCGGATTGTTGACCAACATCTGGATTTGCGCCGGCACCTAAACCTTCAGTCAAGTTAACACCTAATTGAATTTTATTTGGCACTGGACTGTTTTGTAATGCCTGAGAATCAGTATTACAAACGATGAAATCTACGCCTTTGATTCCTTGCTTAAACATGTGGTTGATTGCGTTGCTTCCACCGCCACCTACTCCGATAACTTTAATTACATTCGATTGATTTTTTGGTAAATCAAATGATATGCTTCCAAATTCTGAGTTGCTCATCATACTATTTTGGTTTTTTTGATTTTATTCTATATTCTAGTTTTATTTTTTTCTGATTTTAAATTACTCTGCGTTGTCCAAAAAGTCTTTTACTTTTCCGAAAATCTTATCCATAAAAGAGTCACTAATTTTTGGCTTCTCTATTTTAGAAACTACTTCTTTAAGCACTTCCTTCTTTTCTTCAACTTGATTTATCTCATCCTCACCCTCCAATACATCATGGTGAACAGCTTTCTCAACATTAGCTCTTGTAGGAGCTTCTGAACTAAAAACTTGTTCCTTACTTGCGCTTGGAGTATTATTTATATTACTGTTCATTACTAATCCTACTGCTGTAGCAAATAATGGACTTGAAATATCCTCACTAGAATTACCAGCTAAATGCTCGTTTGGATATCCTATTCTGGTATCCATACCAGTTATATATTCTACTAATTGCTTTATGTGTTGCAGTTGTGCTCCACCACCTGTTAACACAATTCCTGCAATTAATTTCTTTCTTGGGTCGTCGTGACCATATGCTTTTATTTCTGCAAAAACTTGTTCGATAATTTCCACTACGCGAGCATGAATTATTTTAGACAAGTTTTTCAAAGAAATTTCTTTAGGTTCTCTTCCTCTTAATCCTGGAATAGAAACAATTTCATTATCTCTATTTTCTCCTGGCCATGCTGAACCAAATTTTACTTTTAGTAATTCTGCTTGCTTTTCAATTATAGAACATCCTTGTTTTATATCTTCCGTAATTACATTTCCTCCAAAGGGCACAACAGCAGTATGACGAATAATACCATCTTTAAAAATAGCTAAATCTGTTGTTCCACCTCCAATATCAATTAATGCAACGCCAGCTTCTTTTTCTTCTTGACTTAAAACTGCATCTGCAGAAGCTAATGGCTCAAGTGTTATTCCAGATAGTTCGATACCAGTACTTTGAACGCATTTTACAATATTTCTAATTGAAGATGCTTGACCAACTACTACATGAAAAGTTGCTTCTAATCTTGAACCATACATTCCTATTGGTTCTTTAATTTCCGATTGTCCGTCAATTTTATATTCTTGTGGTAAAACATGAATGATTTCCTCTCCAGGCAACATGGCTAATTTATTAACTTGATCAATTAATGTCTGGATATCGTGTTGCGTAATTACTTCATCCGAATTGCTTCGGCTAATATAATCGGTATGCTGAATACTGCGGATGTGTTGCCCAGCAATTCCAACCACCACATCGTTAATTTTATAACTTGAATTATCTTGTGCTTCAGTAACCGCTTGTTGAATAGACTGAATGGTTTGGGTGATATTATTTACAACACCTCGAGCTACACCTAGACTTTTAGCTTTTCCAATTCCTAAAATCTCTAGTTTGCCGTATTCATTTTTTTTACCTATCATGGCTACGATTTTCGTAGTTCCGATGTCTAAACCAACTGCTATGTTTTCTCTATTCTCCATATTGTCAATATAATTTGCCAATTTTATGCTTATTTTGAGCAAACCACTTGTTGCGTGAATCTCAAATTTATTTTTTTATATTTATATAAAGTGCTATCTAAAACTGCTTTTTGAAAAAAAGCTTTATAATTTTTAAATTTTATCTTTTCATTTACCATTTTTCCAAACTCAATTTGATAATCGAAGTTTCTATTAGTCATAATTAAGTTGTCACTTGGTAAAATTTGTACTCCAATTATGTTTTTTTTTAAAAACTCATCATCGTAAATTATCTTTAAAATTTGAGCTAATTTTTTCTTATTTTTTTTGTTTACTTCTCCTAAAATTAATGGAACTCTTGCTGTATTAATCTCCGAAAGAGGCATTATATTTCCCTCATAATCAACATAAAAAGAACTTAAACCATCAAACACTCTTGCAACGGGTGTTTTTTGTTTCACCTTTACCTTTAGAATACCATCAACTGTAACAAAAACATCAGATTTTTCAACCATAGGATGTTGGTTAATGGATTTTTCCAATTTGTTCAAATTTAAGTCCTCTTTTGCTATACTTCGCACATCACTTTTATTTTCTATTAACAATTTATTAACCGTTTCTTGTTTAATAAAATCATTGTTTTGTCCAACAAAAATTACTTCTGATTTCTTTAATTTTCGTTCCGAATTTCTACTTGAAGTAAACGAATACAAGAATATAACTAATGAAATCATTAGTAACAATCTTATATTTTGCCAATTGATAAATTTCATAGTAATGCTTTTTTTATTAACGGGACCAACTCGCCTATATCACCCGCACCAATGGTCACAATAATTTTAGCATCTGAAGCTAATATTGATAAAATTAAATCGATTTTTGAAACCAGTTTTTTATGTTTATTTGTCATTTTAGACAGCAACCAAGAAGAGGTGATTCCTTCTAAAGGCAATTCGCGTGCAGGATAAATGTCTAATACTAAAACTTCATCAAATTGCGATAGACTTTTGGCAAAATCAGCAGCAAAATCTTTGGTTCTGCTAAACAAATGCGGTTGAAAAATGGCAAGTACTTTTTGATTTGGATACAGTTCACGAACTGCTTGATACACTGCATTAATTTCAGTTGGATGATGAGCGTAATCATCAATGTAAACTCTATTTTCCGATTTGATTTGATACGAAAATCTTCGCTGTATCCCTTTGAACGAAGCTAAAGCTTTAACAATAGAATGGGAAGAAGAACCATATGTTTTTGCCATGGCCAATGCCATTAAGGCATTCATTAAATTGTGTCTTCCTGGCAATCCGAAAACAATATTTTTTATGATTTCTGAAGGCGTTTGCACATCAAAAACATAAGCGCTATTTTCTATTCTAACATTGAATGCTTTAAATGTTGCTTCTTCATTAACCGCAATAGTTAATCCTTTTAAATCCAAACCTTTAGGAACGAACATTTTAGATTTATCCTCTACTTTATCAGCAAATTCTCTGAAGCATTCTTCTATTGTTGCTTTATCTCCATAAATATCCAAGTGATCAGCGTCCATAGAGGTTACACAAGCAATATTTGGATGCAAATGCAAAAACGAACGGTCAAATTCATCAGCCTCAACCACCGTAACCGTTTTACCCGTTCCAATTAAATTAGAATGATAATTTTCTACAATTCCACCGAGAAATGCGGTTACATCTTCACCACTTTCGTATAAAATATGTCCTAAAATACTTGAAGTTGTTGTTTTCCCATGCGTTCCTGCCACTGCAAAACAAAAGGTGTCTTTGGTAATCAAACCTAAAACCTCCGCACGTTTTTTTATTACAAACTCTCTTTCGATGAAATAATTCCATTCTGATTGGGTAACCGGAACAGCTGGGGTAACAATAACCAATGTATTTTCGGAATAAAAATCGGTTGGAATTAAATTAATATTGTCTTCAAAATGAATGTCGATACCGCCTATAATTAATTCATCAGTAAGCATGGTTGGAGTTTTGTCGTAACCCGAAACCTTTTTGCCAATGTTTTGAAAATAACGCGCCAAGGCACTCATTCCGATGCCTCCAATTCCGATGAAATAGACGTTATGTATTTGGTTAAGGTTCATTTTAAAAATCAAATTTCAATTTCAATTTCAAAACTCATCTTTTACCATTGATTTTTGAAATTGCTATTCTCATTGTTATTTTATCAGTTTTATTATTTCTTTGACTATATCTTTTGTTGCATTTGGCTTAGCCAACAACATAATATTTTTACTTAATTCTTTTTGCAAATTTTCATTTGAAAATAAATCCGAAAAAGTAGTTTCAAATTTGTCATCCAATTCTGATTCTTTAATTAGAATTGCTCCTTTCTTGTTCACTATTGCATTGGCATTTTTTGTTTGGTGGTCTTCAGCCACATTAGGAGACGGAATAAATAGTGTTGGTTTTCCTACCAAACACAATTCTGAAACTGACGATGCTCCTGCCCGAGAAATTACGAAATCAGCTGCAGCATAAATTAAATCCATTCGGTCAATAAAAGCCAACACAGTTATGAGTTGGGAGTTATTAGTTTTGTGTTTATTTGAATTGTGTTTTTGATAGTCATCAAAATATAGTTTGCCACACTGCCAAATTACTTGAAGATTGTTCAATTCAAAAAAAGCGATTTCTTTTTCGATTAATTGATTTATTCTTCTTGAACCCAAACTTCCACCAAGAACCAAAAGCGTTTTTTTGGAAGCATCCAAATTAAAATAAGCAACTCCTTCGGCTCTTTTATAATCAATATCTAATAAATCTTGTCGTACCGGATTACCCGTAAAAACTATTTTATTTTTAGGAAAAAAACGTTCTAAATTTTCATAAGCAACACAAATGGCGTTGGCTTTTTTACTTAATAGTTTATTGGTAATTCCGGGATAAGAATTTTGTTCTTGAATTAGAGTTGGAATATTGTTGCTATTAGCAATCTGTAATAACGGTCCACTGGCAAAACCTCCCGTTCCTATAACAACATCGGGTTTAAATTTCTTGATGATTTTACGAGATTTCCACAAACTACTTACTAATTTGAATGGAAACATCATATTTTGAAGGGTTAATTTTCTTTGTAAACCAGCTATCCATAATCCTTCAATTTTATACCCTGCTTGAGGGACTTTCTGCATTTCCATTTTATCTTGAGCACCTACAAATAGGATTTCACAATCTGGAAAGCGGGATTTTAATTCATTGGCAATGGCCACGGCAGGATAAATATGTCCTCCTGTTCCACCACCACTTAATATGAATTTTAATTTTTTCATCTTTATATTACACTGAGATTTACAGAAAATTCACAGAGATTATATTTACTTTTAACCTGATTACTGATTACTTTTTTGAAACAATTTTTATTGGATTCTCTGTAATAGAGTAATCTTCATTGTCTTCCATAATTTTATTTTTTATCGAAGATTTCATTTGATTTACTTTTACTTGATTCGGATCACTTTCATCATTTTCTTCTTCATCATCTTGCAATTGTTTGTCGATTAACTTTCTTAATGCCTCTTCGCGTTTTTCATTTTCGGCTAATTGTTCTGCAATTTCTTCTTCTTTTTTGGTCACGCTTAAAATGATTCCAATAGCGATACACGTCATCCAAATAGAGCTTCCCCCTGAGCTTATTAAGGGTAGTGTTTGACCGGTTACAGGCAATAATTCTACAGCAACTGCCATATTGATTAAAGCTTGAAAAACAATTGGAAATCCGAGTCCGACGACGACGAGCTTGCCGAACAGTGAATTGGCCTTGTGGGCCGCAATTACAAATCGGAATAATAAAAGCATGTATAATCCTAAAATTACAAGAGCTCCAAAAAGTCCGTATTCTTCCACGATAATCGCAAAAATAAAATCGGAAGAAGATTGTGGAAGGAAGTTTTTCTGAACACTTTTTCCTGGTCCTAGTCCGTAAATTCCTCCCGATGCGATGGCAATTTTAGCTTTTTCTATTTGATAATATTCGTCTGGGTCTTTGGTATTGTCATCTTTATTAAAGTAGTTTCCCATTCGTTTTTCCCATGTTTGCACACGATTTGGAAATGCATTTGGAAATGCTTTTACAACCAAAATAAAAAAAGCGAAAGACACCAATCCCATTCCAATTATAATTGCGATGTATTTTAAAGGATATTTTCCAATAAAAGTCAGCATTGTAACCATAGCAAAAATTAATGCTGCTGTTGAAAAATTGGCAGGCAAAATTAAGATTAATGTAATAAAAACTGGAATCCACAATTCGATGAAAGACTGTTGGAAAGTGGGTTGTGTTTCTCTAGATTTTGACAAATATCGAGCCACGTATACATACAATACAATAGCTGCCAATGTGGATGTTTGAAAGGAAACTCCAATAAACGGAATTTGTATCCAACGACTAGCATTGGCGCCTTCGATTACGGTCCCTTTAACCAAAGTATAGACTAGCAGCAACCAAACTATTGGTAATGAAATTCTAGAAATTCCTCTAAAATAATGATATGGAATTTTATGTATTTGATAGATAATTATAAATCCGATAAAAATATGAACGGCATGTTTCAGTAAATACGTTATTGCATTTCCGGATCCGTGGCGCATATATGCCAGATTACTACTCGCACTAAAAACAGGCATAAATGAAAACAACGCCAAAAGAGACACAAATGCCCAAATGACTTTATCTCCTTTTAAACTGTTTATTAGTTCTTTCATTTCTTGGTTTAAATGTTTATAAGTTCCTTACTTCTCTTTTAAATTGATTTCCTCGGTCTTCATAGTTTTGAAACAAATCGAAACTAGCACAAGCTGGTGAAAGTAAAACCGCGTCGCCTTTTTCTGCGATATGTCTTGCAGTGTTTACAGCATCATGCATATTATCTACTTCTACCATCATGTCAACTACATTCACAAAAGCATCAATTATTTTTTTATTATCTACGCCCAAACAGATTATTGCTTTTACTTTTTCATGAACTAAGGCCATTAATTCTGTGTAATCATTTCCTTTATCAACACCACCTAAAATCCAAACAGTTGGAGTGGTCATGCTATCTAAAGCAAAGAAAGTAGCATTTACATTGGTAGCTTTACTATCATTAATATATTGAACGTTTTGAATTTTAAGCACTTTTTCTAAACGGTGCTCCACTCCTTGAAAATTAGACAAACTCTCACGAATAGTTTGCTTTCTGATTTTCATAAGTTGAGCGACAGAAGTCGCTGCCATTGCATTTTTCATGTTATGTTTTCCCTCAAGTGCAATTTGAGTAGTTTCCATTAAAAATTCTTCTTCGTTGATGTTGATTTCCATAATATTATTGTTTAAAAATGCTCCTTTTTCAACTGCTTTTGAAATTGAAAACGGAATTAATTGTGCTTTTACTATGTTGTTTTGTAACCACTTGTTAATTGCCTCATCGTCTGAATCGTAAATAAGATAATCCTCTTTGGTCTGATTCCTAGTTATTCTAAATTTTGAATTAATATAATTTTGATAGTCATATTCATATCGATCTAAATGGTCTGGACTTATATTAGTAATTATGGCAATGTGTGGTTTGTAATTTATGATTCCGTCCAACTGAAAACTGCTCAACTCCAACACAAAAACATCATAATTTTCTTCGGCCACTTGCCAAGCAAAACTTTTTCCAACATTCCCTCCTAAACCTACATTCAAACCTCCTTGTTTTAGTAAATGGTATGTCAACATTGTTGTGGTTGTTTTTCCATTACTTCCTGTTATTCCTATTGTAAGGGCATTTGTAAATTGTGATGCGAATTCAATTTCTGAAATAACCGGAATGTGTTTGGCTACTAATTTTTTAATTATTGCAACTTTGTCGGGTATTCCTGGACTTTTCATTACGACATCGGCATTCAGAATTAATTCTTCGGTATGCTTTTCGTCCTCCCATTGTAATCCATTACTTGTAAGAACTTCTTTATAGTTTTCTTTTATCTTTCCAAAATCTGAAACAAAAACATCGTACCCATATTTCTTTCCTAAAATGGCTGTTCCTACTCCACTTTCTCCACCTCCTAGAATTACTAACCTAAGCATTATCTTAATTTCAAAGTTGCTATTGCTACTATCGCTAAAAGAATGGTTACAATCCAAAAACGAGTAACAATTTTACTTTCGTGATACCCTTTTTTTTGATAATGATGATGTAATGGCGACATTAAAAAGATTCGTTTTCCTTCTCCGAAACGGTTTTTAGTATATTTGAAATAAGACACTTGCATAACTACTGATAAAGTTTCGGCAAAGAAAATCGCACAAAGAACTGGCAACAACATTTCTTTTCTTACCGAAATTGCTAAAACAGCGATAATTCCGCCAATAGTCAAACTTCCAGTATCTCCCATAAATACAGAAGCGGGGTAAGAATTATACCAAAGAAAACCTACTAATGCTCCGGCAAATGCAGCAACAAAAACGGTCATTTCTCCCGAATTTGGTATGTACATAACATTCAAGTAACTCGATAAAATGATATTACCCGAGACGAAAGTGAAAATCCCTAAAGCAAGAACCGAAATTGCTGATGTTCCTGCAGCTAACCCATCAATTCCATCGGTAAGATTAGCACCATTTGATACCGCTGTAATGATGAAAATTACAATTGGAATAAATACCAACCATGCCCATTTTTGATAATCATCCGTAAAAGGTTTTAATATCATGGCATAATCCAACTCATTATTTTTGGTGAAAGGAATTGTAGTTGTAGTAGATTTTACTTCCTTATCCGATTGACTAATTACATTTTCAGTTTGGTTAAAAGTAATAGGACGCGGAGATTTTTCTCTAACAGTAACCCCTGGATTAAAATACAATACCAAACCAACAATTAATCCCAATCCTACTTGACCAATAACTTTAAAAACACCTTTTAATCCTTGTTTGTCTTTCTTAAAGATTTTTATATAATCATCAATAAAACCAATTGTTCCCATCCAAAGAGTGGCAACAATTAAAAGAATGATATAAATATTATTCAATTTAGTCAATAGCAAAACCGGTATTAATGTCGCAATGATGATGATTAATCCCCCCATTGTTGGAGTTCCAGCTTTTTGAGTTTGTCCTTCTAAACCCAATTCGCGAACGGTTTCTCCTACTTGTTGATTTCCTAAAAAAGTAATAATTTTTTTTCCATAAATAGTTGAAATCATTAAAGATAATATCAATGCTAAAGCAGAACGAAACGTAATATATTGAAACACTCCAGCTCCTGGAACGTCTAAGATTTTGTCTAAATATTCAAATAAGTAGTATAACATAGTTAGTTATTTGTTAATTTGGTTATATGTAATTTTATTTACTTTTTCAATTGATCTAAAAATTCTTTTACTATTTTCATATCATCAAAATCATGGCGGACCCCATTAATTTCTTGATATGTTTCATGTCCTTTCCCAGCAATAAGAATAATATCATTTGAATTTGCCAATTGACAGGCCGTTTTTATGGCTTGTTTTCTATCTTCTATAGAAAGTGATTTCTTGAAATTCTGTGGCGCAACACCGGCTTCCATTTCAGCTATTATTACCGCTGGATTTTCTGTTCTAGGATTGTCCGACGTAATGATGACTTTATCACTCATTTGTGAAGCAATATTTGCCATAATAGGTCTTTTGGTTTTGTCTCTATCACCACCGCATCCAACTACTGTGATCAATTGTTCGTTATTTGTACGGATGTCATTGATGGTTTTCAATACATTTTCCAATGCATCTGGAGTATGAGCATAATCTACAATAGCTGTTATTTTTTCGTTAGAAACAATAAATTGAAATCTACCAGAAACACTTTCTAATTCCGATAATAATCGTAAAGCTTCAAAACTTTCGATTCCTAATTGAACTGACGTACCATAAATTGCTAACAAATTATAGGCATTAAAAGTTCCAATTAACTTGACCCAAACTTCATTTTCATTAATTTTTAAAAGCAATCCAGACAACTGGTTTTCTAAAATTTGAGCTTTATAATCGGAGTACGATTTTAATGCATAGGTTAATTTTTTAGCATAGGTATTTTGTAACATCACCAAACCATTTTTGTCATCGATGTTAGTTAATGCAAAAGCGGTTTTTGGCAACTGATCAAAAAATGATTTTTTAACGTCTCTGTATTCTGCAAAAGTTTCGTGGTAATCCAAATGATCGTGTGATAAATTGGAAAAAACACCGCCTTCAAAATGCAATCCTTCGGTTCTTTTTTGGTGAATACCATGAGAACTTACTTCCATAAAGCAATAATTACAACCCATTACAACCATTTCATTTAGATAATAATTGATAGACAAAGAATCTGGTGTTGTGTGAGTTGCTTTGTATTCAAATTCATCAACCTTAATTTTAACTGTTGAAAGTAAACCTACTTTGAAACCCGCTTTTTTAAATAATTGATACAACAAAGAAGCAATGGTAGTTTTCCCATTCGTTCCAGTTATTCCAACTAATTTTAATTTTGAGGATGGATTACCATAAAAATTGTTTGCCATAAAAGCCAATGCCGAATTGGTATCTTTAACTTGAATGTAGGTAACTCCTGTAACGATAACCTCTGGAAGCATATCGCAAATAACTGAAACAGCGCCAAGGTTTATTGCCGTTTCGATGAAATCATGACCGTTAGAAATCGTACCTCTAATTGCAACAAAGACATCGTTTTCTTGAATTTTTCTTGAATCAAATTCGATTTTATTCACAGCAATTTCGGTTGACCCTTTTACGGCTTCAATCGCTACTTTATATAATATGTCTTTTAAAACAATCACGATAATTCTAAAATTATAGTTGAATTCTTAATTATTGGTTCACCGGCAGGAACGGATTGATTTTTCACTTTTCCAATACCTTTTATTTTCACTTTTAATCCTAAATTTCCAAGTAAAGCAACAGCATCCATACCAGGCATTCCCTTTAAATTTGGAATACTATTTTTTGATGCTTGAACTTTTAAATAATATTCTCCATAATTATTTTCTTGATTTCCATTTTTTTTATCTAAATTTTTTATCTCATTTGTTGAAGGAGCATCAGTAAAAATCTTTTGAGCAATTCGTTTAAAAACAGGTCCTGCTACATCAGCGCCAAAATATCCTTTGTTTTTTGCATCGGGTTTGTGAACTACTACAATACAAGAGTATTTAGGGTTTTCTGCAGGAAAATAACCCACAAATGAGGATATATAATGCTTATCGTTTCCTCCATTTGTTCCATAATTTGCTTGAGCAGTTCCCGTTTTTCCGGCCATAGAAAAATCTTTTGAATACAATGATTTTCCGGTTCCTTTTTGAACTACATTTTTTAAAACAGCTTGAATTTTTTTAATTGTTTCATCAGAACATATCTTCGAATTGATAATTTCTTTATCGTATTTTTTGATCACTTTATTCCATTCTTTTATCTCCGAAACAAACTGTGGTTTAATCATTTCGCCATTATTGGCAATTGCATTATACAAGGTTAATGTTTGCAAGGGGGTAACAGCAACCCCATATCCAAAAGCCATCCAAGGCAATGCAATAGCACTCCATCTTTTATCTGCAGGATGCGGAATTATGGGAGTTCCTTCACCTTGTATTGGCAATCCTAGGGGCTTACTTAAACCCATTCTATCGATACGATCTATAAATTGTTTCGGGTTATTTCTATAATTTTCATAAACTGCTTGAACCATTACCGTGTTTGAGGAAATTTCCATTCCACGAGCCAATGATATTTTTTGTTCACCACCTCTATGAGAGTCTTCTACATCTTTTCCGTAGATCTTGATTAACCCACCTTTTCTATCATAAACCTTACTTGTATCCACTTTTTTATCGTCTAATAAAGCAATCAAATCCACTAGTTTAAATGTAGAACCTGGCTCGTGTGCTTCTTTTATTGCATAATTTTCAGTTTCGTAATAATTACCGCTAGTAGCATCTTTACCTAAATTGGATATAGCTTTTATTTGTCCGGTTTTAGTTTCCATAACCACTACACAACCATGTTCTGCATTATAATCTTGCAACTGTTTTAATAAAGCATGGTGTGCAATATCTTGAATGTAAACATCTATACTAGAAATTACATCATAGCCATCCTGTGGATCAACTTCATTAATATCGCGAATGGGTTTCCATTGTCCTTTAGCAATTTTTTGTTTTAGAACTTTGCCGTCTTTTCCGTTGAGGTATTTTCCAAATGCGCCTTCAATGCCAACTTGTTTTCGTACTCCATCTTCATCCACTCTATCATAACCAATAGTTCGTTCGGCAATTTGTCCAATTGGATGTTCACGAACGGTTTCTTGCTCAACAATAATTCCACCTTTGTAAGCACCTTTGTTAAACAGTGGCAGTTTCTTGATTTTAGAATATTCGGTATAACTCAAATCTTCTGCTATTAAAGTATACCTGCTTTTATTTGATCGAGCAATTCTTAAAAGTGAATTGTAATATGAACTTGGTTCTCCTAAAAGTTTTGATAAACCAAGGGCTAAAGAATCTACCTTTGCATCAAAATCGTTAGCTTTTGGAGCAACAGCATCAAATCGAATGGTGTAATTTGGAATGGATGTTGCAAGCAAACTACCATCTGACGAATAAATATTTCCTTTATTAGCAGGAATTACAAAAGTTTTTACCGTTCTGTCTTTAGCTAATTTTCGATAATAATTACCCTCAACCCACTGAATATTAGTAAGCTTTACAGTGATGGCAATCGCTACCAAAAAGATAGAAAATGCTACCAAATAAATTCGATAAGAGATATGTTTATCTTCTACTGCCATATTTTTTGAAAGAAACTTTTTTCTTCTGTTTTTCTAACTTTAATTTTTTGAGGAGGTACTTGCGAAGGAACAATGCCTCTTTTTGCCATTTTTTCAGAAACAGTAGATTCCATTCTCAACTTCATTAACTCCGAACGTCTATCTACAAATTCTGAACGTAATTCTTTAACTTCATTTGTTAAATCAGCTATTTTATATATTTTTTCATCAAAGCGATGAGAGTTCGCAATCATGACAATAGCCAAAACCACTATAAAAAGAATGAAACGCCAATTTTTAGTAGCGTCTTCATTGACCAAAAATCTTGCTTTTAATAGGTTGTAAACTCCGCCTTTCATATTACCAATGTTCAATTTTCAGTTTTCAGTTATTTTAAAATCTGAATACTACTAACTATTTCTTTTCTGCTATTCTTAACTTTGCACTTCGGGCTCTGTTATTGATTTTAATTTCAGCTTCAGTAGGAACTATTAATTTACCAACTAATTTGAAAGGAACTGAAAAATTTCCGAAGAAATCTCGCTCGGGTTCCCCATCAAAAAGGCCATTTTTCATAAATCTTTTCACCAATCTATCTTCTAATGAATGGTATGAAATTACACTCAATCGTCCTTCTGGTTTTAAAACCTCTAATGATTGTTCTAAAAACTCTTTCAAAACATCCATTTCTTGATTGACCTCAATTCGGATGGCTTGATAGATTTGCGCCAATACTTTATTCTTAAATTGTTCGGGTAAATAGCGCTGTAATATCAATCTTAATTCATCTGTTGTGCTAATTGCCTTACTCTCTCTAGCTTCAACAATGGTTCTTGCTAAAGCAGGAGCCACTTTTAATTCGCCATATTCCAAGAAAACTCTTTTCAAATTAGGTTCATCGTATTCGTTGATTACTTTGTAAGCATCCAATTCATTTTTTTTACTCATCCGCATGTCTAAATCCGCATCAAATCGGGTAGAAAATCCACGTTCAGGAACATCAAACTGATGAGAAGAAACTCCCAAATCGGCTAAAATTCCATCTACTTGTTTAATCCCATGAAATCTCAAAAAACGTTTAATAAATCTAAAATTCTCTTGTATCAGAGTAAATCGTCCGTCAGGCAATGTGTTTCCCCATGCATCTTCATCTTGATCAAATCCGAATAGTTTTCCTTTTGTATCAAGTCGACTCAAAATTTCTTTTGAATGGCCACCACCCCCAAATGTGACATCTACATAGATTCCGTTCGGATTAATATTTAAACCATCTACAGATTCTTTCAACAAAACAGGATTATGATATTCCATTATCCTTGTCATTTACATCGCCCATAACCTCTTCTGCCAAATCAGCAAAATCTACAACTGAATCATCAATAGCTTTTTCGTATAATTCTTTATCCCATATTTCAATAATATTCACAGCAGAAGACAACACAATGTCTTTAGAGATTTGTGCAAAATTGGTCAAGTCTTTTGGGACTAACAATCGACCTAAATTATCAATTTCAATCACTTTTACACCCGCTGTAAATCGACGGATGAAATCATTATTCTTCTTTACAAATCGATTGAGCTTATTAATTTTTTGCATCATGACATTCCACTCTGCCATAGGATATAATTCCAAACATGGCTGAAAAACGGAACGCTTCAAGACAAATCCGTCTTGAAGAGAAGCTGCTAATTGCTTCTTGAAAGGGGCTGGCAAAAGCATCCTTCCTTTAGCATCTATCTTGCATTCGTATGTTCCAATTATTGCGTTCAAAAACTTAAATATAAATGATTTGAGCAAAAATATAAAATATTTTACCACTTTATACCACTTTATACCACTTTGTTAATAAGTTTTACCACTTTTTAGAAAAATCAATAGTTGAGCAATAACTTCCTAACATATTAATGGTTAACAAATCAGCAAAAAGAGCCAAATGATTCAAAACAGAATGATTCAAAATAATTCTAAAGTGAAATAGCTGAATAAAAAGAAAGAGCTTTTTAAATAATTTATTTTGGAAAAAAAATTGAAGTATTTTCAATTATGTTTTTAATAAAATGAAAACCATTTTACATTGTCATTATTTATCTAAAAAAATACGAAATGCTTTAATTTTATGGATAAAAAGCTATATTTGTAACAATTGAAAAAGAAGATTAAAAATGAATAAAATCATTAAAAAAGAAGGTCGTTACAGCTATTTGGAATTGGGAGAAGGAACTCCAATTGTAATTCTTCATGGCTTAATGGGAGGATTAAGTAATTTTGATGGTGTTGCCGAATATTTCTCGCAAAAAGGGTATAAAATTGTCATTCCAGAATTACCTATTTATACTCAAAACATTTTAAAAACCAATGTTAAAGCTTTTGCAAAATACGTGAAGGACTTTATCACATTTAAACGTTTTGAACGCGTAATTTTACTAGGAAATTCACTTGGTGGACATATTGCCTTATATCATGCCAAAATGTATCCCGAGAAAATGCTTGGGCTAGTAATTACAGGAAGTTCGGGACTATATGAAAGTGCCATGGGAGACAGTTATCCCAGAAGAGGCGATTATGACTACATTCAAAAAAAAGCGGAAGCTGTTTTTTATGACCCAAAAATTGCCACTAAAGAAATAGTTGATGAAGTGTATGCTATGGCAAATGATCGAATTAAATTAATAAAAACACTAACAATTGCCAAAAGCGCTATTAGACACAACATGGCGAAAGACTTGCCAAAAATGCACATTCCTACCTGCATTATTTGGGGGAAAAATGACACTGTTACACCTCCAGAAGTGGCTGTAGAATTCAATAATTTATTACCAAACGCTACATTGTATTGGATTGATAAGTGTGGTCATGCGGCTATGATGGAACAACCCGAAGAATTTAATAGACTTCTTGAAGTGTGGTTGAATGAAAAGAGTGAAACGCTGAAAAGTATATCTAAATAAAAATGAAAATTAACACCGCCGAATTTATAATTAGCAATTCAGATGTAGCTAAATGTCCTACGGAACGTTTACCAGAATATGCTTTTATTGGTCGTTCCAACGTGGGAAAATCATCACTAATTAACATGATTACCAATCATAAAAATTTGGCAAAAACTTCGGGAAAACCAGGAAAAACTCAGCTAATCAATCACTTTAAAATTAATTCGAATTGGTTCTTGGTGGATTTACCCGGTTATGGTTATGCTAGAGTTTCTAAAAAAACGAAGCAAATTTTTCAAGAATTCATCACCGATTATTTTGAGAGTAGAGCACAATTGGTTTGTGCCTTTGTATTGATTGACATTCGCCTTGAAGCACAAAAAATAGATTTAGAATTTATTGAATATTTAGGCGAAACCGAAGTGCCTTTTTGCATTATTTTTACCAAAGCCGATAAAATAAGTAAAACTAAAATCGACTCCCATATTGCGGCATACAAAAAACAACTTCACGCCCATAATTGGGAAGAAATCCCGCCTTACTTTGTAACCTCAGCAACAGAAGGAACCGGAAAAGATGCACTTTTAAAGTACATTGAAGAAATTAATGTGGAAGTTTACAAAGATTTGAATGAATTTTAAAAGAAAATGGTTCTAAATGAGAACCATTTTTTATGCTTTTAATTCTAATTTCTCGGCAAAATAATCACAAAAATCTTTCATTGTAGCCGTCATTTTTTCATCTTGAGTAGCGCGTTCAAAAGTATCTGCCATAGCTACAAGCGTTTGATGGAAGAAAATTTTCATTTCGTCAACAGGCATTTCTTTGGTCCATAGATCTATGCGAAGTGTTTCTTTTGTTTTACTATCCCAAACAGACAATAGCATGGCTTTGGCTTCTTCCAATTGAACACCGCCATCTTGCGCAGTCCAAAAAATATTCTCTGGAACCCTATTTTCGTCCAATTCAACTAAGAATTTTATTTCCGACTTAATGGTATTACTCATTTTTTTTTGGTTTATATTTTGATAATTCGAAGATTTCTTTAGTGTTTATTTTCAACATTTGTTGAACAGTAATTTCATTATTTTCCATAAACGAGCGCACAATTTGCAGACCAATCCATTGCCCCACCCTTCCTGGAGTTTCATTATCAATTTCCAAATAAAATTTAGAAAACGGCGCTAAATTGATAAACCGATTGGGCAACTTTGCATCTGTACTGTAAAGCAATTTATTACTCACAAAGAATTCCCACATGTAATTTTCATTTTCCTGACAAAATTGAATTTGCTTTTCAGTGTAACCTATTTTTTCAGCATCGGTATAATTGGGTAATAGTAGGTCTTTTAAATACAATTCCTTGCCCGAATTTATCATTAACGATAATAATTCTTTGTCTTTAAGAACTGGTAAAATTCCGAATGAGAAACTAGAAACAATATCCGGCATCATTTGTCTTTGTTCAAAATTTTGTCTCAAATATTCAGGAAACTCATTTTTATAGAATTTGTGCTCTTTTCCCAAATACAATTCTAAGGCAATTACCAATTTATCATGGGCATAAATCGTTTTATTCATGTAATCCATATCTCCAATTACAGTATAAATCTTCGGAGTAATAACGGTTGGAAAATAATATTTTATATGTTTAAATAAGTCAACAATATCATTTTGTTCGGGGCTAAAATCTTTGTATTTCTTTTCAACTTCACCATACAATTCACGCCATAGTGGATTTTGCATTTTATCAATCCAAACACTATCTGGCGTTTTCATTGGGAAAAAATCAGGGTATGCAGCTTTTACTTTAGCTAAATCTTCTGGTTTTGAATCAAAGAACGCTTGTTCGAAACGATATGTTTTCATAGAAATCGGAATTTCTTCAACAGCTTGTTCCACTTTACTCTTTTTATTACAAGAGAAAAATAATAGTCCGGTAAGGATATAAATATATTTTTTCATCAAAAATTTAATATTTTTGCAAATATACATTACCAAATCTTAATTCATTCCTAAACTATGGGTAAAAAAAGCAGCATTCAGGTAGAAAAAGTAAACGAACATATAGTCAACTGGTTAAAATCGTATGCTAATAACGCAAAAGTTAATGGTTTTGTTGTGGGGATTTCTGGTGGAATAGATTCGGCTGTTACTTCATCACTTTGTGCACAAACTGGTTTCCCAACATTATGCATAGAAATGCCAATTCATCAAGCTCAAAATCAAGTTAATAGAGGACGGGAACACATTGACCAATTACAAAATAGATTTCAAAATGTAAGTCGAGCAGAAGCCAATTTAACGCCTATTTATGAATCTTTCAAAGGAGAGATGCCTTATGTCAATGATGAAACAAAATACCATTTATCCCTTGCCAACACACGTGCCCGTTTACGCATGACCACATTATATTATTTTGCAGGAATTCATGGCTATTTAGTGGCTGGAACTGGCAATAAAGTAGAAGATTTTGGTGTAGGATTTTATACAAAATATGGCGATGGCGGTGTTGATGTGAGTCCAATAGCCGATTTAATGAAAAGTGATGTTTATGCCCTTGGGAAGTATTTACAAATACCCGATTCAATTCAAAAAGCAGCGCCAACAGATGGTTTGTTTGGCGATAATCGTACCGATGAAGATCAACTTGGCGCGAGTTATGATGAATTAGAATGGGCAATGCTGGAAGATGAAAAAGGAAGCGCCCCAGATCAATTCGTTGGGAGAGAAAAAGAAGCATTTGACATTTACAAACATCTTAATTTTGTAAACAAACATAAAATGGAATCCATCCCTGTATGTAAAATTCCAGAATCTTATAGAAAATAATTCACTATTTTATTTAAATAGTTTATTTTTTTTTCATTAACTTTACAATAATCAATGGGTTCTGACCTGTAAAATTATAATTATGATAACCGTTTGTCTTGCCGATAATTATCCCGTGATTCATTATGGAGTAAAAACCTATTTTAAAGACCACCCGGAAATTAGTGTTGTATCAAACGTTGTTAATTTTTTAATGGTTGCTGATGCTTTAAGAAATAAAGAAATCAACGTATTGATAATCGATTTGGAATTGGATGGTTTGAAAAGTATTTTCGAATTGAAAACGATTATTAAAAACTTTCCCAATACAAAAGTTTTAGTTTTTTCTAGTTTAAACGAACAAATTTATGCTCCAAATGCAATAAAAGCGGGCGCTTCAGGATTTGTTCATAAATCTAAAAAGTTAGAAACGCTCGGTTCAACCATCGTTAATGTGAATCAAGGAATTATCATGATGAGCGATACCCTTAAAAAAAAATTGGAAATTATTGCAAAACAAAATAAAAACGATCGTCTTTACAGAAAATTGTCAAGCAGAGAAATTGAAGTGTTACGTTATCTTTGCGATGGTAAAAAAAATAACGAAATCTCAAAGCTTTTAGAGCTTAACGAAAAAACAATTTCTACCTATAAATTAAGACTTTTACAAAAACTAAATGTAACTAATTTAGTGGATTTAGTAAACAAAGCGAAAAATTTGGATATTATTTAAATAAATTCTTGTTTTTTAATTTCCAAATTACAATTGATTGTCGATTGATTTGAAATTTATATTTTTTAATATTTATCTAGTTATGTCTTGAAATAACTCTTCCCAATTTTTTAGAAAATATGTTGGCTAATTCATTATAATCCTTTACACCAGTTAAAATTTCAATATTATCCACCTCGGCATCATTGGACACAGAAGATTGCAATTCCTTTATAATTTTACTAACCAATAACCATCTTAATGTTAATATCGTTTCTGACACATATTGGCTTATGGTTTTGTCTTTGGCTTTAACAAATATGTTCTTAGCTTCCCAATTGTCGAGGGAATAGCGTTCATCATTCATCAAAATTGAAGTCACTTCTTGAGACAAATCGGGTGATAATTGCGCCAAATATTTTTCTAATTCAAAGATTTCATTTTGATTGAAATAATTTATCAGATCTATATAAATAGCTCTAAATAAAGGATTTGCTAATTCGGTTTCATCTTCTTGCAAGCTTAAATAAATTCGTTGAAATACCTTGGCTTTATTAATTTCTTTTACTTCAATCATTTCGCCTACTTCATTCTGTTTTAATAAAACATCTTCAAATTCAACTTCTACATTTCCATAGATCAATAAGATTTCAATGATCTTATGTTCCAATTCAAATTGAATGTCAATATTGGCAGTTGCCACTACATTTTCATTTCTAAGAACTTCGAAGGCGGTTTGTTCGTCTTTGAACTTTTTACCTAATTCATTTATATCTTTTTTAACTAATTGTGCCAAAGTATTAAACAATACATCTTCCGAAATATCCATTATTCGAGATACTTCTTGAATATAAATTTCGCGTTTAATTCGATCGGGGATTTTAGAAATACTGGCCACCATATCTCTAATCAAATCGGCTTTCTTTATTGGGTCATTCTTGGCATCTTTCATTAAAAGCGATGCTTTGAATTGTATAAAATCCATAGCATTATCTTCAAAATACTGAATCAAATCTTGCAGAGGGGTTTTCTTAGCAAAACTGTCAGGGTCATCACCATCTGGAAAAGTACATACTTTAACGTTCATTCCTTCTTCCAAAATCAAATCGATTCCGCGAATAGAAGCGCGTAAACCAGCCGCATCACCATCAAAAAGTACGGTGACATTTTTAGTCAAACGATTTATCAAACGAATTTGGTCAGGCGTTAATGCCGTTCCAGAAGAAGCTACGACATTTTCAATTCCCGCTTGGTGCATCTGAATTACATCGGTATATCCTTCTACCAAATAACAATTATCTTGTTTGGCAATAGCTTGTTTGGCATGAAAAATTCCGTACAACACTTTGCTTTTATGATACAAATCACTTTCTGGTGAATTAAGGTATTTTGCTGCCTTTTTATCATTCGTTAAAATACGTCCGCCAAAACCTAACACTCGACCTGACATCGACTGAATTGGAAACATCACACGCCCTTTAAATCGATCAAATTGTTTGTCCTCACCTACAATAGTTAAACCCGTTTTTTCAAGGAAATCCAATTGATATCCTTTCCCAAGCGCTTCTTTAGTAAATGCATCCCAAGTGGAAGGCGAATATCCTAAACCAAACTTTTTTATAGTATCATTAGTAAATCCGCGTTCTTTGAAATAGGTCAACGCAATGGCTTTTCCTTCTTCAGAATTCAATAGAACATCTTGAAAATATTTGGATGCAAATTCAGAAATCAAAAACAAACTTTCACGCTCGTTTGCCACTACTTTATCTTCATCCGAAAGTTCGGTTTCTTCGACTTCAATATTGTATTTTTTTGCTAAATACCGAATGGCTTCCGGATAAGTGAATTGCGAATGCTCCATGATGAACGCAACGGCATTTCCACCTTTTCCGGAACTAAAATCTTTCCAAATTCCTTTAACAGGCGAAACCATGAACGAAGGCGAACGCTCGTCAGAAAAAGGACTAAGGCCTTTAAAGTTACTGCCAGCACGCTTTAATTGTACGAAATCACCAATGACTTCTTCCACTCGAGCCGCCTCATATACTTTATCAATGGTTTCTTTGGTAATCAATTTTAGGTTCTAAGATTAAAAGTTCTAAGGCTCAAAGTTACTCGTTTTTAACCAATAAAAACTAACGAAATATTTCTTCTAAAACAAAATTGAGTTGCGGAAAAAGTGGACTGTTAATTACATCTTCTTCGATTAAAGGATGTAATCCAATAAATTGGTCTTCTTTTAAAATATAAATAAAGAGTGTTTCATCTTGTGGATTAACAATCCAATATTCTAAAACGCCAGCTTCTTGATACAAGTCAAACTTATATTTCATTTCTTTATTGGAATTTCCCGGTGAAAGAATTTCTATCACCAAATCGGGAGCGCCAAAAGCAGCTCTGGCATCCAACTTATCTTCATTACAGATAACACATAAATCGGGTTGCACCACGGTAAAAACATCTTTATCTGGTATTGACTTTTTTTTGTCTAATAATCGAACATCAAAGGGAGCAGAAAATAATTTGCAAGGATGATTTTTAAATTCATTCCATAAAATACCGTGCAAGTTACTAGCAACTTTTTGATGAAACGTACTTGGCGTCGGATTCATTTTATAAATTCTTCCTTTTATGAGTTCCAATCTATCTTGAAATTTCCAAGTAAGATAATCGGCATACGAATAGATCTTATCTAAATCTAACTGATTGATATTGGTAATCATTGCATTATTTTTTTCAAAGTTACTAAATTTTCTAAAACAAAAAAATCCTTCCTAAGTAACTTGGAAAGGATTTTTAAGCACAACTAACCTAACAATTTTATTTAATTAAAGTCAAAACGTATTCCTAACGAAATGTTTTTTTGCTTCACCGTATTATTTTTAAACATTGGATTCAGGTCGTATTTTAAATATAAACTCATTTGATTATATCCAAGGTAGCCACTCACACCATATATGAAATTATTTACATTAAAATCGCCTTTTTCTTTCATAGTTACATCATGTCCATTTCCATCATCAAACAACTGAAATTGTTTGGATTTTAATCGGAAACCTGTATAACCTACCAATCCTAAACGAACACTTTGGTGCGATTGAAAAAATGGTTTTCCATCTTTAGCTTTTTTTTAGAAAAATCAAATTCCAAATGAAGTGGTGCTACTAAATACACATTTCTAATACGAGAATTGTCCTGATGATCTAATTACTTTTTTCGTTCAATAACATAATTCACCATCAACGTTAAACTGTCTTTATAGATGGAATTGGGAAAATTTTGTATTAAAGTAAGAGCTTCTTGTTGGAATTGTGCCATTTTTTGTTCGGCATAATGCAATCCGTTTTTATCTTTTACAAATTGGATGACTTCTTTAACCCGTTTTTTATCTTTATTATGATTTTTAATCGAATTGATGCACCAACTTTTTTCTTTATTCGTACAATTATTCAAAGCATAAATCAAAGGCAAGGTCATTTTTTGTTCTTTGATATCAATTCCTGTGGGTTTTCCGATGGCGTCATCTGTGTAATCAAATAAGTCATCTTTAATTTGGAACGCCATTCCGATGAGCTCTCCAAATTTACGCATAGTTTCCACTTGCACTTCATCATTACAGACCGAACGTGCTCCTAGAGCGCAACAAGCTGCAATTAAAGTGGCTGTTTTTTGACGAATGATTTCGTAATAAATAGCCTCGGTAATATCCAATCGACGCGCTTTTTCAATTTGCAGCAATTCGCCTTCACTCATTTCGCGTACTGCTACTGAAATAATTCGCAACAAATCAAAATCACCATGATCGATAGAAAGCAACAATCCTTTAGAAAGTAAATAATCACCAACCAAAACGGCTATTTTGTTTTTCCAAAGTGCGTTAATGGAGAAAAATCCACGACGACGGTTGCTATCATCCACCACATCATCGTGAACTAATGTTGCGGTATGAATCAATTCAATTACACAGGCTCCTCTATACGTTCGCTCTTCTACAGATCCTCCCGACAGCATTTTAGCAGTTAAAAAAACAAACATCGGACGCATTTGTTTCCCTTTTCGATTTACAATGAAATAGGTGATTTTATTCAACAACGCCACTTTGGATGACATCGATTCATAGAACTTCTTTTCAAAAAGTTCCATTTCTTGCAGAATGGGTTGTTTTATTTGCGAAGTAATATTCATCCGAGTCAAAGATACAACAATCCGAATGTTTGAAAAAAAATTTACGCTAGATTAAACCTTTTTAATTATTTTTTGTCTTATCTTTAACTCACTAAAACTTTTAAATATGAAAACAAAAATTTTTATCCTTGGAATAATAGTTTTATTATTCACGGTAAGCTGCAGCAAAAAGGATTCTTCCGACAATTCATCAATGTCCAAAGAGGAAGCGCAGTCAAGTTCTAAAATTGATCTTGCCAATGACGATGTAAGTTCAATTGTTGAAGACCAGTACAACAACATTAATTCAAGTTCTTTCTCAAATAAGAATGGTGAACTTGCCTTATCAACATGTGCAACAATAACTAGAGTTCCTAGTTTTGGAACCGTTTTGAATGATGGTGATCAAGTAACTAAAACTATTGATTTTGGTTCAGCATGTATCCTTTCAAATTACAATGTTGTAAGTGGTAAAATAATTATTTCGTTCACATATCATCCAACAGCCCCTAGTCAAACTGTGAATTATAGCTTTGATAATTTTTATCATAACAACATAAAAATTGAAGGCAATAAAACATTTACTAGAACAATGACTGTGGCAACTGCTACATCACCAAGTCATCCAATTGTAGTGATGCAGATGGATTTAACCGCTACTATTAATGGTCAATCACATCATAGAGTTGGAACCAGAACAAGAGAAATTATTGCGGGTTATGATACTCCAAATGTTTTTTCTGACAATGTATATAGCATCACAGGGAATTGGACAACTACTCATCCAACAGGTACGGTTACGAGCACAATCACCTCTCCACTTCTCGCTAAAATGAGTTGTATGAATGTAAACAAACCATTACTTGTTCAAGGAGTTATTACATTTAACAAAAACAATCATTCTGCCACATTGGATTACGGTACTGGAGAATGCGATAATTTGGCTGTTTATACAGTAAACGGCATTTCATATAACATAGTTATCGGAAACTAAAATCATTCATCTGTTTTTATAAAAGAGAAAAGTCCCGTTTTATATGGGACTTTTTTTATGCTTCTTTATTCGCCAATTGACCACAAGCGGCATCAATATCTTTTCCTCTACTTCTACGCACTTTAGCCACAATATCGTTTTTGGTTAATTCTTTAATATACCTATTGATGGCTTCGTCTGATGCTTGTTGGAATTCACCATCATCAATGGGGTTGTATTCGATTAAATTTACTTTGCATGGCACATATTTACAAAACTTCACCAAAGCATCTACCGCTTCTTTAGTGTCGTTTATGCCTCCCCAAACTACATATTCATAGGTGATTTTACTTTTGGTTTTTCGATACCAATATTCTAAAGCTTCACGTAAATCAGCCAATGGAAAGTTTGTACTGAACGGCATGATGCGAGCTCGAACATCATCAATAGCGGAATGTAACGAAACGGCTAATTTGAATTTTACGTCATCATCGGCCATTTTTTTTATCATTTTGGGGATACCTGAAGTAGAAAGGGTAATTCTTTTTGGCGACATCCCTAATCCTTCGTCTGAAGTAATCCTATCAATAGCTTTAATGACATTGTTGTAGTTCATCAATGGTTCTCCCATTCCCATAAAAACGATATTTGAAAGCGGACGGTTGTAATACAATTTACTTTCGTTATGTATGGCTAAAACTTGGTCGTAGATTTCGCCAGGTTCTAAATTTCGCATTCGTTTTAATCGTGCGGTAGCGCAAAAATTACAATCCAAGCTGCAACCTACTTGCGACGATACACATGCCGTTGTTCGGGTATTGGTAGGAATCAAAACACTCTCGACTATCAATCCATCGTGCAATCGAACGGCATTTTTAACAGTGCCGTCTTCACTGCGTTGCATGGTATCTACCTTGATGTGATTGATGACAAAATGGGTTTCCAACATCGCACGCATTTCCTTAGAAACGTTGGTCATATCCTCAAAACTATGAGCACCTTTACTCCATAACCATTCATAAACCTGATTGCCTCGAAACGCTTTATCACCGTTGGCCACAAAAAAATCTCGAAGTTCTTCTTTAGATAGAGCGCGAATGTCTTTTTTGTCAATCATGATACAAATGTAAAACAATTTGTTGATTTGATAATTTGTGTTGCGTAATTTGTAATTTTGTAAAAAAATAAACCTAATGCATTTCATATCTGAAGAATTAGAAAACTACGTTGAACAACATTCTCAAAACGAACCCGAATTGTTGGTAAAACTATTTAAAGAAACGCATCAAAAAATTTTACAACCTAGAATGTTAAGTGGGCATTTTCAAGGACGCGTGTTGAGTATTTTGTCTAAGATAATAAATCCAAAAAACATTCTTGAAATTGGCACCTATACGGGTTATGCTACTTTATGTTTAGCAGAAGGATTACAAAAAGAAGGGACATTAGACACCATTGATATCAAAGATGAATTGGTTTCTATTCAGCAGAAATACTTTAATTTATCTCTGTGGAAAGATCAAATCACGGCACATTTGGGTACTGCTTTAGAAATTATTCCGACTTTAAACAAAAAATACGATTTAGTTTTTATTGATGCCGACAAAGAAAATTACGTTAATTATTTCAATATGATTGTGCCGATGATGACCCAAGGAGGTATCATATTGTCGGACAATGTTCTTTGGAGTGGCAAAGTTTTAGAAGAATTGAGTACGAAAGATAGGAGTACGAAAGTGTTATTGGAATACAATAAAATGGTGAATAATGACCCCAGAGTAGAAACGGTATTGTTGCCTATTCGAGATGGGTTGACCGTCAGTAGGGTGCTTTAATTTTTAAGAATGTATTTCTTATAAATAGCATAGAAAGTTATTCCGAAGAGTGCACCAAAAACATAGCCTGTTAAAATATCAATTGGAAAGTGAACGCCCAGATAGATGCGACTGTAAGCAAATAATAACGGATAAAGAAAAATTAAATAACCATATTTATAATACTTTTTCAGAATCAAAAACAAGAATAGCATGGTTGCCATAGAATTGGAAGCGTGACCAGAGAAAAAACTATAGGTATTTGATTGATGTACAATCCTAATGAGTGCTTTGATATCGGGATCATTACAAGGACGCAATCTTTGGAAGGTTAACTTAAAAAACTCAACTGAACTATCGCAACACAAAACAAGAACCGAAATAAATAGAACAACAATTCCTAAGTTTTTTAATCCGATTTTCTTGAATAGTAAATAAGATAAAGACAGAAAAAACGGCGTCCAATAAGCTTGTTGCGTAATAATTAGCCAAAAACTATCATAAGTTACCGAACCCAATCCGTTCAAATAAATAAACAATTCTTTATCTAAATCAATAATTCTATCAAGCATTACATCTGTCGTTTGATTGGTCCCTCTGTAATTTCTTCAATATCATTCTTGATTATAGTAGTGCTCTCACAGGCTTCTTTCAAGATATTCTCGCCCAAATCGATATTGGAAACTGAAACACTTTCCTTTACTTTATTTACTTCTTGTGTAAACGAGGTCGTAACTTGTTTCAAAGAACTATTTATTTCTTGAACATCGGCACTTTTTTGAATTTCAGATTTTATTTCGTTGGTAGCATGCTTCAAATTTGCCATAATTTTACCGAAAGTTCTTGCTGCTTCGGGCAATTTATCAGTTCCGAAAAGCATTAAAGCTATAAAAATGATGAAAATTAATTCGCCTCCACCTATTCCAAACATAATATTATTATTTATTGAATTGCAAAGTTACAAAGTTCTTAATCAAATTTTGATTTTACTGCTTCTTTTGGCCAAGTATTATTTGTAACATCAATATCGGCTGTTTCCAGTTTTGGGTCGATTTGTATTTTGACAATCACTTTTTGTGTAGCAAAAGTTCGACTGACTTCTTTATCGTTCATTCTCCAAATTTGAGCAGGAAATTGGTGTGTTTCTGTAGTTCCATCTTCGTAGGTTAATTCTACAATAATTGGCATTACCAATCCGCCTGGTTTGTCAAAAGTAACTTGATAAAAATAATTTGGTTCGTTTAGTTTTGCTTTTTCTTCTGCCGAGAAGTGTTCGTTAACATAATCATCCAAAGCTTTGTAATCAGAAATTTTGAAAGGTTTATTCATTTCTGGTTTAAAGTCTTCGCTTCCATCGGCAATCATATATACCATTGGTCCCGGATTGGTATCACGGCGTCTTTGTTTTTTTAAAAACTCGGTAACTTCTTTAGAAGGTTCATTGCTTACAAAATATTTTTTCACATCTTTAATTCCGATATCGTTGGCATCGGTAGAATAAAACCACCCTCTCCAAAACCAATCCAAATCAACTGCCGAAGCATCTTCCATAGTTCTAAAGAAATCTTCTGGAGTTGGATGTTTGAATTTCCAACGATTGGCATAGGTTTTAAAAGAATAATCAAACAATTCATGACCCATAATGGTTTCCCGAAGAATATTAAGAGCCGTGGCAGGTTTCCCGTAAGCGTTATTTCCAAATTGACGAATACTTTCTGAGTTGGTCATAATAGGTTCTATTCCTTTTTGGTCGCCACTCATGTAGGGAATGATATTTTTAGCAGGACCTCGTCTTACTGGAAAATTAGCATCGAATGATTTTTCGGCTAAAAATTCCATGAATGAATTCAACCCTTCATCCATCCAAGTCCATTGGCGCTCATCCGAATTAATAATCATTGGAAAGAAGTTGTGTCCAACCTCATGACAAATAACGCCCAGCATACCGTATTTAACTTGATCAGAATAGTTTCCTTCGGCATCTGGACGACCAAAATTCCAACAAATCATTGGATATTCCATGCCTTGATCTCTTGCGTTAATGGAGATAGCTTTTGGATATGGATAATCAAATGTAAAGCTTGAATAGCTTTTTAAAGTATGAGCCACCATTCTTGTAGAATATTTTTCCCAAAGCGGATTGCCCTCTTTTGGATATAATGAAATTGCCATGGAAGAAGTCGTTCCTGTTTTAACAGCCATGGCATCATAAATGAATTTTCTTGAAGTAGAAATTCCAAAATCACGCACGTTTTCTGCCTTAAATTTCCATGTTTTTTTCTTATCTGAAAATCCTTTTTCAGCTGCTTCGGCTTCGGCTTGAGTTACAATAATTACAGGATTGTCAAATGATTTTTCGGCTAAAGCATAACGCGCCAATTGAGCCGTAGTAAAAACTTCTGCTCGATTCAATAAGGTTCCAGTAGCTTCCAAAATATGGTCTGCTGGAACGGTAATATTTACTTCAAAATTTCCGAAAGGCAAAGCAAATTCTCCAGAACCCCAAAATTGCATATTTTGCCAACCTTCTACATCATTATATACGGCCATTCTAGGATAAAACTGTGCTAATACATAAAGATTATTTCCGTCTTTATCAAAATGTTCATACCCTGAGCGCCCACCGTCTAATGTATAATTGTTGATTAGGTAATTCCATTTGATAGAAAAAACAATTTTCTCGCCATGCTTCAACACTTTTGGTAATTCAATACGCATCATCGTTTGATTGATGGTGTATTGCATTGGTTTTCCTAGGGCATCTTTTACAAAATCTATGTTAAATCCACCATCAAAATCGGCTTCTAAATATTTTCTAGAAAATCCTTGAACTCCAATAGCGGGGTCGGTTTTATTGCTTTCTATTAAGGGCGAAAGCGAATTACGAGATTGTTGGTTTTGATCCAATTGCACCCAAAGGTAGTCTAACGATTCTTTGGCATTATTGGTATAGGTTATAGTTTCTTTACCATATAATTTGGTGTTTTTATCATCTAATTCAACATCAATTTTATAATCCGCCTGTTGTTGGTAATATTCTGGTCCTGGAGCACCTGATGCAGTTCGATACAAATTAGGTGTTGCCAATAAATCATACATTTGCTTGAATTTATCAGGATTTTTTTCGCTAGCAGAAGCAGTTTTGGAAGTTTCTTGAGCGAAAAGCCCAATAGAAAAAAATAAGATTCCAAAATTAAAAAAAGTGGATTTAGACGTCATACCAGAAATTATTTAAGGTATAAAAGTAATGCTTTTTGTGGCACAATTTTGAATTGTAATTATTTTAACATTCCTTTAAAGTTTTCGGAAGTAAGCAGTAAACTATGTTTTTCACCCGAAATAGTAGCTTGAATTATGTTTTGTTGATTAGAATTCAATTCGGTTAACGCGCTATTTTCAATTTCGAGGGTAGTAATTTTGGAAACATCCGTAATTCTAAAATAGCAAATTAATACATTAGCTTCAACTTCTTTACTCCGAAAACTCATCGGCTTCAAAACGCCATTCACTTTAAGAGAAAATTTTTCTGACAAATAGTTTTTCATAGCTACTTCATCTTGCGGGGTTTCTTTGTTTGTTCCGATATAATTTTTGGTATGAAATCGTTTTTCGAGTGCTTCATTCAAATCATCAATAAAAATGCGAGACGTAATTTGAATCATTTTCTTTTCAGCCACATAATTTATTTGATAAATAGAAGAATAGAATTTATGTACAGCCATAGAGGAAAGACTCACAAATAAAACTAAAAAAAAGATGTTTCGGCTAATTTTAGACATATTCAAAAGTACTTATTTTTCTTTTAAAAGTTGCAAATAATTCACCGCCAATTCATTCATTACAAAAGTGGCCAAGGTTTTGTTTTTAGATTTCAATGCTTCCAAAAATTTAGCGTCTTGAACAATATAATATTGGAATCCTTTGACATAATCATGGGGTATTTTTAAAGTTTGTATGAAATAGTTGTATTCATACCAAACACTAATTTTATAAAGTAGCGTTTCTTTTTTCTCAACTTCTAATTCTTTTTTAAGCATTGACGTTCTTCCTGACATCCAATTTAAAATTGGATCAATTGGAAGGATTCCTCCGCCGGAATTTGCCGTATATAATTTTCTTTCTGCTGGAGTGGCAATTTTCATTTTTGAAGAAACAATCCCAAGCGAAAACTCATTTATGTTTTTATATTCATTAATTTTTACTTCATCCAAAATTCTCGCTAAAAGTTCTAATTTAACAAAAAAAAGTTTTTGATCAAAATCATTTTCCCTTAAAATTACTTTCATTCCTTTAAATTGAACTGCTGAAAATAATAAAGTATCTCCAATAGAAGCGTAAATTGAAAAATACCCGCCACGTTCCGTTAGTGTTGTTTTTTCAGTTTTAAGGTTTAGGATGTATATTCCCTCCAAATCGTTGAGTTCGGAAATTACCTTTCCATTCATTTTTTTAGCCGTAGTTATCTCTTGTCCATTAGTATAATTTACAAAGAAAAAGAATAAAAATAGCGCTCTAATAATTGTCAAAGTGGTGATAGTTGTGAATTTACAATGTAAAAGTATCATATAACACACTTAAAATTTGCCAATACATTGTAAAATTGTGTTAATTATTAATTTGTAAATTTGTTAAAAATTTAATTACAGTACGAAAGTCAATTAGATGTATTATGAAAAACCTTATTATAGCCAGTACTTCTACACTGCACGGAGGCAATTATTTAGATTATTTACTTCCAACACTTGAACAGCATTTTAGTAATTGTGAAACCATAGTTTTCATCCCTTATGCCCGACCTGGTGGTATATCTCATGAAGAATATACCAATAAAGTACAATTGGCTTTTTCTCAAATTGGCAAAAAAGTATTGGGATTACATACTTTTGAAAATACCATTGAAGCAATTAAAAATGCGCAAGGAATTTTTACGGGTGGCGGAAATACTTTTCTATTAGTTTCACAATTATACGAAAATAATATAATGGAAACTTTGGTACAAGCCATTGCAAAGGGAGTTCCCTATTTAGGAACTAGTGCAGGAAGCAATATTACAGGAATATCAATGCAAACTACTAATGATATGCCTATAATTTATCCACCAAGTTTTAATACCTTAGGAGCAATTCCTTTCAATTTAAACCCTCATTATTTGGATGCCGATTGGCAAAGCAAACACATGGGCGAAACACGAGAAACACGAATTAAAGAATATCATGTGTTTAATTCAATCCCAGTTCTTGGTTTACGCGAAGGAAGTTGGCTTGATGTAAAAGGCAACCAAATTATACTGAAAGGAAATCTAACAGCAAGATTGTTTAGACAGAATCAAGAACCCCAAGAGTTAGAACCTGGTTCAGATTTAGGTTAAGTCTAAAGCACATAGATCATAATTCGTTAATTGGTAGAATTTGTCATTAGACTTTTGACCTTAGACTTTTATCTAAGGTTTGTGTAATAAAAAAGCCCCTTCTCTTTCGAGAAGGGGCTTTCTATTTATTAGAAGTTTATTTAAAACTATCTTTTAATCAAACGAAGTGTTTTAGTGTTTTCACCTTGAGTAACAATTACATTGTAAACTCCTGATGGATAACGATCTCCTACTTGAAGTTCTGAAACTTCAGTCGGTGTTAATTCACGTTGATCAATCAATTTGCCTGTCATATCATAAACCATAACGTTTACTTTCTCTGCGCTTGAACTTGTCAAGGTAAAGTTAAAGTTCTCTGATGATGGATTTGGATACGCGACAACTCCAAAAGCAACCGCTGGTGTCTCTACTGTTCTTACAGTTGTAGGACAAGCTATCAACCAAACGTTTACCGCTGCTGAAGTTGCATCTGAACATGGACTACTACTTACTTTAACTCTAAACCAAATATTACCTATTTGACCTACAGAAGGAGCATTATAAGTAGAAGCTGTAGCATTAGTAATATCAGTCCATACAGCACTTGTTGTTGGTGCTACGGTACTTGTTCCTCCATTGTAGTACTGCCATTGGATAGTTCCAACTGAACCAGTAATAGCATACGTTAACAGTTTAGTAGAAGTTGAACAAATAGTAACCGCTGTAGCTAAAGTTGTAGCTCCAGTATTACCAGAAATTGTTTTGGCTACTGCAAGAGGGCTTACAGTGATAACATAGTCTGCTGTAGAAGCTGATGAACATACACCACTTTTCACAACCGCTTTGTAGGCAGTTGTTGCAGTTAATGCGCCAGTTGCAAGCGTTAAAGCTGTTCCTGCTGCAGTAGTTGCGTAAGTTATAGTACTTCCAGATACAGTTCCTTTATACCATGCTACTGATCCTGATGATCCATCTAGAGTCAATGTAGTTCCTGTATTAGTTACACACAATACATTAGTTCCTGAAATCGTTCCCGCAACTGATGGTTGGTTAACAACTACTTGGAATGCTGATGTTGTAGCTTGCGTACAAGCACCACTTGTCAACACCACTCGGTACCATGTACTTTGTGTCAAGTTGGTTACAGTTATTGAATTGGCAGCGTTAGTTGCTGTTGTCGGTGCGATTGCACTTCCAACGTTGTCCCAGTTCGTGTTGTCTATTGAAGACTGCCACTGAATGGTTCCAACTGATGCTGCTGCTAATGTCAATGTAGCTGTGTTTGTTCCTGTACATACCGCTGAAGTTCCTGTAATTGCTTTACTAACAACCGCAGGGCTTACTGTGATAACATAGTCTGCTGTTGAAGCTGATGAACATGCGCCACTTGTTACAACTGCTTTGTAGGCTGTTGTTGCAGTTAATGCACCAGTTGAAAGCGTTGATGCTGTTCCTGTTGCAGTAGTAGCGTAAGTTATAGTGCTTCCTGATACAGTTCCTTTATACCAAGCGATTGATCCTGATGATCCATCTAGAGTCAATGTAGTTCCCGTATTTGGTGTACATAGACCATTCGTTCCAGAAATTGTTCCGGCAACTGATGGTTGGTTAACAACTACTTGGAATGCTGATGTTGTAGCTGATGTACAAGCACCACTTGTCAACACCACTCGGTACCAAGTATCATCTGTCAAGTTGGTTACAGTTATTGAATTGGCAGCGTTAGTTGCTGTTGTTGGTGCTATTGCACTTCCAACGTTGTCCCAGTTCGTGTTGTCTATTGAAGACTGCCACTGAATGGTTCCAACTGATGCGGTTGCTAATGTCAATGTAGCTGTGTTTGTTCCCAAACATACCGCTGAAGTTCCTGTAATTGCTTTACTAACAACCGCAGGGCTTACTGTGACAACATAATCATCTGTTGAAACTGATGAACATGCTCCATTTTTCACAACTGCTTTGTAGGCTGTTGTTGCTGTTAATGCCCCAGTAGCAAGCGTTGATGCCGCTCCTGCTGCAGTAGTAGCGTAAGTTATAGTACTTCCTGATACAGTTCCTTTATACCAAGCAATCGATCCTGTTGATCCTGCTAGAGTTAAACTAGTTCCAGTATTTGGAATACATAGACCATTCGTTCCAGAAATTGTTCCGACAACTGATGGTTGACTTACTGTAATTTTTATCGCTGCCGAAGTAGCTGATGTACAAACTCCATTAGAAGCTACTACTCTAAACCATGTGTCTTGAGTTAATACACCTGATGTAAATGAAACAGCAAGGTTAGTAGCATTTAATGCTCCTTGTGCTATTGGAGCGCCATAGTCATTAAATGTTGTTCCATCAATAGAAGTTTGCCATTGAATGTTTCCAACACTTCCTGATGCTAATGATAAATTAACACTAGTTCCAGTACATGTAGTCAACGCTGGTGACAAAGTGCTCGTAACTGATATCACAGCTGCTTTTGAAAGCACTGTTTGATTTTGCAACGTAACTATACTTGAAGTTGCATTACCACATCCTGCTCCTACAACAAGTTTGTATTTAGTTCCAGCTGGTGGAACTGCTACTGCATTTCTTGTTATAGTTAATGAAGGGCTAGTAACACCTGCATAGTTAACACCATTTGATAATAATGTCCATGTAGTACCTGTAGCAGTTTGGGTATACCATTGGTACGTCGTAGTTGACGGAGCCCCTGCTAATCCTGCTGTAACAGTAGCTGTTGCTCCTATTAATGCACAAATGGTAGGATTTGTAGGCTGTGAAGTGATTACATTTGAATTTATAGTTAAATTCAACGTAGCTGTATTAATACAACCTGCCGCATTATCATAGGTAGCAGTATAAACACCACTTGTGGTATACGTCATATTATTTGCCGCCCATGTGTAGGTTTCACAAGCTGATACCGTTTCACTAGTAGTTGTACTGTTGTTGATGGTTAAATGCAACGTAGCAACATTAGTACATCCAGCGTCATTGGTGCTTGAATATGTATAATCACCACTAGTTGTATAAGAAACTCCATGCCATCTGTATAAATCACAAGCAGTAGCAGTCTCTTCTGAAGTTGTATTGTAGTTGATTGTTAAATTTAACGTAGCAACATTGGTACAACCTGCAGCATTTAAGTCAGTGAAATTATAGGTTCCACTTGTTGTGTAAGTAGTTCCATGCCATGTATAACTGTCACAAGCTGTAACAGTTTCTGTAGTTGTGGTACTATGGTTGATGGTTAAATGTAACGTAGCAACATTAGTACATCCAGCAGCATTAGTACTGGTATATATTTTGTCACCACTTGTTTTATATTTAACACCATTCCAAGTATAACTATCACATGCCGTAACAGTCTCTTGAGTAGTCGTACTGTTGTTGATTGTCAATACTAATGTTTTAACATCAGTACATCCAGCAGCGTTAGTACTCGTGTAAGTATACGTTCCACTAGTAGTATACGTTTGACCGTTTACTGACCAAGAGTACGTATCACAAGCTGTTTCAGATTGCGATGAAGCACTACTATTGTTGATAGTCAATACTAATGTTTTAACATCAGTACATCCAGCAGCATTAGTACTCGTGTAAGTATATGTTCCACTAGTAGTATACGTTTGACCATTTACCGACCAAGAGTAGGTATCACAAGCGGTTACTGATTGCGATGAAGCAGTACTGTTGTTGATAGTCAATACTAATGTTTTAGTATCTGTGCAACCAGCAGCATTAGTACTTGTGTAAGTATATGTTCCACTTGTAGTATACGTTTGACCATTTAATGACCAAGTATACGTATCACAAGCGGTTACTGATTGTGATGAAGCGGTAGTATAATTAACTGTAATAGCAGCTGTACCAGAACTTGAACATCCAGCTAAACTAGTAGATGTAGCAGTAATACTAGCTGTCGCACTTGGTTTAACATAAACCGTAGCACCTGTTGCAGTATTAGAAGACGTCGTTCCAGCAGCATTTGTAAAACTGTTTGCAACTGTTGATGTCCAAGCAATATTACTTGTAGAAACAACACCAGAAACTTTAACATTATCTATAATCCAGAAATAACCCCATGGTGATTCATAGTTAAATCTCAATTTAACATTTGCCTGTCCTAAGAAAGCAGCAGGTAAAGTTTCTGAAGCATTTGCAGTAGTTGTACCACTTCCAATGCTAACAGCGCCATTTAAATAATTTTTGATCGTTGTCCAAGTAGTTCCACCATCTACAGAACCTTGTAAAAACACTTTAGTATCAGATGAATAATAATAGTAAGATTGCTCAAAAGTTACCGTACCAGAAGACATTCCTACAGTACTGAAGCTTGGAGAAATTAATCTTGAACTAGTAGTAGTCCCCGAACCACCTCTATCCGCGTTAGCAATAGCAAAACCACCGCCATTAGCAGAAGTAAAGTTTGTTAAATAAAAACTATAAGTATAAGGCGCTGTACCTAAAGACCAGTTAGAAATTGTAGGAGATGTAGTCGCATTACTTATTGTCCAACCTGGAGCAGTTCCGTTAAAGTCTTGACTCAAAACCACAGTCGTATCACTATATGATCCACCAGCTGCCGTTAGTAATACTGGAGCAGCATCAGAGCAAATCGTGCTTGAATCAGGAGTTACAGTAATAGTTGAAGGCGTTTGAGAAATATTAACAATGTAAGTAATAGCTGTTCCTGAACATCCATTGGCACTAGGTGTAATTACTAAATTAGCTGAACCAGCAATACTTGCAAACGAAGGAATAGCTGTTACTCCTGTTTGATTTGCTAAACCGATAGCTGATCCACCTGTAATAGAATACACAACACCACTTGGCGTACCATTTAAGCTAAACGCTAACGTGTTAGTACCTGAACAAGTTGCAGGGAAAGCACTAGGAGTAGTAACTGTTGGTGTTGGGTTAACCGTTAAAGTAACTGTGTTACTTGTTGCAGAAGAACCACAAATTGGAGTAACAACTACATAATAGGTTCCTGCATCAGTAACAACTGGACTTGCAATGGTGTATGTAGCTGCTGTAGCGCCTGAAATTGCACCGGCAGCATTATACCATTGGTACGTTAATCCTGGACCTGTTGCAACAACACTAAACGATTTAGATACCCCTTGACAAACCACAGCTGTAGATGCTAAATCTGTAGTAATAGTAGCACCCGATTGAACAGTAATAACTTGAGATGCTGATTTTGAACATCCGCTAGCATTAGTAACGAGAACACTATAAGTTGAAGTAGTTAATGGATTAACAGTAACTGCTGATCCACTTGCCGTAAATCCTACTGGATTAGAACTCCATGAATAAGTGTATCCTGTATTATCACCAATAGATATTGTATAATCTTGAGTAGACCCTGAACCCATTGCTAAACAAGATGAAGTAGCTCCATTGGTATTAGCTGTCAATCTAGAACGAATTCTCATTCCAGTTAGACCCAGTTGAGCATCCGCAGGAATAGTTATACTAACTGTTCCAGAAGAAGCACTTGTCCACAATTGAGTAAACTCATTAGTTGAATAAACACCATCTCGGTTAAAATCTATCCAAACCGAAGCTATAGAAGCACCTGTTGTAGCAACAAATAAATCATAGGTAGCACCTGGCATAACAGATGTAGTAGTGCTACCCGATGGTGGATAGGCAGTAACGTATGGAGAAACTTGCGTATCTGAATTATTAAGTGTGTTGAAAGTTACTGTAGAAACAGTTGAACTACCACTATTTGTAACAGCACAATACGAAGGGATCGTTACAGAACTGGAAGCATCCAAAGTAACTGAATCGCCAGGACAAATTGTAGTTGCCGTAGAAACGATTGTTGCATTAGGAATTGACCCAACTGTAACTGTAACGGTTGCAGTGTTAGAACAACCCGCAGCAGTAGTACCTGTAACGGTATAGGTTTTAGTTACAGTAGGATTAGCACTAACGCTAGCTCCTGTACCAGTAATGCCTGTAGTTGGTG
>Ga0209499_1000060_pt1 | contig 76105 bp, 65 predicted proteins | sample C_130208_EF_Meta_FD_187306 | JGI IMG/M metagenome (GOLD analysis project Ga0209499, IMG submission 187306) | Freshwater microbial communities from Lake Croche, Canada to study carbon cycling - C_130208_EF_MetaG (SPAdes) (version 2) | ecosystem: Environmental > Aquatic > Freshwater > Lake...
CACGGCTACGGGTGGGTCGCAACTAGCGCTTCATTGCCTGGGTGCACCGCGATGTGAAATCCAAGCTGGCTCTCGCCGTTCTGGCGACCATTCAGCGCAGTCAATCCGCCCACGCCCAGACCACCGGCTTCAACCAGACCGGTGCCGGTTCATCCCATGACCACGACACCGCCAACTGAGGCGGGCCGCAGGGATGGGTCCGCCTCAGTCATCCATGCGACTCCCGGAACACCGCTCTGGCTATAGAGGTAGATGGCCCACCCATTTTGCGTGACCCTCGCGCCGTGACACGGGGCTTGCCAGCAGGGCGCGGGTCTTTCACTTTATGGCTGCATGAATCCCGATTCATCCCCACCACCCTGGCCGCGCGGCTTTTGGAATTTGATGTTCACCCAGTTCCAGGGGGCGTTTTCCGACAACGCGCTGCGCTGGTTGGTGATTTTTCCGGTGCTCGCATCGGTTAGCTTGAGTGATGCCGACAAGAACGGCTTTGCCTCGCACGCCTCGCTGCTGTTTGCGGTACCGTTCCTGCTGTTTTCCACGGTCGGCGGCTGGCTGGCCGACCGCTTCAGCAAGCGCTCGGTGATGATCGGCGTGAAGCTCGGGGAAGTCGCCATCATGCTCTTCGCGGCGCTGGCCCTGGCCCGCGAAAACCAAGCCCTGCAACTCGCCGCCATCTGCCTGATGGGCGTGCACAGCACGTTTTTCGCCCCGGCCAAATACGGCATCATGCCCGAGGTACTGCCCACCTCGCAACTCTCGGCGGGCAACGGCATCCTCGAGTTGCTCACCTTCATCGGCATCATCCTCGGCACCTTCGCCGGCGGCTGGCTGGCCGAATCCCTGGCCCACCGCGAAGCGTGGTCGGGTGCCATTCTAGCAGCCCTGGCGGCGCTCGGGGTCATCATCAGCCTCGGAATTTTCAAGGTGCCCGCCGCCGACCCCGCGCGCCGGTTCAATTATAACATCCTCGGGGAAATCCGCGCCAACCTGCGCGTCATGAAGGCCGACCGCGACCTGTGGCGCGCCAACTGGGGCAATACCGCGTTTTTCTTCGTCGCCACCCTGGTGCAGATCAACCTCGCGCTCTACGCCCAGAAGGTTTTCCACCTCAAACCCACCGAGCAGGCATGGCTGCAGGCCGCACTGAGCCTCGGCATCGGCGTCGGCAGCCTGTTAGCCGGGCGCTTGTCGCGCGGCCGCATCGAGTATGGCCTGGTCGCCCCGGGCGCCGCGCTGATGGCTGTGGCGGGCTTGTGGCTCGGCTGGCCGGACCTGACCAAGCCGGTGTTCACGGCGGCGCTCTCGCTGTTAGGGCTGGGCGGCGGCTTGTTCATCGTGCCGATCGTGTCGGTGCTGCAGCACCGCCCGTCGCCCCAAACCAAGGGTGCCGTGCAGGGTGCCGCCAGCTGGCTGTCGTGGGTGGGCATCGCGGCGGCCGCCCTCACCCAGAATGCCCTATCAGAAACCGCGCACCTCAGCTACGGCCAGGTCTTCTGGGTCTGCGGCGCAGTGGCGGCCGTGGCCGGGGTCTTCGTCACCTGGACGCGGCCGCGCGCCGTGCCCGACATGTTAGCGCGCTGGCGCGGTCGGCGGTGAGGAGGACCATGCACTAGTCCGGCGGGCTCAAGGAGGGGCGATGTCTGATCGCCCTGGTCCATGAGGGGCCAATGCAAAGCGATTGTCTCGTTTCATTGGCTTTCCATGGGCTCGGCGGACGGATTGCGCCGCTCCTTGCAATACAACGAATGAACCATGAGCTCCTCAGAAGGTTGACTGCCTGATCTTACCGCCGGAACGCGGCGGCCAGCGACGCCAGGTCGGCGGGGCCGGCGTGGTCGGCGGTGAGGATCGCCTCTTTCTGTTTGGAGATGATGGCCGCGATGCCCTGGCGCGAGAGCGCGAGCATGGCGGCCATCTCGTCGCCGGAAAACACCGCCTCCTCGCCGCTGCCTTGGACCTCCACGAAGTCCAGGGTCTCGGTCATCACCACGTTGAAGTCCACCGACGCGTCCTTGTCCTCGGGATAGTTGAGGTCGAGCACCGGCACGCCCTGATAGACGCCGGCCGACACCGCCGCGACGAGTTTGCGGATCGGAAAATCCTTGAGTTTGCCCTCGGCGAAAAGCTTGTTGAAGGCGATGGCCATCGCCACGCAGCCGCCGGTGATCGAGGCGGTGCGGGTGCCACCGTCGGCCTGCAGCACGTCGCAATCGATCCACACCGTGCGCTGGCCGATTTTCTTCAGGTCCACCACCGCCCGCAGCGCGCGCCCGATGAGGCGCTGGATCTCGGACGATCGGCCGTCGAGTTTGCCGCGCGAAATATCGCGCGCTTTGCGCTCGAGCGTCGAATACGGGAGCATGGAATATTCGGCGGTGAGCCAGCCGCCCTCGACGCGTTGGGCGCGCATCCAGCGCGGCACGTCGTCCTCGATGGTCGCGGAGCAAATCACCCGGGTGTCGCCAAACGACACCAGCACCGAGCCGGTAGCGTGGGGCGCGACGTTGGGGATGAAGGAAATCGGGCGGAGTTGGTCGTTGGAGCGGCCGTCGGGGCGGGTCATGGCGCGAGTCAAAGCCAGCGACGCGCATCCCGCAAGTCTGGAGCTTCAGGGGACGGGATGTCTGGAACTTTAGGACTGCGGCGAATCTCGCCGCTTTGTCCTGAAACGCAACGCCCCGACCATTGCCTCACGCGAAGCCGCGAAGGAAATCAGCAAACACCACCTTCGCGTGAGACTCTATGAAACTGAGGGGTCAGGGGCCAGCCGCTGCGCGGTCCGGTGTTTCGGTTGCCGCTGCGCGGCCCGGTGTTTGAGTAAGAGCAGAGCGAAGGACCCGGTGCGTAGCGACTGATCCTTTCTCTCCCACCGAAACACCGAAACACCGAAACACCGAAACACCGAAACACCGAAACACCGGTCCACCGGTCCACCGAAACACCGAGGCCAGGGGCTAGAAAAGAGCCGCAAATTCTTCTCTAGCCACTGACCCTTGGCCGCTCGCCCCTCCGTGCGCCCGGCCAATCGGTCGTTTTAATTTTGATAGATGGCATCACGCCCGGCGGGTGGCGGCGATGGCGGCGATACCACCCATGAACCTCCTACGGTTCACGCCCTCCCAATCTCCGACTTGACATGCTGTCATTGATAGCACAGCTTTTACCCGTGGCGCAGTTGATCGTAAGAAATTTGGAAAACGAAGTGGTCCGGCGCTTGAAAAAGCGGGCTGGCGAGCACGGGGTATCGATGGAGGAAGAACACCGGACGATTCTGCGCGAAGTGCTCGCGGCGGCGGAACCGGTGAATTTCAAAGACTTTCTGCGAACGATGCCTGAGGGCGGCGATGATGCCATTTTTGAACGGGATCGCCGCCTCGCGGGACGGGCGACGGAACTCAACTGGATCGAAGCCTGAAATGGCCGGCTGCCTGCTAGATACGAATATTCTCAGCGAACTGCGTCGGCAGGACCGGGCGGATTGCGGCGTGGTGGCATGGTTCGAGGCCGAACCTGAAGCGGGGATGTTCCTGAGCGTGATGAGTTTGGGGGAAATTCGCAAAGGGATCGAACTCCTCATGGGGCGCGACCAGCTTCAGGCGCAGGCTCTCAATCTTTGGCTGCTCCAGCTCGAGCGGCAGTTTAGCCGCAAGATTTTACCCGTCACGCTGCCCGTCGCCGACCGCTGGGGGCGCTTGCTCGCGATCCGTCCTCTTCCTCAGGTGGATGCCCTGCTTGCCGCCACCGCTCAAGTGTATGATTTGACCATTGTGACTCGCAACGTAAGCGATTTTGACGGACTCGGGATCCGCATACTCAACCCATTTCACCACCCGTCCCGCAAGTAGGGAGCCATCCGAGGACCAGCCCGGGTCCATTCATGAAATCTCGAATTTGGCTTTCGGTGCCCAAACGCCGCCATCTTTCCGTTGCCAGAAAAAACCGCGCCCGCTCACTTGCCCGCCCGGTGCAAGGCCTTGCGCAGGACGATGGTCACGTCGTTTTTCTGCGCGGCCCCCGGCGTGCTGCGGCCGTCGGCCACCTGTTTTTCAAACAAATCCGTCAGGTGCCCGACGACGTCCGGATGGGCCGCGGCTTGATTGGCGAGTTCGCCGACATCGGCCGCCATGTCGTAAAGCTGGGTGGTCACTGCGGGGTCGCCGCCTTTGCTCCAGCCGCCGGAGCCGGCGCACAACTCGAGTTTCCACGGGCCCTGGCGGATGGCAAAGGCACCGTGGATGGAATGGTGGACGATGGCCTCGCGCGGCGGCAGCGGTGTCTTGCCTAGCAAAACTGGCAGGATGCTCACGCTGTCCTCGCCGGCGCAGTCCGGGAGTTGGGTGCCGACAAGCTCCGCGCAGGTGGCCATCAGGGCGGTTAGACAAATGGTGTGGTCGCTGCGGGTGGCGGGTTTGATCCTGCCCGGCCACCGCGCGATGAATGGAATGTGGTGGCCGCCATCCCAGATATCGGCCTTGTAGCCGCGGCGCTCGGCGCTCGGGTAATGCCCTTGCTTCTCAAGCTGGTCCACGCCAATGTATGGCGCGCAGCCGTTGTCGCTGGTGAAAATGACCAGCGTGTGCTCGGCGATGCCATTGCGCTCGATGGCGGCGAGCACCTCGCCGAGCGCCCAGTCGGTTTCCATCACGAAGTCACCGTAGTTGCCGAGGCCCGACTTGCCCTGCCACTCTTTGGTTGGCACCAGCGGCGTGTGCGGCGAGGTGAGTGCCAGATAGAGGAAAAACGGCTGCTTGGCCGCGCTGCGGCGGGCGATGGTTTCGCCAGCCTTGCGGGCCAGCGTCGGCAGCACGTCGGCCGCGTCAAAATCCGGCGCAGCCGCACCGCGGCGGCCCCAGGTCTTGGTGGCGCTCGGGGCCTGGGTGAAATGGTCGTTTTCAATGAAGGCAAACGGCGGCATGTCCAACGAGGCGCTGATGCCGAAAAACGAGTCAAACCCGAGGCGCAGCGGGCCATCGCCGAGAGGTTGGGTGAGATCACGCTGCTGGCCCTGCCCCGCAAACGTCAGCCCCAGATGCCACTTGCCGATGCAGTCGCTCACATAACCGTGTTGCTTGAGCAGCGCGGACACCGTCAGCCGCCCGGCCGCGATGAGTGGCGGACTGTACCCGTCCAACACCCCGGTCTGCAGCCGCGAGCGCCAATTGTAGCGACCGGTGAGAATGCCGTAGCGCGACGGCGTGCACACCGCAGAACTCGAGTGGGCCTCGCTGAAGGCCATCCCCTGCCCTGCCAAGCGGTCGATGTGAGGCGTGGCTATCTTGCCACGCTGCGGATTGAGGCACTGGACGTCGCCATAGCCGAGGTCGTCACAGAGGACGTAAACAATGTTAGGCAGCGGCGCTTCCGCAGCGCGGAGGGTGCCTGGTGCCATGAGCAGGAGGCAGTTGAGGGTGGCCGGAGTGGTCGGAGGGTTTAGCCCAAGTCGGGCGGCAGGCCATGAATGAACTGTTTCTTTGCACGTCGGGCAGAAATCTCATGCGACCGCCTCGTAATCCGCAACCTGATAGTTGGAAAGCTGTCCGGCGAATGCCAGCGCGGCGGCGATGTCCTCAGCGGTGATTGTGGGATAGTCCTGAAGCACCATGTGGATGGTGTCGCCGCCGCTCAAAGCGCCAAGCAGGGTCGAAACCAAGACACGCGTGCCACGAATTACCGGCTTGCCGTGGCAAACTTTGGGATCAATTTGGATGCGCGGATCCACGGGAACACCATGGCACCCGCCCCGAAGTATTCAAGACGGTATGTTTTCCGCCGCTCACAGGCACCGAGGAATCCCGAGAAAGTCATCGAAACGCGGAGGAGTCTTATACCACTTTCAACCAATAATGAGCCTCTATGAAAACTGAGGGGGCAGGGGCCAGCCGCTGCGCGGTCCGGTATTTCGGTTGCCGCTGCGCGGCCCGGTGTTTCAGTAAGAGCAGAGCGAAAGACCCGGTGCGTAGCGACTGATCCTTTCTCTCCCACCGAAACACCGAAACACCGGTCCAGCGAAACACCGAAGCCAGGGGCTAGAAAAGAGCCGCAAATTCTTCTCTAGCCCCTGACCCCTGGCCGCTAGCCCCTCCGGTCGCCCGGCCAATCGGTCGTTTTAATCCTGAGAGATGGCATCACGCCTGGCGGATGGCGGTGATGGCGGCGGCCATGTCTGGCGCGCGGAAGGTGGACGAGCCGGCGACCAGAACGTTGGCCCCGGCGGCATAGCAGCGCGCGGCGTTGCTGGAGTCGATGCCGCCATCCACTTCGATGTGAAAGGCCAGGTTCCGCTGCTCGCGCAGGCGGGCGGCAGCGGCGATTTTATCCACCACCTCGGGCATGAACGGCTGGCCGCCGAAGCCGGGGACCACGCTCATGCAGAGCAGCAGGTCGATTTGAGCGAGGAAGGGCTCGGCGGCAGTCAACGGCGTGGCGGGGTTGAGCGCCAACCCTGCTAGAAGTCCCGCCTCGCGGATGCGCCGCAGAGTCGTCCCGATCTCATGGTCCGCCTCGACGTGGACACTGATGAGATCCGAGCCGGCGTCGATGAAGCGCTGCAAGTATGAGTCGGGGCGCGAAATCATCAGGTGCACATCCAGGAATACCTCGCTGGCTTGGTTGACGGTTTGAACGATGGCCGGACCAAACGAGATGTTGTCCACAAAGTGCCCGTCCATTACGTCCAGATGCATCCAGTCCGCCCCGGCCGCAACCGCCCGCCGGACTTCCTCGCCAACCCGCGCAAAATCCGCCGCCAGCAGCGACGGGGCAATCAACCGGTCATGAAACGATTTCGCAATCACGGGGGCGATACCAACCATGAAGCACCCTGGATGACACGCCAAAAATTTGCCGCAGTCGATGGCGCAGACATTTCCAGTTGACACGAAACCCGTGTAACACGATATTCGTGGTATGAAAAATGTCACCCTGAGCCTGCCCGATCACGTGGCACAGCAAGCACGCATTTGGGCCGCAGAAGCTGACACCAGTGTGTCTCAATTTCTGGGCCGAATACTGGTTGAACGGATGGAGCGGGAATCCGGCTACGAGCAAGCCAGCACGCGTTATCTGAACCGCAAACCCGTGCAACTCTGCGAGGTTGCCCACACCTACCCCAAACGCGAGGACCTCCATGACCGGGCCAGCCTTCGTTGATACCAACCTTCTGGTGTACGCGCGCGACGCCGGTGAACCCGCCAAACAGGCTCGTGCGGCGGCGGTTCTTCGGGTGCTCTGGCAATCTCGGCTTGGCCGCGTGAGCCACCAGGTCCTTCAAGAATACTACGTCACAGTGACCCGCAAGCTCCAACCCGGCCTGCCCAAAGAGGATGCCCGCGATGATATCGTGGCACTGCTGGCTTGGCAGCCGCTGGCCCCTTCCGCATCAACTCTGTCCAAAGCCTGGGAGATCGAGGATCGCTACGGTTTCTCATGGTGGGACAGCCTGATTGTGGCTTCAGCCCTCGAAAACCGCTGCACCTTGCTGCTCACCGAGGACCTGCAGGACGGCCAGCAAATCGACGGGCTGCGCGTCCTCAATCCTTTCAATCCGGAGTTTGATGTCGCCATGCGCTGAGAGCGTAGCAAATCCGCGTGCATCGCGCGGCTTGATCCATTACGTCTGCGGGCGTGAATGACTCTAGCCCGATCATTGATTTGCACAGCGACGCCTACTTCATGAGCCAGGCGCTGCGTGAAGCGCACAAGGCGTATGCCGCGGGCGAGGTGCCCGTGGGCGCGGTGGTGGAGCGCGACGGCCGGATCATCGCCCGGGCGTGGAACCAGGTGGAGACGCTCAAAGACGCCACCGCCCATGCGGAAATGCTCGCGCTGAGCGCGGCCCAGGAGGCGCTGGGCGATTGGCGCCTCGAGCGCTGCACGCTCTACGTCACCAAGGAACCGTGCCCGATGTGCGCCGGGGCCATCGTCCATTGCCGGCCGGAGCGACTGGTGTTCGGCTGCCCGGACCCGAAATGCGGTGCCGCGGGCAGCTGGATCAATTTGTTAGACTCCAATCCCCCGCTCAACCACCGCTGCGAGGTGGCCTCCGGGGTGCACGGCGGCGAATGCCTGGAATTGCTGCAGCGGTTTTTCCGCGAAGCACGCGAGCGGAAAAAATCCGCGCGCGCGGCTGATCTGCCGGACCCGGAAATGTGACTGCAGAGGACATGCGGAGGGGTCGCAAAACCGCTGAGGGCTCAAAGGAACCCAAAGCAAGATGGCTATGGAGAACGACTGGACTCGCTTGGCGTTGCTTGACGGCCTTCGTTCCCGCCGCCCAACCTCCATTTCTGGCAATACCGGCGAACGGGGTTCCTGCCTCCAAACGATGGATTTCTGCCTATCGCGCCACCAGACCGCAGGCTGGCCGGTTTCCTCAGTCATCCCCCCGGCGACGGTGCGTCCGTCGCCGGACATACCCACCGCATTGGGTGCGATGCCGCCCACGCCTCGTGCCTCATCCGACCCGTCGTCGCCCCCACGCCTGCCAGCACCGCGCGCAGAGCGGAACTGCGACGGCGGGAACTGCCTCCTTGTGTGAGCGCCAATGCCGCTTAACCTACCCCGGGATGCCCTGTTGCAAACACATACGCCGCCGGATGGCCGGAGGGCCGAAGGGAGGCTGCCCGGCGCACGCCTCGCCCGAGGATCTGAGTGCCGCGGCCGCCGCCTGCCAACTCTCCAGCGGCGAATCCCTCACCGAAGCCTCGCAATCCAGAATGCTGGTGCTGGTTTTCCTCCGCCACTTCGGCTGCACCTTCACCCGCCAACTGCTCCGCGGTCTCGAGGATATCCACGCCCACGCCCGCGCCCACGGCGCCGAACTGGTGCTGGTTCACATGTTGCCCAGCGGCAAGGAACGCCCCTATCTCACGGGCCGTGGCAGCGTCACCCGCATTGCCGACCCGCAGCGCGAGCTCTACCGCGCCTTCGGCCTGGCCAAGGGCGGCGTCCGCGAACTGCTCGGCGCGCGCGTGTGGTGGCATGGCTTGCTGTCCATCCTCAAGGGCTGCGGCCTCGGCCACCTCGCCGGTGAGGGCCGGCAAATGCCCGGCGCTTTCCTCTTCCACCACGGGCAGATCCTCGCCGCCCAACGCGCCCGGTCCGCCTCCGACCTGCCCGACCTGCCGCAGCTCTTCGCCGCCATGAGCGAAGCCGCCGCCTCCCGCCAGGCCTAGCCGCTGCCCGCGCAGATCACTCCTGGCATGAACGCCACACCGGCATCCGCAGGCGATTTTCATCGCCCAAAACGCTTGAATTCATTGGACAATTCCGGGCTCCCGCGTTTATATGAAATGGCTGAGTCCGCATGATGAAATGAGTGCCAAGTGCGGCTGTTTGGACAGTCACACCGCAGCCTGCGGTGCCGCTGATTCATGATCCCCCAAAACCATCCCCCCCAGGTAACCTCAATGGAATCCAAGAATATGAATGCAATCCCACTCCAACCGGCAGGGGAACTCAACCAGGGTGTACGCATTGCCGCAGACGGTGTCCATTTGCTGGCGGATCTTCAAGTGCCCGAGGAAGCGCTCGCGCTGGTGCTCTTCGCGCACAACGGCCGCTGCCGCAATCATCCGCGCAACCGGCACATGGCCCGCGTCATTCGCGAGATGGGCCTCGGCACACTCTTATGCGACTTGTTGACGGAAGAGGAAATGAGCGAGGATGATGAGAACGCCCGATACCGGGATGATGTGCTCTTGCTGACGCGCCGCTTGATCGCCGTAACCCAATGGGTGGGCCATGAACCCGCGGCCAAAGACCTGCCCATCGGCTACTTCGGAGCCAACGCCGGCGGCTCGGCGGCGTTGATCGCGGCGGCACGCATGGGCCACAAAGTGGGTGCCGTTGTGGCGCGCGGCGGCTGCTTGGGCTTGGCGTCCCATGCCGCACCCCAAGTGCTGTGCCCGACGCTGTTGATCGTGGGCGAGCATGATACCGATGGCATCGAGCTCACCCGCAGCGTGTTGCGGCATTTGAAGGGCAAAAAAGAGTTGCAGGTCATTCCCGGCGCCTCGCATTTGTTTGATGAACCCGGCACCATGGCCCACATGGCGGACCTGAGCGCGGCATGGCTGTCCCGCCACCTCAGCAAGTTGGTTTACTGCGAGTGAACGGTTGCACCACCGGTGCGCTACCCGACTAACGGGCGGCTGAGCATTTGCTCATAGATTTCAATGTAACGGCGGGCCACTTCCTTGTGACTGAATTCGCGGGCGCTTTGCTGCATGATGCGGCGCAGCTCGCGCTCACGGGTCTCCTCGGGCAACGCGTGAAAATCCATGGCCCGATCAATCGCCCAGCGGAATCCCTGAGTGCCGTAATCTTCAAAACAAAAGCCATTGCCCAGCGCGTGCTCCGCATCTAACGGACGGACCGTGTCATACAGGCCGCCCGTGGCATGCACCACCGGCAATGAGCCGTAGAGCAGCGAGGTCATCTGCGGCAAGCCGCAGGGCTCGAAGAGCGAGGGCATCAACATGAAATCCGAGGCGGCATAGGCCAGGCGCGACAAGCGTTCATCGAAGTCCACCATGGCAACCCGATCTTGCAGGTTGAAGGCCGAGACGATTTTCTCGATCCAATGCTGGTGAGGGCCGTTGGCCACCAGCACGATTTGCAGGTTGTTCGCCCAGTAATCCGACACCAGTTGGTGCAGGATATCGGTGAGCAGTTGCGGACCTTTCTGCATCGGATCGAGCCGTGAGGGCCAAAAAAACAGCGGCGTGCGGGGATCGGGTTGCAACCGGAGCTCGCGCTGAAGCGCCAATTTGTTAGCCCGCTTGCCTGCCATGATCGTCTGCGCGGTGAAGGTCTGGGTCAGGCACGGGTCAGTCGCCGGATTGCAAGACGCATCAGGCGCGTTGAGGATACCCGCCGTGCAACCCGCCGCCTGTTTGTGCCGCAGCTCCGCCCTCACGGAATCCGGAATCACCGAGTGCCAACCCTCAACCATTTCCCAGAGAAAACGCGGGCTCACTGTATTGATGAAATGGGCCGCGAAGATGCCCGAGGTGAGCAGATCCGCCTGCAGCTGGGTCCGCGCGTGCTGATAGTTCACGGGCAGTCCGTCGTAATAGAGGTTCATCCAGAACTCCGCGGCATCGATGCCCGCCTCTTCGATCTGCGCGAGCGACACCTGCCGGGTATGGATGTTGTGCACGGTGAAAAGGCACTTGATCGCGCGGCGGCGGGCCATCCCCGGAATCAAGGCGGTCATCCAGTCATTGCAATGGATCAGATCCGGCCGAACCCGTGGCACAATGTGATTGATCACCTCGCGTTGAAACACCAAAGCGTTGCGCGTCGCCTCATCGGAATAGTTGCTATCAATTTGCTCGCGATAATAGAAGGCACGATCCTCCGCCAGATGAATTTGATGGTCCGGCAGCACTTCATGGTATTGGCGCAACTCCTCGTCATGAAGGCAGAACACATCCCCCTGGATCAGCCGCCGGAAGTTAGGCATGGCCACATGAACATCCGCGCCCAACTCAAACAGCGCCGCGACTAACGATGCCGTCACTTCGGCCAAGCCACCCGCCTTCATGCAGCGGAATCCCCGCTGCCGCTCCATTTGTGGCGGCAAATAGGTGATCTCGGGGGTAACAATCAGGATCCTCGGCTTGGGGGGCTTCGCATGGCCTGACAACGACCTCGCCATGGAGGGGTCATTCATCATGCCGTCCAATGTGAAGAAAATCGCGATTTGACGCCACTGAAAACTGCCTCCGCCACGGAATTATTTTCAGCCGAGTGGGGCCGGCGCGCTTGGGGCGCTTGCGTGTTGCGGCGGGTCCGCATCCGGCTCGACAGCCAGGGGATTCTTGGCTAGAAACCACTCCAGCCAGCCACCGGCGCAGTCCGGTTTTTTCCCGTCGCACCCCATGTCCATCGCCTTCAAAGACTATTATGCCACCTTGGAAGTGCCGCGTGATGCCAGTGCCGAGGATATTAAAAAGGCGTTCCGCAAGTTGGCCCGCAAGCACCACCCGGACGTGGCCAAGGACCAGAAAGGTGGCGAAGCCAAGTTCAAGGAGATCAACGAGGCCCACGAAGTGCTCAGCGACCCGGACAAACGGCGCAAATACGACCAACTCGGCGAACATTGGCAGGATCAGGGCGGTTTCCCCTCCCCCGGCTCTCGCGGCCGCTCGGCCGCCCCCCATGAATTCAACTTCGGCGGCACCGGCTTCAGCGATTTTTTCGAGCAGTATTTCAGCGGTGCGAGCCGCGCAGGCTTTGGGGAGCAGGCCTTTGACGGGCCGCGCGCCGCGGGCTCGCGCAAGCGCCGGGGCAGCGATATCGAAGGCGACATTCTGGTGACCTTGGAAGAGGCCATGCACGGCTCGGTGCGGCCGGTGTCGCTGCAAACGACCGACAACCTAACAGGGAGACCCGAGACCCGCGAGTTCCAGGTGCGGATCCCGCCCGGTGTGACCGACGGCCGGCGCATTCGCGTGCCCGGCCAAGGCACGCCGGGCAGCGGCGGCACCGAACCCGGTGATCTCTATCTGCGGGTGCGCCACGCCGCCCACCCGGATTTTCACACCGAAGGCGCCGACGTGATGTATGAACTCGACATCGCCCCGTGGGAAGCCGTGCTCGGTGCTGATATCTCGGTGCCCACCCTGGATGGCACGGTCAAGCTGCGCATCCCAGCGGGCAGCGAAAGCGGCCACCAGCTGCGCATCCGCGGCCGCGGTCTGCCCAAAGGCAAATCCGGCGAGCGCGGCGACTTCCACGCCGTGCTCACCGTCCAACTCCCGACTCATCCAAGCGCCGAGGAGCGCGCGCTGTGGGAACAACTCCGCGCCGTCTCGCCCTTCAAGCCGCGCGAGTGAACGCTCAGTAGGTCACGAGATTCAGTCCCGGGATGCGCGCAAACTCGTGCAGGTTGCGCGTCACCAATGGCATGGAATGCTGCATCGCGCAGGCCACGATCCACAGATCGTTGGTGCCGATGAGTTGTCTGGCGCGGCGCAGCTTGCGGGTGATGGTGGCGTAGTGCGCCGCTGTCTCCGGCGTGTGGGCTAGAAATTCAAACCGGCCCAGCAGCCCAGCGCACGGCGGCTCCGCCATGTCCGCAAATCCCTCTGCGAATTCTCCGGCCACCGTGCACGAAATCCACGGGCGCGACGACGCATGCCCGCGCAAAAACTCATGACAGGGTCCGCCTCCAACGCGCATCTCGCGTTCCAAGTCGATCAAAAAACAGGTGTCGAATAACAGATCGGTCATGACCAGGGATTGTCGGGCGCCACGTCCTGGGACTGGGCGCTATCCAGGTAGGTCAGGACGCGTTCATCTGCCACCGGAAGAGTCGCCAACGCCGCTAACAGGTCACCGCAGCTCCGCGTCTGATGCTCCCAACTGGCCCGCTTGATCACCTGCGAAAATGAATCCCGGGCTGACAGACGAGCCCGCCGCAGCCGCTCGTATGCATCCAGGTCAATCGAAATGGTCTTGGTTGCCATGCATGCAGCATACACGTGGATTGGCGACCGGCAAGTCGATTGGGTTGGCAAGCAACTTAGCCTATAAGGGCGAATGGAAACCGCATGCCGACATTATTAAACCACTGATTGAACTGATTTTTCACTGATTTCACTGAAAGAATCCAATCGAACTATCCGTTGATGGGTTCACCTTTCAGGTGAGCGAGACCGGAGTTGTAACCTATTAATAATCAGTTCAATCAGTGAAATCAGTGGTTTTCATTTCCCGATCTGGGATTAGAATGACTGGCCCGCGCGCCACGATCTCAAGGAGTGGCGGATGGGAGCAAGTTCAGGGCCGGATGCCGGGGTGCTCAAAAAAAACCCGCCGCCCGGACGAACCGGACGGCGGGGTGGGGATTGAGGTTTCGCAGGTCAGGCGGATTTCAAAGCGCGTTTCGCTTCGAGAGCCTTTTTGACCTGGGCAACGATGGCGGAGAACGCGGCGGCATCGGTGATCGCCAGATCCGAGAGGATCTTGCGGTCAGCTTCGATGCCGGCGGCTTTCAAACCTTCGATGAAACGCGAGTAGGTGAGGTCCTCGGCACGGACGGCGGCGTTGATACGCTGCGTCCACAACCGGCGGAACTGACCCTTGCGCTTTTTCCGATCTCGATACTCATAGGTCAGCGCCTTGCGGACTGCGTCCTTGGCGTAACGGAAGAGTTTCGAGCGGAAACCGCGGAAACCCTTGGCACGGAGCAGCACGCGCTTGCGACGCTTGCGGCTGGCCGGTGAGTTGGTGGCACGTGGCATTTGGTATTATTGGTTGGAACAGACCGTTGATTTCATTTCCTTCCACCGTCTCGACTGTTCATGTCTCCCTCGCGGGATCAGGCGGTGTAAAGGCCGTCCGATTCGCGGACGGGGTGTATTATTCGTTGCGACGTTTCGGTTACCGGGAAAAAGGAAGATTCTCCCTGACGTTTCTAAGGTCAGCATCGGAGACCAGAGCAGCTTGCCCAAGACGACGCTTGCGCTTGCTGTTCTTGCCTTGCAACAAGTGGCGAGCCCCTTGTTTCCGACGTAGAATTTTCCCCGTCCCAGTGACTTTGAAACGCTTGGCAACGGCTTTCCGTGTCTTTGCTTTTCCAGAGACTCTTGGCATGGGACGGGCAAACTAGGCATCCTCCACCTCTTGGCAAGTCAATAATGGCGGGAAAACCAAGGATTTTGAATTTTGAATTTTGGATTCTGGATTTCAGCTCAAAGACGTGGGGTTTTCCAGCATCCGACATTAACCATCCAAAATCCCCTCCCCCAATCCCCGGATTGACAGCCGGGGCATTCCGCGCCCAAGTAGCCGCCATGTCACGCTTCGCCAATAAAATCGCCGTGGTCACCGGAGGTGGCCGTGGAATCGGTCAGGAAATCGCCCGCGCCTTGGCGGCGGAGGGCGCCAAAGTGGCGGTGGTCAGCCGCAGCGCCGCGAGCTGCGGCAAGGCGGCCGAGGAAATCAACGCCAGCTATCCGGGGGCGGCCACCGCCTATGCCGTGGATGTGGCCGACCACGCGGCGGTTCAGGAGCTCGCGAAAAAGATCGGCGAGGAAATGGGGCCGGTGAACATTCTGGTCAATAACGCCGGGGTCACACGCGACGGACTGCTGATGCGAATGAAGGAAGAAGACTGGGACAGCGTGCTCGACACCAACCTCAAGGGTGCCTTCAACACCGTCAAAGCCTTCATGCGCGTGCTGATGAAGGCCGAGGACCCGCGCATCATCAACATCGCCTCGGTCATCGGCCTGATCGGCAACGCCGGCCAAGCCAACTACGCCGCCAGCAAGGCCGGCCTGATCGGATTCACCAAGTCCGTCGCCCGCGAACTCGCCGGCCGTGGCGTCACCTGCAACGCCGTCGCCCCCGGTTTCATCACCACCGACATGACCGACGAGCTCCCCCAGGCAATCAAGGCGGCCGTGCTCGCCAAAATCCCGTTAGGCACCTTCGGCGCCACCCAGGACATCGCCACCACGGTGACCTTCCTCGCCAGCCCGGCCGCTCGCTATATCACCGGCCAAGTCATCGCCGTCGATGGCGGCATGACCATGTGAGGGAAAATTCTAAATTCCAAATCTGAAATTCTAAACTTCACGGTCTGCTTTCCGCTTTCCGCTTTCCGCTTTTATTCCCTTATGGATCTGATTCTTCTGCGTCACGGCAAGGCCGAAAATATCAACCCCGGGGGCGACGGCGCACGCGCCCTCGTCGAGAAAGGCCGCGAGCAAGCGCGCAAGGCGGCCAAGGTGTTGAAACACTCCAAATGGCTGCCCGACATCGTGCTCACCAGTCCGCTGGTGCGGGCCCGCCAAACGGCCGACGCATTCTGCGACGCCGCGGGCATCCCCGGCCCCGTCATCCAAGGATGGCTGGCCTGCGGCATGCACCCGGAACTCGCACTGCAAGAACTCAGCGCGTTCGGGGAATTCAAACGCGTCGCCATCGTCGGCCACGAACCGGATCTCTCTGAATTGATCCAGTGGATTCTCGGGGCGGCGGGTGGCAGCGTGGAAATGAAAAAGGGCGCCCTCGCCTGCCTGCGCGTGTTCCCTCCCGCACGCCATGGTTCCCTCACTTTCCTGATCCCTCCCAAACTCGCGGAGCATTTGGAGAATTGATCCCGAGCTGCGACCGCTTGAAGCGCATGTCGTATTCGGCATGGAGCGGTTGGTGGACGGATCACGCGGGAGTTGGATCATGAGCGCCTCATCCCAGACCGGGTCGTCGAGTAGTTTGGCGATGCGCTCGGCTTTCATGGCCCGCAGCGTCATGATTCCCGCCGGGGTGCCGGCGATTTTCGCAATTGAACCACTTGTCGTGCGGCTGATGCCCCGGATCTTCACCCACGGCGTGCAGTATCCACTTCCGCCGTTTTCGCCGTTTTCCCCGCAAGCCGAAAGCGCTCGGGAACAAAGTCGGGATGTCGAAAGTCTCAACGTCCATGGTCGAAGAAGTACCGATCTTCCTGCCCCACTTCTCAGTTCTATATTGCCTTAGTGGACGGCACTGATCTGCCATCCTGGACCCCCAGCGGCGTAACCACATCCGCCCCAGCTTCCACCCACATACGCACCGCCACAGTCCCCATGACAAGTCCAAACTGGATCATGCGGCAAGGTGGCGCGCTCTCGCGGATAGCGGACGACAGAGAGGAGCCCTGATACGCGCCATGCTCCTCTGCAGCCTTGTCGAGGCCGCGCCGCCTGGCTGTCGGCGCGATCCAGCACGGTGGCGCGGGCGTGCTGCCCTGAGTCAATTCTCTTTCCAGGGGCATCCAAGTTTGACTGGGTGGCTGACACGGTTTTGATTGCATGCGCCGCGGGATGCCGGGACAGTCAGCCCGTCCAGGATTCCATCACCGCATGAAAGTCATCGCCATAGCCAACCAAAAAGGAGGTGTGGGCAAAACCACCACCGCCCTGAATCTCTCCGCAGGCCTGGCCCTGCGCGGCCAGCGCGTGCTGATCATGGATCTCGACCCGCAGGCCAACTGCACCAGCGGCCTGGGCGTCGAACCACCCGCCAATGCCAGCATGTATCCGGTGCTCGTCGGCGAAGCCACCGTGCACCAGCAAATCCTGCCCACCGGCCGCGACCACCTGTCGATCGTGCCCTCGGAAATGGATCTCGCCGGCGTGGAGATCGAACTCGCCCGCAGCGACGACCACCTGACGCGCTTGCGCAAGATCCTCCAGGCGTTGAAACCCAACGACCTGTTTGATTTCTGCATCCTGGACACCCCGCCGTCGCTGGGAGTGCTCATGACTTCCGCCCTGGCCGCTGCCGATGAAATCCTCATCCCCCTCCAGTGCGAGTGGTTGGGCCTCGAAGGCCTCGCCAAAATCGTCCATGTCATCGACCAAATCCGCGGCTCCGGGGCCAACCCGGACATCCACATGGAAGGCATCGTCATGACCATGTATGATAGCCGCACCCTGCTCTCGCGCCAGGTCGTCGACGAGGTCGCCCAGTTTTTCCCTGAGCAGATGTATCGCACGATGATTCCGCGCACCATCCGCCTCGGCGAGGCCCCCAGCCACGGCAAAAGCATCTTCGAACACGACCCAAACGGTCTCGGCGCCCAATCCTACGGTGCCTTGGCCGATGAGTTCCTCGCGCGCCACTCCGCCGCCAAGTCGCTCATCCAGAAAGCGTGACACTCGGAGGCACGACCGGAGGCACGACACTCTTGTCGTGCATGCCAAGGCGCGGTTTCTGCTGCGCGCACGACAGGAGTGTCGCGCCTCCCTATATCCGTGTTGCGAGGCATTTCCCCCTCGCCATGTGGCGCACCATCGGCGAGGCTAACACCACTTCATGAAGCCGTCAGCCCTCACCGCCCCGACGTTTCCATTCACCGCCGCGAGCCCTGCGGGCACGAGGTTCCAGTTGAATGCCAACGGGTCGCTGCGGCGCATGGACTGCGGGGACATCCTGCTCAACTTGTTTCCGGGCAACGAAGCCGAAGGCGGCCCGGCCAACATCCATCTGCGCCGCCATGGCGCATCTGTGGAATCCGTGCCGCTGTTAGGCCCGCTAAGCCCGGCCGCCTGGCATTTCAGCGGGCGCGGCATGGTCGGGCGCGGCCACTGGGGCGAGCTGGTTTTCCGCGTCCGGCTGGTGCTCGCCGACGCGGCCCCGGCGTGGTTCTGGCACGTGGAACTCGAGAATACCGGCACGGCACCGGTGACGTGCGACCTCATCCACACCCAGGACCTCGGCCTCTCCCACTACGGTGCGGTGCGGCTCAATGAATACTACGTGAGTCAGTATCTCGACCACCACCCGCTGGAGCACACGACCCGGGGCACGGCCATCGCGTCGCGCCAGAACCAGTCGATGGGCGGGCGCTACCCGTGGACGGTGATCGGGTCCCTGGGGCGCGGCGTGTCCCATGCCACCGACGCCCTCCAGTTCCACGGCCTAACCACCCGCGCCGGCCAGCCCGCCACCGCCCTAACCAGCGGGCTGCCCGGACTGCGCCTGCAGCACGAGCATTCGCTGGTGTGCATTCAGGATGAAGCCATCGTGCTGGCACCGGGTGCCAAATCGACCCGCGGATTTTTCGCCTGGTTTGAAGCGGACCACCCGGCCGCCACCGCCGCCGGGGACGCGTGCCGGATCGATGCCGCGCTGGCACTGCCCGAGGCGTTGTGCCCGCCGTGGCCGGCAGAGACACCCGGCGTGCGCCCCGCCGCCAGTCTCTTTGCCACCGCGCCATGGCTGGACGCCATCGATCTAACCGATGAGGAGGCCGCCGCGTGGTTCGGCACGTTGCCGCGTCATGTGGAACGGGTCGACGGGCGGATGCTGTCGTTTTTCACCGGCGAGCGCAGTCACGTGGTGCTGCGGGCCAAGGAGCTCAACGTGCTGCGCCCGCACGGCCACATCCTGCGCACCGGCAGCGCGCTTGTTCCGGACGAAGCGGCCCTGACCTCCACGGCCTGGATGGGCGGGGTGTTTCACTCGATGGTCACCCAGGGCCATGTGAGCATCAACCGTTTCCTCTCAACCTGTCACACCTATCTGGGGATGTTCCGCAGCTACGGCCAGCGCGTCTTCGTGGAAATCGCCGGCCAATGGCAGCAACTAGGCACGCCCTCGGCGTTTGAAATGCGCGCCGAATCCTGCCGCTGGATCTACCAGCATGCGGGCGGCACGATCGAGGTGCGCTCCGCCGCTCCTGAAGCCAGCCACGAACTGCACCTGTCACTCAAGATTCTAACCGGACCGCCCGCCAGGTTCCTGATTTCCCACCACGTCGCCCTGAATGGCGATGACGGGCTCTGCCCGGGGCCGGTGCTCAGCGAACGCATCGGCAACGCCATCCACGTCCGGGCGGTGCCCGAGAGCGATGTCGGCCGGCGCTTTCCTTCGGGCTACTTTGTCATTGAGCCTGCCGCCGGCACGGTGGTGCAAGCCACCGGCGGCGATGAACTTCTCTTTGCCGACGCGGTTGCGCGCAACGAACCGTTCCTGTGCGTGGTCACCGCGCCGGCAACGGAAGCCGGGCTGGTCATCCGCGGGATGCTGGTGGATTCCACCCTCCCGCTAACTGAAGGCTTCTGGGATGCCATCTCCGCCGGACTCACCCTCGCCCCCCCCGCCGCCGCCACCCTGGCCCCTGCCGCCCGCCGCGTCGCTGAAATATTCCCCTGGTTCGTTCACAACGCCCTGGTCCATTACCTCTCGCCCCGCGGACTCGAACAATACTCCGGCGGCGGCTGGGGCACCCGCGATGTCTGCCAGGGACCCCTGGAACTGCTGCTCGCGCTGGGGCGCCCCGAGCCTGTTAGAGACCTGCTCTGCCGGGTCTTCCGCCAGCAGAACCCCAATGGCGACTGGCCGCAATGGTTCATGTTCTTCGAGCGCGAGCGCAACATCCGCCCCGGCGATTCCCACGGCGACATCGCCTATTGGCCGGTGCTGGCCCTGGCGCAGTATCTGTCCGCCACCGGTGACGCCTCGTTGTTAGATGAACCCCTGCCCTTCTTCCATCCCGACGGCGATGCAGCTGCGGAAATCGCCACGCTCCTCGGCCATGTCGAGCGGGCTCTGGCGCTCATCGAGCGCCGCGTGATCGGCGGGACCGCGCTGGCCGCCTACGGCCACGGCGACTGGAACGACTCGCTCCAACCCGCCAAACCCGACATGCGCGACCACCTGTGCAGCTCGTGGACGGTGACCCTCAACTATCAGATGTGCCGCACCCTAGCCGATGCCTTCCATCGCTCGGGCCTCACCGCCCGCGCCGCAGAACTGGAGAACCGCGCGTCTAACATTCTGGCGGAGTTCCAGCGGCTCCTGGTCGTGGACGGCGTGGTCGCCGGCCTGGTGTATTTCCATGAGTCCGGCACCACCGAGCACCTGCTCCACCCGCGGGACCGCACCACCGGCTTGTCCTACAGCCTGCTGCCGATGATCCACGCCATCATCAATGACATGCTCACCCCGGACCAGGCGACGCACCATCTCGCCCTCATCCGTGACCACCTGTTAGGACCGGATGGAGCGCGACTCTTCGACCGCCCGATGGCCTACCACGGCGGCATCCAAACCCATTTCCAGCGGGCCGAGAGCGCGAGTTATTTCGGCCGCGAAATCGGCATGATGTACACCCATGCCCACATCCGGTATTGCGAGGCGCTCGCCCGCTTCGGTGAGGCGCGCGGGTTCTTCCACGCGCTCTGCCAGATCAATCCCATCGCCATGCGCGAGCTCGTGTCCTCCGCCGCGGGACGGCAGTCCAATTGTTATTACTCGAGTTCCGACGCGGCCTTTGCCGATCGCTACGCGGCTTTTGACCACTATGACCAGGTGCGCGGCGGGCAAGTCGCGCTGGAAGGCGGCTGGCGGGTGTATTCCAGCGGTGCCGGCATCGCCGTGCGTCTGATCCTGCAATGTTTCCTCGGCCTGCGTCTGGAAGTCACCGCGCTGGTAGTCGATCCGCTCATCCCGCCCGAACTCGACGGCCTCAGCGCCTGCGTGACCCTCGGCGGCCACGCGCTGGAGGTGGTGTATCGCAGCGGCACCACCGGGCGCGGTCCGATCGCCATCGAACTCAACGGCACTCCGCTGGAATTCGAGCGCGCCACCAACCCGTACCGCCTCGCCGGGGTGCGCATTCCGCTGGCCGCCTTGACTGGCCGCCTGACCGGCACGCGCGACCATCTGACCGTCTGCCTGGAATGAGGACTACATATTCATTAGAACCATTGCCAAGAAGCGGGTTCAGATCCGAATGGTGTTGTTTTAAGGAATCACGAGTTTTTGATCCAGTGGCCCATGCCGGAAAAACTGCTGGCGTTGACGCTTGGGATGAACTAGTCTTACGCCATGCATCCATCCGAAAAAGTCGAACGGATCATTCATGAGGTGGCAGCCCTCAGCGTGAGGGAGCGTGATGAGTTGATGTGTGAGCTGGATACAACACATCAGGATGAAATGATTACCGATTGGCGGGAGGAAATTCACCGGCGGGCCTCTGAAATTGACGATGGCCAGGTACCGCTGGTGGATGAAGAGAAATTCCTTCACCAACTCCGCGCCGTCTGATCATGCGCCTGCGGCTCCATCCCGAGGCCAGTCTGGAGGGTATCGAGGCTCGGACTTGGATCGGTGATGACGACATAAAGCAAGGAAGGCTCTTCTCCGATGCGTTGGAAGATGTTTTCGAGCGGATCAAGAGAAGGCCGTTAGGATACAGCCGCTTCGAGGGGGACTATCGGAAAATCAGAGTGGGGAAATTCCGCTATTGGGTGATCTTCCGCGTTCGTGGCGACGAAATCCAGGTGATGGCCGTGATGCATCAGAACCGCCGACCGGGATATTGGAAAAATCGCTTGAGTAGCTGGCTGGGCTGACTCATGCAAGTTGCGTCATGGGAGCAGCCCTCGATCACCAAGCCTCAACTCCGCGTTGAAGGGCAGTCCTGTCACCGCGATTGATATTCCCGGCGAATCGATGGCAGCGTAATTTCCCTGCTGGGCTTCCACCGCCACGATTTGTTTGCCCTCCGGCAGCGGCGGAATGATGGCGAGCCCGCCGGGCGGCAGGGTGAGGGTGGCGGCAATCTCGACACGGATCGAGTCGCTGCCAAGCGCTTGGATGCTGAAATCCAGCGGGCCGTGGCGGGTCGGCAGATTTCTAACGGCGAATCCGTCCTCCTCGGCAATCCAGGCCCACGGCATGCCCGAGGCGAGCACCAGCGACGACGAAGCCTCGCGCTCGGCGGCGACCATGGAGGCGAGAGCGAGGATGTATTCGGCGGCGATCCAGGTATGGGGAACGTCTCCGAGGTGCCCCGGCGCGCGCGGATCGCGCCAGGTGATCTCCGGCCATTGGTTCCATTCGAGCGGCCGCCTGTCGGATAGAAAAAACGCGAGCAGCTCGTTGGCGATGTCGCGTTTCCCGAGGCGGACGAAGGCGCCGATAATCCGGATCTCATAGGCCGTGTAATTGTTCCACGGGATCTCTCCGCGGTGCTTGCGGCGGAATCCTTCGAGATAGGTGTCGAGCATCGCGTGCAGCGGACCGGCGGGCAGCGCGTCGGCGAAGTCGAGCATCGCGATGCCGTTAGAGGTGGCGGTGGGATCGAAGTCCGCCCACTCGACCGATCCCGGAATGTAGCCGAGCTGCTTGTCGGCAATGACCTTGGCGAGCGAGTCTAGCAGGTCGATTTGGAAAGCGGCAGCCTCATTCCGCCAGGCCTGCGCGTGCTGAATCTGCCCGCCGGCCACGGCCAGCTGCGCGGCGGCCTCCAGTCCGCGCACGCCCCAAAAGTCGTCCCAATAGGAATGCACGGGGTGGGCGAGATAGCCCTCATGGCTGGCGGACTCGGGCAGCAGGCCGAAACACGCCGCGTGCTCGCCGGTCTGATATTCGGCGGTCATGCGTTGGTGGCGGAGTGAAATCAGATAGGTGGCGGCCTTGTGGGCATGGGGCAGCATCTGGCGCAAAAACCGCTGATCCCCGCCGTGGCGGAACACCTCGCGGATCCCCCAAAGAAATTGACCGTGGCTGTCGTGTTCGACCAGCCAGTCGATGCCATCACGGTCCACCACGCAGGGCACGAAGCCGTCCTCGCGCTGGAAGGCGGCATACCAAGTTAGAAACTCCCGCAATGGCTCCGGCAGGCCGGTCTTGGCCAGAGCGACCCCCATGATGACACAGTCGCGGACCCACGAGCGGGTGTAACGCCGCGGCCCCGGCTGGATGGCCGGGCCGTCGCGGTTGATCAGAATGTGGCCGGCGGCCGTGCGCAGGCAGTCGAAAGCCGGCGCGGCGCACGCCGGCACCTGCCATCTAACCGCTCCAAGTTTCGTGCGCCAACGGGCCAGAGCGTTCGTGCGGCCATTGGCCACCGGTTCGATGCGCGAGCCAAAATAGGGCACCGAAACCGTCACCTCGATAGTTTTTTTGTCGCAGGGAATCTCCCACAGCATGGCCGCTGAGGCGAGTCCGCTCGAATCCTCGACGGGGGCGGACGCCGGCATCCTGCCATCATCCAGAAACCCGATCACGCCCCCTTCCTCAAACATCGCCGCGCCCATCGCTGCGGGTTCCGGCGAGGAAAAAACGAGGCGATCGTTCACCCGCATGCCTGCCCTTTCAAAGGACACCAGCCGGATCGGGCTGCGTCCGCCGAGGTTGCGGAAGGCCTGCCACGGCGGATTGACTTGGAATGGCCGCAGGGCCACGACCAAGCGCATGCCCTCGCGGGGCTGGGTGACTTTAAGTCGATAGGTGGTCCGCAGGGTCAGATCATGGCCGCGGCCATCCACCCACGGCAGAATCTCCAAGCTGAAATCCTTCGTTTTCCACGCCACACGCGGCATGGGTGTTCCGTCCTTTTCCAGCGCCACGGAGGTGGCCACCTCTGCCCAGGTCACCAGGCCGTTAGAAGTTAGAACGAACGGCTCCAGCGAGAACCCGCCCTCGTCCACCTCGACCATGCCCTCCTCGTTGATCAGCGCGCGGCGTTTACCTTCGGGACTGCCAACCGGTGTCCAATACGATTGCTCGCGGTGCCAATAACGCGGATACCAACCGCGCGGAGCATCCGCCGCCACCGAGTGAATGAACTCGTTGGGCGTGCTCGAAAACGCGTCCGGACGCAAAGACACCAAGCGCAGGGCCGCGCAGGCGGCATCGGCGAAGGTCATGCGCAAGTGCCTCGCCTCGGCACCGGGCGCGGGCAGGTAGCTCCTTGCGCCAAGCGCGCGCGTGGCCTGATAGAGACTCGTCCAACTCTCCCCGTCGTCGGAAATCTCGACCTCATAGCGCCGCGGTGGCAGGCCATCCGGCCAATCGATGACCAAGCCACCGAAACGAAGGCTGCGGCCGAAGTCCAGCGCCCACCACGGCTGGGCGTCGCCAGGATCGGCCCGCCACTCGGTGTGCTCGCCGCCCCCAAACGCCGCTGCCGGCGGATGGCCCGCCAGCTGACTGGATGCACAAATCTCAAGCGGGGCACGCAGCGTTTGGTCCTCGAGCGAGGCGCAGGCAAGGTCGATATGGCCCTGGCCACCCGGGCCGGCGGCGATCACCCATTCGATCGACTCGACATCCGATGGCGCTCCGCCACCGGCCGGCCCCCAGGCAAATGGCAACTCGCGCTCGTGAAAACGAAAGTCGCTCCATTCGCCCGGTAATGCGAAATTCTGGCGCAGGTGACGCCAAACATTCGCGCCACCCGGCGCGGCGACCTTGACTTCAAAATGATTGGGCGGCCCCTCGCCGCGCAGCTGGAATCCGATTTCAAAGGTGGCGGGAAGTTGGATGGCGACGGCACGCCGGATCACCACGAACCCGCCACCCCCATGGAAATCGTAATCAAGGCGCAGGCCCGAGCCCCCTTCCGGCACATCCATGCGCGACAGCCGACCCGCCGCATTGCCGGAGGCGAATACCTGCCACTGGCCAGGATCCTCAAACAATGAAAAAAACGGCGCTTCTGACATCGGCACTTTGTAGAGTCCTTGCATCGAACAAGTCGATCTCATTTTCGCCCGCCTCGTCTTGGCTAAGCCGGCACCGGCGGCCTGAATTTCGCGCAAATTGGGTTTTGCGTGGCGGGCCTCCATGGCCATACTGCGCGGAGATTTTCCCATGATCACCTACTCCAAGCCACCCCATCCGCGTGAATACCGGCTCACCTTCAAGAATGTGGACCGCGTGGGCTGGGATCCGTCCATCGAGTGCTGTCTGCGCGACGGCGGCTACGAGGACTTGAAAAAGGCTTTGAGCATGGCACCCAAGGAGATCACCGAGGAGGTTAAGAAAGCGGGCCTGCGCGGGCGCGGCGGAGCGGGTTTCCCAACCGGGATGAAGTGGACCTTCATCCCGCCTAACAACACCAAGCCGGTCTATCTGATTTGCAACGGCGACGAATCCGAACCTGGGACCTTCAAGGACCGCTACATCCTCCATCAGGATCCGCACCAACTCATTGAGGGCATGGTCATTGCCGCCCTCGCGGTGGGCGCGCACACCGCCTACATCTACATCCGCGAAGAGTTTCCCGCCGCAGCCCGCATCGTCGAGCGGGCGATCGAGGAGGCTCGCCACCACCAGTTTGTCGGTCATAACGTCTTAGGCTCGGGGTTTGACCTGGAGATTTACGTCCACCGCGGGGCGGGTGCCTATATTTGCGGCGAGGAAACCGGCCTGATCGAGTCGCTGGAAGGCAAGCGGCCGTATCCGCGGATCAAGCCGCCGTATTTTCCGGCGGCACTGGGGCTCTACATGTGCCCGACAATCGTCAACAACGTCGAGTCGCTCTGCCACGTGAAGCACATCATCCGCATGGGTGGCGACGCCTACGCGCGACTCGGCGTGCCGCGCAACACCGGCACCCGCGTCATCTGCGTCTCCGGGGATGTGGTCAAACCCGGCTATTTCGAGATCGAGGTCGGCAAACTCACCATGCGCGAGTTGCTCTACGACCTGTGCGGCGGACCCCAAGACGGGCGCGCCTTCAAGGCCGTCATCCCCGGCGGGTCGTCGTCGAAAGTCCTGCGCTGCGATGAAACGTTTCAGCTCAAGAACCTCGATGGCAGCGCCCGCCCGCTGGAGTTCTGGGATATCCCGCTGGATTTCGACACCCTCGCGGCGTGCGGGTCGATGGCCGGTTCCGGCGGGGTGATCGTGCTCGACGACTCGCGCAAGATGTCATGGGTGCTCAACAACCTCAACGCGTTTTATGCCCACGAATCGTGCGGCCAATGCACGCCGTGCCGCGAGGGCTCGACCTGGATGAAGAAAATCTCGGACCGGATCGTCGCCGGCGACGCCAGCCCGCAGGATGTGGCCACCTTGGAGAGCGTGGCCTATCAGATCGACGGCCGCACCATCTGTGCCTTCGGCGAAGCCTCGTCCTGGCCGGTGGAGGCGATCATCGCCAAGTTCCGCGACGAAATCCTCGCCGATACCCGAGCCGCCAACGCCGGCAAACCCCACAACCCGGAAGCGCTCGCCCAACGCCGCTATCTAACGGCCTGAGACTTGTAGCGGCGGTCTGCGACCGTCGCAATTGGTTCTGCGCCGATTAACCCGCGACGCTCACAGAGCGCCGCTACAATTCCAGTGATTTTTCCTATGCAACCTGGCACACGCAGCGAACTTCTGGCGGCATCCGCCCGGATTTTGTTAGGTGGCTGGTTCGTCTACAGCGGCGCGGTGAAGGTTGTCGGCACCGGCCTCGACCGCTTCACCCGCGACATCGCCAACTACCAACTCGTTGCGCCGCCGTGGGATGCCATCGCCGCCTACACCGTGCCGTGGTTTGAAATCGTGGCGGGTGCCGGCCTGATCGTCGGCCTCTGCCGCCGCGGTGCCATCCTCACCCTCGCCGGGTTGGTGGCGGTGTTTGCCTTCTGCATCGGCTGGGCCTGGGTCCACCAACTCGACATTGCCTGCGGTTGTCATGGCGGCGACGCGCCGATCCAGTATTGGCATAAAGTCGCGGAATTTGCCGCTTATTGGCTGATGCTTGCCGGGTTGTGGCGGCGCGAGCGCGGCGTCACTGGATGAAATACCCGGCAAGCCGATGGTGACACCGGTGAGGGGGACGCTTTGGCCTGCGGCGGGCATCGCCGCGTTGAGCGGGGCGGGACACGGCCTGGATTGGGTGAGGTGGCTGGAATCGGTAAAGAAACCGCGGCTCAAAGCGGAGAAGCCAGAGTCCCTCGGCGCAGTCCAAAGTCGTTGAAGTTTGGCGGGGATTGCAAAAAACCACAAACCCCGGCTTGATTCCGGTGGTTTTTGGGGTAAAACCGCCGCCCCTCATGCCGGATTCATCACGCACACTCAAAGTCGCGATTCCCAAAGGCAGCCTGCAGGAGCCCACGGTGGAGCTTCTGGCCAAGGCTGGCTACGAAATTTACGTGTCCTCGCGCGGGCTGCGCCCGAGTTCCAACGACCCGGAGTTGGACCTGTTTTTGATCCGCGCCCAGGAAATCGGCCGCTACGTGGGGCAGGGGTTCCTCGATTGCGGCATCACCGGCTACGATTGGGCTTATGAAAATGGGGTGGATTTAGTCGATCTGGCGGAGTTGCCATATTCGCGGGCCACCACCCGGCCGACGCGCTGGGTGCTGGTGGTGCCCGAGGATTCGCCGATCCGCAAACCCGAGGATCTGGAAGGCAAGCGCATCGCCACCGAAGGCGTGGGCATCACCCAGCGCTACCTCAAGGAGCGCGGGATCACCGCCGAAGTCGAGTTTTCCTGGGGGGCCACCGAGGTCAAAGTGCCCGATTTGGTGGATGCCATCGTCGATGTCACCGAGACCGGCTCGTCGATCAAGGCGAACCACTTGCGCATCGTGGACACCTTGCTGACCTCGTTCCCGCATTTTTATGCCAACCCCGCGGCCTACCAGGACCCGTGGAAAAAAGAGAAGATGGAACGCATCGCGCTGCTGCTCAAGGCGGCCTTGGGTGCCCGCGGTAAAGTCGGGCTCAAGATGAACCTGCCCAGCGCGCGTTTGCCCGAACTTCTCACGAAACTGCCCTCACTCCGCCGGCCCACGGTTTCCCAACTTTCCGAAGAAGGTTGGGTGGCTGTTGAGACGGTGATTGACGAAATCGTAGTCCGGGACATCATCCCGGAACTGAAGCGCCTGGGGGCAGAGGGGATCATCGAGTATCCGCTCAATAAAATCGTCCCCTGATCCTTTCACCACAACCGAAACGCAACTGCCATGGGCTCCATCAAGAAACGCCGAAAGACCAAAATCAATAAACACAAGCGCAAGAAGCGCATGAAGCAGAACCGCCATAAGAAGCGCCTCCGCTACAAGTCCTGATCCTCAGGAGTGAGTTTGATTCAAACGCCAGAGGCTCGTTGGTTCGAGTCTCTGGCTTTTTTTGCGTGCCGCGCGCGCGTTCTGCCGCTTAACCTACATGGAAAAATGAAAAACGGTAGACCGTTCGTTTTACCACGGATTAGACGGATTTGAACGGATTTGCCTGAATCATACAGAATCAAGTGTCAGGCTATCTGCGCTACGCTTCGGTTCACGGAGAAGATTACCTGGGATTCTGAGTTCATTCTTTCTGTGGAATCAGTGAAATCGGTGGTTCAAAAAGCCGCCACACCCTGTTCCATTTTCGTTTGTGAGTTTACAAGTCGTTGTCAACTTCCGGGTGCTGGCTGAGTCCGACGATTGGATCGTCGTGGACAAGCCCGCGCCGTTGATCGTTCATCCGGCCAACCGCAAGCCGGAGCCCACGTTGTTAGGCGGGATCGAGCAGCTGCTGGCCTACGACATTGCCAATGGCGCGTGTCCGGCGGTGGTCAACCGGCTCGACCGCGAAACCAGCGGCGTGGTGGTGGTGGCCAAGCACACCGCGGCGGCCCGCGCGCTGGGCATGGTTTTTCAAAGGCGTGAGGCCGCCAAAGAATATCTCGCGATCGTCACCGGCTGGCCGGAGGCGGCAGGCTGGGAGTGCAACGCGCCGATCCTGCGTGCCGGGGAGATCGGGCCCGCGCCGATTTGGGTGCGCCAGATCGTGCATCCGGCGGGGCGATTGTGCCGGACACGGTTTCAAGTCGAGAGCTGCTTTGAAAGAAGCGAGGGCCGATTTTCCTTGATCCGGTGTTTCCCGGAGACCGGGCGCATGCACCAAATCCGCGTCCATTTGGCCCATGGCGGGCACCCGATTGTCGGCGATAAACTCTATTTGGCCGAGGGCGCGGAATATGTCGAGTGGATGGCCAGCGGTTGGACCCCCGGCTTGCAGCAGCGACTGATTTTGCCCCGCCATGCGCTCCACGCCGCACGGCTCGCGCTGCCCTGGGCCGGCCAGCAAGTTGCGTGGGAGGCGGATCTGGCCGCGGATCTGGGGGACTTCATCGCCGGCAAGGAGGTGGGTCCGATTGCGGATGTTGTCATTTGGGACCGTCATGACTAAGCTGCCGCATGGCTGAGCTAGCGGACATGGTGACGTTTTTGGAGCGGGAACTCAACACGGCAGGGATCGCCGATTATCCAGGCGCGATGAACGGCCTGCAGTTGGCCAACGAAGGCCGCATCGAGCGCATCGTCTCGGCGGTGGACGCGTCGCTTCCGGTCATTGCCGCAGCGGCGGCGGGTGGTCCGGGCCTGTTGCTCGTTCACCACGGAATGTTCTGGCAGGGCGTCCAACCGATCACGGCAGCTTTTTATCGCAAAATCAAAACGGCGATGGAGGCGGGCTTGGCGATCTATTCCAGCCATTTGCCGCTCGATGTCCACCCGCAGTGGGGCAACAACATCCTGCTCGCGCAGGCCGTTGGACTCATCGATCCGCAACCATTTTGCGGCCCCACGGGTGCGGTGCTCGGGCTCCGCGGGGCATGGCACGGCAGCCGAGATGACCTCGCGCAAACCTTGCAGCAAACCCTCGGCGGCGCGGTTCACGTCTGCCCCGGCGGTCCTCCCACCATCGCCTCGCTAGCCCTCATTACCGGGGCCGCGGGCAGCGAGGTGGCGCAAATCGCCGCCTTGGGCGTGGACGCCTTCGTCACCGGAGAAGGACCTCATTGGAGCTATCCCCTAGCCGAGGAATTGGGCCTCAATGTGTTTTACGCCGGGCATTACGCGACGGAAACGTTCGGCGTCCAATCCCTCGCCCGGGTGCTGGCACGCGAATTCCAGCTGCCCTGCCAATTTTTGGACCACCCAAGCGGGCTCTGAATCCTCCGGTCAAGGTGCCCAATGACCTTGCCGCCCACCCTCCATGAGGAGTGCGGGTGAGGAGAATCGAACTCCTGCCTCAAGCTTGGGAAGCTCACGTTCTGCCATTGAACTACACCCGCGTCACTCAGGAGGGCAAAATCCGTGCTTCCCGAGATAAAATCAAGCCAATTCCAAGATTTCAACGCATCCCGATTATTTTCGGCCTGCGGCAAAAAAAACTTGCCCGCGGCCGAGGATGCCGCTTCATTTGTCCCGAAAGCGCGGGCATAGCTTAATGGTAAAGCCCTAGCCTTCCAAGCTAGACACGCGGGTTCGATTCCCGCTGCCCGCTCCATTCGCATTATTGGCTGTTTAATCCACATTCACACCATGAAACAAACTCTTCTGGTCGGTGTTTTTTGCACCGCAATTACGTTGATTTCAGCGTCCGCTGCGGTGGATGCCATCTCGCATGTGCTGTCGGTGAAAAACGCGGTTGCCGCTGAACCATCGAAGGCCGCCACGATTGTTGCCCAGGAAGTGTCTGACAATCCGGAATTAGCCGCCGAGATCGTCAAGGCGGCCATCGAAAGCTCCGACGCCAAACCCGAAACCGTGGCGGCCATCGTACTGGCAGCTATCACCGCCGCCCCCGAACAAATGCGCTTGATTGTCCAGGTCGCGCTGGCGCTTGCCCCGAATGCCCAGCCCCAAGTGCAGGCGTTGGTGGCCAAGCTCGATCCCACCACGGGCAAACCCACGGGCGGCATCAAAGGCCCGAATGGCTCGCAAGCGCCGACGGCTGAAGTGGCCTCCACGTCCAGTAATCCCTTGAATTTACCAAGCGGCGAATCGGGAGGTTCGGGAGGTTCGGGAAGTTCCAATGGTACGGGTGGCGAGATGAATCTGGGTGGATCAGGCACATCGCCATCGATTCCAATCATCAACGTGCCGCCAGAGGTCATCGCCCCTCCCATCGCCCCTCCTGAGACGAGCCAAATCGGCCCAACGTGATGGGTCAAATTGGATGCATCCTTCCCCTTTAGTCAAATTCATGAAACGCAAAATTCCATTCGTTTTACTCTCGCTGCTCTCCGTGGGCTCAGCTTTCGGCCAAAGTCCAGGTGTTTATTACAATAACACCGATCCCAAGGAATCCCTGCCCATCAAGTGGGTGGTGGGCACGAGCGCAATTTATGACAGCAATGTTTCTCCGGGTTCTGGCCCGAAAAGTAGCTCGCTAGGGATCAATCCCAGCGTGGTTTCTTCATTCACCTCCATTAGCCCGCAGACGATTTGGGATGTCTATGTGCGTCTCGGCCTGATTTATTACTTAGATGCCCCGTCGACCATGAAAACGACCGGCTCGCAATCGCGTGCCAGCGTGGCCGTTTCACATCACTTCAGCGAACGGCTGCGCTTTACCAGCACCAACTTCATCTCCTACGAACTCGAGCCGGACTATTCCTATGGCTACGCGTCCTCGCGCCAAGCCGGTGCCTATTTTTACTTGCAATCCGATAATTCGGTCGGCTTCCGCTGGACTGAGCGGTTTGCCACGTACACCGGCCTGCGCCTGAGCGACACCAGTTATCCAGATCTCCCCGCCTCCGACAGTTTCACTTGGGAGGCATACAACCAATTTCGTTACCAGCTGAGTCCCCAGTCCTTGCTCACGGCTGACCTGCGTTATTCCCAGATGTCCGCCAAGGTGTCCTCTTCAGATGCGAACGATTTCTACCTGCTGGGCGGGATGGAGCATCGCTTCAGCACGAACTCCGTCGGCGTCATGAGCGCTGGCGCCCAGGTTCATAGCGTCAATCAGGGCAATTCCTATACGAGTCCCTATGTGGAGTTCGCGCTCAATTCCCAAGTGACCAAGCCCTTCAGTGTGCGTTCCTTCGCCCGCTACGGCATCCAGGGACAAAATAATACGATGTCCATCTTAAGCGGCGGGTTGCTGGTCCCAGTCCAATACAATGACCAGCGGGTGTTTCGTTTGGGCGTGACCTCGACATACGCGCTTTCTCCCATATTTTCCTTGTTCAGCGGGATTGATTATATTCCGACCAACTATGCCGGTGGCTTCGACATTGCAACCCGTGCGCCCGTCAGTGATTCAGCCACTTCCATCTACAATGCCTACATTGGCCTGTCGGTGAAGTTCAACGACTACCTGACCGGCACCACCTCCTACAACTACACCTATTCCAGCTCTGATGTGCCAAGCACCCAATATACCCGAGGCCGCATCAATGTGGGCCTGAGTGCGGCGTTTTGATCGGAGTCTGGATTGGTGCCACAAGCCCTTGTCACGACCCTCATTTACTTGATCAGGAACTCCTGCAATGTGATCATTGCGGGAGTTCTTATTTTACCTAGAACTCTTTTGAATCTGTGAAACACTGACACTGATGAATCTCGCTACTTCTCAACCAAACGAAGCCACCCTGCACGCTGTCGATTATTGGCCGGTGATCCGCAACCGCTATGGGATTATTCTCCTGACGTTGCTGCTGGTGTTCATGACCGCCGCAGTCATCACCTATGTGATGCCCAAGAAATACGAGAGTGAGACGACCATCGAGGTGAAACCGCGCATGGCCGGGATGTCGCCACTCGGCTCAAAATTGGGCGAGTCCGTGTCCGTCACTCCGATGACGCCGCAGTTCTTCGGCACGGAGTTCGAGAAGATCAAAAGCCGCAATTCGCTCGAGAAAGTGGTCAAGAGCCTGGAACTGGTCAACCGCTGGAACGTGGACAATGAGACGGCCCTTCGCATTCTCAAGGGTATCGTGAACACCCAGAATATCCGCGGTACGGATTTGATCTCGATTCGGGTGCGCCATACCAACAAGGTGGATGCGAAAGACGTGACCGAAGAGGTCGCGCGGGCCTATAAGGCCTACCGCGCTGAAATCGAAAGCCGGGATTCCGACCGCGCACTCCACGAATTGAATAAGGCGGTGCGCAACCAGGAGGACAAGGTGGAGGACCGACGCAAGGTGCTATCGACCATCGTTCGCACTAAAGGGATCATCTATAAGGGCACGGACTCCTTTTACGGCCAGACCGGCGTGGACGAAGATCAGGGCGCGCGCGACGCACTCCAAACCTACCATAAGCTCGAGCAGGAGAAGATGCAGTTGGAGAGCCAGATCAGCAGTCTGCTCAAGTATGACAGCGATCAATTGATGGTGTACGCAGCGGGCTTGGAACTTCCGGATAACGTCATCCGCAATCTCTATCCCCAATATCAAGAGGCCAAGCGCCAACTTGAAGGGCTGAAAATCAACGGCTTGGGTGAACGCCATCCCACCGCGCTGGCGGCCGTGGCCCAAATCCAGAACATGAAACGGCAACTCGACGAAGGCGTCGTGAACCTTCGTGCGACGTTGATGGCGCAATTGGACTTGGCCACCAATCGCCTCAAAGGCGTCGAGCTGATGAAAGACTCAACTCGTGAGGACGCCATCAAGCGTGGCTTGGACGCACAGGATTACGTCGATGCCAAGCGGGATTTTGAAACCGATCAGCAATTGCTCCAGACGATGAAAATCAAGCAGATGGCGGAAACCATCGCGAACAAAACGCCTTCGGAGAGCGTTGAAATCCACGATGCGGCGGTGATTCCAGAGGTTCCGGTGAGTCCCAACGTCACCCTGAATCTGGTGCTTGGCGCGGTGGTGGGACTGATCTTCGGGCTGGGTATCGCGTTCTTCCTCGAATACCTGGACACCTCGGTGAAGAGTTTCGAAGATGTGGAGCGCTACCTGCAAGTGCCGGTGTTGGCGGTCATTCCCAAGGATGTCGGCATTCTCCACAAACAAATGGGCAACAGCCCGGATGCTGAAGCCTATCGAATCCTGCGCACCAACATCGAATTCAACCGCAAGAATCCCGCGGACAATGCGATTACGATAGTCTCGGGCGGTGCCGGAGAAGGCAAATCCACCACCTTGATCAACCTAGCGTATATTTGCGCCCAGGGCGGCTATACCACCCTGATGATTGACGCCGACTTGCGTCGCCCGCGGTTGCACACCTTCTTTGATATCAGCAACTCGGTGGGTCTCACCAATTATCTGACCACCGAATTGATGTTGGAGGACGTCATTCTCCAGACGCCCGTCGATAACTTGTATTTCATGCCGTCGGGGATCCTGCCCGCCGACGCGGCGGGGATTCTCAACTCTCGCCGGATGTCTGAGCTCATTCAGGATGTGAAGCAGCGTTTCGACCTGGTGCTGGTGGACAGTCCTCCGATTCTGGGGGTCAGTGACGCTTCGGTGCTGGCCAGCGAAGTGGACTTGACGATGATCGTGATCCAACACCGGAAACTGCCGCGCAACATGCTGATGCGCGTCAAGCAGGCGGTCGAGAACGTGGGCGGCAACGTCATCGGAGTGGTCCTGAACAATGTGGATGTCCGCAGTGACAGCCAATACCAGTATTACACCAGCTATTACACCTACTATGCGCCCGCCGAATCCCAAGTCGGTCCCACCGCGCCCTTGCCGAGTCCCTTGAAGCCGCAGGCGACCGCATCGCGCGGCAATGATGCCGAGCACTATTGATATCCTAAACTCCCACTTAAGATGAAACTCCAACGTTTTTTCAACGGTTTGCTTGTCCTGTTCTGCCTGACCACCGCGCTGAGGGCACAGATCCAATCCGGGCAAGCTGTCCAAATTACCATTTCCGGCGTCCCTGCCGAGGAAAAGGGACGCTTTGAAACCATCTATCCGGTATCCGAATCGGGCACGATCAACATGCCGTTACTGGGCCAGGTGCGAGCGGCCGGTCTGACTGGATCGCAGCTCCAGTCGAATCTGGAGTCGCGCTATAAGGCGGCCGGCATTTACACCCACCCGACGTTCCAAGTCATTGATTCGGATGCAAAGAAAATCCAGATGCAGATGGTGGTGGTAGGGGGCTTTGTGCGCAGCCCGGGGCCCAAGCCGTGGACCCGCGGGATCACGCTGTGGCAGGCGATTCAAGCGGCCGGCGGACCGACCGAGTTTGGCAGCATGCAGCGAGTGAGGTTGTTCCGCGGCAAGAGCGCCAAAGAGTATGATGCGACCAAACCGCAGTTCATGCAAATTCCGCTGGAAGTGGATGATGCCATTGATGTTCCGGAGAAGACCATCTGGAAAAATTGGGGCAATTGAACCTGTGTGGGCAGGTGGGTGTTGAGGCCCGCTTCACTGACAGTGCGCGCAGCATCCGGGCGGCCAACCATTTGAGAACTCGCAGGTGATTCCACATGAAGATCAAGGTGCCGGGTCGAGTGACAAGCGGGTGGGTTGGCATCACGCTCTTGGGGGTTAGCCATGCGGCATGGGCCATGGCTCTTCCCACCGAGCCACTCTTGAGGCTGACGTCTGAGGAGTTTCACAACCGGGAGCGCGGGCAGGCGGACTTGCTGGCCTGGGCACGCGAGCATCGCGAACCGGCGATGGACGCCTTGTTCAGGCACTCGCGGGAGGCCGCGGATCCCGAGGTGCGGGAACGCTGCCTGGCGGTGCTGCGCGAGCTGGTAAACGACGCATATCTCAAGGAAGGGGAGGGCTACCTAGGCATCCGAATGCAGGATGAGATCGCGAATCTGCCCGGAGATACCAAGCCGCGCGCGGTCATCCGCGTGATTCAGGTGGTCGCCGACACGGCGGCCCAGAACGCGGGAATCCAGCCCAACGACCTAATTGCGGGGTTGGGCGGTTTGGATTGGCCAGAGCGTGGCGCATCCCAGTTGTTCATGGGGAAAATCCGCCAGTTGAAGCCGAACAGCAAGGTGACCCTTCAAGTGTCGCGCAACGGCAAGCGGCTGGACATCCAAGTCACTTTGGGCCGTCGCCCGTTCATTGCCGACCCGCTGCTCTTCGACGAGCGGCCGGTGGACCTCGAAGCCGCCGAGCGCGCGGCCAAGGAGACCTATTTCCGCCACTGGCTGGAACACAAAATGTCCCAGAAGTGAGTCAATTCCGGTTTTGGAAATCGACATCTGGAAATACCGTGGCATTTTTAAATACATTCTCAACTTCACTCCGTTTGATCTTCATGACTCCTTTCTGGTTCCGCAAAGCAGCTACCGCTGCCGCTACGGTGGTTTTCACTTGTTCCGCGATGGCGCAACAGGCGGATGTCAACGAAGTGGGCAGGCAAATGGCGATCATGCTGCAAAACAGCCACTTCGCCCGTATTCCATTCAACGCGGAACTGAGCCGGCGTTTTCTCGAGGATTATCTCAAGGACTTGGATTTCCAACGCCTGTACTTCACCCAGCAGGATGTGGACCAGTTTACCGCGGATTACGGCGACGTGCTGCATACGCTGCTGCTTCAAGGGAAATTCATGCCCGCCGCGACTGAAATCCACCATGTGTTCGCGCAACGCGTGGAAGCGCGAGTCGCCGAGGCTGACCAGTGGCTCAATGACGGCAACTTTGATTTTACCGCAGACGAGTCGGTGAGGTTGAGCCGAAAGAATGCCCAGTGGCCCCGAAATGAAAAGGTGGCCGCCGATCTGTGGCGCCTGCAAATCAAGGAGGCGGTGCTCGCGGAAGTGCTCCGGCGCGAAACGCTCGCCAAGCTTTCCAAAGAGCAGGGCAAACCGGATCCGGGCAGTTCCGACCGCAGTCCGAAGGAAAAGGTCTCGCTGCGCTACAAGCGGTTTCTGAGCAGCGTCAAGGATGTGGACGATGAGGAAATCGCCAACTATTTTCTCAGCGCGGTGGCGCGTGCTTACGATCCCCATACGGATTACATGAGTGACCGGGAAAGCGGCCGGTTCCGGGACGCCATGAAGAACGAGTTGGTTGGTATCGGGGCCTTGTTGCAAGCTGAGGAAGACGGGGCGACCAAGATCATGGGGATTGTCATCGGTGGCCCGGCCGATCAGGAGGGTTCCCTCAAACTCAATGACCGGGTCATGGCTGTGGATACACTCGATACCGGCAAGCCGGAGGACATGCAGGATATCCTGTTCCTGAAAATCGACAAGGTGGTGGACCGCATACGGGGCAAGGAGGGAACCTCGGTGGCCCTCAAGGTGCAACCCGCCGACGGCGCTCCCGGAGAGACCAAGATCATTGTCATTCATCGTGGCAAGGTGGAATTGAAAGATGAACAGGCGAGCGCCGAGTTGATCGAGATGAAGACGCCCAAGGGCGCGTCCCGCCGCTTGGGCGTCCTCACCCTGCCGTCGTTCTACGCGGATTTCGAGGAGGGTAAGGTGAGTTGCGCCACTGACGTTGAAAAACTCCTGAAACGCCTGATTGAGAGCAAAATGGACGGCCTCGTCCTCGATCTCCGCAACAATGGCGGCGGATCGCTCGAGGAGGTGCGACGCATGACGGGATTCTTCCTGGATCGCGGCCCGGTCGTGCAGGTAAAAAACACCCTCGGCCAGGTGCAGGTCAAGGAGTCGGATAACGGCAAACCGATTTATAGCGGCCCGATGGTGGTCATGACCGACAAGAGCAGTGCCTCCGCCAGTGAGATTCTCGCCGGCGCCCTGCAGGATTTCAACCGGGCCGTCGTGATCGGTGAGTCGTCTACCTTCGGCAAAGGTACGGTGCAACAACCGATGGATATCGGCCGGATGTTGCCCTTGTTTTCGGTGCGCAATAAGGCCGGCCTGCTGAAAGTGACCATCCAGAAATTTTACCGGCCCTCGGGTTCATCCACCCAGATGGACGGGGTCAAATCCGACGTGGTCGTCCCCAGCCTGATGGACGCCTTGGAGGTCGGCGAGGCATTCCTGGATCACCCGCTGCCCCATGACCGGATTCACCGCGCGCCCGACTTTAAGCCGTTGGATGTCCAAGCGTTGTTCCTGCCGCGGCTCAATGAGTTGAGCCGCGAACGGATCAACGCGAGCAAGGATTTCGCGTATGTGATTCAGGATATCGTCAAAACCAAAACCCGGTTGAAGACCAACACCCTGTCCCTGAATCAAGCGGCCCGCGAAAAGGAAATCGCCGAGTCCGATGCCCAGCAAAAGGAACGAAATGCCGAGCGGCGCAAGCGGTTTGAGAAAATCACCAAGGCGGACAAGGAGAACCTCAAATTCTACAAGATCACCCTGGAAGATCTCGAGAAAGGGACCCCGCTCAAGCCTTACGATCCAGCCGATGAGGGAGGCAACTACATGCGCCGCGCCAAGGACAAAACCGAGGATTTGGATCAAACCCCGAAATGGCCCACCGGCTTGAATCCCGTGAAACGCGAATCTCTCGCGGTGCTGCGCGATCTCGTCGATCTCTCCGAGAATGCCAGGCTGGCAGGCCTCATCAAGTAAACGCGTAACCCGGTGATGTCGGAGATGGCCGAGAATCTGGCAGAGGTGAGGCGGCGCATCGCCGCGGCCTGCGCACGGGCGCGGCGGGATCCCGCCACGGTCGAGTTGATTGCCGTGTCCAAGACGGTGCCTGCGGCGGCGGTGCGAGAGGCCTGCGCGGCGGGGCAATTGCATTTCGGCGAGAGCCGCCTGCAGGAGGCGGAGCCGAAGATCGAGATGTTAGCTGCGGCGCTCCACTGGCATTTCATCGGGCGGATCCAACGCAACAAGCTGCGCCGGATCCTGCCCCGCTTCGCGGTGATCCATGCACTGGATTCCGGCGCGCTGGCGGCATCTGCCAACGAGTTGGCGCGAGAGCTCGGGTTGTATCCCAAGGTGTTGCTGCAGGTGAATCTGGGCGGCGAAGCGACCAAGGGCGGCTTTGAGCCGGAGGTGTTGCAGGCGGAACTGGCCGGCTTGCTGGCATTGGACCGGTTGGAAATCATGGGCCTGATGTGCATCCCCCCGCCCGGCCCGGCCCCGGAGTCGGCGCGGCCGTGGTTTGTGGCACTGCGCGAACTGCGAGACGGGTTCGAGCGTGCGGCGGGCATTCCGCTACCGTGGCTGAGCATGGGGATGAGCGGGGATTTCGAGGTGGCCATCGAAGAAGGTGCCACCCACGTGCGCGTGGGCTCCGCGATTTTCGGCCAGCGCTCCTATCGGGTGGACGGCGAGCTGGGTTGAGCGCAGATTCGGCCATGTCCTTGACCCTGAAAAATGCCGTACTCATCGGCCATGAACTCGCCCTCTCGTTTGCCGATGGCTTTGAGGCCTATCTGCCGCTGGCCATGCTGCGGCGCGCCTGCCCGTGCGCCGCCTGCCAGGGCGAGCCGGATGCGCTGGGGCGGGTGGTGCGGCCCATCGTCGAGTATGGCCCGCGTGCATTCGAGTTGGTGAAATTCGAGCCCGTGGGCGGATATGCCCTTCAGTTTGCTTGGGGTGACGGCCACGCCTCGGGCATTTATGCGTTTGCCTACCTCCAAAAGCTCGCCGCGCTGCCAGCCGCATAACCCTAAATTGGAAAATCGAATCAGGTAATGCAGCTTTTCGTACCACTGATTGCACTGATTTTAACTGATTTTACTGAAAGCATTGGATTTGAGCTAACAGATTTTACGTTCACTTTTTAGGTGCGAGCACATGCCGTCGTAACCTCTGAATCATCAGTATAATCAGTGAAATCAGTGGTTCTCATTCTCCTACCCAGGACCAACCACCCCTCGAATGATTTCCGCTAGAACCGACTTGGCTTCCATGACGATCCTGCCGCCCAAGGAGGTGGCGGCCTTGGCGGCCGCGGGCTATCAGACGGCGGCGCAGGTGTTGGACCATCTGCCCAAGCGCCACGAGGACCGGCGGCGCTTTGATCTCTTTCCCAACCAGCCATCCGCCACCGCAGTGTGTCTTCGGGGCACGGTGATCGACTCGGCCAAGCGCCATTTCGGCCCGGGGCGCGGGTTTTACGAGGCGATTGTGATGGATGGCTCGGGTGGCGTCTTTGGCTCCGGAAAAATCACCTGCCGCTGGTTCAACATGGCGTTCATCCACAAACTCATCGCCACCGGCCAGGAACTCGTCGTGTATGGCAAAGTCAAGGATACCAACGGCCGCCTGATCATCGATCACCCGGAGTTCGAGGTGCTGCGCGAGGACGACACCGCGGCCGAGTCCATCCATCTCCAACGGATCGTGCCGGTCTATCGCAATATCGCCGGCCTCGCCCAGCGCCGGTTGCGCGAAATCATCCATTTGCTGCTGCTCTCAGCCGACCCCGTGACTCTGGCCGCCGCCTACGAGGTGGCGCCGGGGGACGCGCGGGCCGATGCCCTGTGGCAGGCGCATTTCCCCACCGACCTCGCCCAAGCACAAGCCGCGCGCCGCCGTTTTGCGCTCGAGGAGTTTTTTGCCATTCAGTTGAACGTGGCGTGGCGGCGCTTCCGCCACCAGGAACAGCCCGGCAGGGTGTTGGGCAAACGAACCGGGTTGCTCACGGCCTTTTACCAGAGCTTGCCGTTCGATCTCACCGCCGCGCAGAAACGCTCGATCCGCGAAATCATCGCCAACATGCGCGAACCGCGACCCATGAACCGCCTGCTGCAGGGCGACGTGGGCTCGGGCAAAACCCTCGTCGCCATGGCCGCCATGTTGCTGGCCATCGATTCCGGTTGCCAGGCCGCCTTGATGGCCCCCACCCAGATTCTCGCAGAACAGCATTTTCTAACATTCAGGCGCTGGCTCGAACCGTTAGGCGTGCGGGTCGCCCTGCGCACCGCCAACCGGGATGAGGCCAACCACCTCGCATTAGACGGCACCGCGCAGATGGTCATCGGCACCCACGCCTTGCTCTACGAGGAAGCGGTGTTCCGCGATCTCGGGCTGGTGATCATCGATGAACAACACAAGTTCGGGGTCGCCCAACGCGCCGCTCTGATCAGCCGCGGGGTGGTGCCCGACGTGCTGGTGATGACCGCCACGCCCATTCCGCGCACCCTGACCATGACCCTCTATGGCGACCTCGACGTTTCCCTGCTCGATGAGAAACCACCCGGCCGCGGCACCATCCGCACCGCGGTGCGCGTCGGTGCCAAACAATCCGACATCACCGCGTTCGTGAAACAACAACTTGCCCGCGGCCGCCAGGCCTATCTCGTCTATCCGTTGGTCGAGGACAGCGAAACCCTCAAGGTGGAATCCGCCACTGAGGCCTTCGCCAAATGGCGCAAGCGCTTGCCAGCCCATGAAATCGGCTTGATTCACGGCAAGCTCCGCCCCGACGAGAAGGAAGCTGTCATGCGCCGGTTCCGTGAGGGTGCGACCCAGCTGCTCGTGGCCACCACTGTGATCGAAGTGGGCGTGGACGTGCCCAACGCAACCCTCATGATCCTGCACCATGCCGAGCGCTTCGGCCTGGCCCAAATCCACCAACTCCGCGGGCGCATCGGCCGCGGCGAACACCACGGGCATTGCATCCTTCTAACTGATGGGAAAAACCCGGACGCCCTGGCCAAACTCCAGGTGCTCGAGCAATCCGCCGATGGCTTTGAAATCGCCGAAGCCGACCTCCGGTTTCGCGGCCCGGGGGACGTGCTCGGCACCCTCCAGAGCGGCCTGGCCGATTTGCGCTTTGGCGATTTCCTCGCCGATACGGCGCTCCTGCGCCAAGCCCGTGAACTCGCCAACCGCGTGCTCGCCGAGGACCCGCTGCTGGATGGCGCGCACGGTGGCCTGCGCCCGATGATCCAGGAACACGGAGGTATCCCGCAGATCCAAGCACCCGCCTGAGCGCAGGTAGGGCGGGCCGGCCCCGAGCGCCGAAGGATTCCGCCTGCGGCGCGAAAATCGGCGCGGCGGTCCGCCACGCCCTACGGGTCCTTATTTCCGATAGATCGGGTCAGCGCTCGACGATCCGATAGATTGAGCCGCCGTGTGAGACGATGAATAGTCCGCCATCGTTGTCCTCGGCGAAGGAGTCGATGAGCGTGATGGCGCCTCCTGCGGGCTGCAGCTCGTCGGTTAGATCCTTGAAGTCCGCCACTTTGCCCTGGTCCAGGCGGAACGACCAGATCCGCGGATTCAGATAGTCGGCAAAAATATAGCGGCCCTGCAGTTCCCGGATCGGCCCACGATACACATACCCGCCGATCACGCAGAACCCGTCCGTGGTGCCGCCCCCGTGCCCGTAGGCATACACCGGGTCAGTCGCGCCGTCGGGCACCGGGCCGCCCACGCCCGTGGCGGGGGTGGGCATCAGACCCTCGCGCAGTCGCCACCCGTAGTTGGCGCCCGCGCCCTGGCCGTGTGGCTTGAAGTCAACTTCCTCCCAATGGTTTTGGCCGACATCGCCCATCCAGAAGTCGCCCGTCGCGCGGTCAAACGAGCAACGCCACGGATTGCGCACCCCGTAGGCCCAGATTTCCGGCTTGGCCCCTTCACGCGTGACGAAGGGATTGTTAGGCGGCACCCGGTAGCCGGTCGCGGGGGACACGTCGATGCGCAGGATCTTGGCGAGCCAGGTGTCGAGTGACTGGCCGTTGTGCTTCGGGTCATTGCCGGCACCGCCATCGCCGTTGCCGATGTAGAGCATGCCGTCAGGCCCGAAACCCAGCCAGCCGCCGTTGTGGTTCTCATAGGGTTGCTTAAAGCGCAGCACGACCTCCGCCGTGGCTGGATCCGTGGTGGCTGGGTTGCTCGATGTGAAGCGAGTGATGCGGGTGAAGTGCTCCTTGTCGGTGAAATCCACATAGAACCGCCCGCTGGTGGCGAAGTCCGGCGCAAATGCCAGCCCGAGCAGGCCCTCCTCGCTGCCTTTGCGGCTGACGTCCTGGCGGATATCGAGAAACGGGGTTTCGCCCCGCTTGCCGGTAGCCAGATCCACGATCCACACCCGGCCTGCCTGTTCCATAACCCACAGCTTACCTTGGCTGCCTGCGGGCATGCCCGCCCAGTCCGGTTGCTCAAACCCGGCCGCCACTTGCTCGACACCGATCCTGCCCGGTGCGTGCAGCGCGGACCCCAGCCAAACCATGACCATTGCGATTCTTGAAAACATCCCCGCCACCCTAGCTGCAACCGCGGTGAGCACAAGCCCCAACACTGATGAATCCTGCCGGCGCGGCGCTTTCCTGCTACCCTACGGCCCGCCCAATACGGTTAGTTTTTCGCTGTTGGATTGGAGAACAGGCTCCCACCCGCTGAGGGTAGACAGCGCGTGCCAACTGTACTCCAACGAAACGACAGGCGTGACGCCTGTCCTCCTGGTCCACCGGCAGTTGCCAGGCCCGCCCGAGTCCGCCCGTTGCCCCACCCATTCTCACCCCTGGCTGCGCCGGCGGGTCGCGTCTCCGCGCCGTAAGCGCCTTTTGGGCCGCCGCTCCGCACGGATTTGCATAAAACGCGCCTGTAATGCTGAATGGTTTACGATTCCGCACTGCCCGATAGTTAAATGCCCCATCCATAAACCTCTACATGCATTTCTTCATGACTTGGCCCTGCCGTCACCGGTTAGTCCACTCTATGGACGCTCCGCCTCGGCCGCTAGATCTGTGACCTGTTTGGAAGAGGGAGATTGACACGCCCCTTTTTTGATTAGTAAATATATCTCAATATTAAATTCTGAAAACACCCTGATTAACTCAACCCTGAAATATACATCGCCATGAAGACACTCTGGACACTGCACCATGCCTCGACCATCAGCCGATGGATTGTTCAAAAACCCAGCCACCTGATGTGGATTGCCGGAGGGGCCGCCTCGGCGGCCCTGGTTCTGATGTCCTGCGCTACCTCGCGCACCCTGATGGCACCGCCCAACATCCCTGGCGCCACCTTCATCGGATCCGCCGCCTGCGCCGAGTGTCACGACAAGTTGGCCCGCGATTTCCGCACCGCCGACCACGCCAGACTTCAAGCCAAGGGCAAGAATGCCATCGATATGGGCTGCGAATCGTGCCACGGCCCGGGCAGCAAGCACAAGGATGCCGGCGGCGGCGCGGGCTCGATCGTCAATCCGCGCAAGTCCCCGGAAACCTGCTTCCAGTGCCACTTGGACAAGAAGGCCCAGTTCATGCTGCCCTACACCCACCCGGTGCTCGCCGGCAAGGTGTCCTGCAGTGATTGCCACAACCCGCACAAGGGCAACGCCGTCAAAGGCGGTGGCACCCAGCTTGCAGGCAAAAACGAAACCTGCCAGCAATGCCACAAGCAACAAACCGGTCCGTTCGTTTTCCCCCACGCGGCCGTCCGCGAAGGATGCACCGCTTGCCACAGCCCGCACGGCTCGGTCAACCAGAAGATGCTCAACGAGCGCAACCAAACCCTGTGCCTGAAGTGCCACTTCGATGCCAACACCGGTAAAAACATCGGTATGGCGGCCCCCGGAAACGGTGGAACAGGCCATAGCGAGATAGGCGGCGACTGGCAACGCGGCACTTGCTGGAGCGCTGGCTGCCACCAAGCGATCCACGGATCCAACGTCAACTTTAGACTGCAGTATTAACCCATGCCTACATTCCAACATTCTATCATCACATGAAAGCTATTCAATTTTCGACTCTCCTGTGTCAATCCCAGGCTCTCCGTTCGGTTCGCCTCGCGCTCGCCGCACCGGCACTGGTGGTGACATTGAGCATCGCCCATGCCGGCACCCCCGCCCCGCCCACGGAAGACCCGACCGTCGGATCCAACTGGATCGGCTTTGCGGTGGGCGGCTCATTCGTCAGCGGCAACGAGGCCGGTATGCAGCGCCGCAATCAAACCAGCGGCGACTTCTACGGTGGCATCGACACGTTCCACTACGGCCAGGACCTCAAGAACTCGACCACCCTCACGCTCGACGGCCACGCGATGCCTGGCTTGGAGGACTATGAGTTCGACGTCAAGGTGGAGAAAATCAACCTGGGCTACGTCAAGGCGGACTATAAGCAATTCCGCACCTGGTATGACGGCAGCGGCGGATACATGCCGCAATTGGCCAGCCTGCATGCGGAACCCGCCCGGGGTGATGAAATGTATGTGGACCGCGGGGAGTTCAACTTTGAAGCGGGCCTGAGAATGGAAAACCTGCCGGAAATCACCTTCAACTACAAGCACACGTTCCGCGATGGGAATAAGGACAGCACGTCCTGGGGTGCGCGTCCACTGGTACAGTCGGCGGGTGCTGGCAGCTTAGGCACCACCAATTTTGAGTTTGCCCCTTCATTCTGGCATCTGGATGAAAAGAGCGACATCTTCGGCCTGGAAGTCGAGCACACCATGGGTAACACTGACCTCGGACTCGGCTTGAACTACGAGCATACGTCCTACACCAACTCGCTCAATACCCGCACCGGTGCGGTGACTCAAACGACGGCCGGAGCAACCACGGGCAACAACCAGGTCGCATCCAGCTTTAAGGACGAATACTCCATGGACCTGTTCGCAGGCAATGTCCACAGCATGACGCGCTTCAACGACACGTTGTGGCTCTCCGGTGGTTTTGCTTACACCACGGTCAACACCAACACCGATGGATCGCAGCAACTCGCTTCACCCGTGAATCCCGGCCCTCTTCCCGGCAGCAATGGTAGTACTACCTTGCGCACCATCCCCGTCGGCGGTGCCGAATACGAGAACTGCGTCGGCAACCTCAACCTGATGTGGAATCCGATTGCGGACCTCACCGTCACCCCGTCCTTGCGCATCGAGCAGTCGTCACAAAGCGCGATTGCCCAGATGAACACTACGACAACGACGAATCCCTATCCGCCCGCTGTGTCTGCCATCACGTTGGCATCCCAGCTCTATGCGAGTGACCTCAGCACGCATACCGACACGGCGGCCATGGATCTGCGCTATACCGGAGTTTCGGACCTGGTGCTCTATGCCAAGGGCGAGTGGGAGCACCAAAATCAATCCAATGATTATAACGGTCTTTTCTACCAGACGACTTCGGCTGCCAAGGTTGTGGCTGGCGGATCACTCCCCGATGTCTTCCACGAGGACGTCACGGTCAAACTACAGGACTACACGATGGGAGCGAACTGGTATCCGATCCGCGGTCTGAGCTTTGCCCTGCAAGGACTGTATTCCGAGCGCAACGACGAATTCGACCCTAGTGTGATCAGAGGCGTAACCAGTCCGGGCGCACTCACGGGTTCCCAGAATCTCCGGCCCCAAATGATGGACCTCGATACGACCACCGATGATGTCAACCTGCGCGCCACATGGCATGTCCTGAACAACCTGTCATTGGTGACCCGCTACGACTACAAGGAAACCGAGTATGACAACCGTGGCGTCCGCTGGACTCCGGCGGGTCAAAATCCAGTGACCTCCGTCCAGACTCCAACTCCAAATCCTGCGGTGGTGACCGGTCCTGCTTCGACAGCAGACAATGGTGTTTTGCCTGAAGTCCAATCCGGGATCGTCAGGTCCAACATCCTGAGCGAAAGCCTCACCTGGTCGCCCATGGCTCGTCTCTATCTGCAAGCCAGCGCGAGCTATACCTGGGCGAAGAGCAGCACCGATACACAGATGGTGCCCGATTCGCAAAACGATTATCTAACCGGCAGCCTATCGGTTGGTTATGCGATCGATGATCGGACGGACCTCACTGCCAGTTACACGTTTTACGATGCGAAAAACTACACTCAGCAAGGGGCTCCCTACACGGCAACCGCCACTGCGACCATCCCGTATGCCATGGGATACGGTCTGAACACCCAGGAGCAAACGCTGAGCCTGACCCTCAACCGCAGAATCAATGCCAACGTGTCCTGGAACCTGCGCTACTCAGTGATGACCAGCCAGACCACGGGCGCCGTGCAGGACCAGAGCGGCGGATTCAACGACTACACCGCCCAAATGGTCTCAACAGGCTTGCAAGTGCGCTTCTAATGTGTGAAAAGATACCCGCAGATTCCTGCAAAGAATTAACACAACACCCCAGTCACATGAAAACCAAGATGTCACTCGTTTCCATCGCCTTTCTGCTGGCCGCGCCGGCAGCCTTTGGCGATGCCGCGGCTCTTTACGCCAGCCACTGCGTTTCATGCCATGCCAAGGACGGCACGGGCAGCACCACCATGGGCAAAAAGAGCAGGGTCAAGGATTACACCGATGCCAAAAACCAGGCGACCTTCACCGATGCCGAGGCCCTCAAGGCGATCCTTGAAGGCAAGGAAAAGATGAAAGGCTACAAAGACAAGCTCACCGAAGCCGAAGCTGCGGAACTTGTCAAATACGTCCGCACCTTCAAGAAATAAGCAGTCGCCGCCGCGCTGAAAACCGCGCGAGCGTCTCGGGCGGGGGTTCGGCAACGAGCCCCCGCCTTTTGATGAGACTCCCAAGCAACATGACCGTCGGGCTACGGAGCGCGGGCTGAAGCCCGCGCTCCATAGTGCAGCTAAAGTGACTGAGCGTTTCACACCCGAGTAGTGATTCTGGTTCTAAATGAGAAAAAGGAAAAACGGCAATGCGTTTTCAGTTTAGCGTGAGGACATCCTTTCCTCCAATGACAATCGTTGAATTACCACGCTTGAGTGTGACAACAGCCACCAGACATCCGATCACCCCATGAGCGAAGAACTTCCCGCCACCACCATCATGCTCGCCAGCCGCCTCAGCCGCCTGCGCAACTGGCTAAGCCTGGCGGGCTTCGTGCTCGCCATCGCGGCGTTTTTCGCCTTTGTGCTGCTGTTTTCGGTAGACATCTTCGCCACCCACGCCAACCCGTATATGGGCATCCTCGCCTACGTGGTGGCACCCATGTTCCTGATCCTGGGCTTGGCGATGGTGGTGCTGGGATACATCCTTGAATCCCGCCGAATCCCCACCGACCATCCCGAACTGGCCTCCAGCTTCGTTTTGCATGTCAATCTGGCCCGCAAGCGCGACCGGTTCCTGTTGATTGGCTTTGTGGGCGGCAGTCTGGGTTTCCTGCTGCTCACGGCATTCGGCAGCTACGAGACCTATCACCTGATGGAAACCAATGCGTTCTGTGGAGAAACCTGCCACACCCCGATGGAGCCAGAGTACAAGGCCTACCAGCACTCGGCGCATGCCATGGTGGATTGTGTCGCCTGTCACATCGGACCGGGCACCAGCGCCTACATCCACACCAAGGTCAACGGCGTGCTTCAGCTCTATCATCAGATGCTGGGCGACTACACGCGGCCTATTAAAATCATCAAGCCCAACCTGCGCCTGGCCCAGGAAACCTGCCAGTCCTGCCACTGGTCGCAAAAGCATTTCGGTGATTTGCCAAAAACCTACCGCCATTTCCTTGCCGACGAGACCAACACGCCCTTCACCGTGCAGATGATCCTCAAAGTGGGCGGCAGTGACCCGGTGCACGGCCCGGTCGCGGGCATCCATTCCCATATGAATGTATCCAACCGGATCCAATTCATCGCGCTAGATGAAAAGCGCCTCGACATTCCGTGGGTGCGCGTCACCGATTCCAATGGAAAGGTGACGGAATACCGGCGCAAAAACTTCACGGATGACATCGCCAAATATCCCATCCGCAACATGGACTGCATGGATTGCCATAACCGTCCGGCGCACAATTTCGCGACTCCCAATGATGCTGTGGACCAGGCCATGGCCATGGGCCGCATCGATCCCACTATCCCGTGGGCCAAAGCCAAGGTCGTCAAGGCCCTGGTCCAGCCCTACGCCACCCGCGACGAGGCCCAACAAAAAATCGAGATTTTTCTCCGCGCTCAATACCCCGCTGACAAGCGCGCGGACGCGCTGATCGCGGAAACCAAGACCATCTATCAGACAAATTTCTTCCCCGAGATGAAAGCCGACTGGCGCGCCCATCCGAACTTCATCGGCCACAAGAACTCCAACGGCTGCTTCCGCTGCCACGATGGCAAGCATGTGGCCGAGGACGGCAAGAAATCCATCAGGGGCAGCGACTGCAATGCCTGCCACATCATCGTCGCCCAAGGGGCTGGCAAGGAACTCGAGAAAGTGAATCTGAAAGGAATGCCCTTTTTCCACATCGACTCTGAATTCTCAGACCCGTCGTGTGCCGATTGCCATACTGGCCAGACCCAGGAGTAAGAGGTAAGGGTTGGCTTGCGCGTATCTTCTGTAATCATGCGCGCGGTTTCTTATGAAGTTGTGGAATCCCCCCACTTCATACAGAAATCCATACATGGAATTCAAGTAATTCCATGACCTCGAGTTAATTATTTAACACTAGAAACTGACCATGAAAAATCAACTGTTACTCATATCGGCGGCCGCCTTCATCCTTACCGGGCTCAATGCTTCCGCCGCGGACGGCAGCGAGGTGTTTGCCAAGGATTGTGCCAAATGCCACGGTGCAGCCGGCAAGGGCGACACGCCGATGGGCAAAAAGCTCAGCATCAAGGAACTGGGAGCCGAGCAGGCCAAGCTCAGTGATTCGGATATCACCAAAATCATCAAGGAGGGCCTCACCGCCGACGGCAAGCTGCGGATGAAGCCGATCAAGGATCTCACCGAGGATGACATCAAGGCGGTGGTCAAACACATCCGCACTTTGAAGTAATGATTGATCCGTGTAGTTTACGGGTCGGCGCGGCAAGGGACTTTATTATTCCGCGTCGCGCCGACAACCCTTGATCCTGCACAATGCGTAATCGGCAAGGCAAGATGGCATACAACAAAAAAACCGGGGTGGTGTTGGCGGTTCTCTTCACGGTCTTCGCGCTGCTGACGGCGGCGTTCTCGCTGGACCTGTGGGGCAAGCCCGCGCCAGTCAAGCAGTTACCCCTGGTGAATAAGGAGTTGCTTAAAACCGAGACCTGGCGGCGGTCTTATGCCGACTTGGTCAAGGACAAAGAACCCCTTGATGATTTCGATTGTTACACCTGTCACGAGGAGGGCAAAAAGCAGGTGTTGAAATTTGACGACAAGAACCAGCTGGTCATTCCGGACGAGCACAAGGACGTGGTGATGGGCCATGGTACCCACGGCCGAAATAACAACTGTTTCAACTGTCATATTGACGACAAGCTCAACGAGCTCCAGACACGCGATGGTCGTTCCCTCAAGTTTGAGGAGAGCACCCAGCTGTGCGGCAGTTGCCATGGTCCGACACTGCGGGACTGGGAGGCAGGTTCGCACGGTCGCACCAGCGGTTATTGGAACCGCGCGCTGGGTCCATTCAAGAAACAGGATTGCGTGAACTGCCACAACCCGCACTCACCGAAATTCCCGGGCCGCAAGCCGGCCCCCGCCCCGAATCATCTCCGCGAATCAAGCGGCGGTCCGGAGCCAACCCCCATCAAGGATTGAACATGGATTCACAACCTAACGACACCCCGACACCGGCGCCGCCCGATATGAATCGCCGCGGATTCCTGCGCACTTCGGCCATGTTTGCGGCCGGTGCCGCGGCCCTGACCGCCAGCCTCAAGCCGCTGCTCCAACTCAAGGACTTCACCTCGGTGGACAAGTTCCTGCAGAAGTATTACAAGGAGATGACTCCCGAGGACATGGAGAAAGTCCTCAAGCGCATCGCCGACGATGTCGAGCGGCAATACCAAGTGCGCCCGCATGTCCGCGACCTCAAGCCGATGGACGGGGTCGAGTTCGTGTATGCTCTGAATCTCACCCGCTGCATCGGCTGCCGCAAGTGCGTTCATGCCTGTGTGAAGGAGAACAATCAATCACGCAGCCCCGAAATCCAATACATCCGGGTGCTCAAAATGCCTCACGGCTCGCTCGATGTCGAAAAATCCGAGCACAACTACTCGCCGGAAGCAGTCCCTGAAAAGGGCTTCTTTTACATGCCGGTGCAGTGCCAGCAGTGTAGGAACCCGCCCTGCGTCAAGGTCTGCCCGGTGCATGCGACCTGGCAGGAGAAGGATGGAATCACGGTCATCGATTACGATTGGTGCATTGGCTGCCGCTATTGCATGGCGGCCTGCCCGTATGGCGCGCGCCACTTCAACTTCACCAAGCCCACAATCCCGGCGGACCGGCTCAACCCGGAAATGGCGTATCTGGGCAACCGGCCGCGCTCGATGGGCGTCACCGAAAAGTGCCATTTCTGCGTCCAACGCACCCGCGCCGGCCGCTATCCGGCGTGTGTGGAAGTGTGCCCGGCCGGGGCGCGCAAGTTTGGCAATATTCTGGATCCTGAGAGCGAGGTTTCCAAGATCCTCTCAACCAAACGGGTTTTCATCCAGCTCAAGGAGGAGCTCGGCACCTCACCCAGATTCTTCTACTACTTCGATGTATGATCAAGGCCATTCATAATTATATTATCTTCCTGCGTCGCTGCGTCAAGATCGCCTTTGTCGGCGACTGGCGCTACTACGCGTGGATGGGGTTGCTCACCACCATCGTGCTGCTTGGCATCAATGCCTACTGCAAGCAGTTCGTCAACGGCCTGATTGTCACCGGCATGAGCGACGAGGTGTCGTGGGGCGTTTATATCGCGAACTTCACCTTCCTGGTGGGCGTGGCTGCCGCCGCCGTGATGCTGGTCATTCCGGTGTATATCTACCGCAACGAAGAGTTGTATGATCTGGTGATTTTCGGCGAGTTGTTGTCGGTCGCGGCAATCCTGATGTGCCTGGCGTTCGTGACTGTCGATCTCGGCCGACCGGACCATTTCTGGCACTTGATTCCGGGCATCGGCCAATTCAATTTTCCGGCCTCGATGCTGAGTTGGGACGTGTTGGTGCTCAATGGCTATTTGCTGCTCAACCTGCATATCTGCGGCTACCTGCTCTACTCGCGCTACTGCGGGCGCAAGCCGTCGCCATGGTTTTACATCCCGTTTGTATTCACTGCGATCGCCTGGGCGATCTCGATTCACACGGTGACGGCGTTCCTGTATGTCGGTTTGGGCGGGCGGCCATTCTGGAATTCCTCGATCGTGGGGCCGCGTTTCCTCGCGTCCGCCTTCACCGCCGGGCCGTCGCTCATTATCCTGGCCTTGCAGGTGATCCGCCACGTCACACTCTATAAAATCAGTGACAAGGCGTTGCTCACGCTGCGTTCAATTGTGCAGGTGTCGATGATCATCAACGTGTTCCTGCTGCTCAACGAGTTGTTCAAGGAGTTCTACACAGGCACCGTACATGTGGCGTCCCTGAAGTATTTGTTCTTCGGCCTGCACGGTCACCACGCGCTGGTGCCGTGGATTTGGACGGCGATCACATTCAACCTTTCGGCGATGGTGATGTTGGTCTTGCCGGTTAGCCGCAGCCTGAAATGGCTCAATGTGGCCTGCGTGCTGTCCATTGTGGGCATCTGGATTGAAAAGGGCATGGGGATGGTGATTCCCGGATTCACGCCCACCACCCTTGGCGAAATCATCGAATACCATCCGTCGGCCAATGAGACCCTGGTGTGCCTCGGCATCTGGGCCTTCGGACTGCTGTGCTACACGATCTTTTTGCGCATGGCGGTGCCCATCCTGCAGGGCCAACTGTCCCGCGCCAACGAGGGCTCCGACCATCTGACCACGCAGCCGCCACCCAAAGTGGTCGCTGATTTCCATTTTTGATTACCTACCCCTGAGTTGATGAACGCCACCCCCCCTCCTGTTAACGCCAAGCAATCGCTCAACGATCACGTCGCCGACAAAGGCGCGGCGATTTTTGCCAAGTATGGTCCCAGCATCGGGTGGAGCGAACTCCAGCAGATTCTGCTAGACCGGCCGATGGTCCGCTACCCGTGTGCAATCGAGTTCACCGCCGAGGGGTTGCGCGAGGGCGAGTTTGCCTATGTTCATGCGCAAGGGGACACCCCGGAGGACGGGTTCGTCATCCGCGTCCACCCGATCTACATGACGGAACTTCGGATGGTGCCGCATCTGGTTCTCTATCAACTCGTGGCGGTCAACTACGGCGATTTTGCCGCGCTCGACGATGCCGAGACCTTCGCGTCGGCGGCGCTGGGCCTGGACAAGGAAGACTACTACCACACGCTGTGCCAGCTCGCCGACCAACTCGGCGAGGCCGGGTGTAACTGACCGGCGCGCGCCCGCCCCGGCTGGGAGCACGGTCCGCCTGGAATGAAATCCGTTAAAATCCGTATAATCCGTGGTTCTCATCTTCCTTTACAGCACCCGAACCCTGCGTGCGCTGGGTGTGGAACGCAGAGTAACATTAGCCGCGTCATGGAGCGCGGGCTTCAGCCCGGCGAGTCTGGGCGGGCTGAAGCCCGCGCTCCGTAGCCAAACGGCCAGGATCCTCGGGGGGGGAGGGCAGACACCACATCCGGACGAGCGCCATGAACCCACCTGATCGACAAGACCCGCCGCCAACGCTCGCCGAGACCCTCGCGCGCGTGGAACAGCGTCTCGCCAAAATCGAGCGCGTGCTGGGCATGGATGCGGTGGTCGATAAACCGCGGCCTGCGCCGGTCGCGCCCGGGCATGCCGAGGGCGAATTCGAGATGGCCGTAGGGCAGAACCTGTTTGCCAAGGTCGGAATCGTGGTGTTGGCGATTGGCGCGGCGCTGACCTTGTCGCAGCCGTGGCCAGGGCTGCCGGCGATCGTGCCCCCGGCAGCCGGGTGGTTGCTGGCGGGCGGCTTGTTCCTTCTGGCACGGTTGTTGCAGCAATCGCTGCCGCTGATTGCCAGGCACTCCCGCGGCGCGGGCATGGCCCTGGGGTTTTTCGCCACCCTGCGCTTGTGTTATTTCGGGGCGGCCCCGTTGTTAGATCCGGCGTCCTTCTCCGCCGCCACCGCGCTGGCGCTCGCTGTGGCGGCGAATCTAGTGATCAGCTGGTGGCGCCAATCGGTTTTTCTGACCGGTTTGGCGCTGGTGACCGGGTATGCGGCGGCCATGGCGGTGGGCGCGCCGTGGTATGTTTTCGGGATGGTGACGGGCCTGATGCTGGTGGCGGGGTTGGCGGCGCGCAAACATGACTGGCCGTGGCTGGTGGTCGTTGCGACACCATGCGGGTTTCTCACTTATCTGTTATGGGCGATTGGAAATCCGCTTGTGGCCCACCGTCTGGAAGTGGTGAGCGGGCCGTTTGCGGGCGTTTGCTTTGTCCTCGGCTGGACGGTCTTGAGCGGGCTGTTCATGACCGGGCGGCGCGACCGCGCGACCGAAGGGCCGGTGGCGCAAGTGGGTTCGGTGCTGAACTGCGGTGGCTATGTGCTTTTCCTGCTGCATACCCTAGCGAGTTACCGCGAGGTGTTTATTGCGGCCAACGTCGCCGCCTCGCTGGTGTTTTTGGGGATTGCGGTGCTGTTCTGGGTGCGGGAATGCAGCCGGTTCGCGACCTTTCTCTATGCGATGACGGGCTACGCCGCGTTGAGCATGGCGTTGATCAAGGCGTTCGAGGTGCCGGAATTGTTTGTGTGGCTGTCCGCGCAGAGCTTGTGGGTGGTGACTACCGCGATTTGGTTCCGCTCGCGCTTGATCATTGTGACTAATTTCCTGATCTATCTGGGGGTAGTTGCTTGTTATATGGTGTGGGTGCGCCATGAAACCGGGATCAGCCTAGTGTTTGGCTTCGTTGCCTTGACCAGCGCGCGCATTCTCAAGTGGCAAAAAGACCGGCTCGAGCTCAAGACCGAGTTGATGCGTAATGCCTATCTGACAAGTGCCTTCATTGTGTTTCCGTATGCCTTCTACCATATCGTGCCACGCGCCTGGGTGGCGATGTCGTGGGTTGGCATTGCGTTGTTTTACTATGGAATGAACCTGATTACCAAGGCCCGCAAATACCGCTGGATGGGGCATAACACCCTGCTGCTGTCGGTGGTTTACATCCTGATCATGGGTATGGGCATACTGGTAGGCACCCAACGGATCGTATCCTTCCTCGTGCTCGGCACGGTTTTGATGGTGGTCTCATTGGTGTCCACGGTGATCCGTGGCCGCCAGCACCGCGGCGAGCCCGCGGCCAAGGAGGTAGATGGCGGGTCGCCGTCGGCTGAACGGTAGTCGCAATATGACCGTCGTGGCAGGTGGGTGTAGGCCTGCAAATACACTGCTCATTTCTTGATTCGGCGTTGACGCTCAGTGCCTGGAGCCTCAAGCATGCGCCTGCCACGCTCATCACTCATGAAACTCCCATACTGCTTACTCGGATGTCTGGTCTTGACTGTTGCCGCTTGCAAGCAGGACCGGGAAATTAAGGTTTATCACGTTGCCAAGGAAGCCGCGCTCAGCGCGGCGGCGCAGCCGGCACCCGCGTCGGATGCCCATGCCGGCATGCCGGGCAGGATGCCAGGCGGCGCCATGCCGGGGGCGGTCGCCGGGGGCGACCCGCATGCCGGACTCAGCGCGGAGCAATTGGCGGCGGCCAGTCCGCCGAGTGGTCCGCAGTGCTCCGACACCCCGGCGGCCCATTGGAAGAAACAAGCGCTCTCGCCGATGCGCCTGGCCAGCTATCTGGTTGCGGGTGATGGCGGTGGGAGCGCGGATATTTCCTTCTCGATTTTGCGCCAGGCGCCCGGGGGCACGCTCGCCAACGTCAACCGCTGGCGTGACCAGTTAGGACTGCCGCCGGTTGACGACGCGGGACTTAAAGCCACTTCCCAAGCGGTTAAAACTTCGTTCGGCGAGGGCGTTTTAGTGGACCTCGAGGGCCTCCCGGCCGGCGCGGATGCCACCAAGGACGGCCGCCTGATCGGCGCCATTGCCGACAATGCAGGCAGCACCTGGTTTTTCAAAATGCGGGGCAACTCAGTTCTAACAGCCTCGGAAAAGCCTAACTTCATCCAGTGGCTGCTCACCGTGAAGCTCGCAGTTGCGGAGGCGTTCCCGGCACCTGCCGCGCCCGCCGCCATGGCTCCGGCCACTCCCGCCGCCATGGTCCCCGCAGCCGCCCCGGCAGTCGGCGGGGATGGCAGTGTCACCTGGCAGGTGCCGTCCGGTTGGACGCTGGTCCCCGCGGCCAGTGCGATGCGCTACGCCACGTTGAGCGTGGTGGCCGCGGATGGCACCAAGGGTGAAGTGGCGGTATCCCGTTTCCCCGGCGATGTCGGCGGTGACCTGATGAATGTCAACCGCTGGCGTCAGCAAGTGAGCCTGCCGGCGGTGGATGCGGCCGGCCTGGTGCCGCTGATCTCGAGACTCACGGCCGGCCCCAAGACCCTGCTGCTCATCGATGTGACCGGGCTACAGGCTCGATTGGTCGCCGGTTGGACCCGCCATGGGGCCGATACCTGGTTTTTCAAATTCATCGGACCGGACGCCTTGGTGTCCGAACAAAAAGCCAATTTCACGGCGTTTCTCGAGTCCGTTCGATTCACCAAACCTGAATGATGACCGCCCTCAATCGATTGTTAGGAGTAATCTCCTCGCTGCGTCTCACCGTGATTTGTATCGCGGCGGCCTTCGTGCTGGTGTTTGCCGGGACGCTGGCGCAGGTCCGGTTAGGGCTGTTTTTTGTCCAGGAGCAATATTTCCAAAGCTGGTTGATCTGGTGGCCGGTGGGATCGGGCGGCATCAACCTGCCGGTGTTTCCCGGCGGTCACCTGGTCGGTGCGTTGTTGCTGCTCAATCTGATCGCCGCGCACATCCGCCGGTTCAGTTGGTCCCGCAACAAGATCGGCATTCAGCTCACCCACCTCGGCCTCATCATCATGCTGGCCGGCGGGCTGGCCACGGATTTGTTCTCGGTCTCGAGTTTCATGCGCCTGCGCATCGGGGAAACCAAGAATTACTCGGAGGACAGCATGCGCATGGAACTGGCCGTGATCGATGACACGGAACCGGCGAAGAATATCGTCACCGCCATTCCCGGCGAAGTGCTGGCCGATGGCGGTGCGATCCGCGATGGGTCGCTGCCGTTCCAAATCTTGGTCAAGGGGTTTTACCGCAACTCGGCCCTGCGCATGATCGGCCAGGATGCCGGCGCGTCCGCACCCGCCGCCAGTCAGGGCGCCGGTGCCCGGATCTCGGTTCAGGCACTGCCGCGTGCCACCAAGATGGACGAGCGCGATGTGATGAGCGCGGTGGTCGAAATTCGACCGCTCAAGGGCGGCGCGTCACCGGGCAGTTGGCTGGTGTCCGATGCCATGGCCGCGCCCCAAGAGTTTGACCTGGATGGCCACCACTGGAGCATGCTGCTGCGCCCGATGCGCTACTACAAACCCTACAGCATGACGCTCGCGGATTTCACCCACGAAACCTATCCCGGCACGGACATCCCCAAGAACTTCTCGAGCAAGGTCAATCTATCCGATGCGGACACGAACGAACACCGCCAGGTGGTCATTTACATGAATCACCCGCTGCGCCACCTGGGCGACACCTACTACCAGTCCGGGTTCGATCGCGATAACAGCGGCACCGTGCTGCAGGTGGTGCGCAACCCAAGCTATCAAGCCCCTTACATCGCCTGTGTCATCGTGTCCATCGGCCTGATTTTACAATTCACCTATCACCTCACCGGCTTCGCCCGCCGCAGCAAGCTGCCCGCAGCGCTTTAGCGTTACTGAGCATTCCGTAGGATGAACCACCAAATGTTGGGCATGCAAATATTTCCACTGCGACCACTGAAACCCACTGAGGACACTGAGTATTCAGTATGTTTCAGTGAATTCAGTGGTGCTCAGTGTAATGTGCCTGCGGCCATCTCCGGCTTCGCCTCCGGCTGTGGTTCTCCTTGCCCATCTGCGTAAATCCCGTTCATCTGTGGTTCATAAATCCAAATTGAGCACCTAGTCACCGCCGCGCCATGAAACGTTTCCTTCCTTACCTCATTCTTCTCGCTGCGGGCCTCTGGCTCGGGGCCTCATGGTTGGACCCCCAACCCAAGCCGGACGAGTTCGACGTGAGATCCTTCAGCCGGCTGCCGGTGCTGGCGGGCGGGCGGCTCAAGCCGCTGGACACCGTGGCGCGCAATTCGCTGCTGATCCTGCGCGGCAAGCAGACCGTGCGTCTGACCAACGGTGAAACCCTGAGCGCCACGCGCTGGCTGGCCGATGTGCTGTTCAATGCCCCGGTGGCCGACACCTACCCGGTCTTTGCCATCGCCAACCAGGAAGTGCTGGGAATGTTCGGGTGGCCGCAAAGCGACAAGCGCTATTGCACCTTTGTCGAACTCCAACCGAACCTGCTAAAAATCGAGGAAGAGGGCCAGATCGCCGCGGAGACCGAATCGCCCAAACGCAGCCCGTTTCACACCGCCATCTACAACCTGCGAAACTCGCTGGTGCTCTATCAGCGGCTCAAAAGCAGCATCCACCCGGAAAATTCCCAACACGTCAGCGATGAAATAACGACCTATGCCGCGGACGTGGCCGCAGGTGCCGCCGCGCTCAAGCAAGGCGCCACCATTCCGAACAAGGATATGCTCTCTCGGCTCAAAACCGCGGTCGCCCGCTACGACGCCCAATCCCAAGGTGCCTACATGTTGGCCGTGGCGCCCGCCGCTGCCGGCCAAGCCAAGGACTGGATGGCTACCGGCACCGCGTTGTTGCGGGTGGACTCGCCGCAAGCGATTCCGGCCTCGGTGGCCGCGTTCGCCGATCTTGGCGACGCGCTGCGTGCGGGCGACCGGGCGGTGTTTGCACAGGTGGCCAATACATATCTCGACGGGGTGAGCCGCGAGCACCCGGAGTTGATCAAGCGCACCACCTTCGAGTTGCGCTTCAACCTCTCGGAGCCATTCTATCACAGCATGGTGTTATATGTCGGGGCATTTCTGTTGGCCTGCGCTTCCTGGCTGGTTTGCCCCGTGGGTTTTCGCAAGACCGCCTTTTTGTTGCTCGTGCTGGCGCTGAGCGTCCACTCCTTGGGTATGTTCTCGCGCATGTATCTGCAAGGGCGCCCGCCGGTCACCAATCTCTACTCGTCGGCCATCTTCGTTGGCTGGGGCGCGGTCCTCATCGGGCTGGTGCTCGAGCGCTTGTTCCGCGACGGCATTGGCATCGCCTGTGCCGGCCTGATCGGTTTCATCACCCTGGTCATCGCGCACCATCTGGGTGCCAATGGCGACACCCTCGAGATGATGCAAGCGGTGCTGGACAGCAATATCTGGCTGGCCACCCACGTCGTGGTCATCACCGCCGGCTATTCCGCGATGTTCCTGGCGGGGATGTTGGCGGTGGTTTATGTGTGCATGGGAATGTTCACCCGGCTGTTGACCCGCGAGACCGCGCAAGCGCTCACCCGCATGGTTTACGGCGTGGTGTGTTTTGCCACGCTTTTCAGCTTTGTGGGCACGGTGCTCGGCGGGATCTGGGCTGATCAATCGTGGGGCCGCTTCTGGGGCTGGGATCCCAAGGAAAACGGCGCGCTGCTCATTGTGTTGTGGTGCGCGCTGGTGTTGCATGCCCGTTGGGGCGGCTTCATCCGCCAGCGCGGGCTGATGGCCATGGCGATCTTTGGTAATGCCATCACCTCCTTCTCATGGTTCGGCGTCAACATGCTCGGCGTGGGACTTCATTCCTATGGTTTCATGGACAAGGCGTTCCCGTGGTTGGTTGGGTTCGTGATCTTACAGTTTGGGCTGGTGATCCTCACCCGCTTGCCGGCCGAATGCTGGCGCAGTTTCAAGGATGCCCTGCCGCGCGATGTGAAGGCCGCCGGCTTCAACCCTGGATAGGAAAATGAGAACCACAACCGGAGTGAAGCGGAGATAGCCGAAGGTATATTTCACTGATCGTGCTGATGATCAAGAAGTTATGACATCAGGAGCCCTCATCTATAGGATGAACGTGATATCTGTTATCTGAAATCCATTCTTTCGGTAAAATCAGTGGCAAATAAAGCCGGGCATTACCTGAGTTCATTTGCCCTTTTAGCACCCGAAGCCTGCGCGCTGGGGGTGTGAAATTCAAAGTAACTTTGGCTGGACCATGGAGCGCGGGCTTCAGCCCGGCGAGTCTGGGCGGGCTGAAGCCCGCGCTCCGTAGCCAAACGGCCAGGTGAGTCGGGTAGTTAACCTGCCGGCGACATCACGGATTCTCATTTCGATCTAACGGACAAACCGTTTCCGCCAGGCATCGGCCGGCCGCGAGCCCGGCGAAGTCGTCATAGCGGACTTTGTCGGCGGGCGGCCAGAAGACTCCGGCGGTAATTTGCGCGACGAGCCAGGCGGCGCAGGTCCGGGCGGCTTCGAGGTCGGTAGCGGAAAAGTCGCTCCACGCGAGGATAGAGCCGGCGGCAGCGGTGGCTCCGAGGGTGAAATAACAGGGCGTCGGCACGCTGCCGTCACGTTGGCTCACGGCCAGCGCGTAAAGCGGGAGTTGCAGGTTGCTCCACAGGAAGGCGGCTGGCTTGCCATGGTGCATCCCGGCATAGACCGCCGGGCTATCGCTGGCGAGGTGCGCGGGCAGCACGGTGCTGGCGGTGATTTTGCGCCGGTGGGCGGATTCGATGCCGTCAATGTGGCCGGTTTTGTAGTCGATGATGCGCAGGCCGCCGTGGTCGCGGTGGCGGTCAATCCGGTCGATCTGGCAGACCACGGTGGCCGTGCCGACGGAAATCTCAATTTTGTGTTCGACCTCGATGACCTCCCAGCCGTCGGCACACGAGGCGGCCTGGGTGCGGGCGAGCCAGGCGAGGCGCTGGCGCAGCACTTCGGCCTGGACGCGCACGGCCAGGGGCACGCGCGAGCCGAAGTGCGCGGCGACGATCCGGTCGAGCTCGGCGGAGAACCAGGCTTGGAGCGGCGCTGGGCTTGTTAGATTTCGGGCCTCGGGGTCGCGGCCCCAGCATTCCAGAACATCGTGGGTGATGGTGCCGAAATCGCGGGCGTTCCATTCCACCCGTTCTGGTTCCGTGCGTTGCATGCGCAGCGCGTGTTTGAGATAATATCGCAACGGGCAGGCCAGATAGGCGGCGAGTGAGGTCACATGGATGCGTTGCGGGGCCGCCACCGCGCGCGGCTGCCACGGCCAGTCGGCGTGCCAGCGGAGTCCCGCTTCAGGAGGTTCGATCCCGCGGAAGAGGAATTGCACCCGCGCGGGCAGCTCGGCCGGATCGGCAGTTAACAGCAGGCGGGACGGCAGTAGCGCCTCGCCGCCGGCACCGGACTTGGCGCAAAGCACATCCACCCGGCCGTCATCGCGCCGCGCCTCGAGCATGGTTTGATAGAGAAACGCGTCGCGTGCGGCGCGCGCGGCATTGCCGGTCAGGCCGAGGTGCTGTCTGGCGGCTTCCCCGAGCCATGGATCGGCGATGTTGCGCGCCGGAACCTTGCCCTCGTTCATGCCGCAGAGCACAAGGTGCCGGCCCGGTTCGAACAACAACTCCAGCCACCCCTGCACGTCGATGACCCGGCCATCCGGCGGTTGCGGGGCGGGGGCAGGGGTTTCCGCCACCATCAGGTCAATCCAGAACCCGGAGTCGCGCCGCACCTGGCGCATCAAGGGCGCGGCTTGCGCCAGCCAGGCGAGCATGGCGGTGGACTCCACCGCGGATTCCGGCGAGCTGCGGCCGAGCGTGTCTAACAAGCGCGCCAGGGTCGCGGTGAAGTCATCCAGCAGGAGCGCCGAGCGCCACGTCTCCAAAGCATCGGCGGCAAGCAGCACGGCGGCAGCCGCCTCGCGCTGGATCTCGGAGCGGAAGGGGGTGGTGGCGATGCGATGGCGCAGGTCCTCGGTCCGGACCATCATCCACTCGTTGCGCAAGCGCGCCAGGCGCTCGGCGGTGTGCGCCCGCGGCCCGTCGATCAGAATTGCGGTGGCCGGCAGGGCGAGCAGATCCGCGAGGGTGGCGAGCTTGGGATCGGCCAGGAACCCGCTCCATGCCTGGAACCAGCGTGCCAGACCGGCGGTGACCGGCACCGCCGCCGGATGAAACGCCGGCCATCCCTGGCGCGTGAAGGCGCGGGCGAGTTCGTCGCCCGTTTCCGTATCGGCGGATCCCATGGCGACGTCGTTGGAGGCGGTGTGGGTTTCGGCGATCGCCCGCAAGGCCTCGCTGGCCTGCTGGCGGCAATCGGCGACCAAGCGCACCGAACCGGTGGCCCCGTCCGGCCACAGCAGGGTACGCTGCGTCCAGCCGTCTAACGGGCGGCCGGTGGCGGAAAACCCGTCCGCTTCGGCTGGCGGGGCGGCGATTAGGACGCTCACCGGGCCGGGCCACGCCAGCCAGGCGCGTTCGAGCAAGGGTGGCATCTCGGTGACTCCCGCGAGCACGATGCCGGCAAACTCTTCTGGCATGACCACGCCGCGAGCCAAGACCCGGCTGCGGCTTTGCAACCCCCATGCCTGGAGCTTGCGTTCCATGAGTGCTTCCAAGCGGCCAAGCGCTTGCCAGCGGCCAGCTTCCACGGTCCCGGCGAGGAGCCGCGCCGCGGACGACAGGGCCAGTCCGTTTTCCTGCAGCGAGTGTCGGATTTGCACCATTTCGCGCGCCAGTCCACCGGCCCAAGCCCCACCTGTGGCAGGGGGGGACGGAAATAATTCCTGATAGGTCGACCACTCGGTGATTTGCTCGAGGGTTTCCATCCAGGCGACGCGTTCCACCCAGTCGGCCGCCACCTCGGGCGCGGGGGTTTTGAGCAAGGAGCCCGGAGTGATGATGTGGGGTGCGAGCAGCGCGCCCGCCTGTTCTGCCAGCGCCTCGCGCAGCCGCCGCCCGCTGTGGGCGGTGGGTACCACCACCAGCAGGCGCGGCAGCAGGTCGCGCCGCGCCAGCAACCACTCGACGGCCCGCGTCACCAACGGCTGATCCCATCCGAGAAACACACGTTCCACCATTGGTGCGAGCATGACCATCCCGCGCCACGATGGAAATCAAAATCGCGGAGGCTGGCGCGGCGAGTTGTTTGCGGGCGAGTCTGGAGACTCGCGTCGCGCTCCAGGCTGGGTTTTGACCTTGCCATCGGACATGATTTGGTTAATTTGCACACGACTGCGGCGATTTGGGCCGAGCCTGCCGTTTCCCTGGCAAGCCATCAGCCTCTAACCAACCACGCTTTATGAAATTGCTAGAAAGGCTCACGCTGATGACGGTGACCACGGTGTATGTGGCGTATCTGATTCAACAGGCAACGCGTATGCGGGCGGAACGGGTTTACCGCCTGGCTGCGGGCGAATCGCCCTACGAGCGGACCCATCCCAAACCGCGCCGGAGTCCACGGTTCTAACTGCCGGGACTGGCCCGGGGGACTGCAGAGTGCATGGTTCAGCGTCCCGAATCGCGCTCATTGAACCGCCTGAAGGCGGTGCGACATCCCTCTAAAGCCACATAAGCTCCAACGTATGTAGTCCCGCCTTCAGGCGGAGTCTTCATCAATATCCTCAATCCTGAGCCATTGAGCGGCAGGGAGATGAGCCCTGACACGGGCACAAAAAAACGAGTGCCGATTGGCACCCGTTGCTTTCCCGGCTAGTGGAACCTGCGAAAATTATTCAGCGGTCTGCGAGCGGTCTGCGGCCGGGGCATTGGTGTAGCGCCAACGGATTTTATTGCGTTTGGAGGCCGAACGAAGTTTGCGCTGTTTGCGCTCGGTGGGAGTTTCAAAGGCGCGACGGCGGCGCATTTCCTCCAGGATACCCTCGGCATCCAGCTTGGTTTTGAGGCGCTTGAGAGCCCGGTCGACGGGCTCGCCTTTTTTCATAGTCACTCCACGCATGCGATGTTCTTGGTTGGTTTGGTTGGTTCCGTCGATTGGTCGGGGCGGGTTTGTTGCGGGATTGGGCCGGTGTTGTCAAGACAGAACCCGCCGCGAAACGCAAAAAAGAGCGGTTGTGTGGCCTGGAGGCGTGGCCATGGGATCCATCCAAGTGGACGATCTGGCGGCTCTCCAGACTGGGAGTCGTCGCCGGCCTGCGCCGCGTGACGGCGAGCCGGATCCTGCTGGCCGAAATTCGCGAAGCCCGCGCCAAGGGTTGGCACGCTCTGGTCTGGACAGCGGCCGCGGCCGCCCCCAAGGTGTCACCACTTTATGAGAATATCGGACCGCTACATCGGCAAACAGGTGCTGCTAGGCACTGTGTACGCGGTGGTGACCCTCGGGTTGGTGCTGGTGTTGGGCAACTTGTTCAAGAAAATCCAGCCACTGCTTGTCGATCAGAAAGCGCCGTTGGTGTTGGTGCTGCGCTTTGCCCTGAGCGTGCTGCCGATGTCGCTCATCTACACGGTGCCGTGGGGGTTTCTCTCGGCGGTGCTGCTAGTGTTCGGCCGGCTGTCCTCCGATCACGAAATCACCGGCTTTCGCGTCGCGGGCTTGAGTCTGGTACGGTTGGCCGCCCCGGTCTTCGTCATTGGCACGGGGCTGTCACTGGCCAGTCTCTGGCTCAATACCAACGTGGTCCCGCGCTCCAAGGCGACCTCCTTGCAGTTGATTTACGAGCAGGCCAAGCGCGATCCGGACTCGCTGCTGCGCCCCGGTGTGGTGCAGGGCAATTTCAAAGGCGATGGCAGCGACATCCAGAAAGTCCTCATTGAAGGCAAGCGTGGCGAGTGGGTGGAGGGTTTCAATTTCTATCAATTGCCGGCTTCCAAAGACGATGACCGGACCTATGTTCAGGCCTCCCGGGCCGCCCTCTCGGTGGACGAGGTTCACAGCCAGTTGCGGGTGAAACTCGAAGACGCGTATTTTGAAACCTACAAGCCGGATGGGCGCGTCGAGATGGCCTTTGCGCGCAAGGCCGAGCCGCTGCTCATCGACCTGAAAAACCCCCATAACCAGCCGATGCGTTCCAGCACCATGACCAACGGTGCCATACGGGAGGTCATCGCCCACAACCCCACCCTCACCCCCGCCGACAAGGTCACGCTCCAGACCGAGATTTCGCGGCGCTATTCGTTCTCGCTGGCGTGTCTGGCGTTCGCCTTCATTGCCGTGCCGCTGGGACTGGGTTCCCGCCGCCGTGACACCTCCGGCGGCATCATCATCAGCCTGCTCATCGGCACCGCGTATTTCCTCGTCTCGATGATTGCCGAGCAGTTCAAATCCAACGCCGGGGTCATGGCGATGCTATGGGCTCCGAATGCTGCCTGCATGTTGTTAGGGATATGGCTGTTCCGCAGGGCTCGCTTCAAATAACACATGCCACGGGTGCTGAAAATTCTCCGCGAGTTCACCCGGGCCGGGCGGGATGTGCGGGGATATTTCGCCTCGGAGCATATCGCGCTGTTCCCGTTTGTGGATCCGCTGCAGCGTTACAATCTGGACAAGCTGCGCCATGATGTCCATGCGGCAGCCAATGTTACCCTGCTGGCGGTGTTCCAAGCCATCGCTTTCGCGGCCATCGCCGGCTTGCCGGTGGTGTACGGGGTGCTGTGCACGGCGGTGGCGGCCATGGTGGCGCCGCTCTTTTCGGGGTCCCGCTACACCATCATGGGGCCCACCAACGCCACGGCGTTCATGTTGTTCAGCTTTTTCTCGGTCAATCCCGCGCTGGCCGGTCGTTGGAGTGAGCTGATGCCGCTGTTAGTGCTGATGGTTGGACTCATCGCCGCCATGGGCTCGCTACTGCGGGTGGCCGACCTGATGCAGTTTGTGTCGCGCAGTGTGCTGGTCGGGTATATTTCCGGGGCGGCGGTGCTCATTTTGGCCCACCAGATGACGCACGTGCTCGGGTTGGGGCGGTGGATCGACCCGGAGTCGGGCGCGTCCTGCGTCGGGCTGATCGTGGGGTTGGTCAAGGCGCTGCCGCATACCGACTGGGTTTCGTTGTTCATCGGTGGGGCGACCTTGGGGATATACGGCGGCTTGAGGAAATGGCAACCACAGTGGCCGGGGTTTGCGCTGGCGCTGGTGATTGCCTCCGCAGGATTCGGGTCGCTCATTCGTTTTCACGTGGCTCCGTTTCAAGCGGCGGCCACCTATGGCACGTTCGGGTTCGATGAACTCGTCCCACACATCCCGCACCTGTGGCGCGAGGGGATCTTCCATGATATTTCGGCCTTGCTGGGCGTGGCGATGGCCATCGCCTTTCTCGCGTCGCTGGAAAACACGCTGATGGCCAAGTCGCTCGCCTCGATCTCGGGCGATCACGCGGATGTGAACCAGGACATGTTTTCGGTGGGCATGGCCAATCTGGCGAGTGCCATTGCCGGCGGCATGCCCGCCTCCGGGTCACTCACCCGCTCGACGCTGAACTTCGAATCCGGTGCCCGGACCCGTTTCGCCTCGTTGTTTTCCGGAGTGTTCAGTTTGGGGTTTGCGATTTTGATCGCCGCGTCGGCGGGCTGGGGGGTGCCATTGATCGATTACATTCCCAAGGCCGCGCTGGGGGCGCTGGTCATCGTATTGTCGCTCTCGCTGTTCAACCTGCGCAACATCCGGATTTGCCTGCGCTCGACCAACGACGATGCCGTCGTGCTGTGCCTCACCTTCATCTCCACCCTGCTCGCGCCCCTGCACGTCGCGATTTTCATCGGGGTGGCCATTTCAATTTCCTTGTTTTTGCGCAAGGCGAGCCGCCCGCACCTCGTCGAATATGAGTTCAGCGATGCGGGCGAATTGCGCGAAATGGGTGAAAAACGCCAGCGGCCGATCCCCGCGATCTCGATCGTGCACGTCGAGGGGGACTTGTTTTTTGGTGCCGCCGAGTTGTTCCGCACCCAGATCCAGCGCACGGTGTCAGATCCGGCGATCCAGGTGATCATCCTGCGCCTCAAGAATGCCCGCCATCTGGATGCCACCAGCGTGATGGCCCTTGAGGACTTGATCGGCTTCATGCGGGCCAAGGGACTCCACCTGATCATCTCGGGCGCAACCCGCGAGGTCTATCGCGTGCTGAAAAAATCCGGAGTGCTCACCACCTTGCAGGACGGCTGTGACCGCAAGGCGGGCCAAAGCAATCTATTCCTTAGCAATCCGCGCAACCCGAATCTATCGACCCGCGGAGCCCTCAAGCGTGCCCAACAATTGCTGGGCACAGACAAGGCGGATATCCGGATATTTTACGATCCCAGCCAACCGCACCATCCGCCTCCATGAAACGTATCGCTTTCACGATTGGGTCGATCGCCCAGCTCGGGGCCTTCACCTACGTGTGGTTTGTACCCGCCCAAGTGCTCAAGCGCCGCACCCAGCGCATCCTCCACACCCTCACCCGCACCAATGGGGTGGTAGGTGGGCGGTGATCAGACGCCCCCCGGGGGCCATCCTCCCGACGCCGACGGCGGCCCAAATCAGGCCCAAAAAAAACCGGGAGAGTAGTTAAGATAAGTGAAATACTTTCGGGTTTTCCCTTGAAGCGCCTGGAATCCCCCCCAACTCTAGCCGGGGTATTTTATTCTTGTTTATTCATTTCAAGCCCCTTATGACTTGTGTCTCGCGAGCAAGCACCAAGGCTTCGACCGGGAACCCAACTGCCTCAATACGATGAACCTGACCCGGAACTTCAACTCCGTGGCCCTGGCAATCGCCGGTGTCCTTTTCCTTCCCAGTTGCGCGACGACTGGCAATGCGAAAACCAAAACGCTGAGCCAGACGGAGGCCTACCCGGTCCATTCGGTTCAGCGCGGCAAGGCGTCGTGGTATTCGATTGGGTGCAATTCCGGCACCCGCACCGCCAGCGGCCAGCGCCTGGCCAATCAGGCAGCCACCGCCGCCCACAAGACTCTGCCGTTGGGTTCCCAAGTGCGCGTGACCAACGAGACCAATGGCAAATCTGAGATTGTAACCATCACCGATCGTGGGCCATTCAGCAGCGGCCGGATCATCGATTTGACCGTCGGCTGCGCCGAGCGACTGGGTTTCCGCCACAGCGGCGTGGCACCAGTGCGCATCGAGGTCTTGGGAGCCCCCAGTACCAACGGCTGAAGCAAAGAGTCCCAAATTCAGAAGTCGAAGCTCAGCTCTGAGTTCGCGGTTCGTTGACTTTTAGACTCACGGCCCTGATGACCGTGGAGGCGCATGATGTCTAGGAAGTGGCATGAGCTGACGGCGGCAACCTTCAGCCGGGCGGCCAGCCGAGCGCCCGCCCGCCTAACAGGTGGAGATGCAGGTGCGGCACGGCCTCGCCACCATCCGCTCCGTGGTTGATGACGATCCGGTAGCCGGAATCCGCCACCCCTTCACGGCGGGCAATGGCCGCCGCGGTAAGCAGCAGGTGGCCGAGCAACGCCTGATCGCCGGGGGCGGCCAATCCGACGCGCGGCAGCGCCTTGCGCGGCACGATCAGAATGTGCAGCGGGGCCTGCGGCGCGATGTCGCGGAACGCCACGCAAAATTCATCCTCATGGACGATATCCGCTGGGATTTCCTTGGCGCAGATTTTCTCAAACAGGGTCTTGTTAGGCATGGGGATGGCAGGCTTGAGGTCAGCGCACGCGCTCGAGCAACCACGGCAGCAGCGCGTCGATGGCGAGGCGCTCCTGCTCCATCGAATCGCGGTGGCGCACGGTGACGGTGCCCTTGAGGGCGTCGCCGTTTTCACCCAGCGTGTCGAAATCCACCGTCACGCAGAACGGGGTGCCCACTTCGTCCTGGCGGCGGTAGCGCCGGCCGACCGCGCCGCCGTCGTCGTAGAAGACATTCATCCACGGCTGCAGGGCCTTTTGGATCGCGCGACCGATGCGCACCTGCTCCTCATTCTTCTTGAGCAGCGGGAAGATGCCCACCTTGATGGGTGCCATGCGCGGCACGAACCGCAGCACGGTGCGGACGTCCTCCTTGCCCTTGTCATCGGTTAGGGTTTCCTCGTCAAACGCCTCGCAAATGAGCGCCAGCACCGTGCGGTCGCACCCGGCCGACGGCTCGACAACATGCGGCAGGAACTTCTCCTTGGTCTCCTCGTCGAAGTATACCAGCGATTTGCCGGCGCCCTTTTCATGCACACCGAGGTCGTAGTCGGTGCGATACGCCACGCCTTCCAACTCCTGGATGCCGAAGGGGAATTCGTATTCGATGTCGTAGGTCTTCTTCGAGTAGAACGCGCGCTCGCCATCCGGCACGTCCAGGATGTGGAGTTTTTCGCGCGGGATGCCGATCTCGCCGTAGAACCCGAGGCGCGTCTCCAACCATTCGTCGGTGAGGCGCATGCCGTCGTCCGGGTGGCAGAAATACTCGATCTCCATCTGCTCGAACTCGCGCGAGCGGAAGGTGAAGTTGCGCGGGTTGATCTCGTTGCGGAACGACTTGCCGCACTGCGCGATGCCGAAGGGCAGCTTCACCCGGTTGGAATCCAGCACGTTCTTGTATTGGCAGAAAATCGACTGCGCGGTCTCGGGCCGCAGATAGGCGATCTGGTCGCCCGTGGCGCCGAAATTCGTTTGCAGCATCAGGTTGAACTGCCGCGGCTCGGTTAGAAGGCTGCCGTTGTCCGGATTGAAACTGGTGGTGCCGACGACCTCCTCACGCCGCTCCTCGCTGAGTTCGAGTTCCTTGGGCGAGATTTTCTTGTCCGGCATCAGCTCGGCGTAAAACTTGCGGGCCGTCTTGTGCGACTCGATCGGATCGCGGCCCGGCGCCACCAGCATCGCGAACGGACGCTCGATGCTCCAGCCGGTCGGCGGATGTTTTGCGCCCAGGAAATACACGGCCGTGCCGTCCTGCGCCGGGATCTGGTCGGCCCGTAGCCGCGCCTTGGACAGCAAGCAATCGCACATCGGGTCACTGAAGCCGCCGACGTGGCCCGAGGCGACGAGCACCTGCTCCATGGTCAGGATCGCGCCGTCCATGCCGAGCACATCGTCGCGCTCCTGCACGGTCTTGCGCCACCAATAGTCTTTCAGGTTGCGCTTGAGCTCGGCACCTAGCGGACCGTAGTCCCAGCACCCGTTGAGTCCGCCGTAAAGCTCGCCCGCCTGAAAAATGAACCCGCGGCGCTTGCACAGCGAAACGATTTTTTCCATGCGGGCGGGGTCGGTCGTGTCTTTGTTGGCCATGAGAATGCAGGTTGGGCCGCGCATCGAATCAGGCGCGCCCGCTCCGGGCAAGGCGCGATTTTTAATCCGTTGGCCCTGCGGCCCGCCTTGTTTACGCGGCTTTCAACCGGGTGATTCTGCTAAATTCAGATAGCTTGAGCCCGATGATCCTGATTAAACAACCGCGTCAACATGCCAGCCCAACCCGAAACCATCGCCGTCCGCCGTCAGAAAGGTTAAATCTGGAGCCATGTCCGAAAAAAATGGCTGTTTGAGACACCGGAAGAAGCGGTCCGGCAAGAATTCCTGTGCATGCTGGTAAATGACTACGGCTTCTCGCTTGAGCAGATTGACGAGGAAGTCACCTTGCCGGGTTCGCGCGGCAACAAGAACGCCCGGGCTGATTTCGTGATCTGGCGGACGATTCAGGACCGTAAGGCCGGCGATACCGCGCTGATCGTCGTGGAGTGCAAGGCAGACAATGTCGCCATTGATCAGAAGACCTACCAGCAGGGTGCCAACTACGCCAACAACGAGCGGGTGAAGTTCTTTGTGGCCCACAACCGCCGCAGCACGAAGTATTTCAAGGTCGATCTCCAAAAGCGGGCCCCGAATTACTCGGAGGTGAAGGACATCCCGCATGCAGACGCCAGCGACAAGGAAATCAAGGAATTGCTATCCCATTTGAAGCCCTTTGAGGGCAAGGAGTTCGCCGACCTGCTACACCAGTGCCACAACATCATTCGCAACAACGAGCACCTCGATCCGGCGGCCGCCTTCGATGAGATCGCAAAAATTCTCTTCATCAAGGTGTGGGTTGAACGCCGCCTGAAGGAAAAGAAGGAGCGAAAGAACCTTTTCACCGTTGAATTCCTCAAGACACAGATTTCCAAGAGCCCGATCAACACCCTGTTCGACGAAACCAAGGAAGCCTACCGCTCAGACAAGATTTTCGAAAAAGATGAGCGCATCAACCTCCGCTCCGCCACGGTCGAGGGAATCGTGAAAAAGTTGGAGAGCTACAATCTATCCGAAACCAGCGAGGACGTCAAAGGCATCGCCTTCGAGCGCTTTCTCGGCGGCACGTTTCGCGGTGAGATCGGCCAATTCTTCACGCCGCGCCCCGTTGTTGAATTCATCGTGAAGATGCTCGATCCGCAGGAAGACGAGCGCATCTGTGACCCTGCCAGCGGTTCCGGCGGGTTCCTCATCCGCTGCTTTGAAATCATCCGCGAAGCCATCGCCGCCGACGTGGACGCGCAATACCACGCGTTCTGCGAGGTCACCGATAAAAAGAAGGGAGTTTCACCTGCCGATAAAGCCAAAGCCAAGCGTGAAGAATACAAAAAGCTCCAGCAGCAGCTCGATCCCTACTCAGACCCGGACAAGTTTGTCGCCGACAAAATGCGCTCCCGCATCTGGAAGCTCTCCAACCTCTGCATCTATGGCACGGACGCCAACGACCGGATGGCACGCACCAGCAAGATGAACATGATCATGCACGGCGACGGTCACGGCGGCGTCCATCATCACAATGGACTTCTAAATGTGAACGGAATCTTCGAGGGGCGCTTCCAGGTCATCGCCACCAATCCTCCGTTCGGCGCCACCGTCACCGCGGAAAACGTGATCCTGCCGGGCGACTATCAGGTTTCGCCCGAAGCCCGCTCGCGTTATATCAACGAACACGGTGACGCCTACGAAGAAGCCATTGCCCGCATCCGGGCCGCTGAAGGGAAACCGATTCTCAGTCTTTTCAAACTTCCTTTTCGCGGCAAAGAGGAAGCCAATCCCGCGAAAGCGCCAGATCCAGGCGGGGTTGCAGCAAAAGGCAAAAATGGCCGCTCCCTCAGCATGAAGACCGAACTGGTCTTCATCGAGCGGTGTCTCGACCTCCTCGCCCCCGGCGGCCGCATGGGAATCGTCCTGCCCGAGGGCATTTTCAACAATCCATCGCTGGCCTATGCACGCGAGTTCACCGAAGACCGCGCGTTCCTCCGCGCCGTCGTCAGCCTTTCGCAAGATACTTTTGTCAGCAGCGGTGCCAGCGTCAAATGCAGCATCCTCTTTCTGGAGAAATTCACCGTCGCCGAGGCCGACCGTTTTGAAAAATTGCGGAAAAACGCCAACTGCGACATCACCAAGAATCACCAACCCGCCATCGACGCCGAGCACTCACGGCTGGAAATTGCCATGGCGGATGCAAAGGAAGCCAGAGACCGCGTGAAAATGACAGAACTGCGCAAGGAGTTGGCCAGCTTCGACAAAAAGATGGCGGATGCCATCGCCACCGCGAGTCGCGCCCTGCTCAAGCAACGCTTCGACTACCCGGTCTTCCTTTATGAGGCGGACAAGGTGGGTATCTCCGCCACCGGCGAGCCTGACCTCAACGAACTCTATCCCAATGACCGCGTGCCAAGCGGCATCGAAAAAACCTGCCTGGAACTCTATCGAGAGTTCCGCCAGAACCCGTCACCTTTTTTCGTCCACGGCCCGACAGCGTAGGCAACTACGCTGGTCGGGCCTTTGCCGTTCATTGGTCAGAAGCGGAGCGCTGGAGCCCCGGCAGCTTCCGCGAGGTTGCTTGGAATTGGCCGCGTGAAGTGATTCGCCCGCTTTCCGCCGCGCTGAGTCGCAGGTTGGAGACGGTGGATCGCGCGGAACATCCATTGGAATCCCTCACATTCGGCTCCCTGCATTTCACCGGCGGGTTGTCGCATCGGGACATGAGCAGCAAACTGGAAGTGAAAGGTAAACTGTTCTTCGCCCATGCGAACGATGTCGTTTACTCCAAAATCGACGCACGCAATGGAGCCATTGGCATCGTTCCAGAATCCATGCCGCGTGTCGCCTTCAGTTCTGAGTATCCGATCTATGAAGTCGATAAAGCAATCGCTCTTCCCGAATATGTGAAGCTACTTTTTCGCATGAGCAGCTTTCGCGAGCGGATTAATAGCCTCATCAGTGGGGCCAGTGGACGAAAGCGCGTTGAGCCAAGCACGCTTGAAAGCATTGAGGTGCCATTGCCTCCGCTTGCAACCCAGCGAGCCATTGTCGCCTACTGGCAAGAAACGCAGGACAAGAATGCCGTTGCCATCAAGACTACCAATGAGCACGAGACAGCAATCACACGTGGCTTCCTCAGGTCACTCGGAATCGTGGAGGAGTGTGCGGTAGCTCGTCCGAAAGCCTTTGCTGTGCGCTGGACTGATGTGTCTCGCTGGGCCGTTTCCTCTCTTGTGGACAGCCTTCTAGGACTTGATGCACTCCCCAAGAGTCAGTTTACTTTTGAGAAGCTTGGTGATTTATCGCGTGTCAGCTACGGCATCCAAAAGTCGCCCGCCAATCGCCCGGGGCTTTCAGCGCGGCCCTACTTGCGGGTTGCGAACGTGCGGAAAGGTTATCTCGATTTGTCGGAAGTGAAGGAGATCGAAGTGCCCGACTCCGAACTGGAATCGTACTTGTTGAAACCAGGAGACATCCTGTTTGTCGAAGGAAATGGCAGCCGGACTGAACTTGGACGCGTTGGCAAGTGGAGCGGAGAAATTGAAAAATGTGTTCACCAAAACCATCTCATCAAGGTTCGTCTGGATCAAAGCCGCATTCTTCCTGACTTCGCAATGACTTGGTTCAACAGCGACATCGGAAGAAGCCATTTCTTCCGAGCAGCCAAGAGCTCTTCGGGTTTAGGAACGATCAATTCAAACGAAGTCAGAAGCGCACCAATCCCGCTCCCGCCCCTCGCCATTCAAAAGCAACTCGTCGCCGAAGTCACCGCCGCCCGCGACCACATCGCCGCCGAACGCGCCGCCGCCACCAAGCTGGCCGCCGACACCGCTCACGAGGTGGAACAAATGATTCTTGGGCAGGTCCAGGTGATCGGTTTCCCAGCCTGAGATTTCATTCTAACACCTATGGAAGTGATTCTATTCATTGGCATTCCGGCATCTGGCAAATCGTCATTCTATCAGGAACGTTTCGCTGCGAGTCACCTGCGTATCAATCGTGACATGCTGAAGACCGAGGCGCGGACTTTCTCGCTGTTTGAATGGTGCCTCGAGCGGAAGCAGTCCTGCGTCATCGACAACACCAACACCACGCGGGAGGTTCGCAGTCGCTGGATCAATTCCGCAAGGGAGAAAGGCGTTCCCGTGATTGGTTATTTTTTCGAATCGAAACTTGATGATGCGCTTGAGCGCAACAGTCAACGTGAGGGTGTCGCCCGGATTCGCGATGCTGGCGTCAGTCATCACCATTCGCAATTGGAGTTGCCTGCGCTTGGCGAAGGTTTTTCGTCCCTGTTTTTCGTGCGGCTTGTGGAAGCTGGATTCGAGGTGGAGCCATGGAACCATGAAATTTGACGAACTGGAAACATCGCTCCGGTCCTATGAGGCGGCTCACGACCGAAGGATTCCCTCCGGAGTCCAGATCGTGGCACGTTTGGACGGCAGGAGTTTCAGCCGTCTGACCAAGGAGTTGATGGATTATGAAGCACCGTATGACGCGCGATTCCGCGATGCCATGGTGGTAGCGATGAAGCGGCTGATGGATTGCGGTTTCAGAGTGCGCTTCGCCTACGCGCAGAGTGATGAAATATCGCTCTTGTTCGATCCGAACGAACAGCTTTTCAGTCGCAATCACCGCAAGTGGCTCTCGATATTGGCCGGTGAAGCCAGTGCCGCGTTGAGCCTGACCATAGGGAGGCATGTCGTGATGGATTGCCGGATTATCGAACTGCCAATTGCCAATCTGGTGGTCGATTATTTCCGCTGGAGAATGGAAGATGCGGGACGGAATTGCCTGAATTCGCACGCCTACTGGATCTTGCGGAAAGCTGGCAAATCGGTGGCAGAAGCCACGGCGATGATTTCCGGGCTGTCCAATGAGAGAAAGCATGAACTGCTGCGTGCGAATGGGGTTCACTACGACACCCTTCCAGGTTGGCAGAGGTGCGGTTACGCGATGTTGTGGGAGACGTATGCCAAAGAAGGTTTTAATCCGCTTACGGGTCAAAACGAAACGGCAGTGCGAAACCAACTTCAGGAAAACTTCGAGCTACCATGTGGAGGACAGTATTCCGAATGGATAGAGGCGATGATCGGGCCCGATTTCTTGTGATATGGTGCTCGCAAAGACCTGTTATCCGCTCAAGTGTGTTTTTTCGTTGAAGGAAACACTTCATGCTCGGGGTCCCACCAGAGGACATGGAAGATGCCCGCGCGGAGGAATCCCCAGAGGCGTTCCTTGTTGCTTATGCGGAGTGAGAACAAATGATCCGCCCATTCCTCCTTTTTGAGGTGGCTGAGGCGCAGTCGTGCTTCCTTGATAAGACCTTGTGCTCCGACGAGATGGCTACCCGCTCCGGATTGAATCTGCGTCCATGACATCGACTCGAAGTCGGCCAAACGCTTGAAAATCTCACGGACACCAGCCTCCTTACATTTTGACGGAGACCACGGTCCGTCCCAGTCGATGTGGGATAGTCTCCAAGCGGGGGTGGTATGGCCCTCCACCGCCACCGCGAATTTAGTTTCCCTCGCTGTAACCGGTCGGTTTTCCGCTGCGAATTTCGGCGTCTTTTTTGCTTGGGTCTTCTTGCCCATCGTCGGAGGAACTCAGAGTGCGCCGTAATATTCCGCCATCGCCGCGTGGGAAATTTCCCGGCTGCAGCGATCATCGTCGGAAAGCCCCTTGCGGGCATCCAGCCATGGGCGCTCCTTGTGGGTCAACTCGCTGAGCCAATGGCCGGACTTGTCGCCATAGAAGGAAAGGACCGAATCGATGGATTTCTTGGCCTCGCCGGAAACCTTGGCGTGATCGCCGCTCGGCCAGGTCTTCACTGCGAATTGGCCACGGTGTTGTTCATAGAGACAGCGCACGACAGGCCCATTCGCCCAAGCCTCGATATGGGCGCGAAACAACGGCTTATCGTCCCAAACCAATGACCAAGCTTGAGAGTAATAAACGAGCTTCTGAAGCTTCATGGCGGACATTTCACCCTGCTTTTTGAGGATGTAAGCCGCCACGTCATGGACACTGAGAGACACGTGATTAAGTGGTTGGATTAAAGTGGGTGGGCATGAGCAGGATTTCCCGATCCCTGTTCCACATCCACGTTGCTCGGGGAACTAATCCGCCGTTTTCGCTGGGATTTCAACAGGATTCGTGCAAATTCTCACGGAATGCACATTCATTGGCAGGTGCCAAAACCGGGAATCCGGCGCGAAGCGGGCATCGGCGACCGGTTTTACGACCCGGCGTGAGGCCAATAAAGATTTCTACCGCGAAGAATCCTTGCCCCATAAGGATTGCAGCGCGTGGGGGTGCCCCGGCCAAAAACAATTCTTGCTAATGTCCGCGCGGCCCGTATCTTGCCGTCCGCTTGTGCGCCGTTTGGCGGCACTCGCGCGCTTCCTTGACTC